>Ga0187884_10004533_pt1 | contig 10136 bp, 7 predicted proteins | sample June2016WEW_20_4_FD_132983 | JGI IMG/M metagenome (GOLD analysis project Ga0187884, IMG submission 132983) | Peatland microbial communities from SPRUCE experiment site at the Marcell Experimental Forest, Minnesota, USA - June2016WEW_20_40 | ecosystem: Environmental > Terrestrial > Soil >...
ACACCGACGGCCCGGCTACTGGTCGTATTGGGATTTCCTCATGGATAGCCGAACAGGGCCCCACCCTCGGTACTCGCTACGCAAACGAGCTCGATCGTCACTTTCGTTGAACCCTGGAGGCCTTGATGCCGATGCCTTTGCGCTTCTCGGCGAGTCATGGGAGTCCGCAAATGGACCCTCCCATGCGGTGGCTGGAACGAACCGTGGCGGTTGCCATGTCGCTCTCGATCGGTGGCGTCGCCCTCCTCGCGCTGGTGGTGCTGAGCCAGCGATGGCAGCAGCCGGGCTATGCGATGCCCGGGATCGTCTTGGTGGTCGCCGGGCTCTGCGTCGGGCTGACTCTGGCCGGCGGTGTCCTGGCGGCCTGTCGGCAGCGGCCGCTGCTCCCCGGGGCTCACCGCACTCACGACGCTGCTCTTCCTGGCCGCTTTCCTCACCATGTTCTCGATCGGGCCAGCCGTGCTGCTGGTGGCGATCGCGACCCTCGTGGTGCGGGTGCGCATGGGCAGGCATCGGGAGTCTGACCGACGCTCGCGCGTAGCCGCCGGGCTCTTTCTGTCGCTCGGGCTGGCATCGCTCGGATTGCTGATCGTGGGCCCCCCTGTCGTTGCCTGCACGCCAGGCGGCAGCTCTAGCGGATCGCCCGTCTGGACGTGGATGGCCGCGGCGGGTTCGGGCGGGTCCGAGGCGCCTCGAGACCGCCGCCCCTTGATCGGACCGCCAGGCCCCCCGATCGATCGGTCCGTGGGCCGCCGGGTAAGCAAGGCTCTGGGGAACAGAATCAGCCCGGACATCACCTCCGCCGACTGAGACGATCGCGAGGCCCCGATTGCGATTGGCGCACTTGCTCCAGTGACAGTGACAGCACACCGGGGTGGGCCACGGTCGCTTTCAGCCGAACTGGGTGGTCGGATTCGCCGAACTCCGCACCGTGCCACAGCGCATGCGCCAGCGCAGCGTTTCGCAGAGGGACTAGAGCCACCCTCCTCGGCCGGTCGCGGGTCCCGTTCCAGAGGTGGGTCGGTCGTGATTCAAGTTCGCTGTGCCCGTCCCGGGCCCACGGAGCGCGCCAGGTCGCCACTCTCCTGACCCAACTTGCCAAGCGCGGCCTCTACTCGGGCAGGGATTCGACGAAGCTCATGACCTCGCCGCGGACCGCGTCGAAGGCGACGGTGGCCTCGGCCTGGATAGTCCGCCAAGCGCCTGGCCAGTCGGTGACCGGGAACGGGATGCCCAGCGCCCGGTAGGCCCGGGCACCATCGCTCTCGGCGGCTTCGTGCCCGCTGGCGTTCCGGATGACCCTGATGTGGTCGAGTTGATCCAGGGCGCGAGCGATCCCCTCCTGGGATTCAGGGGGCAGCTTCCAGGCCAGGTAGGCGCGCAGTCGCTCAAGGGCGTGGCCGCCTTTCTGCTCGCCACCGCTGGGGACCCTCAGGTTCTTGAGAAGATCGGCCAGAGCGCTGATCCGGTCCAGGAACTCCTCGCGGGTGGCGCAGTCGAGAGCCAGCGAGGTGGTGCGCTCCGGACCGGGGAGAGCCACCAGGTGGGTGCCCCGTCCGTGGAGGACACGCCAGGCGGTATCGAGGTAGCCGAGCGACGCTGCCAGGCTGAGCGGCGAGGGCACGCCTCGCCGTGCCGCCGAGGGTGGCACGTAGTAGCGGTCGACGATGGCCTCCACGTACCGGCGCAGGTCCAGACCCACCGGGTCGTAGACGAGAACCTGACGGCCAATAGTCCAAGTGAAGCTGCTGCGGGTCGGGTCGCCAGAGCTCCCGGCAAGAGATGTGCTGAACGGCGGCTCGCCCTCGACAAACGACGCCAACACCGAGGCCGCTGGCAAGCTATGGGGTGAGCCCCGCAACTGAGCAAGGGCGTCCAGAGCCACCTGGCTGGTGAGTTCAAACGATGTGAACTCAGTGGCCGAAGGACGGAAAGCTCGCCTGGCATCGATGAAGACTTGGAGAAGCCTGAGCACGTCCCTGACCAGTGCGTCTCTCTTGGCCGCGAATGGGCCCTGGTAGTGGTGAAGGCCGAGCAGGGTTAGCTGAATGCGCTCCTGCTCGCCAAGTGTGCTGATAGTGTCGAGCCGGCGGAAGACGCCGTACCGGACCGCACCGGGTGAGACCGGAAAGGTTCCAAGGACCGCTTTGGCGTCAAGCCTCGCCGTGTCGAGCGTCGCCTCCACGTACTGGAACATCGGCCACTGGTCCTTGGTGAAGAAGACCTCGGCAGTAACGTCGACGACGCGCCGCTGCGAGACCGTAAGGGGAGCAAAGAGTCGATCGACCACTTCGTCAATCTGAGTGGTTCGGATCGACATACCCACGACTACGTCACCTCGGACCCCGAGCTTGCGCCTCGGGCCCGCTGTCGTGCAGCTGCCGGTAGATCCTGGTGGCGTACAGGTCAAGGAGCGCCTTTCGGAACTCCTCATCGTCCAGGATGCGCCGGAAGATGGCCTCGTTTTCGTCCACGCGGGCCATGATGGTCGGGAGGAATCGCTGATCGAACACGAGCCGGAAGTTCTCCAGGCTGTTGGCTCGCGCCTGTGCCGCCACCTCCGAGTCCGCCAACCAGGTGCTCTCGAACTGGTCGAAAAGCAGCTGGTCCCGCTCGGTTAGGGTCAGGCCGAACTTCTCGTTGAGCTCGTCGACGATCTGTGAGAGGGGCTCCTGCTCGGGCGCATTCTCGGGACCGGCACCCTCTCCGAACACCGTCTTGACCAGGCCGGTGGAGGCGTCGAGGCTCAGCGACCCCTCTGAGGTCATCTCGGTGCGCAGATGGGTGAGGGCCACCTCCTCGCCCAGATCCAGGCGCTCGCTGGTGGAGGCGCTCCGGATGAGGGGGGCCAGAGCCCGGCAATACCGGTAGTCGCGTTCCAGGTGGGTATCCCCGAAAGGCACCACCTGGGAGAGGAAGGCGTAGAGCCTCACGAACTTGTCCAGGGCGTCCTTGAAGTCCAACCGATCCGGCTCCGGCAGTGCCCGGAACCGCTCTACCGCCGGCTCCAAGAGCGCGTAGACCTGCGCGTGGGCGCCCGCCGCCCCCGTGCTCAGGAGCGCCGCCACAGCGGCCGTCACCTCCTGCTCGCGCAGGACGTCGTGCTGGTCGAGCCTGAACCGGGTGTCGTACAGGAGGTTGGGGTCGGTCGGCGGCGCCACGGTCCGGCCGTAGTACGGCTCGAAGGCCGTAACGATGTCGTCGGTCTCGTTGCGGAAGTCGAGGACGAAGGTGTCGGTCTTCAAGGGGTGGATGCGGTTGAGCCGGGAGAGGGTCTGGACCGCCGCCAGCCCGAGCAGGACCTTGTCCACGTACATGGTGTGGAGAAGCGGCTGGTCGAAGCCGGTTTGGAACTTCTCGGCGACGATCAGCACCTGGTACTCGCCGGTGCCGAAGCGCTCGGCGATCTCCGAGGACGGGAAGCTGTTCATCGCCTGCTCGGTGTGGCGGATCCCCTTGTCGACCACCCCGCCGGAGAAGGCCACCAGGGTGTGGAGGTCCGTGTAGCCCTGCTTGGCGATGTACTGGTCCAACGCCTCCTTGTAGCGGACGGCGTGGAGACGGGAGGCGGTGACCACCATGGCCTTGGCCTGTCCGCCGATCTTGGCTCTGGTGTGGGCCCGGAAGTGCTCCACGATGATCTCCGCCTTCTGGGCGAGGTTGGAGGGGTGGAGAGAGACGAACCGGGCAATGGCCCGCCGCGCCTTCCCGGGCTCGTAGCGAGGGTCGTCGCGGATGGCTTTCTCGATCCGCCACAGCGTCTTGTACGTGGTGTAGTACTGGAGGATGTCGAGAATGAACCCCTCATCAATGGCCTGACGCATGGTGTAGAGATGGAAGGGGTCGAAGAGGCCCGTCACCGGGTTTCGGGTCCCGAACATCTCGAGGGTCTTGGCCTTCGGGGTAGCGGTGAAAGCGAAGAAGGAGAGGTTGGCCTTCTTCCCCCGCCCCAAGACGGCCTCGGCGATGGCCTCCTCAGCCGCATCGATGGCGTCGGTCACGATCCCGGCGTCCTCCGCCTCGGCCCGGGTCATCTCCTGCTCCTCGGTCGCACCCAACACAACCTTGAGGTCGTTGGCGGCCTCTCCGGTCTGGGAGGAGTGCGCCTCGTCCACGATGACCGCGTAGCGCCGGTCGGGGAGCGTCTCGCGGAGCTCCTCGATCTTCTGGAGCACGAAGGGGAACTTCTGCAGGGTGGTGATCACGATCTGGGCCTGCTCCCCCTTCAGGGCCTCGAACAGCTGAGCCGAGTCCTGGTCGATGCGCTGGACCACCCCGCGGACGTGCTCGAACTGGTAGATGGTCTCCTGGAGCTGGCGGTCCAGCACCACCCGGTCCGTGATGACCAGCACCTTGCCGAAGACCTTCTGGTCCTTCGCGTCATGGAGGCTGGCCAGGCGATGGGCGGTCCAGGCGATGGTGTTGGACTTCCCCGAGCCCGCTGAGTGCTGAACCAGGTAGCACTGCCCTGCCCCGTGGTCACGAGCATGGCCCTCCAAGCGCAGCACGCAGTCCCACTGGTGGTAGCGGGGGAAGATCACCCGCTCTCGGGCCCGGCGTTCGGCGGGGGTGCCGTCCTCCGGCCGCTCGACGTGGATGAACCGGCTCAGGATGTCGAGCCACGACTCCCGGCTCCACACCCGCTCCCAGAGGTAGGCGGTCCGGTATCCCGCGGGGTTCACCGGGTTGCCGGCGCCGCCGTCCGCCCCGAGGTTGAAGGGGAGGAACTGGGTGCCCTCGCCGGCGAGGCGGGTGGTCATGGCCACCCGGTCCGGGTCCACGGCGAAGTGGACGACCGCCCGCCGCGAGAGGGTCACGTTGCCGGGGTCGCGGTCCTTCCGGTACTGCCGGATGGCGTCCTCAACGGTCTGGCCGGTGATGGGGTTCTTGAGCTCGGCGGTGGCGATGGGGATCCCGTTCACCAGAATGGCCAGGTCTATGCACTTCTCGGATGTCGCCTCGTAGCGCAGCTGACGGGTGAGCGACACGCGGTTGGCGGTGTAGCGGGCCACCAGCTCCGGGGTCAGGCCGTGGGCCGGTTTGAAGTAGGCGAGGCGAAAGCTAATCCCCAGGTCGACGATCCCGTGGCGGAGCGCGTCAACGGTGCCCCGGTGGTCGAGCTCATGGCACAGCCGCTTCGTAAAGCCGATCCGAGCCTCGGCCACCTGGCCGCCGTAGCGACCTACCAGATTCGCCCATTCTTTGGGCTGGGTGGCCTCGACGAAGGCGAAGAGCTGGTCGTGGTCAAGGCCTTGGGAGCGATCGAAGGCAACGGGGTCAGAGCGGACATAGCCAGCGGCCAGCAGCGCAGCCTCGATAGCCTCTTCGAAGCCGAGTTCGTTGGGCTTCATGCGGCCACTTCCGGAATCTCCAACTCGCCCGTGATAGCAGCAGTGATCAATGCCGCTCTGCGCTCATGGAGGCGGGACAGCTGCTGGTCGAGCGCTCCCAGGGCGCGTCTGACAGACGCTGCCCGGGCGTCGAGGTGGGTGACGATCGCCGCCTGCTCGTCCTCGGGAGGTACCGGCACCAAGATGCTGGCGGCGTCCGCCTCGTTCAGCAGCGGCACCGGCCCAGGCATTCGAAGACGGCCGAAGTCGAACGATTGAAGGAGGTAATAGTAGAAGCGTGGGTGCCCGCGGCTGACCACGAGACCCATGACGTTTTGATCAGTACAGGACGCCTTGGCCAGCAGGCGCCGGCGGTTGCTGAGCAACGCGGCCCCTATCTTGGGGAAGACCACAGCGCTTGCAGGATAGATGGGGCTGTGCAGAGCTCGCGCGACGTCAAGCGTGACTGTGTTCTCGGCGACGGTGAGGTACTCACCGTTCTCTGGGTGGTTGAAGTCAGCCACCTTGAAGTACGGGATGGGTCCGTCATCGCGCCCCTGCTTGGCGTCTGGAAAGGCTGTGCCTGCCATTAGGCGGCCTACTCGGCGCAGGGGAAGCACTAGCCACCCCTCAGGAACCTCGCCAATCCAGGGAACGCCGCTCTGGCGGACGAGGCGATCGGCGTGAAGGCCTAGCCGAGTGGCCCTCCGAATCACCGCGTCCCACCGTTCGATCACCAGCTCTGCCATCCGCTGCCGGTGGGCGATCAAGGCATCGATCCGGACTGTCTCCCGATCGAGGCAATCCACGATGGCGTGCTGCCGCGCGAGTGATGGAACTGGGATCTGAACCGTTCCGAAGGCTTCGTACCGCAGACCGAAACGAGTAATTCCATTGGTTAGCGCAGAGAACTGGGAGCGGCCGAGTCGAGAGGCAAGAGCCCAGAACAGGTAACGGCCGTCGATGGCAGGCCCTGGACGGAGGCGCGCGAGATGATATCCGCAGACCACGTCGGCCATGTCTACGGCAACCCAGGCAGGAACGGCAATGTCGTCAGGAGTCTCGGAGTCCTTAGTGACCAGGACATCGTCGCGTTTCAGGCTGAAGCGCCTGATCTGTTCGTTTCTGGCAGTGGCTTCCATGAAGGGGAGACCGGCGGTGATGCTCTCGTGGTTGTACACGTCGATGTAGTTGCAAAGGCGAACCGGCCGCTCCTCGTCGCTCGACTTCTTGTCCACTCCGCTGAAAGCGATAGCGGTCACCCGCTTGAGAGGCTGAGCGGTCACTTGGTAACCTCGCCGAGAAGACTCTGAATCTCATCCTCGAGGGCCTTGATCTCGGCGTCTATCTCAGCCAGCGGCCGGGGTGGCACGTACTTGTAGAAGTGCCGGGTAAGTGGGATCTCGTAGCCGATCCGGGTCCTGCCGTAGTCGACCCAGGCGTCGGGGACGTAGGGCAGCACCTCCGCCGCCATGTAGTCGTCCACCGTCGACCTGTATCGGAGCGTCTGCAGCCGCGCGGTGGGGTCAGTCTCCCACGCCCCGCCTCCTTCCGGGAGACGGACGTTCTCGTTGTCCTGGAGATCGGGATCCGGCTCCGGGGCCCCCTTCGGACCGGTCACCACGGGCGCCGTGGGGTCAGTCTCCGAGATCGCCTCCCAGATCGCCTTGTCGAGGCCAGCGGGGGGATCGCCGAGCTTGTGGGCCATCGCCCTGCGGCCCACCGTCGAGAAGCCCTGAAGTCCGGCGAGGCGGGCTTCCAGCTCCTCCTGCTGCCTCCGGTCGAGCTTGGCCCAGGCCTTGGTCTCGGTGAGTGCGGGCAAGGTCTCCTCAGTCACCGCATAGCGGAGGCGAAGCGGACGTTCCACGGTGATCCGCTGGAAGCCGAATGCTTCGTTCGGGAAGATCTTGACCTTCTCCCCCTCCGTGAAGCCGGCGTAGAGGCGGGTCACCTCGTCGATCTGCTCCGCCGAGAGCTCCTTGCGCTTGTCTCCCAGGCTCTTGCGCATCTTGGTCCAGTACTCCCGGGCATCGACCAGCTGGACCTTACCCCGCCGTCTTTTGCTCTTTCGGTTGGTCACCACCCAGAAGTAGGTGGAGATGCCGGTGTTGTAGAAGAGCTGGTCAGGAAGCGCAACAACCGCTTCGAGCCAGTCGTTCTCAATAATCCAGCGGCGTATTTCGGACTCTCCGGAGCCCGCCGCTCCGGTGAAGAGAGGCGACCCGTTGAAGACGATGGCCAGCCGGCTGCCCCCCTCCTCCGGCCGCTTCATTTTGGAGATCATGTGCTGGAGGAAGAGCAGGCTCCCGTCGTTGATCCGAGGCAGCCCTGCCCCGAAGCGGCCTCGGAAGCCCAGCTTCTCGTACTCGTCGCGGATCACCCGCTCCACCTTCTTCCACTCCACCCCGAAGGGCGGATTGGCCAGCAGGTAGTCGAAGGTCTTGCCCTTGTGCCCATCCTCGCTGAAGGAGTTGCCGCACACGATGTGGGAGGCGTCCTGGCCTTTCACCATCATGTCCGAACGGCAAACGGCGTAGGTCTCCTCGTTGACCTCTTGGCCGAAGACCTCAAGCCTCGCCGAGGGGTTGAGGTCCCGGAGGTGGTTCTCCGCCACAGAGAGCATCCCCCCGGTCCCGCACGCGGGGTCGAAGAGGGTCCGGACCACCCCCTCGTCCCGGAGCAGCTCGTCGTCCTCGGCGAATAGGAGGTTGACCATGAGGCGAATCACCTCCCGAGGGGTGAAGTGCTCTCCGGCGGTTTCGTTGGAGAGCTCGGAGAAGCGCCGGATCAGTTCCTCGTACAGGTAGCCCATCTCCAGGTTGGAGACCCTGTCGGGATGGAGGTCAATCTCGGCGAAGCGGGCGACGACCAGGTAGAGGAGGTCCGCCCGCTCCAGCCGGGTGATCTGGACGTCGAAGTCGAACTTCTCGAGGACGTCCCGGGCCGCCGGAGAGAACCCGGCGATGTAGCCCCGGAGGTTACCGGCGATGTGGGCGGCGTCCTGGAGCAGCCGATGGAAGTCGAGCTGGGAGATGTTGTAGAAGGGCTGGCCGGCCACGGAGCAGAGAACCGGCTCGACGTTCTCGATGGACTGGGCTTTGAGCTTCTCAGCCCTAGACACCACCGCTGCCTTGGTCGGCTCGAGGACGCAGTCCATGCGCCGCAGGACGGTGAGCGGCAGGATCACCTTGCCGTACTCAGACTGCTTGTAGTCGCCCCGCAACAGGTCGGCGACAGACGAAATGAACCCGGCATGGTTGTTGATCCGCTCCCCACCCGATGCAACGTTCGTCACTGGGGTGTCTCTCCTCGACCGCGCGGTAGTGGGTTTCACGGGTAGGTCGGTCAGTGGCAAGTCGGACTGCGTGCCGTTGGAGCCGGCGTTGCCGTTCGGGGCTGCGCGCTTCGTTGAGGAGCGCCCGCCGGAGGCAGACACCTCGGCTGCACCCCGGTCGGCCGCTCGCCGGCGAGCGTCGCGATGAGCCCGACGCGCAGACTGATCGCCGTTCGCACCGTCAGCGGCATAGGGAGCCACGTGCACGGCAGATTGGGCCGGGTTGCTTCGCCGGATCCGCCCCACCACCTGCTTCAGGGCGGCTAGTTGCTCGTCGTTGGGGTGGAGGCGGCCTGTCTCCCAGGCCGAGATCTGACCCTGGCTGAAGCCCGTACGAGCGGCAACCTCCCTCTGGGTCAGCCCGTGCCGCACACGCGCCCGCCGGATCGCCTCACCGAGGGAGTTGTCCACCTGATCCATGGCTAGGACATGCCTCCGCCAACGTAGCCCACCACCACATCACCATAGCTGCAAACGCGGCGAACCCCCAGCCGTGGCCGCCAACATGACCGACCTGTTGCGAGAGCCGCTGACTGCTTCGGTCTGCGGTGGCCGACTGCGCGTCCGCCGGGACAACCCATGCCGGGTCGCCAGGATACAACTCGAACGACAGGGACGCCAGCGCCACGGGTGGCCGCAACCTGGGCCGATCGTCCCCTACGGAGCAGTTTCCTGCCGGAGCTGATCGCCGATCAGCGACCCCGTGGCAGGATCGATGGTCCAGAGACCCAGCGCTCCTCGACAGGGGAGCGGATGCGGGAGGCGGCGGGGGTGGGACAGGACCCAGTGCCAGCACCCGGGAGTGGCCCAGCGGGATCCCGACGTCTGGACACAGTCGAGGACGCCGACGACCCGATGATGGCTCCACGGCTGAGGGGCCCGGAGACCTCCGGCCCATCGGGGTCCGAGCTGAGGCCCGCGTGGATCGCCAGGATTCCGCGGTGTCGGGGTGGGCAGACTCCGGTTCTCGACGTCCTTGTCGCCCCTGATGATCAGCTCCGCCCACGGCTGTCGGACGGTCAAGGCTTTCATCGGTGTGGCCGGCAGCCGTACCGGGTTCGCGTTTCCCTGTTCCACCCTACATCAGGGGTTCTGGTGGATGGCGGGTCCGTCCGCGAGGATGGGCCCTAGCGGTCGATGGTACCGGCTCTGGGATGGGCGCGCCGAGCGCCTGAAATCCACGTCGAGGCCCAGCCCAGCTGGAGACCGCTCAAGGGTGCTACACGGTCGGCAACCGCTGCCGGAGCCGATCTCCGGGATCACGGTGTGAGGGCGCCGGCGCGACGGCCCGCAATGGACTTACGGTCGGGCCTTTGATAGCCTGGCGTCACGCGGCCCGCCCGTGAAGCGGCTAGCAGGGTGCGGAAGAACCTGCCTGGGGGCTTGCCGGGTTAAACACAGGTGTGAGAGTCTTGCGGGGACGCGTCCCAGCAGGAGATCTCGAATGCGTGGCAGCCCCGATCTGCAGATGA
>Ga0187884_10004542_pt1 | contig 10120 bp, 9 predicted proteins | sample June2016WEW_20_4_FD_132983 | JGI IMG/M metagenome (GOLD analysis project Ga0187884, IMG submission 132983) | Peatland microbial communities from SPRUCE experiment site at the Marcell Experimental Forest, Minnesota, USA - June2016WEW_20_40 | ecosystem: Environmental > Terrestrial > Soil >...
GAGAAGGAGCGCCGGACCGACCTCACTCGCGGAGGCCGCATCATCGACGGCAACGTCATCGACGTCCTGGAATTGGAGGACGACGAGACTGGCCGCCTGATGATCCTGCTGGTCTACAACTACGATGTCGCCGGCGTGACCTACGAGGCTTCCCAGGACGTAACCCACCTGCGTCAGTTCATCGATATGTATTCGTGCCGCCTTGGTCTACCAGCCTCGGTCAAGTACGATCCGCATAATCCGAGCGACTCCATCGTCATTTCCGAAACCTGGTCGGGCCTGCGCAAACCGACAATCCTCCTGCCCCAGAAGCAGCCGACGGTAAAGTCACCAACTTTGGCGTAACTTTCACGAATCCACCGCGTCGAATATAGTTGATTCATCCGAACTACCAGCAGTTTGCCGGTTCGGACAAAGGGTTTACTAGATGGTTACAATGACTTATGCATAACCTGCCACTGCCGCTCGCTGCATTTCTGGCGGGAATCTTGTCTTTCCTTTCGCCCTGCGTGCTCCCGCTGGTGCCGGGCTACGTGTCGCTGATCTCGGGCGCCAGCGTGGAAGAGTTGCAATCGTCGGAACGCCGCGTGCTTGGTACCGTGATGCTGCATTCCATCACGTTCGTTCTGGGCTTCAGCGTTGTCTTCATCGCGTTGGGCGCAGTGGCCACAGGCGTTGGGCAGGTGATGAACGAATATCATTCGCTGTTGTCGAAGGTTGCCGGCATCATCGTCATCATCTTCGGGCTGCACCTTACAGGCATTCTGAAGATCAAGGCTCTTTATGCTGACAAGCGCCTGCATGACGTGAAGGGTAGCTCCAGCGCGGTAGGGTCATTTGCCGTAGGATTTGCCTTCGCCTTCGGCTGGACGCCCTGCATCGGTCCCATTTTGGCAACGATACTCGTGCTGGCTGGCGCGCAGGGCACGGTGCTGAAAGGCATTGTGCTGCTTGCGGTTTACTCGCTCGGGCTGGCGGTTCCGTTCCTGCTGACCTCGTTGGGAGTGGATCGCTTCCTGGTTTTCTATAGCCGGTTCCGGAAACATTTGCATACCGTCGAAGTACTCAGCGGTATACTTCTTATCGCCATCGGAGTTCTGATTTTCTTAAACAACCTGCGACTGCTCTCCGGCTATCTCTCATTTCTCAACCGATTCGCGCTGTAGAGGATTTTTGTGAGACGTAATGCATTGGTGTTTGTGGCTCTGACGGTGGCCGTACTGGCCATGTTGGCCAGCGGTAAATACCTGGACAAAGCCCGAAAACATGGGGCGGTCGTCCTGGTGGGCGACGTCAAGGGAATTGCTGCGCCAGACTTCAACCTGCTCACGCTGGATGGCCAGAAGGTCAAACTTTCCGATTATCGCGGCAAGGCCGTTCTGCTCAACTTCTGGGCGACCTGGTGCCCGCCGTGCAAAGTTGAAATGCCCTGGTTCGTCGATCTGCAAAAACAGTATGCGAAGGATGGACTGGTTGTCTTGGGCGTCGCCATGGACGATTCCGAGCCGGCGCAGATTGCGAAGTTTGCCGGCGAGATGGGTGTGAACTACACCGTGCTGCTCGGTACCGACAAGGTTTCCGACGACTACGGCGACGTGCAGTATCTGCCGACGACGTTCTTCATCGGGCGCAATGGAGCTATCGTCGACAAGTTGACCGGTCTGCTGGATCGTAAAGATATTGAGGACGATGTGAAGAAGACACTGGCTACGGATTCTGGAGGTCCGTTGCGGCCGATGAGCGTGCAACAAAACCAGGCGCAAGCCCAGCCCAAGTCAATGGCTCCCGACCAAACTTACCCGAAAGACGCCAATCGATGAAACGTAGCTTTATTGTTCTGTTCAGTGCACTTCTGCTGGCCATTCTGGTTTCCGCGCAATCGATGGACGACAAGCCGTTCGTGGTTATGGCTCCCGTGGGCAAAGTGCAAGTGAAGGCCGGCGCAACCCAAGCCGTGAGCCTCGACTTCCGCGTTGGCCCCGACTACCACATCAACTCGCACACACCGAAGTCGCCGCTGCTGATTCCTACGGCTATCAAACTGGATGCGCAAGCACCTGTCGTTCTGGGCGACGTGAAGTATCCCGCCGGACAGGACGTGAGCTTCGCCTTCTCGGGCGACGAGAAGCTGAATGTTTATAGCGGCGACTTCACCATCGATGCTTCGGTGAAGGCTCCAACTGATGCGGCCGCCGGCAGTTATCCGGTGAAAGGCTCGCTGCGCTTCCAGGCCTGCGACCACAGCGCCTGCTATCCTCCGCGCAATCTTCCGGTGGAATTTCAGGTTACGGTCGTAAAGTAGCGCCGGAAGTGCAATCGCCGCAATCGTGGCGACCCGCGAAGTTTATTAGAAGCCCTGAACTCCTACATCGTGAGACTCGTATCAGGGCACGACTTTAGTCGTGCCCCACAAACCTCCGTTAAGAAGAGCGAGGCTGGAGTTCAGCGAGTCAGCAGAAACTCCAGCCCAAATTCTTGTCCATGCGTCTGTGCACGTCGGAAGACATGCCCTAATACAAAACGTGCGACCAGTCAGACTCACCGATTGCACTAACTTCCAGCAGCCGCCCCCGTCGTCGGAGTGACAATCACCGGCACCACGCTGCAACAGGACGCTAGCGTTCCGCCGCTCGCCTGCAGGTTTCCCGGATTGTAGGAAGCGTCGTGTTGCAACCGGATCTGCACGCTGTTGCTGACGCACGCGTTGTCGGGAATGATCCGCGCCGCCGGAAATCCCCAACGCACCGACCACGACTCGTGCTTCACATCGAGCGCGTGCTTGGCGTCGATGTTGGCGTACAGCGCGTACGCCCCGGGATCGAAGTCCACGCCCAGCGCCTTGGCCTTGCCCATCATCCATGCCAGCGTGATATCCGACAAACCGGTCTCGGGATAGCCGCCGCCCACATCGCAATGCACGCCGGTGAAATACACCTGCTCGATGGTCTGCCCCGAAGCGGGCGCGCCGGACCACAGCGTTGCGGGAAATTCGCGCCGGCGCTCGTCGATCGACACCGCGTGATACGCGTTCTTCACGCAGGGATGCAGCGAGGTGTCGAGAAACGAATAGCGCAGCATATCGACGCCGCCAAAAATGGCAGGAATCCCCAGCGCTCCAACGGTGTCCCACACGCCGACCATGGCAATCTCCGGCTGCTCGACGTCATACGTCTGCTTCAGCGCGGCCAGCAGCGGCTGCTTCTTCGCCGGATCGTGTTCACGATAGGCCGCGAAGGCGTCATTGGTCAGGTTGTCGTCGGTGTGTTGCGTAGGCAGTCCGCAGGTCACGATCATCCCGGCGAGGCTGCGCGCGGTGTAAGCGCCGCGGCTGAAACCGAAAAGAAACACCTGGTCGCCATGCTCGTAGAGATGCGAGAGACGGGTGTAACCGTCGCGAATCTTCTGGTCCAGGCCGTCGCCGAATGCCCCACCCAAGAAACGCAGGACGGTATTGCCGTCCGCCCCAACACCGTCGTCGTAGATGGGACACTGGTCGGCGGTGAAGTTCATCGCTTTGAAAATTTTGTAAACGTTGGTGTTGGTGGCGGGATCGTTCCAGGTTCCATCGGAGCAGAAGATAATGCGCTTGGGCATGACGGTTCCTCCAAGGGATCGGGCCGGTAACTCTGACTGAGAGCGGTGTGGCCTGGGATTTGTACGCGAACTATAGCATGGTTTTCGGAAAGCCAGATTTAGGTCAGAGAATACGATCGTGTTTTTGGAGATTGTGGCGGGCGCATAGCAACTGCACATTCTCCTCGTTCAGAGATGTTCCGCCCTTCGACCAGGGCAGGTCATGATCGAAGTGAAGTTCATCGGTGGCGCCACACTGCACACAACGTCCGCCATCGCGCTTCCAGACAGCAAGCTTGACTTCGGTGGGGATTATCCGCCGCCGGGTTGGATTCAGAGCCGGCGGTATTGCAAAATCCTCGTCCCCCTCCACGGCCACCAACTTAAATTTGAAGACGCCGCGTTGCTCGTCGCGCTCCTGCCATGAATCGACCAGGTGAAAGGTTCCGTTATAAGACCAGATTCCTGTATGAATTTTTTCGTATACCCTGACCCTCTCCGGTGGTCGCAGGCCGGCTTTCGATTCTTGCGCCGCCTTGTGGAATAATCCGTTTTGGGTCAGCACTCCGGAAGAATACTTCTCCGGTTGATCGAAGGATTTCGGATTCTCGAGTAGGCCAGTTCGCGGACGATCGTGACCTTCATAAATCAGAACCGTACCGTTATCGTCCAATTGATCCCGGTAAGGCGCATTATGCCTGACCGACATTAAGATCACGGAATGATTGGCGCGAAGGGCAAAATTCATTCCGCGCTGCAAACTCGTCCCCTCCCTACGGCACATCTCAAGGTAGGGAATTATATTGTCGCTAACTAGTTCCTGGTCGGGAGGCATATCGACTTCTTGCGATGACGCCCGAACTATAGCATGCGTTACGAATTCGATAAATCAGGGAAAATATTCCCTCTTAGCGTCAGAACTTTCGGAAGTTCCCCCACAGTCGGCAGGCTGCATCGTTTCTACGATGCCAAAAACTCCAGCACATACTGCACAAACGCTTCGGGCTTCTCTAACGCGGGTAGATGGCCGCATCGCGGAATCACCTCGAGCTTCGAACCGGCTATGAGTTTCTGCAATCGCCGTCCCACGCTGACCGGGATCATCCGGTCCTGCTCGCCCCAAACGATCAGCGTAGGTGAAACAACGTTGCCGATGACCTCGTCCAGCACTTCGCGGCCGCTGGCGGCGTTACGCAAAACGCTGTCGATGGTGTAGCCGTCCCCGCGTTCCAGATGCTGATGGTAGGCGAGATCGATCTGTGCGTCGTTCACCATCCGCTGATCGCGGAACAGCAACTGGAATATCTCTCGCAAGTGATCTCGGGTTGAGACACGCACGTCGATGGGCAGGGTAGTGATGTCTCCCCATACGCCGGCGGCATCGACCAGCACCAGTTTGTCGACCATGCTGGGAAATTTCAGCGCAAACGAAGCGGCAATCCACCCGCCCATCGACTCGCCAAGCACCGCCATGCGGTCGATCTTCAAATCGCGAAGAAAATGCTGAACTACTTCGACAAATCCAGCAATCGTATATTCGATAAGAGGTTTGCCGGAGCGTCCGAAGCCGAGCAGATCAAGCGCGAGCACGCGGCGGGACTGGCTCAACGGCCCGAAGCAGAAGACCCACTCATCGGCATCGCCACCGATACCATGAATCAGGAGAAGCGGCGGACCTGATCCCACATCGTAGTACCTGATTGTCTGACCAAAGACGGTGGTGCTTCGCAGCTCCGGCAACGGCGAAATAGTTACTGATGGCACCGACATCGTTGCTCTAGTCCCCCGGCGGACTTCTAGAGTACGGGCCGCCTTGTGTCAGGGCACGACTTTAGTCGTGCCGCACAGTCCCTCCTAAGGTTAGGGCTTCAGCCCCTGCGGTCATTTGCAGGGGCTGAAGCCCGAGTCTCATTCTGATTTATTGGCACGCCTGAAGGCGTGCCCCGATACAAAGTTAGTTTCTCATGGGCTGACAGCGACCGGCTGTAAACCGCCATTCTCCGGTGCGCCACTCTGTGCGATGCAGCGCAACTGGCGAAAGGCGAGAAGTGAAGGGCGAACGGCGCTGCTACAGAATCTTCTTCCCGAACGCCGACAGCGCCAGCTCAACTGCCAATTCCGCCGTCTGGTTTCGTTCGTCGAGTACCGGATTTACTTCGACCATCTCGAAGCTGAGCATGCGTCCGTGGTCGGCGAGAATCTCCATCGCCAAGTGGGCTTCGCGATACGTGGCACCACCCCACACCGGAGTGCCGACGCCCGGCGCATCTTCAGGATCGATCCAGTCGAGGTCCAACGATACGTGATAGCCGACGGTGCCGCGGCCTACCAGCCGCAACGCTTCTTCCATGACCGAGCGCATACCGCGCTCGTCGATGTCGCGCATCGTAAACGTGTGTACGCCGGACTTGCGAATATTCTCGCGCTCGAACTCGTCGACGTCGCGTATGCCCAGCAACACGCAATTGTCCGCCCGCACCTTGGGCGAGAAGCCATACATATCGGTCAGCGGCGATTTGAACAGGCCCATCAATGCGCCGAGCGGCATGCCGTGCACGTTGCCGCTGGGCGAAGTCTCGGGCGTGTTGATGTCGCTGTGCGCGTCGATCCACATCAGGCCAATGCGCTGATTCCTGCGGCGATAGAACTCGGCCACACCGGAGACGGTTCCGGCGGCAATCGAATGATCGCCGCCCAGCGTCAGCGGAATCTGTCCGGCCTCGAGCGTCTTGATGATGAGCTCAGCCTGCGCCGAACAGGTCTCGGTGATCTCGTTGAGATACTTCGCGTGGGGATCGCCCTCCATCTCGGTTTCGAGCATGGCGACGGGAACGTTGCCGCCGTCTTCCACGTCATAGCCGAGGGCTTCGAGCTTAGCTTCAAGACCGGCAACGCGCATCGCCGAAGGACCCATGTCAACGCCGCGGCGCGACTGCCCGAGATCGAGAGGCACACCGATGATGCGGATGTGCTTGGTTTCAATGTTCTGTAACGGTTTGGTAATCGGACTGGTGGCCATAGACGTTCCTGGTTCCTGATCCTACATTGTGGTACTAGGGATACAGCCGATGCAGCGTACGCGGGAACGGAATCGTTTCGCGAACATGGTCGAGGCCGCAAATCCAGGCCACCGCGCGCTCGACTCCCATGCCGAAGCCCGCGTGCGGCACGCCGCCGAACTTTCGCAAATCGAGATACCACTTGAACGCCTCTTCCGGCAGCTCGTGCTTGTGGATGCGTTCCAGCAGCATCTCGTACGAAGCCATACGCTGGGAGCCGCCGATGATCTCGCCGTACCCCTCGGGCGCCAGCACGTCCACACACAGAGCCAGGTCCGGCCTATCCGGGTCGGGCTCCATGTAAAACGCCTTCACCGCAGCGGGATACCGATGAATCATCACAGGGCGATCAAACTGCGACGAGATGTACGTCTCATCCGGCGAGCCGAAGTCGCCACCATACTCAAACTTGTTTTCGACCAGGCCCTTGGCGTGGCCCTCCTGCAACATCTTCACCGCGTCCTCATATGAAATGCGCGGGAATGGCGTTGCAATTTGCTCCAGCTTGCTGATGTCGCGGCCGATGGTCTCCAGCTCCGGCCTGCGCTTCTCCAGGCAGCGCGTGACGATCGACGTGATGAACTGCTCTGCAAGCTCCATCAGGCCTTCCAACTGCAAGTACGCGACCTCGGGCTCGACCATCCAGAATTCGGTCAGGTGACGGCGCGTCTTCGATTTTTCCGCGCGGAACGTCGGCCCAAAGCTATACACCTTGCCCAGCGCCATCGCCGTGGCTTCGATGTAGAGCTGGCCGGACTGCGTGAGGAATGCCTGCTCCTCAAAGTAATCCACCGGGAAAAGCGTGGTGGTTCCTTCGCATGCGGCGGGCGTCAGGATGGGCGGATCGGTCAGGGTAAAGCCGCGGTCGTCGAAGAAGTCACGCGCGGCCTTGATGATTTCGGCGCGTACGCGCAGGATCGCCGCCTGCCGAGGCGAACGCAGCCACAGATGCCGGTGCTCCATCAGGAAGTCGACGCCGTGCTCCTTGGGCGTGATGGGGTACGGATCGTCGGGATTCACGCGCTGCATCACCTGAGCGTCGGTCACGTCCATTTCGTAGCCGCCCGGCGCGCGCTGGTCGGCGCGGACCTTGCCGGTCACGATGACGCTGGACTCCTGCGTCAGGCCCTTGATGGCGTCGAATAACTCGGGCGAAACCTGCTGCTTGGCGACGACGCCCTGGATGATGCCGCTGCCGTCGCGAAAGATGGGGAACAGCAGCTTGCCGCTGGCGCGCAGGTTGTACAGCCAGCCGCGAATGGTGACAGTCTGGCCCTCGTGTTTGCCGATCTCGCGGATCGTGCTGATGACGGGTGTAGCCGTTTGGGTATTGGTCGATGAGGTCATGAGCTTGTATTCAGTATGCCTTTTGGCGGGGAAAAAAGCGATGGAGGCGGCGCTTAGCGCCTCGGCAATTGGCGGTTAGCATTTGGCAGTTAGCTAAAGCTCTGACGGTTTCAGCTCTAACACCGTCGCATCAAGCTTGCCGGGGCGGGAGTGAACTTTAGACTACGGATCTTCGTTATGAAAAGCAGGGTTATGAACGGCGGCAATCTCCGATTACAGGTGTCATCATGAGCGGAGGCATCCGCCGATTTTGCGATGCCAAAGTCGAAGCATCCCTTTAGCCGGAACGCTCCCTTTTGTGTCAGGGCACGGCTTTAGCCGTGCCGCAGGGTGCGCGAAATAGATGTGGGCTTCAGCCCCTGCACGCGCTATGCAGGGGCTGAAGCCCTGAATCTCGATGGATTTAGTTCGGCACGACTCAAGTCGTGCCCTGACACAACACAAAACCCGACTCAATACAAAACCCGACTCAAGGCAAGCCTGTGCCTGACGAAACTACTCCGGCTTAACCCCTTCGCTTACCGCTGCCGGCGTCGGACCGGACTTCCTTACATCCGGCCGGGGCATGTCGGGACGCGGCATATCCGGACGCGGATCCATTGGCCTTGGCTCCGTACGCACTTCCGGACGCGGCGAACTCATCCCGCGTTCATCGAACTTGCCGAAGATCATCTTCCCGGCCGTCGTCTGCAGAACCGACGTCACCGAAATGTCGACCGTCTTTCCGATCATCTTGCGCGCATTGTCCACCACAACCATCGTACCGTCATCGAGATAGGCCACTCCCTGGTTGTATTCCTTGCCTTCTTTCAGGATGAACACCTTCATGATCTCGCCGGGCAGCACGATCGGCTTCAGCGAGTTCGCCAGCTCATTGATGTTCAGCACCTCCACGCCCTGCAGCTGCGCTACCTTGTTCAGGTTGAAGTCGTTGGTAACGATTTTGCCTTCGTAGACCTTGGCCAGCTCGATCAGCTTCAGGTCGACCTCGCGCACGGCGGGAAAGTCGTCTTCGACGATCTGGATCGACAGCGTCGCTATCTTCTGGATGCGCTGCAGGATGTCCAGGCCCCGGCGGCCGCGGTTGCGCTTCATGGAGTCGGCGGAGTCGGCTACCAGCTGCAGCTCACGCAGCACGAACTGCGGTATCACGATGATGCCATCGAGGAAGCCGGTTTCGGCGATGTCGGCGATGCGGCCGTCAATGATGACCGAGGTATCCAGAATTTTGTAGCTGCGCTTGGCTTGCTTCTCGCCGCCGAAAATACCGCCCAGCGCCGCCAGATTCAGCAACTCGCCCTTACCAGCGCCGACGATCAGGCCGATGTAGGCCATCAGCAGCATGACAAACAGCTGTAGAAAGCTCTGGGTCGGACCAGCCTGAATGCTGTCTTTGATGACCAGGCTGAAGAGGTAAGCGCCGATGATGCCGAGGATGCTACCGATGACGGCGCCAATCAGCCGCTTCAGGCTGACCTGCCGTAGGCGGACCTCGAAGAGAACGACCGCCAGTCCAAGCACCACTCCAATGCCCGCTGCGGGCACCGGGCTCAGTCCAATGGGCTGAAGTTCATAGCATGCTACTGCAGTAACAACAACAAATAGGACACGTATGAGTACCAAATCCACGCCACACCTCCCATGGCCAGTCCTGGGGGTCTGCGGAAGGAATAATGTTCGCCGGGGGTATGAGATCTAAGAGCTTGGCCGACGACTCAGTCCTGTTCCCTAAGACACGACAAGTGGCCTGACTCGAAACCAGACATATGAATCTTCCGGGGCATGTATGAAATGAGGAGCGATCCCCGGTCCGTCAAAACTACGGCGGCAAATCACAAAAAGAGAGCACTCGAAATATATCAGGAAAACACGTTGGCCGGCTTGCATCTCGACGCGCGCCGTGTACGATTCCCGCTTTCGTATCCGGGAACGGGCATGACTTACCCAGCAACTCAGGTGGAAACAGATGCAGAATTTCCGTGTGCCGGCTACTTCTCTCAGGAAAATGCTGCCGCAATAGCCGAAGTCGACAGGATGAACACCAGCCACCAGCCGAACACCACCGCCAGGCAGGTACCACGCGAGACCTTCGTCAAGCAGGAAAAGGCAATGCCGGCCAGCAACAGCGTCCAGATGGTGAA
>Ga0187884_10004544_pt1 | contig 10116 bp, 7 predicted proteins | sample June2016WEW_20_4_FD_132983 | JGI IMG/M metagenome (GOLD analysis project Ga0187884, IMG submission 132983) | Peatland microbial communities from SPRUCE experiment site at the Marcell Experimental Forest, Minnesota, USA - June2016WEW_20_40 | ecosystem: Environmental > Terrestrial > Soil >...
ATCTTTCGATTTCCTTAGTGCAAAAAGTTTGTCACTCAATTTGCCCTGTTTTCAACCGTTTGCAAATTTCGCCGCCCGGTTCCCACCCACCCCCATGCTACTTTTGAGTTGGATAAGAAGCTTGCGCTCGCCGCAAGTTTTCGCGTCCTTCACCTTCCTGGCCAGGAAGTGTCTTCGGTTTTCGGTGGGGCCGGCGGCGGCGCCTGCCATTCTGACTTCCTGGACTTCCAACTTCTGACTCCCATATCCCGCGAGGATATCCAGGCTTCGCCCCGTTTGCGTTGTTTTCCGATGCGAATACCTTTTATACTGTGTTATCCACTAGTTCGTTACGGGAGGATTCTCTTCAATGGTTTCTCATTCGGACACGCTCCGTGTCGAGCGACGGCCTGCACGTCCGGGAATGGCTTTTTTCCTGCGCGTTTTTTCTACCGTCCTGGCATCTTTACTGCTTTCGGTCCCGCTGTTGGCGCAAGGCCAGCAACCAACCGGCGAGGCAAACCTGAAGCTGCCGGATCTCGGCACCGTCAAGTTCCTGGGCAACATCCCGGGCAGCACCCTGCTCAAGGCGGGCCTGGTCGTCAGCGCCCTCGGCATGGTCTTTGGCCTCATCATTTTTTACCGTCTCAAGAATATGGCCGTTCACACCTCCATGCGCGAGGTTTCGGAGCTGATCTACGAAACCTGCAAGACCTACCTGGCCACCCAGTTCAAGTTCCTGGTGCTGCTGGAATGCTTCATCGCCGTCATCATCGTTTTCTATTTCGGTTTGCTGCTGCAGATGGCGGCCTATAAGGTGGTCATCATCCTGCTGTTCAGCGTGATCGGCATTTCCGGCAGCTTCTCGGTGGCGGCCTTCGGCATGCGCGTCAACACTTTCGCCAACTCGCGCACCGCCTTCGCCTCGCTCAGCGGCAAAGCCTATCCCTGCTACGACATTCCCCTGCAGGCCGGCATGAGCATCGGCATGCTCCTGGTCTCAGTGGAGCTGCTCATCATGCTCTTCATCCTGCTCTTCATTCCAGGCGACCTGGCCGGCTCCTGCTTCATCGGCTTCGCCATCGGCGAATCCCTCGGCGCCGCCGCCCTGCGCGTGGCCGGCGGCATCTTCACCAAGATTGCCGACATCGGCTCCGACCTCATGAAGATCGTCTTCAAAATCAAGGAAGACGACGTCCGCAACCCCGGCGTCATCGCCGATTGCACCGGCGACAATGCCGGCGATTCCGTCGGCCCTTCCGCCGATGGCTTCGAAACCTACGGCGTCACCGGCGTCGCGCTCATCACCTTCATCATCCTGGCCGTGGCCAGTCCCACCGTGCAGGTGCAGCTCCTCGTCTGGATCTTCAGCATGCGCGTCATGATGGTGATCTCTTCCGGCGTCGGCTACTTCGTCAACCGCATCATCGCCCAGGCGCGCTTCGGCCAGGCCGTCAAGTTCAACTTTGAAGCGCCCCTCACCACGCTCGTCTGGCTCACCTCCATCCTTTCCATCGTCCTCACTTACGTCATCAGCATGTTCATGATTCCCGAGCTCGGCGGCGATGAAACCATGTGGTGGAAGCTCGCCACCGTCATCAGTTGCGGCACCCTCGCCGGCGCGCTCATCCCCGAGTTCGTCAAGGTCTTCACCTCCACCAACTCGCGCCACGTGCGTGAGATCGTCACCAGCTCGCGCGAAGGCGGCGCCTCGCTCAACATCCTCTCCGGCTTCGTCGCCGGCAACTTCAGCGCTTACTGGCTGGGCTTCACCATGCTGACCCTCATGAGCATCGGCTATTACATGAGCACCATGTTCGTCGGCGGCCTCATGCTCGCACCGGCGGTTTTCGCCTTCGGCCTGGTGGCCTTTGGCTTCCTCGGCATGGGACCGGTCACCATCGCAGTCGATAGCTACGGCCCCGTCACCGACAACGCCCAATCCGTCTACGAGCTCTCCACCATCGAGACCCTGCCCGGCATCAAGCAGGACATCCAGCAGAACTTCGGCTTCGTTCCGGATTTTGAGAAGGCCAAGGAAAACCTGGAAGAGAACGACGGAGCCGGCAACACCTTCAAGGCCACCTCCAAACCCGTGCTCATCGGCACCGCCGTGGTCGGCGCCACTACCATGATCTTTTCCACCATCGTGCTGCTCACCGACAAGCTCACCGTCAACCTGGACAAGCTCTCGCTGCTGCACGCCCCGTTCCTGCTGGGCATTATCGCCGGCGGCGCGGTGATTTACTGGTTCACCGGCGCCAGCGCCCAGGCCGTCACCACCGGCGCGTACCGCGCCGTCGAGTTCATCAAGAGGAACATCAAACTCGAAAGCGCCGAGAAGGCTTCCGTGGCCGATTCCAAAAAGGTGGTGGCCATCTGCACGCAGTACGCGCAGAAGGGCATGTTGAACATCTTCCTGGTGGTATTCTTCGCCACCCTCTCGTTCGCGTTCCTCGAACCCTACTTCTTCATCGGCTACCTGATCTCCATCGCCCTGTTCGGTTTATACCAGGCCCTCTTCATGGCCAATGCCGGCGGCGCCTGGGACAACGCCAAGAAGGTGGTCGAGACCGAACTCCGCGCCAAGGGCACCCCGCTGCACGATGCCTGCGTGGTCGGCGATACGGTGGGCGATCCCTTCAAGGACACCTGCTCGGTGGCTCTCAACCCCATCATCAAGTTCACGACTCTATTCGGCCTGTTGGCGGTTTCGCTGGCCGTGGACCTGACCGCCAAGCAAGGCGCGGCCCTCACCACTTCGCTCGCCGCCGTGTTCTTCGTGATCTCCGCCTGCTTCGTGTACCGCAGCTTTTACGGCATGCGGATCCAATCGGGAAAGGAGTAGAAATCAGGAGTCAGAAGTCAGAAGACAGGAGTCAGAATGAAGGAGCGCGCTTCGCGCGGATTCTGACTTCCTCGACTTCAGACTTCTGACTTCCGGATTCTTTTTTCGCTACAATCTCATCTCATGCACTATCCGCTTACGCCCATCCGCTGCCTCTACCGCGCCGTAGATCTTTACCCGTCGAAGGTCGGCGTGGTCTGCGGCTCCAGCCGGTTTACTTACGCCGAGTTCGGCGAGCGCTGCGAGCGCCTGGGCGCCGGCCTGCTCATCCAAGGCGTCCGGCCCGGGGACCGCGTCGCCTACCTCAGCTTCAACACCCACCAGCTTCTGGAGGGCTACTTTGGCGTCCTGCTGGCCGGCGCCATCGTGATGCCTCTGAATGTGCGGCTCACCGCTTCCGAGCTCACCGCCATCCTCAACCACGCCGAGCCGCGCCTGGTGATTTACGAATCCGATTTCGCCGAGACTGTCGCCCAACTGCGCCCGGCCTGCCCCCACGTGCGCGCCTGGATCGAGATCGGTGCGCCTTACGAAGAGCTGCTCTCGCACGGCCTCGTGCAGCGCCCCGACCCTTTCTCGATAGACGAAACCGCCATCGCCGAGCTGTTCTACACCTCCGGTTCCACCGGAACGCCCAAGGGCGTGATGCTCTCCCACCGCTCGCTCTATCTGCATACGCTGTACGTGAATGGAGTCTTTGCCAGCGACGATTCCGGCGTCGAGCTCCACACCATCCCGCTGTTCCACGCCAACGGGTGGGGCCGCCCGCAGTCCTGCACGTTTCTCGGTATGCGCCAGGTGATGGTGCGGCGCTTCGATCCGCGCGAGGTGCTCGCCCTGATCCAGCGGGAGCGCGCCAACAGCATGGCCATGGTCCCCACCATGGCCAACGCGCTGCTCAACGAACCCACGCTCGCCGGCTACGATCTCTCAAGCATGCGCCACATCGTGCTGGGCGGCGCCGCGGCATCGCCCGAACTGGTGGCGCGCCTCGACGCGGTGTTCCATTGCCGCATCGAAGCCGGCTACGGCATGACCGAAACCTGCCCCGTGGCCACTTCCTCGCGCCCCAAAGACGGCGTGGTCTTCGCCAATGAGGAGGACCGCTGGCGCCGCCAGTCGATGACCGGCTGGCCCGTGCCCGGCTGCGAAATCCGTGTGGTCGATTCTTACAGGAACGATGTGCCGCGCGACATGCTCTCGATCGGCGAGGTGGTCATTCGCGGCGACATCGTGATGGACGGTTACTACAAGGAGCCGCGGGCCACCGAAGCCGTCATGACCAACGGCTGGCTGCACACCGGCGACATGGCAGTCTGGGACCAGGACGGCTGGCTGCAGATCGTCGACCGCAAGAAGGACATCATCATCAGCGGCGGCGAAAACATTTCCTCCATCGAAGTCGAGCGGGCCATCTTCGCGCACCCCGCGGTTCTGGAATGCGCGGTGGTTTCCGCGCCCGATGCGAAATGGGGCGAAGTGCCGGCCGCTCACGTGGTCGTCAAGCCGGGTCACACGCTCGACGAGCAGCAGCTCCGCGCTTTCCTGGAAGACCGCATCGCGCGCTTCAAGATGCCGCGGCGCTTCCTGTTCTCGACCGACCCGCTGCCCAAGACCGGCACCGGCAAAATCCTCAAGCGCCAATTGCGCGAATCTTTCTGGGCCGGGCACAGCCAGCGTGTCCAAGGGTAATTGACACTGTTCAGCAGGTTTGGATAGACTCCTGGGTGTCCGACCAAAGGAGAAGCCGCCGATGCTGCGATTCATGTTGCTGACTGGATGCGTGAGCCTGATGGCCCTGACCATGGCCTGCTCGAAGGATACGAGCGCAGCCGATGCGCAGGCCATCAAAGACAAAGAAGTTGCCTGGAGCAAGGATTGCGCCTCAAAGGACCCGGCCAAGTTCGCCTCGTATTACGCCGACGACGCGACTTTCATGATGCCCAATGAGCCCATCCTCCATGGCGCGTCCAACGTCAAGGGGGCGGTAGGCCCCATGATGCAGGACCAGAATTTCGCGCTCTCGTTCCAGGGCGACAAGGTCGAAGTTTCGGGCGACCTGGCTTACACGCAGGGCACCTACAGCATGACCACGACCGACCAAAAAGGCAATCCGGCCACCGACAAAGGCAAGTACCTGACAGTCTGGAAGAAACAGGCCGACGGCAGTTGGAAGGTCATCGAAGACATCTTCAACAGCGACCTGCCCGTCGGCGGCAACTAGGCCGCAAAACGGGGACTGCTATCCAATTCCCGCCTTTGGAATTGGATAGCTGTCCCCGGTTTGCCCAACGCTACGCCTTCGGTTCCCGCACCTTGGCTTTGACAAAGTCCATCTCCACCTGCTTGGGGATGCCGGGCTCGAAGCAGCGCCGGCAGCGGGCTTCGTACATGTCGGAGCCGGCCACCACGATCAGGTCGTCGGAGCCGCGCAGCCGTTGGGTATGCTTGGCGGGGTTGCCGCAGCGGACGCAAATGGCCAGCGTCTTGGTGATGGACTCGGCGTGCGCCAGCAGATCGGGAATGGGGGCAAAGGGGCGGCCCAGGTAGTCGGTGTCGAGGCCAGCGATGATCACCTGCTTGCCGCTGTCGGCGAGGCGCTGCGCAACGTCCACCAGACCCGGGCCCATGAAGTTGGCTTCATCGATGCCCACCACTTCCGAGCGCCAGTCGATCCGCTCGGCGATTTCGGCCGAGTTGGCCACCACTTGCGACTTCATGCGGAGATCGCCGTGGGAGACGATCTCATCATCGGAGTAGCGCTTGTCAATCGATGGTTTGAAGACTTCGACGCGTTTGCGCGCGATCATGGCGCGGCGCAGGCGCCTGATCAGCTCTTCGCTCTTGCCCGAGAACATGGGCCCGCAGATCACTTCGATCCATCCGACGTTGCCGGTGATGATATCCATAGGAACCGTTCAGCATGGCACAAATGGAGGGAGCGAATCCAGTAGGCTGGCATGGTGGCCCTTGTGGACCGCCTGCCAGTGGCTCACTTGGCTCCCAGGCTCGACAGCACCTTATCGAGCTTGTCCAGTTGCGCGTCGCTCTGGTGAAGCCGGCAAGATTGCTCTTGAACATAATGCAGTTTCGCCTCCGGGACCGCCTTCGTCTGCCCGGTTTAGGTTACCCTGTCCTCTGAGGCATGCCACTTGCCGAGGAGGGATTGACGATCATGTCAGTGTGCGCCACAGTACGCGTGTTCAGCCTGCTAGCCGGCGCCATAATCGCGAGCCCGGCTCCGGCCAAATCCCTGGCGATCGTTGATGCTCTGGTCTACCCTTCGGCGACTGCCGCGCCGCTTCCTCACGCAGCCGTCCTCATGGAGGACGGCAGGATTGTTGCCGTCGGAGAACGCATCCAAATTCCGGCCGACGCCGAAGTGATCCGGTGCAGCGGCTGCGCGGTGATGGCGGGGTTCTGGAATTGCCACATCCACTTTACAGAACCCAAGTGGGAAAATGCGGCAGCGCAGCCGGCGCAGAAGCTTGTCGAGCAACTGCGATCTATGCTCTTGCGCTCCGGCTTTACAACCGTCGTTGACACGGCATCCATGCTGGCGAATACGGCGGCCCTGCGCCGCCGGATCGAATCGGGTGAGATTCCGGGCCCGCGGATCCTTACCGCGGGCGTTCCCATTTACCCGCCGGACGGAGTCCCGTACTATGTGAAAGAGAGTTTACCTCCCGCAATTCTGGCGCAGATCATCCCACCCCGGAACCCCAGGGAAGCGGCGGCAGCCGCCGAACTCGACATACAAAATGGCGCCGATATCATCAAGTTATTTACCGGTTCCTGGATATCGCGTGGGAGCGTTTTGCCGATGCCCGAGGCAATCGCGAAGGCAGCAGTCACCGTAGCGCATAAGCATCATCGGCTGGTGTTTGCCCATCCGTCCAACCTCGCTGGAATTAAAGTTGCGATTTCGAGCGGAGTGGATGTCCTGGCACACGCTCCCGACGACACTCGCGATGTGAACGACACGGTTCTCCGGGAGGCCCTCGCCAATCATATGGCGATGATCCCTACTTTCAAGCTATTCAGCGGGGCAACCAATATCGCCGATATCCGCCGCATCGTTCGCCGATTCCACGATCTTGGTGGTGAGCTGATGTTTGGAACCGACACGGGCTATCTCACCGACTATGACGTTGGGGAGGAGTTTCAGCAGCTTGGGAAGATGGGGCTGGATACAGTTGAGATCCTGCGCATGCTGACTGAGAATCCAGCCCGGAGATTCGGTTTGCAAGCGGAACGAGGTCGAATTGCGCCGGGGATGATCGCGGACGTTACCATTCTTGAGTCCGATCCGGCGGTTGACCTCGCCGCATTTTCGCATGTCCGCTGCGTGATTCGCGGCGGAGGCGTCATCTACAATTCCCATTAGCTTATCTTTGGCCACCGGGTGGCCACTGGCCAGGTTGGGCCTTCCCCGCCCCGGGGCAGAAAAATGCGTCCGTCCCCTTTACGCCTTACGCTGGTTTCCCGTCCCCTGGTTTCCCTGGTTTCCGTACGCTCGCGATGGTCACCTGGGTTCCAGGCGGGCTGCTGTACGGTTTGTCCCCCCAAACGTAATGATCTTGGCGAGCCGCAGCTAACGCGTCGGACGTGTTTCGATTCTCACTTCATAAGGTAGTCGGAACCGCACACTGGTTTCCTGCCCTAGCGATGGAGAATCAGAGACTTCGAAATTGTAGGTAATGCGCACGCCGTCTTTGTGCTTGCCGGGCTCGAAGCGCCATGTGCTGAGGTTTTGCATTGCCGAATCAACGAGCACAGCTTGCCGTTCGGGGGGATTCACCTTGGCATCAACGACAGCCAGGTCCGACAAGACCCCATCGCGCCGAATGTTCCCAGCAAGGATGACCCCTCCGGAGATTTTCGCCTTACCTTCGACAGAGGGGTAATAGATATGCTGAAACTCGAGAAGGCAACGACCATTAATCGCAAGCCTGCAGACGGGCGTACCTGTGACGGGCAGATCGATTCGCGTAGTCGAGGGCGAGTCCACTTCCTGACTGCGTACATCAGGCACGATGAGCAGGTGATTATCGTGCTTCTCTTTGCTATAAAAATAGTATCCATGTAATTTGGACTGATACTCCACTACCTTTGGCGATGGGTCTATCGAACCTGGTAAATAGCCCAGTGCCGCGTCCCGGGAGCTAAATATGTATGCCGCCACATCCCGCCCAGTGTATTTCTGTCTTAGCGCCCCCGCCAGACAGATCAACCGTTCTGGCGCGAAGTCCTCCAGTCGAATGCTGATGTCTATGCTGATGCCTGATGCGTTGTCCTCCCAAGTTCGGCCCCTGCGGTAGTGAGGCACATTGCAAGCGCCGAACGCGTAGATCGCCTCAAAGAGGGCAACCGTTACGAGGAGTGGCCGTGCGGCCATGCGATTCAGGGCTCTACATCTTTCCATAATCGTCATTATTTTCCAGCGCAACCATTTTGTTCCAATACGGTGTTGATGATGACCGTCGGACCTGGGGGCAATATCTTGCCGGTCAACAAATTGTACAGATCAGGGTCGTCCAACCCCGTCAGGTTGTGAAGACTCTCGTGTAGAATCGTGGCTTGCGTCAGATTCTTCAGTGCGTTTTTCTGGGTGGCAATGTAAGCGTCGGTACCTGGGGGCTGGGTTTGGGCACTGGCCACCGTTCCGCTCCAATGCCCGCCGTCCCAGTACTGACTGCAGACAGCGACCTTTTGGAAAAGTGGCCACGTCGGCTTTTGCGTGTCTTTCTGGGTCCATTCTCCCGCAGCATACAGACTGAGATTGGAGAGGAGGCCGTCGTAGGCGACTTGTCTTGTGACCGCAGTTGTAAGCTGACTAAAATAGGGAGCCCTTTGAGGGTTCGAATTGAAAAATGTGGAGCATGTTGATGTTGGGGTCAGTGAACCCAGGACAGTCAGGAGGTTCTGTTTCAAAGAGCTAAATTGCGGCAAGGCCGTCCCGCCGAGCTGTATTTTGTCGGTGCCAAGCTTGCAACTCGACGCTCCGGCAGACAGGAACCATAGCGGCAATCCCTCGGATAATCCAAGATTTGGGACAGAAGTCGCGTTACCGGACGGGTTTCCACCGAACAGCGACCAGAAGCCCGCACCAAAGCCGACCCAAGAGTAGTCGAGTTGCAGGCCTGATGTTCCGATAGTATAAATCTGTCCGGCCCAGTTCGGCTGACTCGGGACGGCTACCTGCCCAGTAGCATTTCCGTTCTGATCGTAGGTGATTCCGGACTGGCCGATCACGCCGCCGTCGGCGGTGGCGATCTGCGGCTGTTCGTTGGGCACCATCCAGCGCACGTTCCCGGTGGCGTCGAAGGCGACCATGTCGTTATTGCCGGTGTTCCCATCTTCCGCGTAGCCGACAAACGAACCGTCCTGTGCCTGCAGGACCGGCACGACAGTCGCGGTTTGGCCTGGTACCTGCGGCGCGCTGACAACGCTTGCGCTGGCGCCTGTCGTTAGCGCCATGCCAAACGTCGGGGGAGGCAGCCCATCGTCAAAACGGGGTGTGGTCCCCGACACGCGATACCCTCGGCTGGGCCGATGTAGGCTATGAGGCGCTGTCGCTACCATCGGTGCTAGTTGGTAACCCAGTTCCCAGGTGAGCAAGATTCCCTGGTCGGCGTTGGTGATTGTGTTGACCGAGAGATACTGATTGGCACAAAGAGGCCAGTCGGCAACCCAGTTCATAACCTCGAACTTGTCATACGCGCCGCTACTGTTTATCCGCAGAAGCATAAAGTGCGTAATCTGGGGTGTATCTCCATCGCAATGGTTGTTATACGTGTACGGCAGGTAGGCATAGCCGTCGCCCGCAATGATAAAACTGTAGGCGCCAAACTCAAGGTTGGCTGCCAATGGGTGACCCGACGAGGTGTAGTTCACGGGCACGGTGAATTTCTGCGTGCCCGTGGTTGGATCAATGCCAATCACCGAGTCTTGCTGCCACCAGTCCGCGAAAGCGCCATAACCCTCGGTCTCCATCGCGAAGATGGTGCCATCGGTATGTATGCCCGGTTGGCCGGTCCACAGATTCGCCGACGTGGTCGACGTCTGAGCCGGGGGGATGTAGGCGGGATAGGGCTGCCCAGTAATTCCATCAAACTTCACAATCGAACCGGTCCAATTATTCGAGTCGCCGAATGACAAGGCGACTAGGCCACCTTGGAAGTCCGGCAGAACGGGCTCCGAATAGGCTAACGCCTGACTCACGTCGGCGGTCCAGGCCGTTATGCCGTCGCTGGTGATGGCTTGGACCGTCCCGTCGTTCTGGAAGG
>Ga0187884_10004546_pt1 | contig 10106 bp, 6 predicted proteins | sample June2016WEW_20_4_FD_132983 | JGI IMG/M metagenome (GOLD analysis project Ga0187884, IMG submission 132983) | Peatland microbial communities from SPRUCE experiment site at the Marcell Experimental Forest, Minnesota, USA - June2016WEW_20_40 | ecosystem: Environmental > Terrestrial > Soil >...
ATTGCTGGGCACTCTGACGAAAGTTTTCGGTGACATGCAGACTTATCCGGAACTGATCCGCCCCTCTCTGCTCTCTTTTTGTTAATTAGTATGTCCCTTTATTTATGCGCGGATGTATAGCAGGTTCGTGAAGACCCGCACCAATTCACGAGGAGCATGGCTATAATCTTCACGTATTCAACGTATTCCTTGAGCTCCACGGATTCGTCGCGGGAATGTGCTTCTCCGAGACTTCCCGGCCCAAAAACAATCGCCGGAGTATTTGCCTGTTGAATCAGCAGTCCTTGATCGCACCCGGATGGAAATCCCTCTATGCGGGATTGATGACCCGGGACCGCTTCACAAGCTTGCACGCACGCATTCACAAGCGGGTGAGTGGGGGGAATTCCAGCCGGCTCGAAGTGAGTCGGCAACCAGGACAGAACCGGCCGGGGAACGTCTGCGCGGCTGCGACAGCCGTCCATTGCTACGGCCATCTCGGCCCTGGCAGCGGTTATGGTCTCACTGGGAGCAATACCAAGCACTCCACGCAGCTCACACAGCCCAGGCACCGTATTAGGTGCGGTACCGCACTTGACCATTCCGATGAATAGAGGAAAGGGCTCAGGACAGTCCCTGAAAACCGGGTTCAAATCTCGCAAGCGGTTAGTTCTTTGTACCTTAAACTGGCGGAGACACTCCAGTATGGGAAGTGTCTGTTCGAGAGCACTAATGCCGCGCCACGAAACGCCGGAATGGGCCTCCTGGCCATGGACAACAATCGAAAACCATGCGCCGCCGCGCGAGACCGGACAAATACCGAGTCCGGTAGGTTCTCCAATAATTGCGCCGTCGGCCCGGAACCCCGCGAGGGCGCAGGCCCGTGTGCCGGCGCCACCGGTTTCCTCCTCCACGACCGATTCGAGAATAACATCTCCCGAGAGACGTACCCCACAACGTCTCAGAGATGTTAGTGCCATGAGCATCCCGGCAAGGCCAGCCTTCATGTCGCAGGCGCCTCGCCCGTACAAGCGCCCGCCGATCTCCTCTGCATTCCATGGCGCTTTGGTCCAGGGTTCCAGCGGCCCAGGGGAAACTACATCGACATGTCCGTTCAGTATCAAGGAACGGCCCGCTCCCCTCTCCTGACCCGCAGCGATTCCAACTATGCTGTCTACTTTCCCGGGATCTGCAACGTCATGCACCTCGAGACTAATCGACCGCATACGCTGCCTTATCGCTTCCTGGCACGCCGCCTCTTCTCCGGACAGGCTCGGAATTCGGACTAACTCTTTAAGAAAATCAATCGCTTCGGCAGCATCAGCTTCAACTTGACCGAGCACTCGTTCCCGCAGAGCAGGTTGTACGCCATTAGACGACAAGCCCTGGCCTCCTTTCGGCCTCCGGCAGCGGTTCTGCCGGCTTTTTCAGGAAGATTGTTAGATACGCGCACAGTGCGCTGACAACGCCCATTACGGCTACGTAAGCGGCAACTGGCCACCAGCTCCCCGTAAGTTGCACCAATAAAGCCGCAATCAAGGGCGTTAAACCACCACACAAGAGTCCAGACAGCTGGTAACCGATGGAGATACCTGTATAACGAACGTTTGTTGCAAAGAGTTCAGAAAACAAGGTTGGCTCCACACCCCAACAGCAGTCGGCTCCGATTGCAAGTGCGAGAGTTATAGCCAGGCAGATCAGAAACGGGGATCTGCTCTGGATGAGGAGGAAAAACGGGAAAGCGAACAGGGTGCAAAAGAGAGCTCCAGCGGCAAAAACTGGCCAACGCCCGAAACGATCACTGAGAGCTCCGAAGAATGGTGTCGTAAATAGGCCGAAGGCACACGCCACGGTCGTGGCCATCAGGCCCACATTCCTTGGCACATGCAGCTGCAGGTTCATGTACGACAGCGCAAAGACAGCATAGACGTTAAACGTCAGTCCTTCGACCCAACGGGCGCCAATCACCAACAGCAAACTCCTCCAGTACTGGCTGACAGTCTCGACAAGCGGAATTGCAACGATGGCTTTCTGCTCCTTAACTGCCGTGAACTCTGGCGTCTCAAGTAGTCGAAGACGCACAAAAAGACCCACCGCGACAATAATGATGCTGGACCAAAACGGCAATCGCCAGCCCCAGGCTAGAAACTGCTCCTGACTCAACCAGCCGGTGGTCAGCATGAATGCGCCCGTAGCCAGCAACAACCCCCCCGGCGAACCGATCTGTGGTAACGCAGAGTAGAAACCACGCCTGCGTTTGGCATGCTCGTAGGTCATCAATATTGCGCCCGCCCATTCTCCTCCCACTGCGAGACCTTGCACGAAGCGCAAGGTTGTTAGCAAGATCGGCGCCCATATGCCGACCTGCTGATAGGTCGGGAGAAACCCGATGAGAAACGTGGCGACACCCATGATGGAAAGCGTGATTACCAGCATCGCGCGCCGGCCCATGCGGTCCCCGAAGTGCCCTGCAATGATGCCGCCTACCGGCCTGGAGACGAATCCTACGGCCATCGTGCCAAAACTCGCTATGGTACCCACAACCGGCTGGGCGTTGGGGAAAAAGACCTTGCCGAATACTAGAGCGGCCGCGGTTCCGTAGAGATAGAAGTCAAACCATTCAAGCGCAGTGCCAACGGTGCTGGCCATGGCGACTTCGCCGAGAGTTGCCGTTTTCGGAGGTGATGGCGTTGCGCTGTTCTGTTGTGCTGGAGTCACGTCTTTCCTCCTTTACCTAGAGAGGCTCGCATTCAGAATCTGACAGTTCCAACACTTCGTCGAGGATCGAAATCGCCTCGTCGACTTCACTTCTTGTAACCGTGAGTGGAGGGGAAAGCATTAGAACGTTCGCGTTTCCACCCATCACGTACAGACCTCGATCGAATGCTGCATTGAGGATCCGCTGTTTACTGGGGCCACCCTGGCCAGTTGGCCAGTCGTAGAGAGGGGCCTTGGTGGAACGGCTCCGCACGAGTTCGACACCGACGAAAAGACCCTTGCCGCGCACGTCACCTACCGATGGGTGGCGTTCCATGAGAGTTCGAGCCCGTTCGAGCAGGTACGTGCCGACCTGACGTGAATTTTCAATCAAGCCCTCGTTCTCGTAGACCGATATCACTGCGTTTCCGGCGGCAGCAGCCAAAGCATGGCCAGTGTAGGTGTGTCCATGCACCCATGGGTGGTCCTCGAAGTAATCCGCGATTTCGGCGCTCATTATAGTCGCTCCGAGCGGCACGTACCCTGACGTTATGCCCTTGGCAAGCGTCATAATATCCGGTTCCAGTTTCCAGTGGTTACAGGCGAACCACTCTCCGGTTCTTCCGAACCCAGTCATCACTTCATCGGCAATGAGGAGAATCCCGTACTTGCGTGTAATGCGCCTGACTTCAGCCCAATATCCTTCGGGTGGAACCAAGATGCCGTTTGAGCCCGGTATGAGCTCAACAAGAACGGCGGCAACCTGGTTAGCCCCCTCATAGCGGATAATATCCTCGATCTGCTTACCGGAACAAACAGTGCAAGGATTGCCGGGCCGGCAGTCCCGGCAACGATAGGGATCTGGCGCCGGCACATGGATCACTTCCGACAGGGTGGGACTGAACTGCCAGCTCCGCTGATCCGACGAAAAGGCCATCCCGCCATACGTTGAACCGTGATATTCCCGGTAACGCGCAATAATTTTGCGGCGGCCGGTGAAGGCCTTCGCCGCCATGGTTGCGGCCTCGACCGCGTCGGCGCCGCCGGTGGAGAAAAAGGTCTTCTTCAGCGAACCGGGCGTAATTTCTGCTAGCTTCTTGGCCAGTTGTGCACGTGGTGCGTTGGCAAATGTCGGGGCTGCAGCCGGGAGGATTTTCAACTGCTCCTCGATAGCGCGTAAGACCACGGGATGGCAGTGACCCACATTCATAAATACCATCTGTGCGCTGAAGTCGAGCATTTCTTTGCCGCTCAGCCAGAATCGAGTACCGTGCGCCCTTTCGGCTACGCGCGGCGTAACAGAGTTCTGTTTTGGCGTCCACGGATACAAGACATATTCGCGATCAAGGCTGGCGACTTCATCGGCACCAAGTTGAACCTTTGCAGTAATAGTACCCACGTTCTCCTCCTCCGCTAATTCTTTAGCCGCAAATTTTTTGTGCTAGTATCAGCTGATTTTAGTACGAAAAACAGGTCTTTAGCTGAACGAGGGAACCACTTTCCGACAAAGTGGCTTATTGTCTCCGGCCGTGCCATATGCGACTTGGAGTTAAGACGTGTAGTTTCAGTAGATTGTAGATTACTGTCGGAGAGGGAAATTTCGAACCCCGTACAGCTTTTGTTTCAACAGCTCGGGTTTTGGGAGACGTTCCGAAATCCCTGTCCGCGGCCATCTCCTAAGCCATTGGATTTTAAGACGCAGAGTGCCAGGTTTCAAACGTTCCGAAAAGAACTGTTTACGAGGCATTTCTCGATATGATCGGCAGTTGAAATCTAAGAGACGCCCGTAACCAGCTCCTTTCTCAGTCTGAGCCGGGATCACCGCGCTCAGGACGTCAGTCGAGAAGAAGTTCAAGAATCTGTTCGACGCAATCGTGTTCGCCGTCCGGATACCAGAGCGGAGTGATGTGGGAGTCTGCAAGGCGCTGGTCGATGGAACGCTTCTTCTCTGGATCGGTAGGACAGGCAAGCAGTGCATAGTGGTGCGGCAGGCTGTCTCCTCCTTCATTTTGCGCGACACAGGCGAACGTCTGGATCGTCCTGTCGTATGAAAGACTGCACCCGAGAAAGAGGAAACTGTAACTGGTGAAGAGTCGTTTCAATAGCTTCGGCAGCGGACACTCAAAGTGGATGTTGCCGTCGTTGCCATAGGCAATGTTGTATTCCTCAAGATTGAGCACACGCTCGGCTGCATTGTCGAGGTTCCCGTGCAGCTTTAAGAGATACCGATCTCCTGCAGGAATAGCCCTAAAGAACGCATTGGCCGTGCCCCGGCCAGTTACCATACCTCTGAACGACCTCCCCGCATTTTCGTACACCTGTTCGAGCACGCGATCGAAGTTTGTAGTGACAGCACAGCGGTCGAAAAGTTGAGGGAGCAGCGTCGCGGCGCCTTCAATCTGTTCAGGAGCCTTGAAGTCTCGCTCGAAATCAAGGTTGAATCGATTCTCGCCCAAGGCTTGAACGAGGTCGTTCATAACTCGCTCGTAATCGCCGTTGGATTCCAGGCGCTGGCGCACACCCTCCACGTCTAGGTTTGCGTCGCCGCACAATCCAAGCAAATACCCTTTCCAATCCGGGCAACCAGCGCTCTTGGACATGCCAGCGCCGACGAAGGGGATAACAAAACCTCGTTGGCACGAGCGTTTTAGCTCCTCAAACCTCTGCAGATTCCGAAGAAACTGATCCGTATTGAGAATGCGGGCCTTTTCCGCTTGATCGAAGCGCTTGGCCTCCTGGTCGTAAAGGTTGCGGTCGCCGAAGTAGAATGCACGACTCGGCTTCGAGAGCGCAATCTCTTCATTTCCTCGCTTACAGATCACTCGGATTTCTTCGTTCTCTTCTTCGTCGATGACTTCGTCGAAACGGCGATTCTTGCCGATCCCGGCGAGTTCTTCCAGTGTTGCTTGATGTTCGAATGAGACTGGGTGATCTATAGACATGAGTCAGTCCTTTACGCTCACAAGTTCAGACACAAAAGCTTCCATGAGCCGAGCGGCGCTGAATTGATAGGCCGCAAGTTGCGTTTCCAACCGGTCCACCAAGACCATGAGATGGTCAATCTTTGCAGCGATCCTCCGTTGTTCCGCTATGGGAGGAAGAAACACAGGGACGCTCTCACATTTGGATTTGTTGAGATAGGAGATGGTCGTCGTGTTCGACTGTGCTTCTAGGTAGTCCTTCTGGGCCATAATCGTGTAACACAAAAACCTTCCGTCCATTAGTTCTGGAGAAAAATAGAAGCCGTGGATTTGTTGGTTCGGAACCACGTCTCGGTCGGGCAACGCTACCAAGCCAAATCTGCCGACACAGCTCATCAAGACACTTCCAGCGGGAACAATTCGTAAGCGATACCTTGCCACCTCATCTGGGGAGAGCCCCATTTCGTTGTAATTCAGAGTCAGTGAGTTTTCCCTAAAGCATGGTAATGTCACCCACGGTATCTTGCCGCTGAACGACAGAGGTCTATCTCGCTGAGGAACGATTGATAGGCATATTTCACCTATGCGAACGTACCTCCATGACCGCGGTAGTGAATTCCCGATATCGCCCTCGACGCGGAGAGGTTCGCTTTCTGTTGGAAGCTGGTACCACTGCTGAAGCCCTGCGCGCCACTCCTGAATTCTCTGCAAGAGGATGTCGGCCGGTTCATCGTCGGGGTCATGGGGAACTAATCTGCCGTGAGTGGCAATGGCAAGAATCGTTTTTCGCAGGTCGGCGGGCTCGAGTGTATACGAATCGTGGAATAGGAACTCGAGATTAGCTGGCGTCGGCGCATCGGCGAAGCGGGCGAGAGACGCGCGTGCTATCGCAGTATGCCGTATATTGCGTTCTTTCTGTTGCTCCTCCAAACGATCACACGATGCCATTAACTCATTCACCTTCGCCTCGATCCGCCTCTGCTCAGCCAGCGGTGGCAGAGGAAACGGAAAGCCAAGGATCTTCACTTTGGAGATGTTCGGCTGGGCACCGCCCTCGCTGGCGGAATGAAAATTTGAGCGCTGTGAAAGCAAAAAGGCGAACAAGTACTTGTTCGTTACGCCCTCGAAGGGCGTGCAGCCGCACACAGCCTGATTTGTAACAGCCGGTTCGGCAAGAATTGCAGCCTTACCGATGGTCGCTCCATACATCGCGAGCAAGACGTCGCCGGGTTGATTCTTCCGAAATGATCCGGTCTTTAGCGCTAACTCCGTGACTGTTTCTTCAGAACCTGCTAGCGCTTGGTTGTCGTTCAGCTCGCCAGATTTTAGCCACGTTATTCCCCCGCCATAAAGTTCTTGATTCCCGCGGGCTGGCGTGGAGCCTGAACCCCAGTCACCGATCTCTCCAAGCCGAGTCCATACCCAGGACGAAGGAATGCAGAAGGGCGTTTCGTCAACGACGATTGGATCGGTATCGTGCCTCTTTATTGCACCCAGATTGATAAGCCGAGCCTTCTCCGCCCGTATTTGTTCGAGCAGTACGCTTGCCGGGGTATCACTGGAATCTTGATCAACCAGTTTTCCACGCACCGCAAGTTGCAGCACAAGCTCTCGTATGTTCGACACAGCATTCGGTGCATCTGCGAACAGGTCGAACTTTTCGAAGAAAATCTCCAGCGTCATTCGACGTGTCCTGCGGTAGGGGTGAGGGCGCGGTGGAGTTCTTCCTTCAGAGCGGCTCGGGTTTCTGCGATCTGAACAAGTAGCTTTTCGAATTCTGGTAGGAGATGGTCCACATCGCCGGGACCAGTGTCGGGGTTGTGTGGATTTTTGAGGTCGAGATTGTAGTTGCCAGCCTTGATCTGATTGATCGGTACGCGCCAGGCCTGCTCGTTTTCCACTCGATCTGCCCACCAAGCTCTTTCGGGTTCGAATTCCTCAATGCGAATCGGTTTGCCTTTGTTGTAGCTCTTGGCCCCGGATGGATAGGGGTGCTCGTAGTACCACACCTCCGTGGTCGGCTCTCCTTTCGTAAAGAACAGGAGGTTGGTTCGAATGCCGGTATACGGATTAAAGACGCCGTTGGGAAGGCGCACAACAGTGTGCAAGTTGCATTCGGCGAGAAGCGCTTCCTTGATGCGGGTTTTCACACCCTCGCCGAAGAGGGTACCATCAGGCAGTACAATGCCAGCGCGGCCACCAGGCTTGAGAATCTTCATCAGGAGCACCAAGAAGAGATCGGCGGTTTCGCGCGTGCGGAAGTCGGCTGGAAAATTCGCTTCTATGCCGTCCTCTTCCATTCCACCAAACGGGGGATTAGTCACGATCACGTCTACACGCTCCTTAGGTGACCAGTCGCGCAGCGGTCGGGCAAGCGTGTTGTCGTGCCTGACGTTGGAGGGAACATCGATGCCGTGCAGGAGCAGGTTGGTCATGCACAAGACGAGCGGCAAGTTCTTCTTCTCGATGCCGGAAAAACACTCTTGAATGGTGCGTTCGTCAGTTGCTGTTCTGGCTTGCTTGCGGAGGTGTTCGATTGCGCAGATTAGGAAGCCGCCAGTGCCGCAAGCCGGATCGAGGATGGTTTCCCCGAGATGTGGATCGACTTGTTCGACGATGAACTGAGTAACCGCGCGCGGCGTATAGAATTCGCCCGCGTGTCCTGCCGACTGAAGGTCCTTTAGGAGTTTCTCGTAGATGTCGCCAAACATGTGGCGATCATCAGAAGCGTTGAAGTCGATGCCGTTTATCTTGTTTATGACCTGCCGCATGAGGGTGCCGTTCTTCATGTAGTTATTGGCATCCTCGAAGGTGCTACGGATCAGGGCGGACAGCTTTTCCGCTCTAGCTAAGGTCTTCAGCCTGAGGAGAAGTGTGTTGTTAATGAAGTCTAGGAGAGCCTCGCCCGTCATTCCTTCCGCGTCTGTAGCCCATGCTGACCAGCGAAGGTGCTGCGGCAATGGCGACTTGTAGCTGTCGCGAAGGAGTTCGAGTTCCTGCTCGTGTGCATCAAATATTTTGAGAAAGAACATCCATCCGAGCTGCTCCAAACGCTGCGCGTCGCCGTATGTACCGGCGTCCTTGCGCATAATATCTTGGATGGTTTTGATGATACCGGAGACATTGGACATGGATCAGGCTGCTCCCTGGTAAAGCTGAGATTCAAGTTCTTGGATGGCGGCAATGTACTGATCCTTGCCACCGAAAAGACCAATGATTTCGACGGGCGTGCCAAATTGTGGCAGTGGATCAACTCTTAAAATGTCTAGGGACTCTACACTGCTCAGTCCGGAATCGGCGTATTTTTCTAGCAGGGCGTCAAGCACTGCACGAGTCCTGCCGCCATATTTTGCAAATACGTTGCATTTGGCAACGTTGTTGGCGCGTTCACGTCTGGTCAGGGGCGGTTGGTCGAAAGCGACATAGCAAAGGAGATCGAAGGCATCGAAGCCGCGGCCTACCTGCTCTGCAAGTTCTTCTAGGAATACTCCTCGACTCGCCAGTTCGTCTACGATTACCTGCTTGCGCTTGGCGCCGTTCCAGGCGGTAAGAAAAGCTGTCAGAGAAGCGTATTCCTTATTTACTGTTTTGCGCGTGTAGTCCCGCAGTGACTCAGTGATGAGCCTACCGTCGGCGTCAAGGTACTGCACGCGTTCGGTCGCGACACTGACTTCGACATCATCCACGTAATATCTGGTGCGCCTCTCGCCTCTGTCGTCAACATCGATACGAGGCACATCGCGGATGATTTCATCCGCCGGAACCACTTCGACCGGGTCCGTCGGATCGTCGGGCGGCACCGGATCATCGCCTACGCCTGGCTCGTAGATCTGAACGGGATCACCATCAAAAGCTGGGTCTGCAAAGAGCGCAGTAGCGCGTTTGAAATCCATAATGGTGAAATAAAGCTTGTTGTAGTCCTCGTTGATACGCGTGCCGCGTCCGATGATCTGCTTAAACTCAGTCATCGAAGCTATGCGCCGGTCGAGCACGATGAGTCGGCAAGTCTGGGCGTCGACGCCGGTCGACATGAGACGTGACGTGGTGACAATCACAGGGTACGTGGACTCAGGGTCTATAAAATTGTCGAGTTGAGCCTTGCCCTCATCGTTGTCACCCGTAATTCGCATTACATATTTGTTATTGGCTGCCGCCAGATCGGGGTTTGCGTTCACTAGTGCCTGACGCATGCGCTCAGCGTGGTCGATGTCCTCACAAAAAACGATGGTTTTACCGAAACGGTCTGTGCCCTTCAGAAACTCCGTAATCTTGGCGGCGACGAGTTCGGTTCTTTTCTCTAGAACCAAGTTTCGGTCGAAATCGGAATCGTTGTATTCGCGATCCTCGATCTCCAGCCCATACTTATCAGTCTTGCCCCGTTCAGGTCGCCATCCCTCTAAATCCTTGTCGATGCCGATTCGCACCACCTTGTATGGTGCGAGGAAGCCATCCGAAATGCCCTGTCTGAGGGAATATGTGTAAATTGGCTCGCCGAAATACTCGATATTC
>Ga0187884_10004547_pt1 | contig 10105 bp, 8 predicted proteins | sample June2016WEW_20_4_FD_132983 | JGI IMG/M metagenome (GOLD analysis project Ga0187884, IMG submission 132983) | Peatland microbial communities from SPRUCE experiment site at the Marcell Experimental Forest, Minnesota, USA - June2016WEW_20_40 | ecosystem: Environmental > Terrestrial > Soil >...
ACCCTTTCAAGTGGGTGAAGACCGCGGACGAGATTCTGACGAAGATTGCCCGCTTCTGCGCTGACACCGTGGCTCGCCATGGCTAGTCGCTTATTACGCGAATTTAGGTTACGGCCGACTAGATAATCCCGGCAAGCGTTGGTTGCCACGCTGCGGGGGCTACTGGGCAAGGGCCACCGACACAGATGGTAAACGGTGGTGAAAGATGAGAGAAACGTGTGAAATCCTATGAGCCCGGACCGGTTGCTCAGGGATCATGCATCCGCCCATGCGACGCCCTCGAATGGCCCTCAAGATAGTTGGTGCTCTGGTGGGCCTGACACTGATCGCAGTGGCAGCCGCACGGTTTGTCTTGACGGATTCTGTGCCGCCGGAACAACCGGCGCTCAGTTCGGCGATCCAGCATGGTGCCGTCCGTGTCGGCGAGTTGGAGCGGTCCTATCTCTTCTACGCCCCCGCGAACCTCGCTGCGAACCCGGCACTCCTGTTCGTTCTCCATGGAGCGAGAGGTACTGGCCGAAGGATGCGCGTGCTTACGGCCTACGAATTCGAGACTCTCGCCGACCGGGAAAACTTCGTAGTCGTGTATCCTGACGGTTTCGAAAGATACTGGAATGACTGTCGCAAGCAGGGGTCCTTCTCGGCCAAGACGCGGAATGTCGACGACGTGGGCTTCATTCACACCCTGATCGATCGCTTCCGTGGGGACTTTGGCATCGATGCCGCGCACGTGTTCGTGATGGGCTTTTCCAATGGCGGCCAAATGGCGTTTCGCCTCACACTGGAGCTGCCCCATGAAGTCACCGCGATTGCGGCGGTTGCGTCGAACCTTCCCACACCAGAAAACTGGGCCTGTCGAGAGGCACAATGGCCGGTGGCCGTCATGATCGTGAATGGAACGGCCGATCCCGTCAACCCCTACGCGGGCGGACGAGGTTGGTTCGGATTGGCCGGCAGCGGAGGTCTGCGTTCTACAATGGAGACAGCCGATTATTTCAAGCACGTTGCGGGCTACCAAGGTCCCCCGGAGATCCATCTCTATCCAAAACTGCATTCCAACGACAACACGTGGGTAGAACGTATGACGTGGAGGGCGGACTTCGCGCCGGAGGTCAGCGTCTACACGATTCATGGCGGAGGCCACACGATTCCTCAAGCGAAATACCGGCTGCGTAGAATCCTGGGACCGACCGCCACCGACATCGACTGCATGCAGGAAATTTGGGCGTTCTTCACGAAGGCGTCCGAGGAAGAGACGGAGAAAATGGGCCGCCCGAGACTCGAACTCGGGACCCGCTGATTAAGAGTGTGATCCAGGACGACGACGAAAGCCGTGACTGACACGCGTCCCCGCATGTTTGCTGGACTTATCGCGTCACGATGTTTCTGCCAGGTTCGATCGATTGCGGTCATTCTCGATCACCAACTGACACCAGTACTGACACCGGCGGTGCGGCGCGTCCGGTAAGGCCAGCCATTGGTACGTGCGCGCCGTTCGTGGCGGCTCATGATCGATCATTGGACCAAGGCCTTGCTGGCGCTACGCGGCCTTCTCAAGGGCAAGGATATGTCGTGCCAGTCGCTTGCCGAGGGCGACGATTGTGATCACGGTGGGCCGATCCAGTGCTTCTGGAAACACACTCGCATCACAGGCATAAAGGTTAGGGATCTGGCTCTCAAGCTCCTTGGAGAGCACATGACCGATCCTGCAAGTGCCGCTCGGATGGGCTCCCTTGGTTTCCCCTGCGACGAGATTCTTGGACGCGCACCCAAGAGCGCGGAGGATCTCTTTGGACACTTCAACTCCCTTGTTGAGGCGAGCGTGATCATTGTCGTTGAGCTGCTTCGAGACGCTGCCGTCCGGGTAGACGCGACCGGAAAGGTCGTCCTTCACCTTCACGAGGATACCCACGACACTCCGGTACCGGAGGGCCAAAGCCACGTTCCGAGGTGACTGCCGGAAGAGGTTCATGCCCAGGATCAGCCGGGGCTCCATGATGGTTCCGATGCGGATTCCGTCGCTGTCGTCGAACTCCCAGGTGACGACCGAAACGGGAGGGTCGGCCCAGGTTCCCTCGAAGGGGGCTGCACCGTAAACGACGACGGTGGGGTCCATAAAACACCCATCGCCTGCCTCCCGGACGCCTGTCCGCATCAGCAACAGCGGCGTTGTCAGTCCTCCGGCGCAGAGGATCACACGCACGGCCCTGTACTCCCCCAAAACCCTGGTCGGTCCTCTCGCCCGGACCCCAACGGCAACACCACCTTCCAGGACCACCTCCTCACATTCGGTCTCGGTAAGGAGGTCTGCGCCGGCAGCCACGGCATCCTCAAGGTACTCCCGGGCCGTCCACTTGGCCCCGCAAGTGCAGCCGAGGTGTTCATTGGCGCCACAGCAGCGGCCCTGGATGAACCGCTCCGGATCCAGGAACTTGGCCATGGGCTCCCAGTGGTACCCAAGCTTGTTGGCCGTCTCCATCACCTTTAACGAAGCTTTGCCCAGCAGGCTTTCCGGCAGGACGTTGACCCTGGTCTCCTTCTTGATCTCGTCGAGGAGCGGCGAGAGGTCAATGTCGTATCGTGACGCCAGCCACGGTGGAGGATCCGCAGCACTTGCGCTGTAGAAGACGGTGGCGCCACCCGTGGTGCTCGCTCGCAGCATGGAGAGGCCCTCCTTGGAGCGCCCCATGTCCAGCACTCGAAGGGCAGTCCGGTAGGTGCCCAGCTTCTGGTCGTCTCGTCCCCGTTCCAGGATCAAGATCTTCTTACCAGCTCTTGCCAGTTCCCGGGCCACGGTGGAACCACCAGGGCCCGAGCCCACAATTATAGCGTCATACTCCTTGAGTTTCCCTCTTGCCATGTATCCTCCCTTGGCCAGCCGGTGACTTTCCCTAAAGGGGCTCGTCAAGGTGCAATACCCGTGTGGCACACGGATTTCCACCGAAATGCCATAGTTTCAGAGTTTTATTGGATTTCTACCGGCGCGCAGGTCCTGACGGGAGCCACACGCGGAACGTTGAGCCGCAGCCCAGCTCGCTCTCTACGCGAATCGTCCCACCGAGGAGGTCGAGATAGCGGCGCACGATGTACAGGCCCAACCCCACCCCGCCACGGCGGCGTGTTGCCCCGCCGTCGGCCTGGCGAAAGGGTTGAAAGATGATCGGCAGGACGTCCGGGCCGATGCCGATGCCCGTGTCCGCCACGGCGATTTCCACGCCGCCGTCGCAGGTGCGGGCACGGACGGTGACCTGACCGTGTTCGGTGAATTTCACTGCATTGACGAGCAAATTCTTGACCACCACCTTGAGCTTTGCTCGATCGGTGTGCAGCCGTGGCAGTTCCGCCGGAACATCCCACACCACTGATACCGTTGGTGTCTCGCGCAGGCTCGTGGTTTCCCCCGCGATCTCCCGGCTGAGCTCGCTCAGATCGACCTCTTGGACATCCAACGGCACCTTCCCGGCTTCGAGGCGACCGATGTCGAGCGTGGCATTGATGAGTGCGTACAACTCCCCAGCGCTTTTCTGTGTCCGTCGCAGGGTGTCCACTTGATCGGGGCTCAACGGGCCAAAGGCCTCCTCCAGTAGGAGATCCTGGTAACCCATCATGATATTCAGGGGCGTGCGCAGCTCGTGCGACATGGTGGACATGAAGTCCGACTTCAAACGGCTGGCGCGCTCCAGCTCATCAATAAGGCGCATGGCTTCCACCTCCGCCTGTCCACGCTTCAGCGCGACGCCGATGCTCTCCGCCAAGCCCTCCAAGAAGCGGACGAACTCCGGCGTCAACCGTCCGGGGCGGTGGTCGTTCAACTGCAACAAGCCGATGATCTGGTCGCCCGACCGCAGCGGGATCAGCACCACCGATTCGTAGCCCTCGCCGTTGCAGCGGTTGCGGGTGCGCGCCCGGCGATCCGCCTCAGTTGTTGTGCCCAGCAAGTGGGTAGTGGAGTTGGTCCAGAAGCTGCCCCCCTCGGTGAAGAACGGCAGCGCCGGGTTGGTCCGTCCGTAGAGGATGTTGCCGCACATGCATTCGAGCACCGGATTCCCCTTTGAGTCGCGCACGAGTTCTCCTGCCTGGTCACGGGCGCACAGATACCGCTCAGCGCGCACGAAATACTCGGGAAAGCCGCTGGCCACGAAATAGGGAAAGTCCTCGCCCGCGCGCAGCCGCAGGCCCACGGCCTCGAAGTCCGTCGAACGCTTGATCAACTGCACCAGTTCCTTCACCAAGGCGGTCAGGTCATTGGCGCGGTTCAAGAGGCGCAGGACCTCCACGACCAACTGTTGGTTCGCCTCCGCCCGCTTGCGCTCGGTGATGTCGCGGACGGTGGCTTGGAGCATCACCTTTCCCCGCTGCTCCATCCGAGTCAGGAGCACGTCGGCGGGAAACTCCTCGCCGCCGATCCGCCGGTGCGTCCACTCGAAGAAGTGGGACCCTTCGCGCACGGCCGTCTCTATCATCTCCCTGGCTTTCTCGGCAGAAGCGCGCCCGTCCGGCTGCCGATCGGGAGACAATTCCCATACCCCGCGAGAAATGAATTCCTCCTCGTTCTTCGCCCCGAACATTTTGATGGTGGCCGGGTTTCCAGAGGTGAACCTCCAGGAAGGAGGCTCCAGGGTCATGATGGCGTCACGGGAACTCTCGAAGAGGCCCTGGGATTTTTTCTCGCTTGCGTGCAACGCCTCCACCGCCCGCTTGCGCTCGCTGATGTCGCGGATGTTGCACTGGATCACATTGTGGTGGTTCTCCGAATAGACGTTGCTGACGAACTCCACCTCGACCCGCCGCCCATCGGCGGCTTCCAACGGCTTGTTTTCGTAGCGGGCGTATCCCTTCTGCTGCAATTCCGTGAAGCTGGCCTGGTTGGCGACGACATCCTTGAGGAATCTCAGTTCCCAGATCTTCTTTCCGAGGAATGCCTCGTGCGAGAAACCCAACAACTCGATCAAGAAGGGATTCACATCAACGACTGTCCCCGTCTCGGCATCGAGGATCATAATGCCGTCTTGGGCGGCCTCGAAGAGCCGGCGATAGCGAATCTCCGAAACGCGCAACGCCTGCTTCTTACCGCTGCCGCGGCCGTCTGTGACCCGTTTCATCGCCGGGTCAGTCAAAAGCAGTGCTTTCTTCGGTTTCATGGGTTACGCCACGTGCCCGGTATACACGCCGGAAACATCCGGCGTGGTTATAGCACTCTTATCGTTGACCAGGTAATGGGCGAGAAGCGAGGGCGCCAGGCAGAAACGCGTAATTTTATCCGCTAAGGCCCGGGCTCAGAACTTCAGTACCCGCAGCGCCCGACGCTCCTGGTTCGGCGTGACCTCGATGTAGCGCAGCGTGGTGGCAAGCGACGTGTGGCCGACGCGCTGCTGAATGATGCGCGGGTGCACGCCGCCCCGGGCGAGTTCCGTCATGAACCACCGCCGTCCCGAGTGCGACGACGCGCCGACGACGTCGGCGGCGGCGTAGAGTGCGGGGAACAGGTGCGCGAGCGAGTTGGCGCTGATGCGGTAGCTCCCCGCGGCGTTCGGTTTCTGGCTGACGAAAAGCGGCTCGGTGGATTTGAAAGGGAGATCCTTGCGCCGCTCCCGCAGGTACGTCAGCAGCGCCTCGCGCGCCTTCGGGTGCTCAAGGTAAATCGTCCGCGGCTTGCAGTATTTGGTGTCACGCGTGCCGAGGTTGAACTCCCGGCGGATCGTCTTGCCGTTGAGCACGTGGCGGATGTTGAGCGCGGCGAGCTCGCCGACGCGCACGCCGGTGGCGAGCTGCAGGTAGAAGAGCGTCCGGTTGCGGTGCTCGTGGCGCATGCCCTTGAGGCACTTGTCGACGCGCCTGATCTCGGCCCGCGTCAGGATCTTGGCCTGGCCACCGCCGCCGGCGGGACGGCCGCGGCGGCGGCGTGGCGGTGGGCGGCGCGTCATGCGCCTGGTCCGTTGTCGTCGACCAGGTAGAGGTCAGGAATGCGCATAAGGCGTTCGGTTACGGAGCCCCCGGCTAGAAGCCGAGAGCCCCCTTGAGTAAGAGCAGCGCACCGAGCGCTGCGATGGGGAAGAGCGGCCGGAGCTGGCGGATGATTTGCGGCCCGAACTGCCGGGTCTCCCTGCGAATGAGTCGGTTCATATGAGATCGGGTTACATAACATAAAACCTATGTATACATTATATGTGGAATCTGTCAAGGGGGTAGGGGACCGGATACAAGAAAGGCCCGTTTTGCGGCGGGTTTCGAGAACATCACATACACTATTGAGTCTATGTGATGTGGCAAGCGGCTGGCGGTGTTGTCGGGAATTGTGCGCGGGCCGAGAGTCAGTCGTCAAGCTCGTGAGCGATGGGGTTGGAAAACCACGGCCGGCAACGACCGGGCCTGCGGTGGTCGTCGGTCTTCTGGGTGGAAGGGGACAGCTCGGGGGCTGGGCTTGACAGGAATGGGCGAGGGGCACGATATTCAGACGCACCCGCTGCGGGTGGGAGAGGGGATACTATGCGTTCACGAATACGAGTCGCGACTTGGTGTGCAGTATTCCTAGCCGTGGGGGTCTCTGCCAGGGGTGAGGAGCCGAGCGAAACTTACATTCCCCTCAAAGAAGGAATGGTGTGGAAATATCAGGTGTTGCTGGATCAGAAACCTGCGGGACAAACGACCACGGTGTCGAACCTTGCATCTCGCAATTTAAAGGGCAAGACCGCTACCCCCGTGCAGACCTCCGCTGGCATCACGTTTCTGGTAACGGACGGTACGGGCACTTATGATTTCGCACAGCAATCCCCAGCAGACTTCGAGCCGAAGGTTGCTACGCCGCCCTACGACTATGAGATCAAGGAGCCCATCAAGCCCGGTACAACATGGACTGGGCACGTTGATACAGGAACCCCAGGGTCGAACCAAATGTCAGTGACAGTGAATTGTTCCATACGTAGTGTGGATGAAACCGTGACTGTTCCAGCCGGAACGTTTACCCGATGTGTGCGGGTCGACTGTAGCGGAGTTACGAATGGTACCCATGTGGAGTGGCACCATTGGTTAGCCCCAGGAGTTGGCCTTGTAAGCGCCATCGAGAAGCAATGGGGAATAGGCCCTGCTCAGGATGTGGGGTTGCAGTTGGAGTCAGTTGAGAAGTGAGTTCTCTGTTGCGGAAGGCAGCCAGCACGGGCTTAGGGTGCCAGGCAGAAAGGCGTAATTTTATCTGCTAAGGCGCGGTGTGCCCGGCCGCAAAGGCCCATCGGTCCAACGGCGTCGCAATCGCTGCTAGCGCGCGACGTGGCGCACCGGTGGAGCCATCCGCATGCGCTGGCAGAACGCGGCAAGCCGGCGCGCGGGTATGTCCAAGCCTCCGGCGTGCAGATCGCCAGACGCGGCGGCCCCAGACGCAACCCAGCTGGCACCAGGTCGTGGAACCTGGGTCAGGAAGCGGCGCCGGGGAAACCCTAGCTGGCCGGCCCTTGCGCGCGTGGGCCACCAGCTAAGCGGTGTTCAACCTCGAAACGGGGGGCTACGTACTCAGGTTATTAGTCAATTCCGGCTCCCACCCCGCTGCTAACAGCGAGCGTCGACGGGGAACGACTTCCAGCGCGACAAGGGGAAAATGCTTGCCCCAGGCCCCGGCAGTGGGCTATCAGCGTCCCAAGGCAGGTTGGTGTGCCGTCTATCTGGGAAATATCGGCTTGATGCTGCTCCAGCGCAAAGAGACCGTCTTTACCTCCGGTCCGAGATGCGAGATGTTGGCACCGAGGGCGTTGACGAAGAGGCGGGCCGTGTGCCGCGCGATCGCAACGGGAGTGACGAAGGATTGAGTTGAGTCCGTACGATGCCAAGCAATGCAAATGAAGAGCTGTGCCAACGCATCGTGGCAGAGAGTCAGGACGCGATCATCTTTGCTGATCGCGAAGGCGTCATCCGACTGTGGAACTCCGGGGCGGAGGCCATGTTCGGCTACCGAGCTGGGGAAGCGATCGGTCAAACCTTGGAGGTGATCATTCCTGAGCGTCTGCGACAACGGCACTGGGACGGCTGGCGCAAGGTGATGGCCACCGGCGTTACGCGCTACGGCCGCGAGGTGCTTGCCGTAGCCGCGGCGCGCAGGGACGGTACACGCATCTCGATTGAATTCACGATCGTCGTCTTGCGCGATGAGAGCGGCAAACTCCTGGGCGTTGCGGCTACGATTCGCGATGTCACTACGCGTTGGCAGCAAGAGAAGGACCAGAAACAGCGCTTGGCGGATTTGGAAGCTGGACTCAAGCGACTCGGTCAAGAGGTGGCCTAGCGCGAGACGCGTCAGGTTCGGCGGTCGTCTTCGACCTGCACAGGAAGGAGCCACAAATGGCGATCGACATGAAACCCACGCAGGTTTCGGCGCGGCTCACAAGCTCCAGCCAGCAACGCAACGCCGACAGCGACAGCTGCTTCCCCTAACAGGCCGCAGTCTCAACGGGGAGATACAGTGTCCCTTTGGAGCCGGGCGGTGTATCGCTCTTTGGCTTTCTCGCTCGCAATCACCACCCTGTTTCTTACATCAGGAACCTCGCGCCGCGCGAGGTCAAATGCTAACAAGGGACATCCGGGAAAGCGGTGATGGCAGCGCCTGATCGTGGCGCCGGCGAAGAGGGAGAGTGAGTCATGGCGAAGACACTGGTGACTGGCGCAGCAGGATTCATCGGTTCGCATGTTGTCCTTGAGCTTCTGAAACAGAACCGTGAAGTGCGCGCTCTCGTCTTGCGCGGGGAGAACACCAAGAACCTCGACGGCCTCGACATCGAGACATTCGAGGGCGACGTCCTCGATCCCGATTCAATGAAGAAGGCGATGCAGGGCTGTAACCGGCTCTTCCACCTGGCAGCCATCTATGCCCTCTGGCTTCCCGACCGCCGCAAGATGTACGACGTCAACGTCACCGGCTCGCAGAATGTCCTGTGGGCTGCGTACAAGGCGGGCGTCGAACGGGTCGTCTACACCAGCTCAGTCGCCGCCCTGGGTGTCGAACCGGGTGAGCAGCCAGCCAATGAGAACACGGAGTTCAATCAGATCACCAAGGCCAACGACTACATCTTCTCGAAGTATCTGTCCGATAGGGACGCGAAGGTCTTCGCCCGGGAGGGACTCCCGCTCACCATCGTCAACCCAGCCTTCCCCTTCGGGGCTCGCGACATCGCCCCGACGCCCACCGGCCGGATCCTCCTCGACCTCGTGAACGGCAAGACGCCCGCTTACTTCGACGCCGGCTTCAGCATCGTCGACGTCGAAGATGTGGCCCGCGGGCACATCCTTGCCGAGGAGAAGGGCAAGGTCGGCGAGAGCTACCTGATGGCCAACAAGAACTTGAAGTTCAAGGAGTTTCTCGAGCTGGTCATGCGGGTGACCGGGGTGCAGGTCAAGCTGCACAAGATTCCTGTCAGTGTGGCGATCGGCTTGGGCTACCTGCTCGAGTACTGGTCCAACAGGTGGTCGCATCGGCCCCCGCTTATCAGTGCCAAAGCGCTCCGCTACGCGCGACAGTACCTGTACTTCGACAACAGCAAGGCGCGAAACGAGCTGGGCCTCGAGTTCACTCCGGTCGAGAGCTCCATCCGCCGGGCCGTCGAGTGGTTCAGGGAAAACGGCTATATTACCAATGCAGCCTATCTGCAGCGAAGTTCGTAGGCTCTCGGGCCTCGGGCCGCTCTCACGTTCTCTGCCAGGAAATCGCGAGACCTATTCTTGGATCGGGGTCGGAACCTTTTGGTAGAATCTAAGAGGGGGAGCACGCATGTCGAAACGAGCTGGAATCGTCGGTGCGGAGGTTACGTGTGAACCGGCGCCGAACTTTGAGCCCGTTCGGCGTCCAACCGTGACCCCAGCAAGAGGTGGAATAGGGTGAAGCGACCCGGAAGTTTGGCCGCTGTTTGCGCGGTGGATACGTGCGGCAATGCGTCTCGAATGGCGATCAGAGCGCGGCGGCTCCATCTTTCGACACGACCGCGATTCGACTCGTGCGGATCACCTGCGCTACATCCCACTCCGTCAGGCGCTGGCGCACCACCTCGACCGGATGCTGAAGGAACTCATGCAGCAGGACTGCGTAGTAGGTGAGGATGTTCGCGCACTCGATGCTCACCACGTGGTG
>Ga0187884_10004557_pt1 | contig 10087 bp, 7 predicted proteins | sample June2016WEW_20_4_FD_132983 | JGI IMG/M metagenome (GOLD analysis project Ga0187884, IMG submission 132983) | Peatland microbial communities from SPRUCE experiment site at the Marcell Experimental Forest, Minnesota, USA - June2016WEW_20_40 | ecosystem: Environmental > Terrestrial > Soil >...
CCATGCGCGCATTGTTGTCGATGGCGATGGTCTGGAGAGTACTATAAAGCGCCATCGGCGCGGGAGTTGCCGGAGCCGTGAGCGGCGCGAGCTCCACATGCGCGAAGGTGGCCTGTTCCACCGCGTCTTTGTTGTGTGCACACACTCCGAGGCCAGCGTAGAAATCGCCGTCGAAGTGCAGCTTGATCGACGCTCCCACCTGGTGCAGCGGCTCGCCGTGTGCGCTCAGGAAAAGCGTGATGGTGTCGCCGCGCTTTTCTAGGCGCATCCGCTGTGGTGCGCCGATGTTGAAGGCAATGTCCTGCGTAGTGTCGCCCTTGTTGTGCCGGTATTGCAGCGCTGTTTCACCCGAACCGTGAACCGCCGCGTCGGCGTACATTGCGTCCGCGTCGAGCGTCTGCCGGAACATCAGCAATGCCTTGCGATGCGGGTCTGAGCCGGGGCCGGCGTCGGCCAGCTTTACGTCGGCGGTCAGCGAGACGTCGCCCGAAACTTTCCTCCACACGAAGTGGAATGCGTCGACATTGACCCAAAGATTCGCCCCCGCTGACCGGATGGTGTAAACGCCCGATGCGGCATCGAAGGTCGCGACTCCCGGCGGCACAACACTCCCCACATCCGACTGGTTCTCAAAGATGCCGAGGGAACTGCCGGCAGTCTCCGCGGCTACGATGCTCGTTCCGAAAAACCCAACCGCCAACGCGGCAACTGCCGCCACTCGTTCCGCCCTTCTCATGTTCCGATGCACGATGAATCTCTCCCTTGTGGACGGAATCACTCTACGGCAAGACAGCGGCTGCTCGCCAGCGAGCAGACCGGGTGCCCCAGGTCCCGATTTTGGGACCTGGGAGAGCACAACAGCTCATGCGAGCGATGAGCGAGCGTCTGCCCCACCCGCAGGTGGTTACGCTCCCGACTTCTTCTCGATCTTTGCCCACGAATCTTTCAGCGCCAGCGTGCGATTGAAGACCAGATTGCCTTCAGTCGAATCGGGATCGAGACAGAAATAGCCCACGCGCTCGAACTGAAACCGGTCCCCGAGTTTTGCGCTGGCGAGCGACGGCTCAAGCTTTGCGCCGGTGAGAACTTCGAGCGAGTTGGGATTCAGATTGTCGAGCACGTCCTGGCCTTCTTCCAAGTCGTGAGGATCGGCCTTTGTGAACAGCTTGTCGTAGAGGCGAATCTCGGCTGAGATGGCGTACGCGGCCGAAACCCAGTGCATGGTGGACTTCACCTTGCGGCCGTCGGGCGAGTTGCCGCCGCGACTTAATGGGTCATAAACACAGTGCACCTCGACAATGTTGCCAGCCGAGTCTTTCACTACGCGCTGGGCCGTGACGAAGTAGGCGTTGCGCAGGCGCACTTCTTTCCCCGGCGAGAGGCGATAGTACTTGGGCGGAGGAACCTCGCGGAAATCGTCGTGCTCAATATAGAGCTCGCGCGAGAAGGTCACCTGGCGCGTTCCGGCCAACGGATCTTCGGGATTGTTGGCGACCTCAACGAATTCCTCTTTACCCTCTGGATAGTTATCGATGACAAGCTTGAGCGGGTGCAGCACGGCCATGGCGCGGCTGGCGCGGCGGTTCAGGTCGTCGCGCTGGAAATGCTCAAGCATCTCAACGTCCGTTGTCCCATTGGTCCGCGAGGCGCCGATGGCTCCGCAAAAGGCGCGGATGGCTTCCGGCGTGAAGCCGCGGCGGCGAATGCCGGTAATGGTTGGCATGCGCGGGTCGTCCCAGCCGTTGACGTGACCTTCCTGCACGAGCTGCAGGAGCTTGCGCTTGCTGAGCAGCGTGTAAGTGAGGTTGAGGCGGTCGAATTCAATTTGCTGCGAGGGAAAGATTCCGAGCTGCTCGATGTACCAGCGGTAGAGCGGCTGGTGATCGGCGAATTCGAGTGTGCACATGGAGTGTGTGACGTGCTCAATCGAGTCGGACTGCCCGTGCGCGAAGTCGTACATGGGATAGATGCACCACTCGTCGCCGGTGCGATGGTGTGTGGCGTGGAGGATGCGATACATCACCGGGTCGCGCATATTCAGGTTGGGCGAGGCCATGTCGATTTTGGCGCGGAGCACGCGGCTGCCGTCGGGGAATTCGCCGGATTTCATTCGTTGAAACAGGTCGAGATTCTCCTCAATCGTCCGGCTGCGATAAGGGCTGTCCGTCCCCGGTTCAGTCAGCGTGCCGCGGTGCTGGCGAATCTCATCGGCCGTGAGGTCGTCGACGTAAGCCTTGCCGGCCTTGACGAGTTGCAGGGCCCACTCATAAAGCTGCCCGAAATAATCTGACGCGTAGCAGAGGCGGTCCCAGTCGAAGCCTAGCCAGCGCACGTCCGTCTTGATGGATTCGACGTACTCCGTCTCTTCCTTCTCGGGATTGGTGTCGTCGAAGCGCAGGTTGGTCTTGCCGCCAAATTCATCCGCAAGACCGAAGTCGATGCAGATGGCTTTTGCGTGGCCGATGTGGAGGTAGCCGTTGGGCTCGGGCGGAAAGCGCGTTTGGACGACCGCGTCGCCGTACTTCTTGGTGCGCACATCCTCTGCGATCTGGTCGCGGAGAAAATTGTTGATCGCGCGAGCATCTTGATTTGGAACGTCTTGGCTTTCCGGATTCGAATTGGTCATAACTTCAGTTCCTGACGGTCTGTGCTTAAGCGAGCGATTGTAGGTTCTTTTCAGCCTGGCGGATGCGCTCGAGGCACACCTCGCGGCCAAGGACAACCATGGTTTCAAAAAGCGGCGGCGCATTCTTGCGTCCGCAAACGGCGACCCGGATAGGCTGAAACATCGGCCCGGCTTTGAGTCCGAGCGAGGCCGCAGCTCCGCGCAGAGCTTTGTCCAGCGAATCGTGGTCGAAGGTAGTTCCCGGCAAAACCTCCAGCGCGGTTTGCAAAACACGGCGAGCCAGCGCGGCATCGCCTTTCTGGGGAATCAGCTCCGCCGGATCGTACGGCGCAAGCTTGTCGACAAAGAAAAAGTCAGCAGCCGAAACCGCATCGCGCAACAGCTTGATGCGCTCGCGGATGAGCGGCGTGACGGCGAGTATTTTTTCGGGCGAGGCATTGAAGCCAGCCTGCTCGAAGAATGGCTTCAGGTCGGCGCTGAGCTCGTCGACCGGCAGTGCGCGGATATGTTCGGCGTTGAGCCAGACGGCCTTGGCGTCGAATGGATCGTCGTCGGTAAAGTTCACGACCGCATTGGCGCGGTTGACGCCCTCGAGCGTGAACAGGTCACGAATCTCGGTCAAAGACAAAAATTCACGGTCGTTTTTGGGCGACCAGCCCAGCAGGCAGAGAAAGTTGACGAAGGCCTGCGGCAGGAAGCCCGCATCCCGGTAGGTCGTCACGCTCACGACAGGGCCATGTTTGCGCTTGGAGAGTTTGGTGCCATCGGGAGCGACAAGCAGAGGAAGATGCGCGAACAGCGGCGGCTCGGGGCCAAGGCCCTCGAAGATCAGCAGGTGCTTGAAGGTGTTGGTCAGGTGATCCTGGCCGCGGATGATGTGGCTGATGCGCAGATCGGCATCGTCGACGCACGAAGCGAGGTGATAGGTCGGCATTCCGTCAGAGCGCAGCAGCGCGAAATCTTCCACCTCGTCGGTCAGCTTTTGCTGCGCACCGTAAACGCCATCGACGAATTGCAAAATACGGCCCTCGCCGCGCGGCACGCGATAACGCAGCGCGAACGGCTCACCCGCGGCGGCGCGACGGTCACTCTCTTCACGCGGAAGCTCGCGCATGCCGGGATTGAACAGCCACGCGCCCTGCGAGGAGGAATGCTCTTCATCCGTCGCGTGCGCCGGAGTGAAGTCGCGATAGGCAAGGCCCTTGGCGAAGATGGCCTCCGCTTGCTGGCGGTGCAGGACCAGGCGCTCAGATTGCTTGTACTCTTCGTCCCAGTCGAGGCCCAGCCAGCGCAGCCCCTCAAAGATCGACTGCACGCTGGCGTCGGTGTTGCGCTCGACGTCGGTGTCGTCCAGTCGCAGCACCATCGTGCCGTGATTGTGGCGCGCGTAGAGCCAATTGAAGATAAACGTTCGCGCGCTGCCCACGTGCAGGAAGCCGGTGGGCGAGGGCGCAAAGCGAACGCGCGGAGTAGCAGAGCCGGAGGAGTTGGGATCAGGCATCGTGTGGTTTCGTTTACCTTCACGATGCTATCGCAACGCTCCCTGTCTCGCAGTGTTCAGCAGTCTCACTGCTGCGGCGGCAGAGGCGGCTGCGGATACGGCGGTTGTGGCGGATACGGCGGCGGATACATCATCTGCGGCACCGGCACAACCTTCCACTGCGCAAAGGCCAGCACGTAGATCAGAATCAAATTGCCGAAAGGGATAATATTCAGAAGCGAAAGCCAGGGCGAGAAGCCGGCCTTCTTGCAGATGAACCAGAAGGGGATGATGATGATCGCCAGGCCAATCAAAATGATGAGCGGCAGGATCGCCATCATGGCCACGACGATGTGCTGAATCTGATCCGGGTTGAGTTGCTGTTGCAGCAGGAATGCGAGATTGAACATAGAAGCGCTCCAATGCGGAATTGGTTTCGCAGCCAAGGTACAGCTAAACCCATGAATCTTCAATAAAAAACTTCGAATGGTCTTGCGCAGCGGAGATTCGAATGGCAGGCGCGCAGACGTCAGGGAATTCCACGCCCCCCGCGTGCTGGTCCCTGATCCCTGTCTCTAAGTGATGTCTTCCGTGTCGTAGACCGGCGTGATGGTCCGCTTCTTGGGCACGCCGTGCACCGAGCTCAGTAGGTCCTCAACCACATCTTCGAGTTGGCGCTGGCTCTCGACCACTTCGCTCATGCTCTTCAACTCTTCCGGTTCCTGCACGCGCTCGACGAGCGCCACGGCGTGGCACTGGGCCACATGATCCAGGTTCAGTCCCTCGGGCGTCTTGGCCTTGATGCTCACCTGATCGATGGATACTCCCAGCAGGTCGGCAATATGGGAGCTCATTTCACCCGCGATGGGCGCGATCTTGGGCGCGGCAAGGATCAGCGTTGTGTCGATGTTGACGATGCAGTATCCCGCGTGTTGCAACTCTTCCAAAGCCAGATTGAGAAAGATGGCGGAGTCGGCGTCTTCCCAGCGCGGGTCGCCGGGCGGAAAGAAGCTGCCGATGTCGCCCGCGGCCACCGCGCCCAGCAGCGCATCGGTAATGGCGTGGAGCAGCACGTCGCCGTCCGAGTGGCCGGCCAGGCCTTCGGGATGGTCGAGCGTCATGCCTCCCAGGCGCAAGGGCACACCGGGCTTGAATTCGTGCGAGTCGTAGCCAAATCCGATGCGTGTGTCCATCATTTCCGCGCCTGTTCTCTTAGTCGCTGATACTTGCGATCTTAATTCCTTTTCCAGGAAATGTAGTGTCCAGGATGCCTCTTATCGGGAATTTATTTCCCCGATTTGGGCGCCACCGATGCGAACGAACTGCCTGTCGTGCGTCGGGGTTTCCGTGAGCACGCGGCATGTCGGTCTACCTGACCATTGAAAACGTGCCAATGCACTCCATATCGCCGGTGCCGTCAGCATGAACTAAACCTGAACAAGTACCGGTCCCCTTGGTGGATTTGTATCTTCCGGTACCACCTTCAAGCTTCCATCTTTGTGTGAAAGGCTTTGTGATGTCCGTTGAAAAGGATCCTTCATAGGAGTAGTACACCTTGTCTCCGTCCCTCATTGTCACATTCAAGTGGCCATGTACGCTCACGGATGCATTCAGCATCTCTTGGAACTCTGTATATTCACTCTCGTCTTCCGGGAAGTTTGCGGCGCTTGCCGTCGATTTGCAACTGCCCTGGATGATCGTAAAGTTGTGATTCGGCGCATCGCCCACGGCCACGTTGTAGAAGACCGATGGTTTCTGGCAGAACCACCTTGTATCGACCCGGTTCTGAGCCAATGCGGGGAAGGCCAGGCAGAGCAAAGAACATGCAACCCAAACGGTCTGTCTCATTCAGATCCTACCCTTGCAACTCGGATCGAAGACTCGACTGCGGTGATGCCCCGTCACTTGCCGCGCTGCCGCAGGTAGAACTCGGCCAGTTCCAGGTCGCCCGGCTGCGTAATCTTCAGATTAACCTGAGAACCGTGCACTACGGCTACCGGAATTCCCGCTCGCTCGGCCAGCGAAGCCTCGTCGGTGCCCACAAAGCCGTCGGCAATGGCCTCGGCAAAGGCGCGCTGCAGCAGCCCAAAGCGAAATCCCTGCGGCGTTTGCGCCTGCACCACAAATTCGCGCGGAATGGTCGCCGTCACCAGTGCTCCGTGAGCCGTCCGCTCCACCTGCTTGATGGTGTCCGTGGCGGGCATGCCCACGATGGCGGCGCCGTACTCGGCCACCGCATCGATGGTGCGCTCGATAGTGGCTGCGTCGATCAGCGGCCGCACCGCGTCGTGGACCAGCACAATGTCGTCAGGCTCTGCTGGTAGCGCGTCGAGCGCGTTGGCCACCGATTCCTGGCGCTTTTCGCCGCCTTCCACCACATGGACTTGGCCCGCGAATCCGTACTCTGCCACCTGCGCCTCCGCGCGCTCCATCTCCGGCTTGCGCACGGCCACGTAGATCGCCGTCACCCGCGGCGCCGCGGCAAACGCGCGCAGCGAGTGGATGAGGATGGGAACGCCGTCGAGCGCCAGAAACTGTTTGGGCTGCGGGTTGGGCTGCGGGCCCGACATCCGCGTGCCCAATCCCGCAGCTGGAAGAATGGCAAAGACTTGCATAACTCGTGGAGTATACATCGGCGGAGGTTGATGCCGCAGCGAAGACGCGCCTCCGCACAGAGCAAGCGCACTGTTTTTGACAGGCACGCCTTTAACGGCTGCAGGTGCCCACCTCGCCCGCGACGGCCCGGCCAGCACCTTGACCTGCTAGCATCACCCGATCGAAAGAACTCTTGGAAATTGTGCTTGCGAGAATTGGGAACTCTAAAGCTCCGGTTCTCGCATCCACAGCTTATCGCGATAGGAGGACACCGTGGACAAGGTTCAGAAAGAATTGCGCCTGCTCAAAATCTATGCACTTATTTCAACCATTTTGTTTGTCGCTTTGTTTTGCCTGGCGTTCAGGAGCCGCGGCAGGAAGGCCGAGTTTGATGAGATCGACGCCAAACGGATTAACATCGTCGAACCTGACGGGAAGATCCGTCTCACTTTGACCAACCGCGAGCGAATGCCCGGGGGACAGATGGCAGGAGTCGATCTGACCGCCCGCTATGGGAACCGCGCCATGTCGAACAATGGCCCTGCGACAGCCGGACTTGTCTTCTTCAATGATGACGGTGACGAATGTGGCGGCCTTGTATACGGAAGCAAGATTGTGGATGGAAAGCCGACTGCGGTCGTTCGTCTTTCTTTTGACCATTACCGCCAAAATGAGGCACTTGACATTGTGCAAGGCGAAGAGGGCGGCACGAGCCGCTCTGGATTGGAAGTCGTGGATACGGGCGAGCAGATTACCGCGGATGAGGTGCGACAAGTCAATTCCATCCTCCTCAGGCCTAACGGTCCTGAAAAGGATGCGGCTATGAAGAAGTTCGTCAGCGAGCATGCAGCCACATTCAAATATGCGCCTCGGTTGTTTGTAGGGCGCTTGCCAGAGAACGACGCATCCGCTGTGGTCCTGATGGACGCTGAATCACGGCCGCGCATCCGCATGGAGGTGGATGCATCCGGCGCTCCATCGCTCCAGTTCCTCGACGAGCATGGCAACGCTACATACAGCCTGCCCGGCGCCTCCGGCAACAATGACCATTCGACACACTGATCTCCAAAACCGGGTGTGCCACCGGCCAGCGCGCAGCCTGAACCGCATCCAGGGCAGCGCCTTATGATCTTGGAATGCGCTCCTTGCCGCCCATCGACACCGCGCTGCTCAAGCCCGGAATGCGCCTGGCTGTTGCGCTCTCTGGCGGCGCAGACTCGGTGGCGCTTCTGCGCGTTCTGGCCGCGCGCAGCGCGGAGTTGGGACTTGCGCTGCACGCTGCCCATCTGCACCACGGTTTGCGCGGAGCCGAGGCCGACGCCGATCTGGAATTCTGCCGCGAGCTGGCTGCCAAGCTCGGCCTTCCCTTTCACGAGGCGCGCGTGGACACGGCGCGCGAAGCTGCAGCCGATCCAAAGTCGGGCAAGGCAGCAGAGACTATCGAAGAGGCTGCGCGCCGCCTGCGCTACCAGTGGTTCCGGCAACTTATGTCTTCGGGCGTGCTCGACGCAATCGCCACCGCGCACACGCTCGACGACCAGGCCGAGACGGTCCTCGCCAAGTTTCTGCGCGGGGCGTGGACCGAAGGTCTATCGGGCATTCATCCAAAACTTGAAAGCCCGGGGGGCCTCATTCTGCGGCCTCTGCTTGCCGCGACCCACGCTGAAATCGAGGCCTACCTGCGCCAAATCGGTCAGGATTGGCGCGAGGACACGTCGAATCGTAATCTGACCTTCACCCGCAATCGCATCCGCCATGAGCTGCTGCCGCTGCTCGAAGCCTGGAATCACCGGCTGCGCGAGCACATGGCGCAAATGGCCGCGCTGGCCCTCGACGAAGAAGCGTGGTGGCAGGCTGAGCTCGGCCGGCTCGCCCCGCAGTTGCTGCTGCCGGGGCGTCCGGTTCGCGGGGGCGGCCGCGCTGCTGGTGCCGGCCTCGATTCCGGCCTGGCCATCGAACTGACTCGGCTGGCCGTGCTTGCTCCGGCGCTGCAAAGGCGGCTCGTTCGCTACGCCGCCGCTCAGTTCGGCGCCGCGCTCGACTTCACCGCGACTGAAGCCGTGCGATCGCTAGCCCTAACCGGCCGCGCTGGCCAAAAGCTGGCGCTGCCGCAAGGCCTGCGAGCGGAGAGAACCGCCCGCGAGCTGCGGCTGTCGACTCACCTCGAACCAACTTTAAAGGGCAAAAGCACGGGAGTGCGGCCGCCGCCGATCTACGAAGCCGCAATTCCAGGCGAGATCGATGCGCCGGCCTTCGGGCTCCGGCTCCGCATCGAGACCGCCCCCTCCGCAACGTCGAGTGGAAGCGCAAATGGCCGCATCGGCCCCGCCGGAAAGACGGCCATCCTCCGTAACTGGAATCCCGGTGACCGCGTGAGGCTTCGCCACTCATCCGGGCCTCGGAAGGTGAAGGAAGTGCTGGAACGTCTGCGGGTTACGGGCACCGATAGAGCACTCTGGCCTGTCCTCGAAATCGATGCGCGTATCGTCTGGATGCGCGGCGTCGAGCTCGAACCGGACCCTGAACTATTGATTTCGGCGGATTTTTCCGGCGCAGTCTGCGCCGAACCTCAGGCCCGGACCAGCGCGGAAGACCGGTGACGCTCGAGGTCCTGCCCCTTTCGTAGCATGGGCCTGCCTCCAACTTCCACTGCCCGGGGAGTACAATCGGGTTACTGCTTCTCAGGCGGGGCGCCATGCGTGTCTCCGGAGAACGTTCTGTAGTTTTTGCCACTTTAACGGGCGCGGGGGCGTCTAAGAAAGTGGTGTTTGGCCAGGGTTGATCGTTGGGGGTCGCGGTAGCTGTTTCGCCTTCGCCGCGAAAAGGAGACGTTGGTGAATTCGAGCGTTAAAACCATTATGTTTTGGCTCTTTATCCTCATCTGCCTCGTGCTGTTGTGGGGCGTGGTGGAGAGAAGCACCGGCATGGCGAAAGAGCCGGAGTACGCCTACTCCGACCTTTATGACAAGGTGGTCAACAACCAGGTGCAGGACGCCTCCATCCAAGGCGACGAGCTAAAAGGCCATTTGAAGGTCTCGCCCAAAGACGAGTTCCACACCACCCTGCCCAGCAACTACGAAGACCTTTTGAAGGCGATGATCGCGGCCAAGGTAAGCTTCTCGATCAAGGAGCCGCAGAACAACCTTCTCATTCCCCTCCTCATTAATGCGGGCCCATTCGTGCTGCTGATTGCCGTGTGGTTCTTCATGCTGCGGCAGATGCAGTCGGGCGGCAACAAGGCGCTGTCGTTCGGCAAGAGCCGTGCGCGCCTGCTCTCCATGCAGCAAAAGAAGGTCACGTTCAAAGACGTGGCCGGCGTGGATGAGGCCAAGGAAGAGCTGAAGGAAATCATCGAGTACCTGCGCGAGCCGCAGAAGTTTCAAAAG
>Ga0187884_10004560_pt1 | contig 10080 bp, 9 predicted proteins | sample June2016WEW_20_4_FD_132983 | JGI IMG/M metagenome (GOLD analysis project Ga0187884, IMG submission 132983) | Peatland microbial communities from SPRUCE experiment site at the Marcell Experimental Forest, Minnesota, USA - June2016WEW_20_40 | ecosystem: Environmental > Terrestrial > Soil >...
CAGCGTGTTCAGCACGTCGTCTTTGGTGAGCCAGGCGCGGCGGGCCTGGATGACGCCGTAACGCAATTTTTCCAGGTGCGAAGTGTGGTGGGAATCAGTGTTGATGACGATTTTCACCCCATGCTGTTTGGCTAGGCGCAGATGAACGTCGTTGAGGTCGAGCCGATCGGGATAGGAGTTCAGCTCCATTGCCACTTTGTGCTCGGCCGCCGCTTTGAGAACGGCGTCAAGATCGAACTGATAGGCGTCGCGGCGCAGCAACAGGCGTCCGGTAGGATGCCCGATCAGCGAAGTATTGGGATTGGCGATGGCCTTGAGCAGCCGGTCAGTCATGGTGGCGCGATCCTGGTTGAACTGCGAGTGCACGCTGGCGATGACGATGTCCATCTGTTCGAGCACCGAGTCCGACAGATCGAGCGAGCCATCGCCCAGAATGTCGACTTCGATCCCCGCGAAAATGCGGATGCCTTTCATCTTCTTTTCGACCGCTCGGATTCTTTCGATGTGCGCCAGCGCGCGTTCGTCGGTCAGGCCGTTGGCGAAGGCGAGATTTTTCGAGTGATCGGTGATGGCCATGTACTGGTAGCCGCGTTCCCGCGCTGCTTCGGCCATCTCTTCAATGGTGTTGCGGCCGTCGGTTTCGACGGTATGCATATGCACGTCGCCGCGGATGTCGGATAGCTCGATCAGCACGGGCAGCGTGTGCGCGGCGGCGGCCTCGATCTCTCCCAGATTCTCGCGCAGTTCAGGAGGGATGAAGTCGAGCTTGAGCTTGGCGTAGATTTCTTCTTCGGTCTTGCGCGCGACCGGCTTCTCGTCTGCGATCCGAGCAAGGCTGTATTCGTTGAGCGTGAAGCCCATCTTGAGCGCGCGCTGGCGCAAGGCCACGTTGTGTGCCTTGGAGCCGGTGAAATATTGCATCGCCGCTCCGAACGATTCCGGAGGCAGCAGCCGCACGTCCACCTGCATGCCATTGCGGTGGCGGAAGCTAACCTTGTTCTCGCCTTGCGCGATAATGTCCATCAAACCGGGGAAGCGCAGCAGATGTTCGATGATTTTCTGCCGAGGTTCGGCCTCGATGCAGGCCTTGCCGGTAACGAGGATGTCGAGGTCGCCGACAGTCTCGCGTCCGCGGCGCAGCGATCCGGCGGGCGTGACTTTTTCGACGCCCAAATCGCCCAATGGAGCGGCTAACAGGTGCTCCACCAGCTTTTCAGCCAACTCTTCGGCGGTGTCGAGCAGGAATCGTCCCGCGATGCGGCGGTAGTCTTCGATCGCCTTGAGCAGCTTCTGTTCGTGCTTTTCGCCCATGCGCGGCAGCGTGCGGATCTTGCCTTCGCGCGCCAACTTTTCCACGCCCTCAAGGTCGCTGACCTGATAGGCGCTCCAGATCAAAGCAATCGTCTTCGGCCCGAGACCCTGAATCTTGAGCAACTCGAGCATCGAAGGGCGGTATTTTTTCAGCAGTTCGGCGTGCGCTTCGATGCTGCCCTCTTTAAAAAGCTGCAGCAGATTGGCCTGCATGCCTTTGCCAATGCCCTGGATTTCGAGAAGTTTTTTCGGTTCCCCGATCAGGTCGGCCACCTGTTGCGGCAGCGCTTCAATGGCCTGCGCCGCGTTGCGATAAGAGCGCACCCGGAAGGAATCTTGCCCGTCGATCTCCAGCAGATCGGCAGTTTCGTAGAGAAGTCCGGCAATCGCCTTGTTGTCCATCCCGAGTTGTTAACCTGAGAGAACGATTGTAACGCTGTAGAAAGCGCCGCCGCAGGCATTCGGCAGGCGCAGGAGGACACAGCCAGCGCGGGCGTCGAGGGGCACACAGCCTGGTCCGGAAAAGCGGGCCGGGAAAAACCGGCCTGAGTAAAGCGACCTCCGATCAGGGGACCTTGGTCACATTGGCCGCTTGCGGCCCTTTCTGCCCCTGGACGATCTCAAACTCCACCTTGTCGCCCTCCTGCAGGCTCTTGTAACCCTCGGTGGTGATTGAGCTGTAATGAATGAATACATCCGGTCCATCGTCGCGGCCGAGGAAGCCGTATCCCTTGGCGTTGTTGAACCACTTGACGGTGCCTTTCAAACGTTCCACGTGCGCCCCCTCTTTCTTGCGGATTTCCCCCTAAAAGGCGCGATTCCAGGGGCCCGCAAAAAACGTGTAGGCATTGTGCTGCTCACCGGGGGGACTGTCAAGCGTTCTTCCGCAGCCTGCTTCTAGCGCGCTGGTCGCGTCGTCTGAGCCAGCCACAGGATCCCGCAGATAGTCTTGGCATCGCGGATGCGGCCATTGAGCGCCATCCGTCTCGCGTCCGGTAAAGTGAAAAATCTGGCCGCGATCCTCTCGTCCGCCTCGGGCCGGGCTTTGCCGGCTTGGAGCCCCCGAGCCAGGTAGATGGTCATGGTTTCGTCGAGAAAACCGGGGCTTGCGTAGAAATGCAGGATTCGCTGCCACTGGCGGGCGGTGTAGCCGGTCTCTTCGAGTAACTCGCGCTTGGCGGCGGTGAGCGACGTTTCGCCATCGTCGATTCGTCCCGCGGGCAACTCCCACATCATCGACTGCGCGGCATAGCGATACTGGCGCTCGAGCAGCACGCGCGGCTCGGCTTTGCGAGCTGCTTTCGCCGGGCCGACGCTGGCCCGATCATTGACGGCCATAGCATCGACGGCCAAAATAACGACGGAGCCGGAATGCCGGACGACATCGCGGCGGGCGCGCACGCCGCCAGGCTCTTCCACTTCATCCGTGGTGACGCTGAACACTGGGCCCTGGTAACTGACCCGCGAAGAGAGAACGCGGGCTTTGTTTGATTTCGTTACTGCCGATTTCGCCATGACAACAATATAAGGTATGCTGCGCCCGTGAGCCGAAAACCCATTACCGAAAATATGGCCAAAAGAATAATGGCCAAAAGAGCAATACCCAAGAGAATAATGACCAGAAAGCCTCGCGTAGCCATCGTCGGAGCCGGCAGCCTGGCAAATTTTCTGGCCGTGGCGCTCGACGCCGCCGGTTTCCCGATTGCCGAGATCGTCGCGCGCGATTCACCCCAGTCGCGAAGGCGCGCTCGTGCGCTCGCCGCGAAGGTGGGCGCGCGGACAGTCACCGTACATTCCGCCGCGCTCGACGCCACCTTGCTGTGGTTCTGCGTACCCGACCGTGAGATTCGCGGCGCGGCTTCGCTTCTGGCCGATCATCTGGCTGCTCGCGCGTCTCGTCACCAGAAAGGCAGAGTTCATGGTAAAGTTCGTTTCGCCTTCCACTCCAGCGGAGCGCTGCTCAGCCGCGAACTGGAGCCTCTACGTAAAGCAGGCGCCGCCATCGCGTCGGTGCATCCGCTGATGACCTTCGTTGCCGGAGCGCATCCTTCAGCGCATCCTTGTATGACCGGTGTGCCTTTTGCCATCGAAGGCGATGACGCGGCCACGCGAGTCGCACGCCGGATCGTCCGCGAGCTGGGCGGCGAGAGTTTTCGATTGCCCGCGGCGCGCAAAGCCGCGTACCACGCGTGGGCCACGATGACGTCGCCGCTGCTGCTGGCGTTCCTGGTGACGCTCGAAGAAGCCGCTCGTGCCGCCGGACTCACGCGCGAGGATGCGCGCCGCAAGAGCCTGCCCATCATCAGTCAGACTTTGGCGAACTACTCGCGCCTCGGTCCAGCGCAGTCTTTTAGCGGCCCGCTGGTTCGTGGAGACGCGGAGACGGTGGCGAAACACCTGGCGGCGCTGAAAATGCATCCCGGAGCGCGCGAAGTTTATGTGGCCCTGGCGCGAGCCGCGCTGCGCGGGCTGCCGGTCAAAAATCGGAATGGATTAAGTCAGTTGCTGCGGGACTGAATGCTGGTCCCTTTAATGCCGCCCCTTGCGACTCGTGAACAAATGCCCCAGCTTTTCTCGCTTCGTCTTCAAATACTCTTCCGTATGTTCGGTGGGGGCGACTTCGCAGGGGACGCGCTCCGTCACCTGGATACCCGCGCGTTCAAGCGCGGCCACTTTGTCGGGATTGTTCGAGAGCAGGCGAACTCGCCGAATGTCGAGCGCCTTCAGGATCTCGACCGGCATGAGGAACTCGCGCTGGTCGGGTTTAAATCCAAGACGCTCGTTGGCTTCCACCGTGTCGAGTCCGCTGTCCTGTAGCGCATAGGCCTGCAGTTTTGCCATCAGCCCAATGCCACGGCCCTCCTGCTGCTCATAAATAAGGACGCCCGCCCCCAGTTTGGCGATCATCGAGAGTGCCATTTCCAGTTGCTGGCGGCAATCGCAGCGCAGCGAACCAAATACGTCGCCGGTCAGACACTGCGAGTGAATGCGCACCAGCGGCGACCCAGAGTGCACCTCGCCCATCACCAGCGCCACCGCCTCTTCGGTCTTGGCGGCGTCGCTCGCTGCAGACGCCCTGGTCGCAAACCCGTGAATTAGAAAATGCCCCCAGCGCGTCGGGAAGTCCGCGGATGCGACCTGTTTTACCTTGGAAGAACTCACAACCAAATTATATAGGTTCGATTTCGTGTTCCCGTTTTCGATAGCTACCGCCGGGCGGAAAGAGCTGGAAAGGGCTGATCAGGTAACCGCGTGTAGTCGAAACCAACGCACCGCTGCTAAAATTAAAAAAGTGACCCACCATCCTGTGGGGCTATAGCTCAGCTGGGAGAGCGCATCGTTCGCAACGATGAGGTCGTCGGTTCGAGCCCGACTAGCTCCACCATATTTTCAAGCAACTTGCGAGCTTCCCATAACAAGTCTGTCCCATTGCTGTCCCAATCAGGTCTGCCGGAGTTGCCTCACAACTTTCGCGGCGCAAGGAAGAGTTCTACCAGGCGCAGGCTACCTGCATGAAATTCTCAATGAGTGTAACCGCCTGTTTTCTACAGTAACTGGTAGATTTCTCAAGGGGATTGCCTTTAAGCTTTATCTCCATTTTCCAGAGATTCAAGTCCCCATATCAGTTTCTTGTTCTCCGGAGAGAATCAGCTAGGACCTGCAGATCAGTGACGCGGAGTACCAGTTGTGTCCCGCTGCTCAGATGGACGTTCTCGCTGGTTGAGCTGATTGCAGAACCTTGTGCGGTGTTGCTGAGCGCAATCCCTTTCATTCCGACCACACCCCGCCTGGTTGGTCCCGGTAATGGCGCCAAGTTTCCGTGGGGGCCACCGCTGTCCGTCGGTTCTTCAGCACCGCCCGCCGAATTTGCCGAGCGAAGAGAACCGGGAGTTGCCGTCTGTAAGATGCTCCTCATCTCATTCGGTCCGGGGGGTGACCGTGAACCTGCCGTGTCTAGCCCCGCCAGGTCACTGATGGCCGGTGCAGAAGTCTGCATTGGGGCTCCAACCGCCTGAATCGTGGCCTTCAGCGGGATTTCGCGTCCGTTTTTCAAGACCATGCGATCAAAAGCGATCTCCACCATAGACTCGGGTACCTGCTTGGTCCGCGCCCTGGCATGGATTACGTGCCCGATGATTTTCGTGCCTCTCGGAATCAGGATCTCGCCGTGCGATAGCACATCCATCGTCAGTCTGGCTTCAATCTTGTCGTCGGCCTTGGCTTTCTTGGCATCGACGGACTTAGCCAGCTCAGCCACAATAGCTCCACCGGCTGCAATCTGGCCCAATGAGGCCTTGGCTGCGGGGCTTGTGGTCTGCGATGCTGCTGGCCTTTGAGCCAATACCATCACCGCCAGGATGGCCGTAACCAACAAAACCAGCACACCTCTCATGGCCATACTCCGATCCGAGCAGGACAAGTTTTCATCTGCAGGGTTTCAATACTGTGCACACCGAGGCGCAGATGGGCCCGCCGATATTGAATGTTGCGGCAACCTCAGCCCCCTTAACCTGCAACGGCTGTGGGACTTTGCCAAGCAATTGCCATGCGCACCATCCGAGCATGGCGACGCCGGTTGCGCCGATGGGATGGCCCTTCGCAATGAGTCCGCCGGAGGTATTGATGCCACATTCACCATCGACCCTGGCTTTTCCGTCGACCCAATACTGTGCGCCTTTGCCATACCCGGCTTTCCCTAAGACCTCCGTGCCGAGTGCTCCCATCACCGTGAAACAATCGTGGATCTCGGCGACCTTTACATCCTCCGGCTTGACCCCCGCCATCTGGTAAGCGGTTTTCATTGCCTTGATCGCACCGGCGGGGCGAAGCACATCGCGTCCCGCCTTCTTCAGGGGATCGGTCGCCTGCGCATACCCGGCAATCTCGACGCAGTCTCGCTTGTCGACGCCGAGCTTTGCCAGTCCTTCCTCCGTAGCCAGGATGAGCGCGGCGTACCCGTCGCTGATCTGCGAACAATCGTAGGTCTTGAGCGGAAGCCCTTCGACAATGTAGCGATTAATGCCGCCGATCTGCATCGCCTGTTCGACGGTAAGTTCGACATTGCGCATCTGGGCGTAGGGATTGTGGCGGGCATTGGCGTACTCGGCGACCGCGATCTGCGCCAAATCTTCCTCCCGCACCCGATGCACCTTCAGGTAGCACTCCATGATCTCGGCGAACAGGTGGGGAAGATGTATACCTTGCCTTCACGTTCGGCGGGATGCGAGAAATACCCCAGCGCCTGGCCGATGAGCTTTCCATCCATCTTGCCTTCGGCGTCGCGCATTTTTTCGTAGCCGATCGCAATCCCAGTATCGCCCCATCCGATTTGCAGTTTCTGGATGACGGAGAGGATGGCCTGACCACCCGAGGCGCACGCATTTTCGACCGACTCGATTGGCTTACCGGCGAGTCCTGGAATATCCGCCACCAGGCCCGCGAGCAGCCCTTGCTGGTTAAGGGAAATGTTGCAGGTGGCGCCGATCGAGCCGACATCGAGCACCGCGGGCTCGACGCCGATTTCTTTGCACGCTCCGAGGACAGCGTTCTGGATGATCTCTGGCACCGACATGGCCATGAGCTTTCCGAATTTCGATTGATGGTAGGTGGCGATGTAAATGCGCTTCATAAGACACCTCATTAATAGGATAACTTTTTCCGCCCCGGCGTGACAGCATCACTCTCGCCGGCGACGCCAGACTTGCAATTCCGCAGTCGGTTCTGGAGTTCGAGTTTCAGAACCTTGCCATACGCGTTGCGGGGCAATGCTTCTATAAAGATGACTTGCCGGGGCAGTTTGATCTTATTGATTCGGGGACGAAGGAAGTCGATGAGTTCGAGGTCGCTGGCGCTCGCGCCTGATTTCAGCGCAACGACGGCGATTGGGACCTCGCCCCACTTCTCGTCGGTCGTCCCAATAACGGAGACCTCGGCAATGGCCGGATGATCGAGTAATTCCTTCTCGATCTCCGCCGGATAGATGTTGACGCCGCCGCTGATGATCATGTCTTTGGAGCGGCCTGCGATGTAGAAGAATCCATCTTTATCACACCGCGCCAGGTCGCCAGTGTGGAACCATCCTTCTGCATCGAGCACCTGGGCGGTGGCGGCTGGATTGTTCCAATAGCCCCGGCAAACGTGTGGCCCGCGCAGGCACAGCTCGCCAACTTCATCGGTTGCGACGGGATTGCCTTCGGGATCAAGCAGCTTCGCCTCCGTGAACATCATCGGCTTACCAACAGAACCAGCCTTGCGCAGGGAATCCTCGTCGCTCATGGCAAAGCAGTTTACGCCGACCTCGGTCAGTCCGTAGCCTTGGCGAAAAATCAATCCGCGCTCCTGATAGGCGCGGAGAAGTTGCAGCGGAAGCGGAGCGCCTCCGCTGGCGCACCAGCGCAGATGGCTGAGATCGAGCGCTGCAAATTCCGGCGAATCGAGAAACATTTTGAAGATCGTCGGTACGCCGAAAAGAAGAGTGCACTCGTAGTCTCGCAGCGCTTGTAAAACTTCAGCGGCGTTGAAGCCGTCATGCAAAACAATGCTGCCCCCGATGGCGAACAGCGGGGTCATGAATACGGTGAGGCCGCCGGCGTGATACATGGGCGTGTAGACCTGAACCCGGTCACTCTGCCGCAATTGCCAGGAGACAACCGTGTTGTAGGCGTTCCATGCGATCTGCCGGTGTGGAATCATTACGCCCTTTGGCCGCCCGGTGGTACCGCTGGTATAGAGCAAGCAGAAAATATCTTCGGGTTGGAGCCTCGCGGAAAGCGGATCTGGATGAACCCGATCGATAGCTTTGGCATAACTCAGCGCCTTCCGGGCATCGTCCTCCGCATCCAGACTTATTAAGTGATCAAAGGCCACGAGTTGTTGGAGCTCTTGCGCGAGTTTCTCATATCGTGCGGAATACATAAGGCAGCGCGGTCCGCAGTCCGCGAGTATCTGGTGCAGTTCGTGAGCCGTGCTGCGTGTTCCGAGTGGAACGAGGATGATCCCGGACTTACCCGCTGCCCAAAAGGCATCGGCATATTCAACCCGGTTCTCGGAAAGGATGCAGACGCGATCCCCTGGAACGAGAGAGCAGAGATCGGTCCAGACCCGCGCGCACTGCAAGGCCCGCCGATTGAGTTCCGCATAAGTGAACTGCCGGCGCGTGGGAACGTGGATCAATGCGATCGCGTCGGGACTAAGACGGGCGCGCTCTCCGAGAATGTCGCCGGTAATCACGAATTCCCCCCAAACTGCCTGGAAACAGATTGTGCGGCGGCGGGCGCGCGGGAAGAATCTGACGCGAGAATTTGCAACAGGATTTGTGTCAACTCCCGGGGACGCTCGAGCTGCGGTGCATGGCCGCAACGCTCAATGACCGCAAGCGTGCAATGCGGAAGCTGCAATTGCAGCTTCTTTGCATAATCCAGCGGCACGAGGCGGTCGGAGGCACCCCAGATGAGATCGACCGGCAGCTGGAAAGTTGCCAGTTTGTCATCGAGCAGGTATTTCGACATATCTTCTTCGCCGGCGGCCAGCAGCCGCGAAATCGGACCCGTATTCGAGACGCGGACCATATCATCGAGCACAAAATTCGGCCGGCGAGGCGTGGAAGGATCCAGCGCCGCATCGAGCGCGCGCCGAGCCTCTTCGCGGTCCTTTGGCATGATGCCAATCTCCGACACATTCCTGATGGGGCCGCCATCGATGAGGATAACCCGCGTCACCCGCTGCGGGTTTTTCTGGGCATAAAGCATCGCCATCCAGGCTCCGAGCGAATTCCCTGCGAGCACCATCGGTGCATCTCGCCATGGCATTGCATCGAGCACCTGCTCCAGTGCGGTGAGCAGCGTTCCCAGAGTCAGCACACCTTCGACCGGGTCGCTCTCGCCATGGCCTGCAAGGTCCGGGATCACCAGTTGAAAGTGGCGCTTCAGCTTGGGCGCCACTTTGTACCATGTTCCCGCTTGATCGCCTGCGCCATGCAGTAACACCAGCAAGGGCCCGGCGCCGCCATGCCACACGACCTGTTTTCCCACCGTGATCGTAAGCTTCGTCTTGCGAAAACCGGCTCGGCGAAGCGCGCTCCTCCGTAACCAGAACGTCGTAGCGATAGGTCGAAAAAAGAAAAGAATGAAGAAGACAATCAGAGCAGTAACTGCGGCGAAAATGAGCAGCAGCACAATGTTGATTGCCAGGCCCATTCCGCTCCTCCCGGCCGGCTTGGTGGGAAGTCAACTCCGAAAGCGCCTACGGCATACGGAACGCGCAACCCGCCTGATTGTAGCCGACCCCGGAGCCGACCAGCACGACCAGGCTGCCGGACTTCACCTTACCCTGCTCGATTGCGTGGTCGAGCGCCATGCCGACGCAGGCGGAGCCAGTGTAGCCATACTGTTCCATGATGGTATGCGCGCGTTCCCCGGGCGCACCGAGACGTTCCATCACGCGCGCAATCGTGGGTTTCCGCACTTGGGTAAAGATGAAGCAATCGACGTCGCGCAGATCAAAACCACCGTCCTTGGCCAGTCGTTGCACGATGATCGGCCACGTCTCCTCGTTCAACTCCGGAGGATAGCGGTTCTTGATCGTGCACGCGGTGCGCCCGGCCTTAACGGACTCCTCACTCGCCGGTTCGAAGGTTCCGCCGGAATAGATTCCCCAATAGTCGTGATAGGAGCCGTCGGCGCGAAAGGTCGCAGTGATAAAGCCCGGCGAAGCTGCCGGTTCGAGCACCGCCGCGCCCGCGCCATCCCCATAGAAGAAGACCATGGGATC
>Ga0187884_10004568_pt1 | contig 10069 bp, 8 predicted proteins | sample June2016WEW_20_4_FD_132983 | JGI IMG/M metagenome (GOLD analysis project Ga0187884, IMG submission 132983) | Peatland microbial communities from SPRUCE experiment site at the Marcell Experimental Forest, Minnesota, USA - June2016WEW_20_40 | ecosystem: Environmental > Terrestrial > Soil >...
ATCTCATCCACGAACTGCGCCGCCTCCGCCACACGCCACCCCTGCTCCGGAGCTTCATTATTGCTTCAGAGCTGCCATCTCTTTTTTTGTCCTAGCTTTCTATTACTTTTGCAACTCTCAATACTATCCGCCGTACGTCTATTATCCTCCGCGCGGCTATCCGGTGTACCGCCCCTATCCCGTGCCGTACGGTGCGTACGGTACTGCGGGTGCGGTGTATATCCCACGCACGGGAGCGGTCGGCGTCGGACGGGCGGTGTATGGTCCCTACGGTGGAGCGGCCGTAGCGAAGACGTACAACCCCTACACGGGAACGTACGCACGGGGTGCGACCGCATACGGTCCTTACGGCAGTGCCAGCGCCGGTCAAGCCTACAATCCGTACACGGGAAGCTATGCGAAGGGGGCCACCGTCTCGGGCCCGGTCGGAACCAGAACGGCTGCTAGTGCGTACAACCCCTCTACCGGGACGGCGGCGGCAACCAGGCAAGGATCGAGCCCGTACGGGCAGTGGGGCAGTTCGGTGGTCACCAGCGGCAATCAAGCCATGTACACCCAGCACGCAACGACCGCCCAGGGGACTGTCGGCACGGCCCAGACGACGTCCGGCGGGAAAGCGGTGGCCGCAAGCGGCGCCTCCGGGAGTGGTGGCGCGGTCAAGACGTCGAGCGGCGACATGTACGCGGGCAAAGACGGAAACGTGTACAAGAATACCGGTAACGGTTGGCAGAAGTACGACAACGGAAGCTGGAATACCGTGACCCCGCTGGCCAGCGCACAGCCGAAGGCGCAGAGTTCCTCCAAGACGACCACAGGCGCGACCCAGCCGGCGCAGACCTCCGGCGCGCCGAGCAGTGCACAGGCGAAGGCCCAGGGTTCCTCCAAGACGACCGCAGGCGGGACCCAGCCGCAGCGGCAGCGCTCCGGCGCAGCGAGCAGCCCTCAAGCGAAGGCCCAGGGTTCCTCCAAGACGACCGCCGGCGGAGCGAGCCCGCAAGCAAAATCCGGCCAGCTCGGTGGTTTGCAGCGCGAAGCTGAGGCCAGGCAGCGGGGCGCCGCCGAGAGTCAGCGCTTCCAGGGCGGCGCGAGCCCTAGGGGAGGCGGTGGCGGCTGGGGAGGTGCCGGCGGCCGTGGTGGAGGTGGGGGAGGCGGTGGCCGGCGACGCTGAGCGGTACTGTCGATTGGCATACGATCGGGTGCGAGGAGAGACCACGCGCCACCCGCCTACCAAAGCGTCGGAACATGGGCCGGCTTGCGCAGCGCGTCGTCCGCGGTAATCAGAGTCAGGCCATGTATCCGCGCCGTGGCGACGATCAGCCGGTCGGCTGGATCCTTAGGAAACGACGCGGGCAACTGCTCCGAGGCAATCGCGACCTCCACCGTCAGAGGCAACACCTCCAGCCCCGGCGCGCTGGCCGCGGCGCGCAACCAATCCGACCACGGAGCGACGGGCTCCCTGAGCACGAGCCGGCCGTGCGCCAGGAGCCAGGCGGCTTCCTTGAGAGAGATCGCGGCCAAGCCGATCTTCGTGCGCTCCGCAGCCGAAGCCACCGCCCGTCGAGCCCGTGGACCGAGCCTCGCATCACCCAGGACGCCCCACAACCATGCATGCGTGTCCAGCAAGTACTTCACGAGCGAAACCACTCGTCTGCCGGGATGATCGGGGAGACGATGTCGCCACGGACAGTCGCGGTTCCCTTGAGACAGCCCAGTAGCCGGGCCGACCGGGTGGAGCGACGCCGCGGCGCGAGTACGGCAACTTCACGCGTCCGATTGACAACGACGATCGTTTCGCCATGTTCTGCGCGACGCACGTAATGACTGACGCGGTCGCGAAGCTCACCGATTTGAACTTTGGTCATGGCGAAATGATAGCCAAGTATTTTGGCCAAGTCGACCGCCAAGGAAATTGCTGAGGTGCTCAAGAAGCGATTTCAGGAACAGGATGGATCAATTGAAGAAAGCGACGTCAGACTAATCCAAGCGAGAACACCTGTCGCCGATCTCGTCGACATCACGTTCACCGAGACCCTCGCGAACTCGGTGGACGCGTCGAAGAGGTAGGGGAACGAGCGCAACACTTTGGGCCAGGGTTGGCACGAGTGGGTGACGAACTAGTAGTAGCTCACGATCGATCGCCTGCAGAGCCTCCCGGAGGTTGCAGATGAACAGGTGCGTACGCCTTGCAGGTCAAGTACTGGTTCTCGCGGCTGATCCTGGTCGCGCACAGAATGGGCGGGCTGGTGGCGCGGGCCGCGATCAACTATGCAGTGCAAGATGCGAGCAGGCATTGAACGTGGCCCTGGCCCGCGCCAGCCACGTGAAGCAGTAGTGGAAGAGACCAGAAGGATGGACACCGACCCATGAGTGCGATGGCGATCGCTTGGATCGTATTCGGGTGTGTCTTCGGGGGCGCGCTCGCCGGCATGGTCCTGCGCCGCGTTTTGCCCGCGCATCACCTGAACCAGGATTCGAAGGATGTGGTGAAACTGGGGACGGGCCTGATCGGAACGATGGCCGCCTTGGTCATCGGCCTGCTGATTGCCTCCGCAAAAGGTTCGTTCGATACGCAGGCCAGCGAGCTCCATCAAGTCGCCGCCGATCTCGTCCTCATCGACCGCGACTTGGCCCATTACGGACCGGAGGCGCAGGACGCGCGCGATGCGATCCGGCGCATGACCGCTGCCTCGCTCGATCTGATCTGGCCCGAGAATGGTGTGCACTCTGCGAACTTGGAGGCCGCTAAGGCCGCACCCGCACAGATCGAAAGGGTTCAGGACAAGATCCGCGACCTCGCGCCGCGAAACGACGAGCAGCGCGAGTTGCGCGCCCGGGCGTTGCAGCTCAGCGGGGATGTAGCACAAGCGCGCTGGCTGTTGGTCGGGCAATTGGGCAGTCAGGCTATCCCGGTGCCGTTCCTGGTGGTGCTGGTCGTTTGGCTCGTCGTGATCTTTGTGAGCTTCGGTCTGCTCTCTCCCCCCAACACGACGGTCGTCGTCGTCCTCTTTATCTGTGCCCTGTCTGCGGCTGGAGCAATCTTTCTGATCCTCGAAATGGAACGGCCGTTTGAAGGGCTGATGAAAATCTCCGGTGCTCCGATGCGTGAGGCGTTTTCCCATCTCGGCCAGCAGTAGTTGATGATGCGTCCCGCCCGTTGCCGTTTCGCGCCCGCGGCGATCATCGTCGCGATGGCGTGGAGCCAGGTGATTGGAGCCACGCCGCTTCCGCCGGGTGCTTCGAACGTTCCGGCCTCGCAGGAACCCGTCTATGTCGGCCGCGCGGCGTGCGTGCCGTGTCATCAACGCGAGGTCGAGCGCTTCATTGGTTCGCATCATGACCGCGCCATGCAAGTCGCGGATGCCACCACCGTCCTCGGCGATTTCAAGAACACCCAATTCACCTACACCGATGGCGTTACGTCGACCTTCTTCAAGAAAGACGGCGCTTACTTCGTGCGGACCGACGGCCCGGACGGTCGATTACACGACTACCGCATCGCGTACACCTTCGGCATCTATCCGTTGCAGCAGTACCTCATCGAGTTCCCCAACGGCCGTTTGCAGGCGCTGAACGTGTGCTGGGACACCCGGCGGAAGCAACAGGGCGGTCAGCGCTGGTTTCATCTGTATCCGAACGAGACGGTGGACTTCCGCGACGTGCTGCACTGGACCGGGCCGTACCAGAACTGGAACTACATGTGCTCCGAGTGTCACTCGACCAACGTGCGTAAGAACTACGATGCCGATGCCGACCGATTCGCAACCGTGTGGTCGGAAGTGAACGTCTCGTGCGAAGCCTGCCACGGACCCGGCTCAGGACACGTTGAGTGGGCGCGCGCCCGAGAGGGCGTCTCCCCCCTCATTACCAAGGAGGGGGCGAAAGACGCGACGGACAGGAAGGGACTCACCGTCGACCTCACCGCACGCGGTGGATCGTGGGTGTTCACGGGCAGTGGCGTGATCGCACACCTCAGTGGCCCGCGCGACACGCACACGCAAGTGGTGTGCGCACGGTGCCATGCCCGCCGCGTCGAGATGGGCGAGGACTACGATCAGACGCAGGCGTTGGGCCAGACCCACATGATGGCGTTGCTCGATGAGAGGCTCTATCACGCCGACGGCCAGATTCTCGAGGAGGTGTTCGAGTACGGGTCCTTCATGCAGAGCCGCATGCACGAACGCGGCGTCGTCTGCACCGACTGCCACGATCCGCACAGCGGGCGGCTGAGCGCCGAAGGCAACGACGTGTGCGCGAAATGCCATGAGCCTTCGCACTACGACACGCCGGCCCACCATTACCACAAGGCACGCACCGAAGCGGCGCGTTGCGTCGCCTGCCACATGCTGGCACGCAACTACATGGTGGTCCACACGCGCCACGACCACAGCTTCCGCGTCCCGCGTCCGGATCTCTCCATCGTCCTCGGGACCCCGAACACCTGCACCGACTGCCACAAGGACCATCCGGCGCAGTGGGCCGCCGACGCGGTGGTGAAGTGGTACGGCGCGACGCGCAGCCGCGGGCCGCGCTACGCGGCGGCGCTGGCCGCCGGCCGCCAACACCAGGCGGGAGGGGAGCGGCTGCTCGCCGACGTCATCGCCGATAGCTCGTTCCCAGCCATCGTTCGCGCCACCGCGCTGAGTCTTCTGCAGAACTTTCCGGGTGCGGCAACGGATCTGGTCGAGCGTTCGCTCCAGCAGGAAGAAGACCCGCTGGTGCGCCGGGCTGCGGTGTCGTTGCTGGCCTCCTGGCCACCCCCGCGGGCATGGCATGCGGGCGCGCCGTTGCTGAGCGATCCGATCCGTGTCGTCCGCCTCGCCGCCGTGACGGCGCTCGCCGACGACGTGACCGTTTCGTCGCCCACTCCCGAGCAGCGCCAGGCTTTTGATCGAGCCGTGGCCGAGTATCGTGCGATACAAGCCTTCAACGCCGACCGCGCCGAGGCGTGGCTGAACCTCGGTGCGCTCGACACCCGGCTGGGGAATTTCGCCCCAGCGGAAGCCGCTTACAAGCGGGCGATCCGCATGAACCCGTGGTTCATTCCGCCTTACGTGAATCTCGCCGATTTCTATCGCCGCCAAGGCCGGGATATGGACGGAGAACGTGTCCTGCGCCAGGCGCTTACGATGCAACAGCCCAGCGGCGACGTGGACTACGGCCTCGGGCTACTGCTCGTCCGCCAGAAACGAATGGACGAGGCGGTCACCGAGCTGGCGAGAGCCACGGAGCGCAGTCCGGAAAACCCGCGCTACGCGTACGTCTATGCTGTGGCACTGGACAGCGTGGGGCAGCATGAGAAAGCGCTTGCGGTCCTCGCCGACGCGCAGCGTCGCTTCACCGGTGATCGTGACATCCTCGCCGCGCTCACGCAGTGGTCGGCGCAAAACGGCGACCGCGAAGCGGCCACGCGCTGGGCGCAGAAGCTCCAGGCTCTCGATGGCGCGACAGCTTCGCATGCGGGAGATGCCCGAACATCAGCACCGAGCGGTCCCGCCCCCGAACGCAAGGCGCCGTGATCGTCGCGCGGAATATTTCCGAGGCGATCTGATTGTTCGTCTTCTCAACGCGTCACGCCCAGCGAGCCCGGCAATGAAGACGGGGGTAGTGCGATGAAATCGAAGGTCAGGAAGAGCTCATTCAAACACTGGATCGACGACCAGCTCAATCAGGACGCTGCTCTGCGGCAGCAGGTAGACGAAGCGTTGAACGAGATGCGTCTGGAGCAGGATCTGATCGCGTTGCGTGAAGCGCGCGGACTCTCGCAGAGCGAACTCGCCAAGCGGATAGGGGTCAGTCAGCCGGCAGTCGCGAAGATCGAGTCGGGGCAGGTCAAGAACCTACAGCTGAAGACGTTGATGCGGACTGCCGTGGCGCTGGGTGGCCGGCTGAAGGTTGAGATCCAGAAGCCGGTAGTCGAGACACGCCGGCGTGCGGCGGCGGCCTGACGGAGCAGCAGAGTCGTTTCAAGATTGTCTTCGAGAAGCTCGCGGAAGCGCTCGGGCCACCGTTTTCCCCTTTGACATTATACCAGATAAACGGTTTTTACCTTGAATAAGGTAGGATGGTTACTGTGCGTATTTTGCTCTTTCAAAACACCTCCCGCCGTGAGCATGCTGCGGTTGGCGAGGATGATGGACCTGAGGGCACGCGAGACCCCCACGACGTCCGGGCGGCTGCGTCGCAGCCTGCTGCTGTTCGGCCTCCTCTTGTACGTCGCGCCCCGCTCAGCGGGGGCGCAACCCTGTGCCTATGTGGCCAACCTCATGTCCGACAGCGTATCGGTGATCGATACGGCGACCAATGTGGTGACCGCCACGATTCCGGTGGGACACAACCCCGATGGTATTGTGACGAACCCATACGGTGGGTTGGTGTGTGTCACCAACTACCTCTCCAACGATGTCTCCTTGATCAACCCATATAGCAACACGGTGGTAGCCACGGTTGCGGTTGGTGCCGGTCCGGTCGGCGTGGCGCGCCCGCCGGGCGGAGACTTACCCTGGACCGACCCGGACTACCCGCTCCCGGAAGCCTTCGCGTATGTGGCGAACAAGAATGATCACACTGTCTCGGTCGTCGAAGTGGGAACGGCTCACGTGATTGCGACCATCGGGGTCGACCCGAGCCCGGACGGTGTTGCGGTCGGGTACTCGACGGCCTACGTGACCCATTCGTTGGCAGCCGGAAGCGTCTCGGTCATCGATCTGGGTACCAACACCGTCACAGGGAAGATCCCGGTCGGGGCGCGCCCGGGGCGTATCGCCTTGGCGCAGAGCGGGCACTTGTACGTCACCAATTTTGGTTCCTTCAACGTCTCGGTCATCGATACCAGCACGAACACCGTGACCGGGACGATCGGCTTGAGTTTGAAGCCGAGCGACATCGCCATCACGCCGGACGGCCGCTCAGCCTACGTGACGAATTTCGGTGGTCCAATTGTGTCGATCATTCCCTTGCAGATCTCGCCTCATCAGCCCAGTACCAACACCGTAGTGGCGGCGATCGCGGTGGGGGCTCAACCTGCGGCGATTGTGCACATCAGGAACCGCGGGGGCCACGCTTATACATATGTCGCCAACTCGGGATCGGACAGCGTCTCGGTGATCAATCGAGCAGTGAAGAACCACGTCGTAGCGACGATCCCGGTTGGTCGCATGCCGTTCGCGCTCGCCGTCGGCCCTGGAAACTGCGCGGCGGTTCCGACGGTTACGCCAAGCACCACCCTAAGCGAAACACCGACGGCAAATCCCACGTTTGTCGCGACGCCAACCATCACGCCGCCGATCACGCCGGTGCCGCCGACTCCTACGATCACGTTCACGACCACGCCAATGGCAACTCGCGAAGCCGGCTGCGCGATCGACCGGACAGGACCTAACAGCCTGGCACTATTGTGGTCGGTTCCCCCGGTTGCGTTGTTCTGGTACCGGCGGCGACGGCAGCAATAGCCACCTCCATCCGTGTCGTGCGTACCCGTGCTCAACGGGCACTTCTTCACCATCATGCAACGCGTAGCGCACTTCTCGACCGTGAGATACGGCTCGTCCGCGCGGTAGGAGGCGAGCTCGGTGACTGCGAAAGGGGGGACTTGGACCCCCACGGGTTTTACCCCACAGGATCCTGAAGAAATCCCGCGTATCCGCGCGCACATCTCGTGGTGGTCCCTGCGGGGACGCCAGGTTCACGCGTAGTTATGTTGCGGCGCCACCAAGGCTGAAAGTACTTCCGACTACACTTGGAGCACCCTGCCAAATTCGAGCATTGCGCGAACGGTATGCGCCATATTTCCGACGTGCCCGACCAGGAGTTGATCCTTCCGACCGTAGTACTCAAGACAGGTGCCGCAGGAGAACACCTCGCTGCCCGCCGCATCGAACCGCCTGATCAGGTCCAGCGTCTGCGACCCCTCTGTAGTCGTGAGGAACACGCCAGTGCCCAGACATATGATCCGGGCGGGAATCTGTCCGAGGCCCAAGAGCTGGGCCAGGAAGCTCTGCATAAGCTTCTCGCCAAGATCGGGCTCGGCGTCCCCCAGGACCGATGACTTGATTACCAGAAGAAGGTCACTATTGACCATGAAGAAGTCCCTCCGCAGGGCGATCTCTTGCGTACGTTTTGCCGCAACGCCTTGGCGATGAGCCGCGCGTGCCGTTATTGGCGCTGTCCCGCAACGAGGTGTTGATTAGGCCGACAGCTTCTTCGCGATTTGGGCAACATGCCGGCCCTGAAACTTCGCCGCCGCGAGCTCGTTCTCGCTAGGCATGCGCTCACCCTTGCCTCCGGCGATCGTCGAAGCCCCGTACGGCGACCCGCCGGTGATCTCGTCGATGCGGGTCTGCCCCTGGAACGCATAGGGCAACCCGACGATGACCATGCCGTGATGGAGCAGCGTCGTGTGGAAGCTCAGGATCGTCGACTCCTGGCCACCGTGCTGGGTCGCGGAGCTCGCGAAGACGCTCCCGACCTTGCCGACCAACTTGCCCTGCGCCCAGAGTCCCCCCGTGGCGTCGAGAAACTGGCGCATCTGTCCCGCCATGTTCCCGAATCGGGTGGGGGTCCCAAAGACAATGGCGTCGGCGTCCGCGAGGTCGTCCACGGTGGCTACGGGCACGTTCGCGAAGGCCTTCTGCGCGTACGTCGCGCCCATGGCCTTGATCACGTCGGGCGGCAGGGTCTCGGGAACACGCTCGACCACGACGTCGACTCCCGGCACTTCGCGGGCCCCGTCGGCGATCGCCTGCGCCAGTCGGTAGACATGCCCGTAGGTGGAGTAGAAAAGCACGAGTACCTTCATCGGTGGCTCCTCTCCGCTATAGCCTGTGTGTTCATCACTCGGCCGTCACCGTGAAACCGGTTTGATCTCATCGAGGCTCAAGCCGAGCGCCTTCCCACGCCCTCACCGTAGGCCAGATCAGCCTTGAGGCAGTTGATCTATTGGCATCTGGCGCGGCTGTCAAGCAAGGGCACGCTGCGGGTGGTGCGGACGGCAAAGGGGCCGCTCATCGTAGGCGACGCCGGCGGGGCTTGGCGCGGGTCGCAGCGCGTAATTCAGCGAGGAAGTCCTCGGCCGGCCGGCTCTTACCGGCGAGATACCCGGCGTTGCTCTTGCGGATCTATTCGCGGATGGTAAGGCCCTGCAGCTCCAGGTAGTCTTCAAACTCGTCGATCGGCATGACGCCGGCCACAGGGATGCCGTCCTTCTCGAGGATAACGTACTCCTTGTCGAGGTGGACGCGTTTCACCACCGCACCGAGGTTGATGCGAGCTTTGGTGAGGGGTAGGTGCTGAACCGTAGGGACGGCGGGGTGGGCCACTTGCAGGCTCCTTTGATTAAGTAACGTTGATTAACGTTAGTATGAAGGGGACGGGGCGGACCGTAAAGAGCGGTGGGGTGAGTAGAGCGCTGCGATGGGCAAAGCGGAGAGCCGCATACAACGGGCGGCTTGCTTTTCGACCGTGAGGTATGGGTCGTCGGCGCGGTTGTGGGCGAGATCGGTGAGTGCGAAAGGGAGGACTTGGACCCCCACGGGTTTTACCCCACAGAATCCTGAATCAAAAGTGAGGAAACCTCTCAAACCGTGCCACGTGATTCCACGCACGAACGGCGCGCGGTTTCTCCTGTTCACGTCACCCCATGCGTGCTCACGTCGGTTGAGCGCGGTAGCAGATTGGTAGCGGACTAGCCAGCCCGCTACTTGGCCCCGTGCACCGCATCGGCAGCGGCTGCTGCGACACGACCGGTCGAGCACGACGCAGATCTAACCTGAACCTCTCGCCGGAAGACATCATCAGCGAATCTCAGTGCCGATGGTAGCCGGCCCCTGCGACCAAGCCCGTCGGAGAATCTGAGGATTCCGCCGCCGTGACGCAAGATCTGCTCGGTTCCGCAGGAAGACTCGCCTTTTTACTGGGCGCCGGCAGGCCGGTTGACGCAGATTTTGGGGGGGCGCCCTGATCCGATGCTAGGCCGAAAAGTCGTAGGGGCGGAAAGAAGTTTCAAAAACCCGGCAGGTGGGTCCTGAGGGCCTTGACAATTAGGTTAGGACAAGCTAGTAGGCTTGCCCATGAC
>Ga0187884_10004569_pt1 | contig 10069 bp, 6 predicted proteins | sample June2016WEW_20_4_FD_132983 | JGI IMG/M metagenome (GOLD analysis project Ga0187884, IMG submission 132983) | Peatland microbial communities from SPRUCE experiment site at the Marcell Experimental Forest, Minnesota, USA - June2016WEW_20_40 | ecosystem: Environmental > Terrestrial > Soil >...
GTCGTGGCCTGCTCCATCCGGTCGACGGCAGCGGCGGTGTCCCACTCCTCGGGTTGCGCGTCGGTCGGCTCGCTCGGCGTCTCGTCGGCCGGCGACAGGAATAGCGACCCTGCCTCGGGCTTGAAGTAGAACTTCTCGTCGATGTCATTGACGAACGGCCAGCCGCCGATGGCCAGAAGGATAAAGCCCGATGTGGTGATGGGAACCCAGTGATACTTGCTGATCCAGAGATGGAATTTGTCCTTGCGAAGATCGGGAACGTAGGCGAGCAGCTCGGTGCTCTTGTTGTGGAAGGTCTTGCCGGTGAGGATCCAGCCCATGTGCGCCCACCATCCGCCATCGCGCGGGGAGTGCGGATCGCCCGGCTTGTCGGTAATCTGATGATGCACGCGGTGCGTGGCTACCCAGAAGATCGGGCCACCCTCAAGCGCCAGCGTGGCACAGACCGTCAGGAAATACTCGACCCACTTGGGGCACTTGAAGCCCCGATGCGTGAGCAAGCGGTGATAGCCCATGCCGATGCCCAAGCTGCCCGCCACCCAGTAGAAAAGAAGTCCGACGAAAAGAGCTTTCCAGCTGAACATGAAAAGCGCGGCGATGGCGCCGATATGAAAGACGATCATGAAGACCGTGGTGATCCAGTTAACGCTTTTATCTTTCGGTGCCACGACGGGTACTACTGCTGTGTGAGCCATGAATCCCCTAACTTGATGTATGCCATCCTCCGCGACACACGCGAGAAGAAGTAAATCCAGACTAACAAGTTATGGGAGAGACGTTTGTAATACTTTTGTCACTGGGGTTGTGAGGTGAGCGATATTGCTCATTCGGCGGCAATGCCCGTCTTGAAGTGACGGGACGCAGAGACGCTTCCCGCGTCGGAACGTCGTTTAAGGATAGGGGTCCTTCGACTCCGGATCGCAAATGCGGCGATCCTGCGCTCAGGGATGACACCTCAAGAAGGAGTGACCCTGAAACTCGAAACCTGAAACTTCCAGCCCGCGGTGGCCCCTAATCCCTAGCCCTTAATCCCTGCCCCTGCCTACTGCTCCTTCGCCGAGCCCTCACCCCAGTTGAAGGTAATGGACACCGAGCACTGCTGGCCGGTGACCTTGATGGTCGCTGTGCCGGAGTCTTGTCCCGCAGCCTTCGTCCCAAGCATCGCCTGCCAAGTGCCATCGGGCGAGACGGTCGGACTGTGGGAGGCGTCCAATCCGCCAACGTGGCCGGAGACGTTCAGCATCTCGTAGGGCACGAATCCGGTGGCGTGAACCAGCACCATTTCAGCCAGCGGGCTCTGGCGAATCGCGGACAGCTTGCAGCTTTTGTCAGTGGCCTGGATGGGAAACGGTACGGCTTCGGCAAAGCCGGCGACGCGGCCGTCGTCCGAGACGACAGCGAAGCGCTTGGGTTCGCCCAACACCGCCGTGGTCTTGATGTTGATGGGATCGTCCACGCCCTGGCCCGTGCAAAAACCGGGCTTGCCGCTGCACACGACTACGCCGCTTTTGTCGAAGCTGACGCCATCAATCGCCTTCTGCGGCTTGTGCCCGGGAATCCATCCCCACAACGAATACTTCAGGTCAGGCGGAAATCCCTTGCCCGCCAAGTTGTACGTCAGCACCGTGCCGCCGGCGTCGTGCGAGCGTGGACCTTCGATAGCGCGCAGCTCAACGCCCGGACTGTTCGTGCCCCACTTGCTTTCATCGAAATCCTGCGCGAACAGCGGAGATGCGAGCAGGCACGCGGCAACGGCGAACAGCGATAAAGAGCTCAAGGTTCGTATCTTCACTTGGAATTCTTGTCCTTGGTGGACGACGGAGGTGACATGCCGAAGAACAACACGCCGCGCGCATTCGCAACGACCGCGTCGTCGTAGCCTTCCATGATCAGCAGATCGCTGTCGTTCTGTTCAATCAGGATGCGGCCTTGCTTGGTGGATGCCGCGAAACTGCAGGTGGCTGCGCCGGATCCGTTGCTCGCAGCCGGACAAGTCGAGGTCCACTGCACCTTGTCCTTATAACGCTTGGGGGTGTAGTCCGCGTACATGTTGGCAAAGTCGCGGGCCGCCTGCGGCGAGTCCCAACGCGAAAAGTACAACATCGCAATCTGATCTTTCGGACCGCTCTTCGCCTGCGCGGCGTAGTAATAGCCACCTCGCCAGTGACGGAAATAGTTCGGCGGATCCTTCACCCCATATTGCTTAGCCAGCAGATAAATATCGAACTCGCCCATGCCGCCAAAATCGAAGCGCGTGTAGGCCGGCCCGGCCATCTTGTCGAGGTCGGGGATGGTGAGCTGCGGCACGACCTGGTGGAGCAGGTAGGTCTCGGGCTGCATGATCTGCCGCGTGTCGACTGGAGGATCCTTGAGCAGTCCGGCGAAAGCCGCTTCCTTGCCTTTGTTGGCGAGGACGGTGCGCACGAAATCCAAGCCGAAGGTGTACGGCATCAGCAGCGATTCCTTCAGGAAGACGGGCGCCTCGGAGAATACCGGCGAATCCTTACTGTCGCCCATGGCGGCGCGCACCGCTTCCACAAATTCCGGCGCCGTCAGGATGTCCTTCTTCTGGGGCGCCAGCATGTAGTCGAACCAGACCACCTGCGCCTGGCCTTCGGTGACGCACTGGCGCGCACTCTGCGCCTCTTCCACGAAATATTCTTGTTGATCGGGAAGCGCGGCGTCGTCCTTGGCGCCAGCCAGCTCCCACTTATCCAGCGGGACCTGCTGGTCTTGCAGGGCGTGCGTCAACTCATGGGCCAGCACCGGCTTTTGCGCGTCCGGCGGCAGCCAGTCCAGCAGGTTCACGCTCTTGGTTTTGGGATCGTAGTAGGCGGCAACCTGCTCGGCCATGAGCTTAAGAAATTCGGCATGCAAATCGTAGTTCGCCGGAAGCAATCCGAACTTCTGCAACACCAGGGCGGCCTGCTCCACGCGCTTCTCGTCCTTGTCGTCCTTCATCCGCTTGTCGACATACTTCTCGACCATCGCGCGCGTGATGAGGTTGCGCTTGACCTTGTGCTCGATGGGCAGGCCGGTGTCGCCGCTGACGAAGCCGAGGATCTCATCCACCGAGCGAAAGAGGTCTTTCGCCTGCTGCTTGGTGATGTGGCCTTCAGGCTCGGGCTGATCCTGCGCTTGGTCTGAACTTTGGGACGCGTCGCTACCCTGCTGATCCTGGACAGCGGCGCCCGAGCCGGGGACTTGCGTCTGCGAGTCGCCAGGCTGTTGCGGTGATTGCGGCTGCTGCGAGGTTGCGGGCTGCTGAGGCGATGAGGGCGTTTGCGGCTGCGCCGGGGAGGACTGGCTCCAGAGGGCAGTGGTCAATAACAAAAAGAACAGAGTGGCGGCCAAAGTAATCTTCCGGCGACCCGTAATTGTGAGGCGGAATAAAAGGCTAGCGGGCATGCAGTAGTTTTAAGGATACAGGAGAAACGGGGGCCGCAACGATGGTGTGGAGGTTGAACGACTCCCGCCCTAGCCCAAAATCAGGGCTAGAACGGGGCACCCGGGTTTGTACCGACTGTCGTGTTAACGACGGAATTCTTGGGCCCACTCGAAGTCGCGTCAACGGAAAACTCAAATAGCAAAGTGGATCGAGAAGTTGCGTTACATCCATCGCAATCCGGTCGAGCGAGGGTTGGTAGAGAAGCCGGAAGACTGGCCGTGGAGCAGCTTTCTCCACTACGCTACCGGTGAGCGTGGAGTGGTCGAAATTGAATCGTTTTGGACCGGGATCCAACGAGAACGCAGTGGGATTTCTGCCGAGACTTCGAATAATTCCCGCCCTAGCCCAACCCCAGGGCTAGAACGGGGCAGCCGCCGCACCCTCAGTTCGGAGCCGGGCCTGGCCGGAAGCCTACCTGCCCGCACTGGCCGGAGTAGAGGTAGTCATAGACCAACAATGGCCGACGGCCGGTGTTAACGAATATGTTGTCGCTCGGCACCCACTGGACGAATGTCGGAGCGGGGCCGACCGGATCGGTGGGTGGTTGCACCGCGTGGAATTCGTAAGTCAGTGGCGGACGAATACTGTTACTGGAAAGGACGCTGATCTTTATGTCCACGCCAGTCGGGACTTCGTTTTGATTGTCAGCATCGCTGTCATAGGAACCGGGAGGCCGCTGGCCGGATGGCAGGTCGAGGAACATCTGATCGATGCCGACATCAAGCAGCAGATTGCCGCAGAACTGCGGCTGACCCGTTAGGTTCGTGAACTGGTAGCAGCCTGCTTCGGGATTCCAGTCGCCGGGCACGGTGGAATTGGGACTAAGTGGGACCATGTCGAATTGATGGGCGTCAGCTGCAGTGATACCCAACGTCACTCCACGCGCGGACAGGATGTATCCCTGGTTGATGTCAGTTCCGTTTTGCGCATCAGTAAGCTGCAGGAAGGCGTTCTCCGACGGCGAATCGAAAAGATCGCCGGTGCTCGTCTTGTTACGGTCAAAGCCCACGCCCAGGTAGTGAAGGGCGTAGCTCTTTGGCTTCTGGCAGTTGGGATAGTTAGGATGGCAGGCCACACTATCGACGGACAGAACGAGCACCGGATTACTAGTCACGAAACTATGATCTGTGAGCTGCACACTCACCGGCGCAAGATAGTAGTGACCGCTGAAAATGAGACCGCTGCTGTTATAGAACTTCTGTCCTGGCGCTCCTGGGCCGTGTACCTCAGGACCGTTCACCAGCTCATAGTTGGTGACCAGCACGCCCAACGAACCGGTGTCGATGGTAAAGCTTTGGAGGTTGGCGTTCGGCGATGCCTGGGCGCCCACGACCGCTTTGACTTGTATTGCATCAGGCACGGTAGCCACCATCCCGATATCAAAGCTGGCAGCGCCGAGAGTGCAAGGCGGCCGGTTTTGCTGCACGAGCAAAGTTGTACCCAGCGAGGCTCCTCCGTCGGTTGGGTCGTCCATCCACGCGGCCAGCTCCATGTTACTGGGAAATGCGCCGCCGTTATAGGTAAACGTCACGCTGCTTCCCGATGTCAGCACAACCTGGGTGGGTGTGATGACGCCATCGGGAGCGCCATAGACGTTGACGTACAGCGGATCGGAGGATGAGGGCTGCACGATGTTGCCCTCAGAGTTGTAGACCGTCATGGTGACCGTGACGGGCGTGGAGCCGGTAAACGCCACTCGACGATCACCGGTTGGATTGTTGAGGGTAATGACTGAAGGCGAGAACAGGATTTGACTTTCGTATGGATTGGATGCAGTTGTCCCATTTGCCTTGGCCGAGGCACTGGAGACTCCCTTGTCTGCTGCAACAGAAGTTACGCTTGCCGTCGTCACGAGCAACGACGTCAAGCATAGTACGACCGCTGCGCACCATTGCCGGAGCGCGATGGCGCACCGACACGTACACGTATTCCATTTTCCACGACGAGGTGGACTTGGCATGCAATGCCCTCCCTAATTTTTTTCTGGAAAGCTAGATCGATCTGGTTTTTGGCTGTCTGGGTACTATTGCACGCTGGCGCTAGAGAACCAATGGCCGAGAAGTGGTGATTGGGCGCTGCAGGGCAAGCTCAGAACAGGGCTCTTCGACTCAGACTGAGGTCCCCGCTCAGGGATGACATGCGAGAATACAGGACCCTAGCCAGAACCTGCTCTGCCGCTTTACACTGCTTGCCGTCCTCTGGCAAAGTAAATGGTGGAAACGCAATCGATCGTCGTCCTCGACTTCGGCGCGCAGTATTCGCAGCTTATTGCCCGCCGCATCCGTGAACAGCACGTCTTCTCCGTCGTTCTTCCCTGCACTGCCTCGCTGGAAGAAATCAAGAGCTATCGCCCCGCCGGCATCATCTTGTCGGGAGGTCCGTCGTCTGTTTATGACCCGGACGCTCCTCCGGCCGACGAACAGGTGCTGCACCTGGGCCTGCCCGTGCTCGGCATCTGCTATGGCCTGCAGTTCATGGTGTACAAGCTGGGTGGCAAGGTTCGCGCCGCCGACAAGCGTGAGTACGGCCATGCCGAGGTTGAGCTGCTGAGCAACGACTCTCAGCTGTTCAAAAGCCTGCAAGGCCCGGTTGCGGTCTGGATGTCGCACGGCGACGAAGCGCTGGAGCTCCCCGCCGGTTTCGAGTTGGTCGCCAAGACCACGAATGCCGTGGCCGCTATTCAGTATCCCGCGAAGAAGTGGTATGCGGTGCAGTTCCATCCCGAGGTGCACCACACGCCGCAAGGTACGGAGATCCTGCGCAACTTCGTTTTCGACATCTGCGGCCTAGCGGGCGACTGGTCGCCGCAGAGTTTCATCGACGAGACCATCGCCACCGTTCGCAAGACGATCGGTAATGGCCGGGTGATCTGCGGACTTTCCGGCGGGGTTGATTCGTCGGTCGCGGCGGAGCTGGTGCATCGCGCGGTCGGCGATCAGCTGACCTGCATCTTCGTCAACAACGGCGTGCTGCGCAAGAACGAGTTCCAGAGTGTGCAGAAAAATTTGCGCGACAAGCTCGGCCTCAAGATCGACGCGGTCGATGCCACCGAACGCTTCCTGACCAAGCTCGCCGGCGTAACCGAGCCCGAGAAGAAGCGCAAGATTATCGGCAACGAGTTCATCGCCGTCTTCGAGGAAGAAGCCCACCGCATCGAGCAGATGGAAGGCTCAGTCGAGTGGCTGGTGCAGGGCACGCTTTACCCCGATGTCATCGAATCGCGCTCTGTGCGCGGCCCATCGCAGGTCATCAAGAGCCATCACAATGTCGGCGGCCTGCCTGAGAAGATGAAGCTCAAGCTGATCGAGCCGCTGAAAGAGCTGTTCAAGGACGAGGTACGGCAGATCGGCCGCGACATGGGCATGCCTGAAGACGTGCTGCAACGCCAGCCGTTTCCGGGACCGGGATTGGCCGTCCGCATCCTGGGCGAAGTGACCGCCGAGCGCGTCGCGCTGTTGCAGGAAGCAGACGACATCGTGGTCACCGAAATCAAGCGCGCCGAGCTTTACAACAAGGTGTGGCAATCGTTCGCGGTGCTGCTGCCGGTGATGTCCGTCGGCGTGATGGGCGACATGCGCACTTATGCCTACACCTGCGCGATCCGCGCCGTGCACTCGGAAGACGGCATGACCGCCGACTGGGTTCCGCTGCCGCATGAGGTGCTGAAGACGATCTCCAGTCGCATCGTGAATGAAGTGAAAGGAATCAACCGCGTCGTGTACGACATCACGTCGAAGCCGCCGGGAACGATTGAGTGGGAGTAGGAAGCTGTCAGCTCTGGGCCGTGGGCCGGGAACTTGGCATGTCCGATCGCTGAGCAATCTGAAACATTGTGAGCCGTATTGGTATCCCTCGATCCAATCGCAAGCACTCCTCCACCAACAGCTTGCGCCGTAATGCGAAATTAAGTTGACCCTCCGGAAGCCCGGCGAGACAGTACGCCTGCGATAAGGAGGTCTTATGCTCGCTCGCGATCTTGTCCGCCGAATTTCTAGCTACTGTCTGACAACATTGGCTCTCGGCTTCGCCATGACGTGGCTCGTGCCCGCCGCTCATGCCCAAGGCATCGTGCTGCTGCACGCCTTCAGCGGGCCTGACGGCTCCCAACCCGAAGCCGGGCTCATCATGGACGGCCGAGGCAACCTGTACGGCACTACACAGCTCGGAGGCAGCAGCGGCGACGGGACCGGCTTTGAGCTCTCGTATGAGCATTCGAGCTGGATCCTGACCACGCTCTATACCTTCCGGGGTGGCCAGGACGGCGCCAAGCCGCTAGGCCGCGTGGTCTTCGGACCCGATGGCGCTCTCTACGGCACGACCAGCGAAGGCGGTGGCTCGGGAAATTTTGGAACGGTCTTCCGACTCAATCCGTCGGCCACAGTCTGCCACGCGGTGCAGTGTCCCTGGACTGAAACCGTGCTTTACAGCTTCACCGGAGGAAGCGACGGAGCCTACCCGCAGTTTGTTGACCTGGCGTTCGATTCGGCTGGAAATATCTACGGCACCACAGGGAAAGGCGGTCAGTATTGCGATGTCTACGGAAGCTGCGGCACCGTATTCAAACTTACTAAGTCGGGCCAGCAGTGGATCGAAACCACGCTGTACGCGTTTTCCGGAGGGTCGGATGGCGCCGTTCCTTACGGCGGCGTCGCGCTCGATAGCCACGGCAATTTGTACGGCACGACTGGTTTCGGAGGGGCCAACGGCTTTGGAACCGTATTCGAAGTCACGACCAACGGCTCCGGGTGGAGCGAGACTGTGTTGCACAGCTTCGATACTATTTCAGAGGACGGCGAAAGTCCTTTTGCCGGCGTCGTCCTCGACGCGCAGGGAAACATCTATGGCACAACCCTCCTTGGTGGCGCCAGCGACAGCGGTACTGCCTATGAACTGTTACGGAGCCCAAGTGGTTGGATCTACCTCTCGCTGGCAAGTTTCAGCGCATCGTATTCCGGTCCAAACGGGGTTCCTACCCTGTTCGATGGCGTCATCTTCGGGGTCACCCAAAACGACGGCGCCAACTCTTCCGGAAATGTCTACGCGCTCGTTAACAATGGTGGGCAGGGGAGCTGGACGAACCTTGACCTTTTTGACTTTGGGGGTCAGCTCTCCCAGTACGGAGTCACCGGCTCTGGGGCAGTGGTGTTGGATTCGAGCTTCAACGTGTACGGTACGACGGCGACCGAAGGTGCCCATGATAACGGGGTTATATGGGAGTACGAGATTTATTGACGCCTTCGGCCATATAGTCCTAAATTCTAACTGTAAAGTAACTTGACTATATGCTTATTGGACTGTACTGTCTGTTGACATGGAAAACCAACAGCCTTGGTACTTAGAGATTGGTATCCCCGTCCTCCTTCGCCACGCGCGTACGGCTTACGGCGCGGCGATGCGGAAGGCATTGGCCGAAGCGGGATATGATGACATTCCCGGAAACGGGCTTTACGTGATTGGCGGACTGGCGCTGGGCGTTCCCGACATTCCACTCGGCCAGCTCATCAAGGAGCTGCGCATCTCGAAGCAGGTGGCCGGGCAGCTGGTCGACACGCTCGTGACCCGCGGCTACCTGGAGCGGACGATGGACAAAGACGACCGCCGCAAGTTGACGATCGCCCTCACCGAGCGCGGCAAGGCTGCGGCGGCCACCCAGAGGGCAGCGCGTGAGAAAGTCGACGCCGAACTGCTGGCCTGCGTGGGGCAGGACGACATCAACCGCACCCGGCGCACGCTGGCAGTGTTGTGCGATATGGGCAAAGAGGCGCTGGGCGAACAGGACGACGAGCAGTGAGAAAATAGGCTGTTCAGCCATCAGCCATAGGTAGAGCTTCGGCGTACCCTTTGATCAGGTGACCTTACGAGTAGCTTCCACGGCCACCCAGCAAGCGCACCGGGACCTTGCCATCTCACTAAGCGGGGAGGAAAGTCGTCGATGCGGGCCAACGAGGTTCTTCAAGGCTTTTCCAATCTCAGTGTGAACTCCATCCGCCTCGTTCTTCGGCAACCGTCCAAGCTACGTCACTATCTTTCACACTGCATGAAGAAGTATGAGGAACTGGCGGGCACGGGCTTGCCCTGCGGCAATCCTCCCGCACCAGCCAGCGACCGCACATTCACGCTTCCGACCAGCGATTCCGGGGGCGGAATGAGTTTCCAAGAGCTCGTCATTCTGGCCCGCACCACGAGGGCGATGAATCCGAAGACCATCTTCGAGGTCGGGACCTACAACGGGCTGAGCACCGCGGTGTTCCTGCTAAACGCGAGTTCTGACGCGAGGATATTCACCCTCGACCTGCCTCTCGACGCAGGAGACACCCAGGGCTCCCTGCCCGCAGACAAAAGCCTCATTGCCACCCGCTCTCTGGCGTCGGTGCCGCAGGCGCTGGGATTGCACGGATATCATCAACTCCTCTGCGATTCGATGGCCTTTGATCCATCGCCTTACCTTGGCTCGGTGGATCTAGGACTCATCGATGGCGCTCACGACCTTCTCCACGTACACAACGACACTGTCAAGATGGTAAGGATGATGAGCGAAAACGGAGTGATCTTCTGGCACGACTACGGCGGCAGGGTGCTATTAGGACCCCTGACTTCCTATCTAGAGAGTCTGGGTAAGCA
>Ga0187884_10004571_pt1 | contig 10068 bp, 10 predicted proteins | sample June2016WEW_20_4_FD_132983 | JGI IMG/M metagenome (GOLD analysis project Ga0187884, IMG submission 132983) | Peatland microbial communities from SPRUCE experiment site at the Marcell Experimental Forest, Minnesota, USA - June2016WEW_20_40 | ecosystem: Environmental > Terrestrial > Soil >...
AATGGATGTGGTTGAGAAGATGGGCAAAGTGAAGACTGACGCTATGGACCGGCCGGCGAAAGAGGTGAAGATAATAGGTGCGAAGATCGCAGATTAATTTTTTTAAGCTAGAAATAGGGCGTGTACTTTCTTGACTTGATATTTATCCGTTACTGCCGCTCGTCATAGGTTTGAGAGCAGCGATGGATTCCAGTCTTTATACATCGAAATCTTGGCGTAGGCAGCAAAGGAACTGCGATCGGCCCATAAGGCGTCGCAAGATATTATTACGTGAACGGTAACTCCCTTTCTGGAGGACGCACATGAGAAAGCTCAATGAGAAGGATGTGGAGATCTTAAGGAAGCTTGCTCCGGAGGCGAGCATACCCACCCATTATCGCTCCATCCTGCCACCGGTCTCCATGCATTTTGCAGCCGACGATGAGGATTTACAGGACCGGCTAAAGAGGCTCTCAACAGAGGACCTCAAGTATCTGGCCGACCGCATCCTGGACGGCTCAGAGTGCTTGCTGTGCATCTCCCCAGAGGCTGCCGGGACGTTTCTAGACCTGCTGGAGGAGAGACTGCCCGGCGATACTGCGAAGAGCATAAGAGAGCAGTACAATTCGGCCACGGGATATGATATCTAAAGGATCTCTTTTCCCGTAAATCCTCTGAAGCTCCGATGCTGGAACCAAACTAGGATTTGAGAGCGATGGATACGTCAAAGATGCTCAGCCTCCGTCTTTATAATTCGGGTCTGGGTCATTCCCCGTTCGAAAACGCCATCGATGCAGTCTCCCACCTGGGTCACGTTTTTCCCGACGGGCCCGCGCCGAGGCGCTCCGCGCTGCACAGCTTGCAGTCAAAGCGACGTACCCTGATCCCTACTTCTGGGGGGGCGGTCATCTGTCAGGGTGATCCCGCTCCACCCTCGTAAGAGGATGATCAAGCGACAAGCCTACTTTTCAGACCGAATGAAAACGATCCATATATTGGTAGATCACGTGCCCGGGTGCGAGACAAAACAGCTAACAGCTTTGGAAAGTTGCCTGACCATATGCGTTGATCAAGATCCTTTATACGGCGTCTCGCAGAAGGAGCGAGTAAACTTAGTACTTGGCTGAAAAATGTACTGGCTAAAATACATAGACGGATTCTGCTCACTTGGGTTAGACGTTGCATGTGCACCAACAAAGGAGAAAAACGCATCAGATCATGTTCTCGAGCGCACCTAGCAAGCCGGACCAGTAAACAATTTGAATAAAAAAGCGGGTTAAGGGGGTTAATATGACCAATAAGTTCCGCAAGGAGACAGATAGTTTAGGTGAAGTTAACGTACCTTCTGACAAGTTGTGGGGGGCGCAAACACAACGTTCGTTGGAGCATTTCAGTATCGGCGGCGACTTAATGCCAAGAGAAATGATTGAATCCTACGCTATATTAAAAAAGGCAGCGGCTATAGTGAATTTCCAGCTCGGCCAGCTGACTGAGGGCCGCCGGGATTTGATAGTCCAAGTGTGTGATGAAATTCTAGCCGGTCAACATCAGGATCAGTTTCCTCTTTATGTATGGATGACTGGAAGCGGGACTCATTTCAACATGAATGTGAATGAGGTAATTTCCAATCGCTGCTCACAGTTAACGGGAAATCCGCTGGGCAGTAAAATGCCAGTGCATCCCAATGATCATGTTAATATGTCCCAGTCTTCAAATGACTCATTTCCATCTGCCATGCATGTCACCGCAGTAAAAAACATAAATCAACGATTGATACCGTCCGTGAAACATTTACGTGATTCATTGCACGCCAAGGCAGAAGAATGGAAGGAGATTGTAAAGGTTGGTCGTACCCATATGCAGGATGCCACTCCCATCACTTTGGGACAGGAATTTTCTGGTTATGCGGGTCTGTTAGATGATAATCTAGAACGTTTAGAGAAAAACATGCAAGACGTGTATCATTTAGCTTTGGGAGGCACTGCTGTCGGGACGGGAATTAATGCCCCTCCGGGATTTGATAAAAAAGTGGCAGCTGAAATCGCAAGACAAACTGGCCTTCCCTTTATAACCGCGCCCAACAAATTCGCCGTTCAAGGTTCTCATGATGCTCTGGTTATGCTGAGTGGCAGCCTAAAAACCCTGGCAATCTCGCTATTTAAAATTGCTAATGATATTCGTATCTTAAGTTCTGGGCCGCGTTGTGGGTTAAATGAACTCAATATTCCATCTAATGAGCCCGGGTCTTCCATCATGCCCGGGAAGGTCAATCCGTCCCAATGTGAAGCTCTGGCCATGGTGGCCATTCAGGTGATGGCTAATGACACGGCAGTGACTTTTGGCGGAGGGGGTGGTTATCTGGAGATGAATGTCTATAAACCGCTGATAATCCACAACATTATGCATTCCGTCCGAATTATGGCAGACGCGTGCCATAACTTCCGGGTGTTCCTAGTGGAGGGGACTGAAGCTAATAAAAAGCAGATCAACAACTTCTTAGAACGATCGCTCACGCTAGTGACTGCCCTTAGCCCTGTTATTGGTTATGACAAAGCATCAAAAGTGGCCCACTATGCACTGGATAATGATCTGACGCTTAAGGAAGCTGTTTTGGAGCTTGAATGTCTTCAGGAGGACGAATTTGACCGTGTGGCCGATCCAGCGAAGATGGTGTATCCCCATGTCGCTCAGTATGAAGGCGAGGATAAATAGACGGTGGAAACGGTCAAAAACGTTTATTCAATAATGATGAGTCCTTTTTTCGCGTTGAAAATGGAGGTCTTATAGTGATTCATCGCCACGATGTTCTCATCATCGGAGGAGGATTGACTGGACTTCGAGCTGCCCTGCGTGTCTCAGATGCCGGTCTAAACGGGGCAGTAGTTTCCAAGGTCCATCCGTTGCGTTCTCATTCGGTGGCAGCCCAGGGTGGGATGAATGCCTCACTGGGGAATGTCAAAGGCGAGGACGGTACGAAGGACAGCTGGAAAAACCACGCTTATGATACGGTGAAAGGATCGGATTATCTAGCCGACCAGGACGCCGTTGAACGCTTGTGTCGTGAGGCCCCTACCGCCGTCATCGAACTGGAACACATGGGAACGGTGTGGTCAAGACTGGCAGACGGAAAAATTGCACAGCGCCCTTTCGGAGGGGCAGGATTTCCCAGAACGTGTTACGCAGCAGATCGCACCGGTCACAACGCGCTCCACACCCTCTACGAGCACGTATCGGGTCGGCAAATCCCGGTCTATGAGGAGTTTTTTGTAACATCACTAGTAACTAAAGACGGACGTTGCATTGGATGCACGGCTTTGGAGCTCATGACCGGCCAGGTCCACGGCTTCCTCGCAAAGGCAGTCCTTATGGCCTCTGGCGGCTTTGGCCGGATATTCGACAAGTCGACAAACGCGTTAATTAACACCGGAGACGGTCCGGCACTAGCGCTCCGTGCGGGTGCACTACTCAAGGATATGGAGTTTGTCCAGTTCCATCCCACCACCCTCTACGGGACGAACATTTTAATCACAGAAGGGGCCCGCGGCGAAGGAGGTATCCTCCTCAACCAGAATGGAGAGCGGTTCATGGAACGCTACGCTGCCAATTCGGTTGACCTTGCCCCGCGTGATGTGGTGGCACGGTCTATCGAACAGGAAATCGCAGAGGGAAGAGGTTATGATGGAGGTTATGTGCACCTTGACCTGCGCCATCTGGGTGCTGATCGGATCACGGAACGGTTGCCAGGAATAAGGCAGATAGCCATGGATTTTGCTGGTGTCGATCCGATCCAAGATCCGGTACCAGTCCAGCCTGGTCAGCACTACTCAATGGGCGGTATTGATGCGGATATCAACGGCGCAACCGCGCTTCCGGGCCTCTATGCTGCAGGTGAATGTGCCTGCATCAGTGTCCATGGGGCCAACCGATTGGGTGGAAATTCTCTCGTGGAAACGGTGGTATTCGGACGGCTAGTGGCCGAGAAGATCATTGAGGATGTTGAGGAGATGACCCTTGCCAATGATGAGCCGGTAAAAGCCGCCATAAAGAGTACAAATGATAGAATCGAAGGAATACTTCGACGTGAAGGAGGAGAACTCGTCTTTAGGACTAAGGATATGATGACCAACAACATGTCCAACAAATTCGGAATATTCCGTGAAAAACAGAAGATGCGGGAAGGTCTCGACGAGATTAAAAAAATACAGGAACAAGTTGGTCACGTTTCACTCCAGAATAAAGAGCGCAAACTAAACCAGGCACTTATCAGGTTCTTGGAGCTGGAGGGAATGCTCCTGCTGGCTGAGGCAGTCGCGCGTGGTGCCCTTGCCCGGGAGGAGAGCCGAGGTTCCCACAAGAGGACCGATTATCCTGAACGTGACGATCTTAACTTCCTAAAACACACTCTGGTGGGATTGCGAGACGACACAATGCATGTTTCATATAAGCCCGTTACGTTAGGCGTGTTTGAGCCAAGGGAGCGCGTTTATTAATGAAACTCAAAGTGTACCGATATCATGAGGGAATGGCTGCGCCCCGTTACGATACCTTTCAGCTGGTGCCAAGTCCAGCAATGACGGTGTTAGAGGCTTTATTCCAGTTCCAGGAAAAACTCGACGATTCGCTCGCATTTCGTTATTCCTGCCGTGGAGCAGTCTGTGGAACTTGTGCGATGTTAATCAACAAAGTCCCCCGGCTTGCGTGCCGTACCCAAGTGGAATCTCTCCTGAAGGGAAATCTCAAGGTCGCTATTGCCCCATACCCGGCTATTGGGGAAACTGTGCCCTGGGACCCCGAAGAAGAGGTTTTAGTAGAACCCCTCCCCCATTTGCCTGTAATTCGGGATCTCATTGTGGACATGGGCATATTTTTCCAGTACTACCGGTTCATAGCACCAGTCTTCCGACCATCGGATCCAGATCCTGAAAAGGAGCGAATTATGGATCCTGTTGCAGTTAAGAAGTTAGAGATGTATACCAACTGTGTTCTCTGTGCCGCTTGTCACGCGGCCTGTCCCATTGTAGGACAAAATCCCGAATACCTTGGACCTGCTGCCCTAGCCAAACTCTACCGGTTCCACGTTGACCCTAGGGATGTTGATGAAGACTCAACACTAAAACGAGCAGATATCCCCAGTGGGTGGTGGGCCTGCGACTTGTATGGGAACTGTAATCGGGTGTGTCCCAAAGGCGTTCCCCCAAGAACCGCTATCGAAAAAGCTGTGGCAGCACTAAACAAAGAAAAAAAAGAAGCTTAATAGACAAAATTTGTCCCAAAAAAAGATCCTTTTCGAAATGGAATCTATCCTTATTTTCATTGATTTGGCAGGGAATCTGAAATGAAATAACGCGTATGAAATGCCATCTTTTTGTTTATAATGAGGAAAGGAAGATCAAAAAATGAACCTTAAACCCGGCAGTAAGGGGAGGATATTCCAGATACCTACCGTGCTCTGTCTGCGGAGCAAAATCCTACCTGCATCCAGTTAGCAATGACGGAGTCTCCGCAAAAAGGGTGGACAAAGGGGGAAACCTGTGGAAAGGGATTTGACTTATTACCGTCATCGAGCCAGGGAGATGCTCGCTCGCGTGTGTGGTGTTTACCCAGTTTGCGACGGTGACCCGGATCATCTATGCACCGGACAAAAATATGGTGCGCCTATCGGCTTAGGGGGTGCAGGACAGGCCAAGACATTTGAGGCAAACTATAGAGCCCTCCAACAGTACCGGCTGAAAATGCGGGTGATCAAGGCCCATCACGAACCAGAAATGTCCGTTTCAATCTTTGAGAAGGAGCTCGCCGCCCCGGTTATGGGGGCCGCCCTCTCCGGCGTGAAAAACAACATGAATGATGCCATGCCCGAAGAAGAATTTTATTGGGGTCTGTTAAAGGGAGCTCAGGCGTTCGGGACTATCGGCATGGTGGGAAACACCCCTACCAGTCCCGAAGACTTGGGGGTCACCACCGTAGGGAAGAACCAGGGATGGGGAATCCCGTTCTTCAAACCCCAGTCCCAGGATCGGTTAATTAAGCTTTTCCAGCTGGCAGAGAAACTGGATGTGATTGCCATTGGCGTTGACCTAGAAGGTGCGGGGTCTACTTCTTGGATCACTCCCGAGAAAAGGGTTTACCGGAAAAGTGAGGATAATTTAAAGGAATTAGTAGAGTGCACTAGAAAACCCGTGATCTTCAAGGGTATTATGAGCACGGAAGACGCGGTTAAGGTGGTGGATTCCGGTGCCAGTGCATGTTACGTATCTAATCATGGGGGCAGAGTCCTAGACTGCGGCCAAGGAGTGGCAGAGGTACTCCCTGATATCGCAGAGGAGATTTCAGGAAAGATCCCCATACTGGCGGATGGAACGGTGCGAACGGGATTTGACGTCCTCAAGATCAGGGCGCTTGGCGCGGATGTAGCCCTGATCGGCCGGCCCCTCGCACAAGTGTGTATTGGTGGGGGATACGTGGCGGTGAAGATGTATTTTAATTATGTTAAGGATGATCTTCGCCGAGCCATGCTATTGACAGGATGCGATACGCTCAAAGACGCAAACATGAGTATTTTGGATAAATTGGGGCATCTGTAATCCAATATTCAAAAAACGTTTTGTATCTTTGAAAGAATCTATTCCTGAGGATGTGACTCGGACATAGTCTCGCTATCCGGCTTATCAAAGACATTCGGACAACTTACCGTCGTCGTAACCGTTCAAACGAAATAGGCGTAAGGTGTAGCGCAAAGTCGCAAAAAAAGCAGGCGCAATATAGATGCGTCCCGCAGCGGCTTTGATGGCGGGATGATGTAGTCAAGGTATTGCCAATGAAAGGGAGGACAATCACCTCCTGTCCATTCTTTTGCATCGCTCAGCACGTGCCAATTCAGAAATACCCTCTCCCGCCGCCTATTAAAAAAATGGCGATGGTAGGTATGAACGCCTCAGAGAGGGCCGCACCGATTGCAGCTAGTATACCTCCCACCACACTCTCCGAGAGCTTGAATTTGCGCCCGATCCACTCGATCCCGTTGGTGGAGAGATCACAGCTGATGAAGACGAGCAGAATGCTGATGAGGAAGAGTGCAATATTCATTCGTGCCCCTCTATAATGCAACCTCCAGTTAAATAGCTTTCTCGCCTCTGAACTGAAATTAGGAGCAGGAATGTAGACTAACGATGATTCGGCGGGCAAACTTGATAAAACGAGCAATACATGACTAGACTCTCGAAGTTGCGCAGAAATCTCTCTTGGAGAAGCAAAAATGAAAAAATATGCAATCTTAGGAATCTGCGTGATCGCAGCGATCTTGATCGCCGGCTGTACGCAAAGTACGCAAAGCGGACAGACGGCGGGATTGGGAAATCATGTTATCAGCGCTGCGAATCAGAACAATGTCACCGTCAAAAATTATCAGTTTAATCCTCAGTTCTTGACGATTCCGCAAGGAGCAAACGTGACGTGGATCAATCAGGATTCGTCGAGTGGTGCATATGGCGGATCAACTTCGATTCAGCATCAAATAACCTCAAATAATTCGGCGTTTGCACAGTCAGCGCCTCTTAACAACGGAGACAGTTATACGGTGCAGTTCAATCAAACCGGGACGTTCCAGTATCATTGCGCGATTCACACCTATATGACGGGAACGATCACAGTTGTCGCAAGGAACGCGACAATGACAACAGCGGCAATGTAAAGAGATTAAGAAAGTAACGGTCGGATTAAGATTCGTCGCTCACGGCGGGGGTGTTAAGCGACGTCAGATGGCTCAAGTCTCTGGGATTCGATGAGGTCGGCCTTGTCGTTCCTTGGGGCAACATTCTGAGCGCGGCTTTTATCCACAAGGCCGGAATCACTTGTGCGGCGTTGAATTGCTTTAACAGAGACGTCGAAGTCGCATTAATTCAACAACATAGGGCGTATTCATACGACTGTTCCGCCGACACGAACGTAACACTAACGATTGTGGTTGTCTAGAGGAAGCAAAAACGTGTGAGAGCGCTGCTCGTCAAAGAAACGGGCAAGGTAACGCAGTTGGCAGAAACAACGGGCCTATGCGTCAGCCGATTTACGACCGCCGGGGATTCGATTCCTCGCCATAATCACGCAAATGAATAGTATTATGAGCACGCAAAACGCACCATTATCGTCGAAAACGCTACTGCTTGACGTATGTTGGATACGAACTGTAAGCGGAGATATTGATTAAGGGGGGCATAGCGGAGTCTGTTGACGGAACTATGCCACAACGTCCGCATAACTTCATGTTTTGGCAAAAAATGAGATAACGCTGTGTGGCGTTATATAACTCAAGCAGTAAAGGTTATGTTCACTCGAAAGTGGTTAACATATTTGCTCAGCATCTGTAGCGTTTGTATTGACCATCCTCCTTGTCCAACGGAGAGAGATGTAGATGTTTACGCAAACGCACCAGAGGTAAGCATCGAGAGTTTGTCAAAAAAGATAGAGGTAAGGTTATGTGTGCAGGTTATGTGAAGGTTGCTCAAACGTCAGCGGTTCCAGTCGGCACCATGAAAGAGGTTGAGGTTGAGGGCACACAGATTCTGATAGCAAACGTGAACGGCAACTACTATGCCATTAGCAATAAGTGCAGCCACATGGGGAACGCCCTTTCGCAAGGCGTTTTAGACGGCAATATTATGACATGTACGGGGCACAATGCACAGTTCGACGTCACTACTGGCAAGGTGGTTACTCGTCCGAAAGTGGCATTTTTACATCCAAAGATAAAGGATGTGCCGTCCTACCAACTAAAGGTTGAAGACGAAAACATCATGGTCAAACTCTAATGGCAATAGACAAATCATCAATTATAGGGAGAATGTGTAAGCGGTGCTATCATTTGAGACCACTACTAAGTGAAGCAGGCAAAGGATAGGGTCGGTCAAGCATATATGGTTGACCGGATACGAGAGGACGTTTTAGGACAATTTTACATATTTTGAGAAGTAATCCTGACCGCCCAGGCGTCCCTGATTTTTGGGTCTTCTAACTTTGGTCTCAAGAGGGCAAAGTATTACGATTTTATAACTAGCAACTGGAGCATTTAGATGTCCAAAAATCAACGAAGCCAGTGCGGATCTCCGCCTCAGTTGTGTTTATCTCCTTGCGCTAATCAGTATGCGTTCGTTACCCTCTTGACAAGATAACTTCCGCATTCTTGAGTGTATCTTGGCATGCGTCTAAGGGGTAGCTGTCGCCTGTTGTAGGCGATCCACAGTGCTGTGCGCTTCTAATCCAATCTATAAGCAAACTGGCGGAGCTTGTCTTGATAAGCTCCTTTCTTGACCTCTTCTTGGGAAACGGTAAGGACATCTACCGGACGTTGCTCGCAGAGTGCTTCCATCTCGTCAAACAACTGTTTATTATCGGTACCCCCTTGCGTGCAAAAAAACGCTACGCGTTTGAATTTCGACTTGTTCGCAGAGATGTAGGTTCGCATCGCACTTGACAACGTGCCGCCCCAAACAGGTGTGCCGAGTATCACCAGATCGTAGAGCGCTGGGTCGTGCTTGATGTCTGCGAGCGTTGTAAGTTTTTTTGCCTGCGCATCTCGTCCAGTCGACACAAAGCCCAGAGGACCGCTGCGTTTTTTCGTGTCAACGAGTTCTTCACTGTCGCTCTCAAGCAGTTGAGCTCAGACCGCCTCTTATTGCACGGTTATGGTGCCGGTCATCGACGGGTGGATGGAACAGTGATACGGGTACGTTCCCGGCTGAGTGAATGTGTACGAATAGGTTTGTCCAGGGTTCAAAACAGGCGAGCTGAACACGTTCGTGTCCGACACCACGTGATGTGCGACGGTCGCGTCGTTGCGCCACGTGACGGTCGCCCCGCGCTGGATTGTGATAGACGCGGGCTGAAACGAAAGGTCAGGTATCGTCACCGTGACTGACATCGCGCTCGCACTCGAGGTTGCCGCCTTAGCGGCTGAGGTCGCAGTAGCGGTTGCCGTCGTCGTGGCCGTCGCGCTCACGGCCTGTGTCGTCGCGCTCGGGCTCGGACTGGGACTCGTAGACGAGGTGCATCCCGCGACGAGCAACGGCGCGGCGATAAGCACCAGCACCATTATGA
>Ga0187884_10004573_pt1 | contig 10068 bp, 17 predicted proteins | sample June2016WEW_20_4_FD_132983 | JGI IMG/M metagenome (GOLD analysis project Ga0187884, IMG submission 132983) | Peatland microbial communities from SPRUCE experiment site at the Marcell Experimental Forest, Minnesota, USA - June2016WEW_20_40 | ecosystem: Environmental > Terrestrial > Soil >...
CAAGTTGCTAGGACGTAGGCAGAGGATATATCGGTAAGGTCTTGATTTTGCAGACCTGGAAGGGTGGCCGAGTGGTTTAAGGCACCGGTCTTGAAATTCTAAAGCGGCTGTATCGCCTAATTGCGCCTAATGCTTCTTTGTATTGTTCTGTGAGGCTTTTTTGTGCCTCCGAGAAACCAAGTAAAACTAGGGAAGACAGGACGAAATGGTTCGTCCGGTGCCAATTCAGGTGCCAAGAACGCATGGCCCCCATGCGCGCGAAGCTCGCCGCTCCCCGCGCCCTGGTGGAGATCAGCGGTCCCATTGAAGGGAGATTCCAAGCTCCACCATGCCATCGTGAATTTTCCTTCCGATCACTTTGTCGACGACGAACATTTTCCCATCAATCTCGCAATACACGTCGCCATTGGAAAATCGACCGAACTCAAGTTCGATCTCGACTCCCGTTTTTTCGTCTTTGATCATCGTCGGTCCGAAGTAAATAGTTGTCGCCATAATCTCGGCCTCCTTGAAGTGCCAGCCTGGCGACGGGTGGGCGTCTCCGCTGGCGCGTTGGAGTTCGGGCACCACCGTGGCGGCAGGTCTCGCCTCGTACCAAATGGTCAGCATTTTCGATCAACTGAACAAACCGCCATACCTTCTAATCCCCGTAAGTTTTGCTCAGTCCTTTGACGTTTGGGTCCAAGATCGGGTCCCGGCCCCGCCGCTTTCCCCTAACTGCTATCGTGCGGGTCAACAAAGCGCGGCTCTATGTAAGTGACCGCGCAATAGAGCTGTTCCCAGTAATCGAAAGCGCGCTCAAATATTCTGTCGAGCGGCGTCAAACCGTCGCGTTCACTATCTTCAATCATCAGCGCGAAATGGGAATAACCGATGCCGCCGGCGCCATCGCTATAGGCAACTTCTGACCGAAAGCCGAGCGCGATCGGTTTGTCGAGTTTTAGGTGCTTCGAACTGTTGGCAATGTCGCGGCAAATCTGGAGATCGCGGCTCTCCTTACAAACGGCATCTAAGAAGTTTTCGCGGTTCGTGCGATCGCGGCCGCTCAACGTCAACGAAAATCTGTCAGCGAGCGCGCTTTTAATGTGACGGTCGGCATACGCCCAGGCCCAGTCCGCGCAATGCCACGCGGTTACGGCGCAATTGAATGCCTGATATCCGGCGAAGAGGATTGCTCCCAGCTGATCCTGTTGCCCATTCATCGTCCTTTTAAATTGCGCGATCTCCCAGTTAAGCTTTGCCAGCATGTGCGCGGGCGTCGAAAGGACAAAAACACCATCCTGCGGCGGCGGCGGCTCTCGGATGTACGGCATCTCGTAAATCTGCCCGCATTTCCTCGTGATCGCAATCGGCTATGGGAGGCGCGCGCCCCAGGTGCGCGTCCCGCCTTGCCCCGCTCCCTACCTAGCGGCGTGTCCGAAATAACGCACGCAGCGCCACGCCAGCGCGGAAGCTGCCCGCCGCGCCGAGCGCGCCAACCGGGGGCGCGCGGCCCTCCCTTTTGGAGAAGTTGGGCAAATTCGCCCTCAGTTCAGCGTCGCCTGCTCTCCGTTTTCGTCGACGGTCGTGGTCGGCATGACGTGGGCGACCAATGCCGTCCCGCAGCGCCGCGTAGCCATCAAGTCTTGAAGAGCGTCCCATGCGGCGTCCTTGTTCCGGTGCTTTCCAGGCACGCGAAACCAACATTGGCGCGCGGTACGGTCGCCCGGGCGATAGTCCTTGGGATGCACATAGAACAAAGCAGGGAAATCGCAGGTGCAGGTTTTTAGATCATCAGGATCAACGTCGATCATCAGCGCGACCCAATCCCACTTGCGCGCGCTTTCGCGATAAACGTCGAGCGCAAACCAGCCGTCCGGCAGGTGATCAAGTATGTTGCTTGGCGAGCCGGTCATGACACGCCCCCCTGCTGCTCGCCTTTGGGAGCGATCAATTCGCCGAGCGGCTTGAGAGCGTAACCGACAATGCGGCCGAGTATGTAGGATTGCACGTCCTCAGTCGTATACGGCCCATCGCTGAGGCCAGCGAATAAAGGAACACCGTGCACGACCTCGTTTGTTTTGCGAAATCCTCTTAGATCACTCAACCACCAGACAGGTGACGGCTCAGCGCCCGGGCCCGTGATGTTGAGCATGTCCGATTGTATCTGCTTGAGGTAACGGTTTCGAGAGAAGCCGCGAAATTCGATGAGGTAGATCTCGCCATGCTGAGGCTCGCGATCGCGCAGGTCGACAATGGCATACTCACCTTCGCGAAGGTGAGGAACTGACCCGTCATCTTGCACCAAGAAGCTTGCATAACCGGGGTGCCGCCGGTCAAATAGCATCAGCGCTCTAAGTTCACGCTGGTGCTCAAACGGCCGCTTCCGACCGCGGGCAGAATTGGACGACATGGCATTGCTCCTAGCTGTGTGTTGTGGATGAACACCAGCCAGGCGGAAAGTCGCGCAGATTTTCGTGGTATTTTGGATTCGGCATCGTCAGCCCGCCTATGGCTGGTGGTGCAAGTGGGGCGGTTCGGTTAGCGCCGAGCCGCCCTGCGCACGAATCATAGCCGAGCGCCAGGCGGAAGGGAATCCCCCGTCGCGTCAGTGTAGGGCTACGCCCCAAACTCTTGCTTCAGTCGGCACGAGGAAAAGCACGGAAGTGCTCTCGTCTTCGTCCTCCGCCGCCGCGACCTCCCAACGCGCCTGTTCCTCGGGAAAAGCATCCCGAACGAACAAATCGGTCTTGCCGTCCCATAATGGCCTGCCGGTGCTCACTTCCGCCATAAGCTCATCACGGATTTCGTCTACGAAGACCCGCGCCCCATCGATGGTGCTCTCGTTGAATGCCGCGACGCCGCGGCCGGCGATCTCCACCACGTAAACGCTCATCGTCATCCCTTCCCTTTTGGGCCTTATCGCCTGATGTTGATCACGCGCTTGATCTGCAGTGCCATCTGTGGGGCCGGGCTAGCTGCGGCGATGAACGGCGCGGCAGCGGCGACCCAATTTTCGCTGGCATTCAACGACGGAGCGTAAGTAACAGCAGAAGTGGTAGGCGCGATTTGATACCCCATGCCAACGGTTACGCCAGTTGCACCGCCGATGGCGAGATTAAAGAGATTTGTGAAGTTCGACGCCTCTGTGAAGGTCGCATCACCATAGGCGGCCGTCACGCCAAATATGACTTCCGACGCGCTCGAAAGCGTCCCGGTAGTGACGCTCGGACTTTCGCTGCTACCGGATGCCGGATTGCTACCGCCTGCACCAGTCGAATCAAATGGCGATGTGGTTTTTGCACCAGAAACCTGCGCGATGCCGGTTGCGTAAGACGGGGCTCCGCCGCTAATCCCAACTGAGACCGTTGCTCCAGAGGCAACTGCTTTAGCGTTGGCGCAATACCAAATCTCAGCGCGGCAGCTGATATTTGTCAAATCCATCCCAGCAGCCAATGAATAGCTGTTGGTCCCATCCGAAACCGACGTGATTGTTCGTGCGGTCCCAAACGCCAAACCAATGCCGACGACCAAGAGATTCCCGGCGACTACGGCTGCGCTGGTAGTCCAACTGCCGTAGTACCCACTCCCGACAATAGTGGGTGTGCCGATGCCCGCCAAAAGTCGGGCTTTGCGCCCCGCAGGAAAATAAAGCCGCCTATCTGGGGTCAGCAGCCCGTTATCGCGCCTCAGATACTCCCGCGCCAGCAGGCCTGCCGGCGGCGATGCCCCCCCAAGTGAAGGCGTGCCGATTGTCATGTGATCCTCACCTTCTGATCCTCAATGTTCCGCATCACGCATATTCGGCGCCTACGACCACAAAACCATGTTCGGCCGCATCGGCAATCGCATCCACCAGGCTGCCGCATCGGCGACCCATCATCGACATTGTAAAGCATCCCCCCAATCGATTTTCACGACCACGAGACCACATTCCTCCGCCTCCGCGAGGGCCACCGCCAGTTCGCTGTAAAGTCGCAGGGGACTAGCATCATCGTCATAAAGCACACATAGGTGCGTTTCAGGAGCCAACTTCGCTTCCGCAAGAGCTTCAATCGTGTGGGGATAATCGGCGAGTGCACCCGGGATCTCGTCGGCATAGAAAAATCGCACGTAAGCGGTCCGCTCAAGCGCCCAACTTTGCCAGCGCACGAGCGCCCCTTGAAACGTCTCGATCAACGCGCCGCTCTCAGCCATTCTGATCGGCCGGCACCATGACACGGCCGCGGTTTAGGGTGAGCTCGGAAAACAAACCGCCGAACTTGGTGGCCGTCGTGGTGCCCCTGGGAAAGCCGTCGAGCTTAATGTGCACCGACGCATCGCCCTTGACCACACCGCCGCCTGGCTGGCCGATCAGCCCCGATTGCTTGCCGAGTTTCAGAAGGTCGCCGCCATGTCCGCGATGGCCGAAATGATCGCGCAATGCCTTGCCGTGCAGGGCAGCTTGTTTCATCGGGTCTTCGGAGTATGGTATTCATAGTGTCCGGCGTCGCCAAATCGCTCGCCGCTGTAGATATGCCCGGCGCGCAACGCTTCTTGATATTCCTGTGGATGGCTTTCAATCCACTTACGGAATCCCGGCGCGACACCTTGCAGACCGGGTGCTCTGAATTGCTCCATAACATCGAGAGCGTTGCCAAAGGCGTGCTGCGACCACTTATTCGTGCCGGCGATTTTTTTCGGGACATAACCGCCAATCCCAGAATCGGCGAGCGGGGCGCCGCCGCGCTCAAGATGTTCGACGAAATTTTTGAAATAGGGAGCCGAGGCCGCATTGACGGTGAAATGATGACCGCCGGCGGTCGTGACCTTTGTCAGATTTTCGCCGAGGCCGCCGAATTGACCGTGCGCAAAGTTGGCACGACCAAAAACGTCGCCAGTGCTTGAGGTGTCGCCGCCGGTCCCTTCCGCCTTACGGATGGCACTCAGCAATTTCGGGTTATCAACGTCGACAACGTCGCCTCGGCCGATGCCGAGCTCCTTGCCAACGGTATTCTTCCACGATGCACTGCCTTCCGAATATTTATTGCCGAATTGATCAAGCGTAAGGCCCCCATAGTTCTGTTTGATAAGAGCCGCATGCGCGGCATCTCCGGTCGCCTGATCGGGAAAGATCGCAAAGCCTCTGTCATCAGCGCCGGTCGCGCCGTGAGCTTTTGCGAATGGGCCATATTTCAGATTGCCGCGATTGTTGTTGCGGTTGCCGCGCGTGCCGCCGCCGGCCATGATGTCGATCGCTCCGCCAGCACCGAAGCCCGCACCGTGGCCGCTTGGAGCGCTCGTGCCAGCACCGCCGGGACCGCCGCCGCCACCACGGCCGCCACCAGCGCCGCCGGCGCCGCCTTCATTCAACTCGAACCAATCGCGCATACCTTCGAAGACGCCCTTACGGGTGCCTTCCGCAGTGCCTTCCTTGACCGGCTTTTTGATCGCATCCCCGGCGCCGAAACCGCCGCCGGCGGGGATCACGATCTCGCTCTTGTGAACCATCGCGAGCATATCGCGCGGGACCACGCCGCCCGTCGCGAAGCCGGGAATGCCCAATTTGTGTCCCAGCCCGGAGTGCTCTTGCCACCATTTGTCGAGAGTATGCCAGGCTCCGACTGCTTTCTCCGCCAGCGGACCGTGTGGCATACCAAACATCTTGGAATCGCTAAAATCGCCGGCCTTGAGTTTCTTGAATTCGCCGCTTAGTTCCTTCAAATCATCCAGCGCCACTTTGGTCTCCGAAGAAACCGACTTCAACACTTCGATCAGACCCGAGCGATTCTCATCGACAAATTCCTTGATCTTGTCCGTCGCATCGGCGAAGGCGCCGGCGAGCTCCGTGCCGACGCTGAGTTTCAACTTATCGATCGACTCGGCGAGCTTGTCGATCGCCTCCTGGAATTTAAGGCCGGCCGTGGCGGCATCCGGTCCGAGCTGGCCGATATTCTTTCGGGCATCCTCAATAGCCTTCCGCAGCTCGTCGCCCGTAAGATTCGCAAAATTCTCGGGCAGCTCCAGCATGCGCAGCCATTTGCGCTTGTCCTGTTGCGTCGGAATTCGATCGAGGAAACCGAGCGCCTGCGAGACCGCCTGTTCGATTGGCATGTTCGCTAGGCTGCGCAAGAAGAGATTGGCGTTGGCGTCCCACTCGCGCCGCCACGTATTCAATTCCTCCGGTGCCATGCGGCGCAGGTTCTGTATGTGCTGGGCAAAACCGGAAAAGCCCTTGTGCATCGCCTCCGGCGTGGTGCCGAGCCGCCGCGCTACCGCATCAAACACGCGCAATTGATTGATGGTCAGCCCGGTCTCGCGCGACAGGAAGGTCAATTGCCGCGTTGTGTCGGCAAAGCCGACGACCGTGTCTTTCAGCACCGCGATCGCACCGGCGACCGACAGCGTGGTAATTCCGACCGCGGCCAGCGCTGGCGTGACGCCCGATTTGAGCCGCTCCTCAAATTTCGCGGCCTCTTTACTGAGAACCCCGACCGCTTCTTGATGCTTCTTGGCATACGCAGTGCCCTGCGCATGCGTGCCCTTGACCTCGTCGGCGACCCGCCGCAGCGCCTTCTGCATCTCCCGGAGCGGGCCGCTATATTTATCAACAACCTCCGCAGCGAGGCGCAGCGATTCATCTGACATTGATCGAAGGCTCCTTCGCTTAAGCCGAGCGGCGAGCAGGTGTCGCTTTGCCCGGTCCTGGCTGACGCGTTTTTGTTAGAGACGTTGTCCGCGTTATCACGCGACGCTGTTGATTGAAGTGCGCCAGCAGCGCGGCCTCATCGTCAAATTCCTCGAAGACCGTGAAGAAGGGCGGACGGCCGCGGTACTGGATGGCATATTCTTGCATCTCAACGTCGCCATTGACGGTGACCGGGATCACATCAACAAAGGTCGTCTCGTCTGTGCTTCGTCGGAAGAGCCGGACGACCCACGCAATGATTGGCGCTCTCCAAAGAGATCGGCATTTTTCATCTTCATCATACTGCGGACTCGCGACGGTCCACCCGAGCTGTGCCGGGACAACTATTTCGGAAATCGGCGTTATGATGGCGCTCAATTCTTTCATCTCAGTTCATTGAAATTAGGTAAAAAAGTAACCGCTCCTCTGAAGTTTGGGGAGGGGAAGCCGCGCTTTCATGGACGTGACTTCCCCTCTTTGAAGCGGCGGAAGGACCATTTAACGCCGCTCGTTGCGCGCGCTTCCCGTCATGGATTAGGAGCAGAAGACGCACGCGTAAACCTTTCCAAACAAAACGCCGTCCCTGGCGCCAGCGTCGTCAGCTTCGAGTCGCGCTCATCATTGCTCGGCCCCGATCGTGACGCTGGGTCGCGAGCCAGGCGCTCCAAACCTTCCAGGTACAGGCGGGAGAAGTTGACCGCCGTTCAGAACACGGCGCCAGCCGGACTCGGTTGCCGGTCGGCCGCCGGACCGGGCAAAACCGACAGCAGCGACGTTTCCATAGGGGTCGGTCAAAGTGAACTTGACATCGCCGGCGCCGATCACCGCGGCGAGAAACGCGGCGCTATTGATGTCCTGCGGCGCCGTATTGCCAAGCTGCCGCATCGCTTCGTTTGCCCACCAGGAAAGCGTATGTTTGTGATCGATCTCCTCGGTGCGTTTGAAGTGAGTTGTTCCTTCGAATGCTGCACAAAATTCCCGAAAAAAGCCGGCCATGTCTTCCTCTTCATATCGAGGATTCGAGACAGGCCGAAGCTTGGGATGGGCGTTGAGCACAACCCGGAGAATGCGCCAGAGCTCGGGTTCAGTCGGCATCGCGATCGGGCTACGCTCTGAGGGGTAAGTGATGCTAACAACACCTTCCGGCGCCGCGGCCGCCATAGGCCGCGCGGACGAGGCGGAAGGTTTGACCAGACCAGTCTTCGCCTCAAGCGCGTCGACCCGCGTCTTCAGTGCCTCTAACTCCGCCAAAATCGACTCTTCGTTTTTCATTTTGCTTCAATCCTTCCCGAATGCGAGAGCGCCGCCTCCTCAGATCTCGCCGCGAGCCTTGCGGCCCGCGAGGATGATTTGCTCTGCGAGATTCGGGGCAGGACGCGCATCGCCGGCGCCAATGTCCGGCTGGTCCAAGGCGGCCATCCGATCGCGAAGCGGGTCGCCGCCGGCGCTTGCCGAAAGGTCTTTGGTCATTCTGGTCAGCGTCTTGATGGCCGCATGGCGCGGCATCGATGTGTCGCACGCGAAACCCAGCGCGACGGCAGGGAATTGTTGACCGGCTGACGAACTCATGATCGCTCGAATGCGAGCCTTTTCACGAGCGCGGGCCGCGCGCGCGTCGGGCTTGTCCTCGTCCTTTTCGTCCTCTTTGTCCTCGGCCTTCTTCTTTGCCTTTTTCTTCTTCTTTGTCTCGTCGTCGTCGCCCGTCTCGTCCTCCTCGTCTTCGTCATTCTCTTCGTCGATGACGTTGTCTTCATTCTCGTCGTCTTCGTTGTTTGGCTTGGACTTTGTGAGACGCGCGAAACGCGCGAACGGCGATCTTCCCGCGGCGGGGACGGAGGAGGTGCTCATTTCAATTTCCTTTATGCTTCGGGGCATCGCCCATTTACGGAAGATCATTGGCGTCCACATGAGATTGAGGAATCGTCGTCCAGATGCCAGAATGGCGCCATTGGGCCGCTCCTCGATGTTGCCTCGCGGGCTGCTTTGAGGGCATCGAGAATTTCAGAACGCCCACGATCGCAGCCCTTACGCTCGGCTTCCTCGGCCCACTTTTCAGCCGTTGTGCGCCACACGAACAACGAGTCGGAAAACAGACCGGCCGAAGGCAGACCGTGGCGCTCTGCCGCGTTCCTCATATTCTCGCGCGCCTTTACGAGAGCCTGCTCGGCAGCGGCGAGTTCGGCGCGGCGGTAATTTAGAAAATCGCTTTCGACGGCTACCGTCATCGTGATTCGCCCTCATCATCTTCGCCTCGGGCCCGGCGCCCAACTTTTATAATTTGGGCGGCAAGTTCCGATACCGGTCCGGGCTGGCGGCCGATCTGGCGCGCTATTCCTGCAGCGGTGATCGCCAAAGCTGTCTCCGCCGCGCTCGGATTTGGGTTGTTCGCAATTTGATCGAGAACAAGATCCGCCGTCGTGATCGTGCCGTTGTCCAGGAGCATGACGCCGGCTGCTTCAAGCGCATTCCGCATTGCCGCGACGTTTGCGGCGCTGGTCGCCCGCACGCCGCCCTCAAAGGTGATCAGCGTGCTTAGGCCGATGCCGGATCTCTTAGCCAGCTCGGCTTGGGTCATTCCGACCAGAGCGCGGCCGGCACGGCAAAAACGAGGGTCCATATCCCGACAATTACACCATTACATAATAAAGGTAAAGAAAAAAGGTGACTTAAATATCTGCCCTAGGACGCGAGCAATATCAATTACTTGTGGCTTTTCGTGCCCGAGGGCTCGAAGCGGGGCTATCGGCCTAGCGCTTTTCGTTCGCGCCGAGCGGATTGCATCGCGGGCTTTTTCGGCAGCGAAGCGCCCGCGCGCCTGGCTGTCGCACTTTAACGCGCGAATTGGCGGATGGCTGGTACGCCGCTGACAGCGATCCTGCGCTCCACCGCTTCCGCTCTGTGCAACCAATCATCATAGGCTTCCGGGAACCTTTCACCCTCGGCCATGATCTTGCGGATGCGCGGATAGTCCTCGCGCCTGTACCACGGAATTCCCATTGCGCTGTTGCGCCCAGTCTCGCCGATCGCTTGTTGTTGAGTGGCCATTGGGGATCAGCTCGGCAACCTTTGCCACAGTGAAAGTTTCGGCTTTGCTGGCTCTGCCGTTCGCACGCGCCGGTCCGCGAAATTAATGCGCAGTGAATGGCGTGCGGCAAAGGCGTAAACCGAGCAATCGAGCGCCTCGACACGCTGCCCAGATTTACGCGGCCGGAATTCGATCACGGCGCGATTGTGCACATAGCGCACCGCGCGCCGCTCGCCGACGATCTGATCGAACCACTCCTCAGGCAGATCGCGCGACAGCCGGATGGCACCAGGCGTCGGCTGCTTCTGTTCATTCAACGCCGGCAACGGCAGGCGTTGCAGGATCTCCGTCTTGACCTGGTCGATGCCGACGATGACGAGCCGAACCGCGCTCTTGC
>Ga0187884_10004576_pt1 | contig 10064 bp, 10 predicted proteins | sample June2016WEW_20_4_FD_132983 | JGI IMG/M metagenome (GOLD analysis project Ga0187884, IMG submission 132983) | Peatland microbial communities from SPRUCE experiment site at the Marcell Experimental Forest, Minnesota, USA - June2016WEW_20_40 | ecosystem: Environmental > Terrestrial > Soil >...
CCTGGAATCGTTGCTCGACGTATAGGGGCACGTACATGACCCGGTTGTCGAGGAGTGAATACATCACCTGATCGCCATAGCGACCCTCGACCCGTTTGCCTGCCTCGCACTGCAGGGTTACTTTCACCGGGGTGTTGATCGGAAACTTCACGACTTCTTTCATTGTTCTCTTCCTTTCTTCTTGACTCATTGCTGTTCCAGCCGGGTGGCTGTCGCCGGAATCTGCAATTCCGGCCTCGATTACTACGCCACTGAAGGCAGCGTTTCGCAGCACAACGGCTGCTTTGGGCTCTGATACAAAAGGGGTCATCTTGAGCCATCGTTCGCGTGTTTCCACAGACCGGACATCGGGGTCGGTGAGTTTTCGGTGCTGCCATCATCTCGCCCGTAATCTGGGACGCCATCACCAGCTCGTGATGCTGGTAAGGGCACTTTGTCAGCTCAGTAATTTCGTAGTCTTCGTCCTCAAACGACTGGGGCTCATCGGGAGCAAAGATCGTCTCATACAGGTCACCATACAAGCTGCGGTAGTAATGTCTGGCGAGCTCGGTGGCTGTTTCTTCTTGGGAGTGATTCATAATGATATTATCCGTAGCCGCTACGGATAAGTCAAGAAGAATTTGCACGTCCGTAGCCGATTCGGATAAAATTATTTCGTGGCGAAAAGGAAGAAACGGACGTTGGTCGATGTAGCTCAAATCGGCAGTCTGGGTGGATCAGCACGGGCTGCAAACCTGTCACAAGAAGAACTTCGCGAGGCGAGCCGAAAGGCCTCGAACGCTCGCTGGGATGCCTACTACGAAGCACATCCGGAACAGCTCAAAGCCAAGCTGGAACGCGAAGCGCGGAAGGGCACCAGAAAACGGGGTAGGCCGCCGAACAAAAAGGGGCGAAGTGAGCGTCCATGACGCGTTCGCCCAATCTCGGTTGCATGCGGGCCATCCAAGCAGCCGAGTAAGGTGTCCGTTCACCAGGTGTTCAGCGTCTATATAGTGCGTCACGCCTCGATTTTCCCGGTCTCCCTAATAGTGAGTCTAACGCGCGGTGGGGTGCTGAACCGGGAGTGGCAGGTGAAGTGCTTGTGGGGTTGCGGGCGTGTGCAAGCACTGCGAAATGCATGTTTACGGTGCAACAGATCTGTTGTATCCTTAGAGCATGACCAGCGCCCAATTCAAACGGTGGCTCGAAAAGCAAGGCTGTACGTTTGAGCCCGCGAAGGGCGGTCATCTGAAGGTATTCTTGGGCAAGCAGGTATCCATCCTCCCCATGCATGGGTCCAGCAAGGAAATCGGCAAAGGCCTGGAGCATCACATCAAGAAGGATCTCGGGCTAGAGTAGAAAGAGAGGAATCGAAACCGTGTTGCGTTATCCCGTCAAGCTCTCAAAGGACACCAACGATACCATCCTGGTTGACGTTCCCGACATCCCGGAGGCCCATACGTTCGGCGAGGACCGAGAAGAAGCACTATTGCGCGCTCCTGACGCCATTGAGTCGGCCCTCATGTGCTACATCGACCTCCGCCGCGAGATTCCGGTTCCCCGCGTTGGCACTAAGGGGCCATTTGCCACACTGCCGGCGCTCACAGAAGCGAAGCTGGCTCTCTATAGCGCGATGCGAACCGCCAGGGTGAGCAAGGCCGAACTTGCCCGCCGGCTGAACTGCCACATGCCCCAAGTAGATCGGCTGCTCGATCTCCGACACGCTTCCCGGCTCGATCAGTTGGAAGCCGCTTTCCGCGCACTCGGCAAACAGCTCTCCGTCCAAGTTTCTGAAGCGGCTTAACCGAATTGCGATGAGCGTCCATCCCGCGGAACGGGGAAGCACACCCTTATGCACATTGCAGCGACCGTGCGGGCAGGAGGTGGCCACGGGGTGGGGAATGCGAAGCGTGTCAGCTTCCCAGCCACCCGTTCGGTGTGCCCAACGGGATACTGGACTCGTACCCGAACTGCTGAAGAGCCGGGTTCGTGCGCATGTTGTCGCGGCCAGACACACACACATACCTCAGGCAGTTCATCAACAAATCATTCTGCTTCACAACATGTCCGTGTTCGTCGTGGCGGTACAGACGATATTCCTGGAAGAATCTCTCCAGCGTCCGAAACACCTTCAGCCTGCCCGACGTCATGCGCTCCATAACTGCGAGCACACCGCTCTGCTCGGAGTCCGGAACCGTACCCAGGTCCAGGCCCAGGTCCCGATAGATTTGCTGTAGCTCAAGGCCGTCGTCTCGGCTGCGACCGTTTGCCATTGGGTCGAGCAGCCCTGGAATCCACTTGCCGCGCGACAGAATTCGGGCCGCATGAATACCTGGCTCGGCGCCCCTCTCGCAATACAAGTCATACACGTAAAAGACATCGTCCTTGGGAGGGCAAGCAACCCATAATGCCGCCACGTCATTAAAACGAACCTCCATCGGAAAGATACGCTTCCAATTTGGGGGAATTCCGAACGGGTCGATGGCAAACTCGGACTCCGGAACCGTGTAGACCAAGTGGCTCACACCCCGCAGCCGATTCAACGCCTGCGTCATGGCATCCACCTGATCATCGTGTGCCGCGTCCTCGGGGGTCACCTCAAAACCGGCCAGTCGTGGTCACCTGAAAACCGGCCAGTTGAGCGCATCCAGAACATCTTGTTTTTAACCTACCTGTAATCGTTCCGCAAGTGTTTTTTTGATTCCGAGATTTGTTTTTGCGTGGAGCGCGGCTTATACTGGCCTCACCTGGGCGGAGGATACGGCAACGCAGGGATGCGACCGGAGCGCCGATCCAGGGGCCGGAATGGCGGGGCGGCGTCAGCCGCCCCAAAGGACAGACCATTCTGGCGCCAAGGCGGTAAATCCCAGGGGTTTGGGGACGGAGTCCCCAAGTGAAAGCCACGCACCTCGGCAGGCAGTGCGTTTCTGATTATCCCCACTTTCGGACCGCGACTCGCTGGGAACATTTTGGGACCTAGGAGTGTCAACATAGCTGTGAGCTTTTGATGAGAATGCAATGGTTTTTGCTGATTACCGGTGCATTAGTTGGGACTTCATGCAGCCCCAGTCTTTCGCATTCCAGAAGTCTGAGGTGGGACGAAAGAACGAGTACGTTCGCTTGGCCCGGTGGGGAGGTGAAAATACCGCTTGGATTCACGCATCACGGGGGTGAAGGGACCGATACTTTCGAGGGACACTTCAGCTCGCCAGATGGGAAGCTAGCTATTCGATACGATATCGGCTGGTATGCTGGCGCACGCGCAAATCCGAAAGAGGCGGCGTCTTTCGAGGAGCGTTTCATAGACGGAGCACGAGTGTGGACCGCGCATCGCAAGCGATCAGACGGCAGAGGCGGAAGCACAACCGATGCTGCTGTCACGTTCCCGGACGGAGGATGTGCCAATTTCTTCCTGGATTCGCCCAGAGTCGAGGACGCCGAACTGATCGCACACATTGCCCAGACCTACCGCCCCAGCCTTCGGCGAGATTCAGGCGTGGGTAGTCCGTGCCAGGGTGTTCCTGCCGATGGTGCGAAGAGGTGAAGTGGGCCTACGATAATTATTGGGAACTTCCCGCCGCCGCTTTAGTACGCCAACTCCGTGGACCGCACTTGAGCACATGGCCGTGATGGAGAAGGCGGTCAAGCATGGCGGTGACGGCCGCCACATCGCCCAGCAGTTTTCCCCAGTCGTCGACGGGGCGATTGGAAGTCAACAGGGTACTGGCGCGCTCGTAGCGGCGCATGATGATCTCCAGCAGATCTTCGGCAGCCGTCAGTGGCAGCTTGCGCATGCCGAAATCATCGATGATGAGCAAGGGTACGCTCGTCAGCGACTCCATGAACTCTCTGCGTGTGCCATCGGTAACTGCTTCTGCCAAATCGTCCAATAGGATGTGCGTCTCGCGGTACAGCACGCGGTAGCCCTGTTGGATCGCGGCTTGGCCGATGGCCTGGGCCAAGTGACTTTTTCCGGTACCGCCCGGTCCCAGGAACAAGGCATCTTCCCGCTTGCCGACAAACGCACTGGTGGCCAGGTCGAACACCAGGCTGCGGTTCATTTTCGGGTTGAAGGTGAAATCGAAGTTATCCAGTGTTCTATCTGCATCGCGAAATGCGGCTTGCTTGCGCCGGCGAGCGAGCAATCGATCACTACGCCGGCTGAGTTCGTCCGTCACCAGGCACGCGATGAAATCGATGGGCGCCATGGTTTCGGCCTGCGCCTGGCGGAGACGGGTTTCCAGCACCGCGGCCATGCCGCCGAGCCGAAGTTGTCGTAAAGCGCGTTCTAACTCGAAGAGGTTCATACCTCGTTCTCCTTGGATTGGTTTTCGATGAAGTCCCGGTACAGCGTGAGTTGGCGGATGAGGGGATCGACCTGCCGCAAGCTGAGGGGTGGGCGGCGCTCCAGATAGCGGCGCAAGAAATGGTAGTCACAGACGCCGACTTCCAAGGCGGCGGCACAGGCGTCCTCCAGGCTGGCGGCACCGTACTTCTTGACCAGCGACAGCACTCCCTGGATACGGCGCACGGCGGTCTCGCCGTCGCGCCGGTGCAGCCAGCGGCACAGCGTTCCGATCTGCGATCCTGCCTTATCAGTGCGCGCCAACAGTTGCAGCGTGCCCAGCGGTGTTTGCTTGGGGCGATCTTCATCTTTGATCCGATGGCGGCCCGGCACTTGGCGCAGGTGTTCGCGCAGCAGTTCTCCGGTCTGCGGATGCAGCAGCCGCACGTGGTGCGCATCCCATTGCACCTGGACTTGCCGCCCGATCCAGCCCGGCGGCGCACCGTAGTAGGCAGCTTCCACTTCCACGCAGCCATCCAGGTGCACGGTGCGTTTGCCGTACTGGTAATAGCGGAACGGCTCCAGCGGCAACGGCTGTAGGGCCGGCCGTTCTTCGGCGAACATGGCGGCGACCTGCCGCTTGGTGGTGCCGTGGATGCGCGTGTCAGCCCAGCGCGCTTCCCAATGATCCAGATAGCTCTGAGCTTCCTCCAGGCTTTCGAAGCGCAGCCCTTTCAGCGGTGTGTTCTTGGCATGACCGACCGCCCTTTCTACCTTCCCTTTTCGATCCGGGTCTCTGGGGCGACAAGGCAACGGAACCGTACCGTAATGCTTCAGCACGTCACCGTAGAGCGGGTTGAGGGTGGGATCGTAGATATCGGGCGTGAGCACGCCTTCGCGCAAATTGTCGAGGATCAGAGTGCGTGTCGTGCCGCCCAGGCGTCGAAAGGCCTTTTCATGCAACGTGGCCCAGATCTGCGAGCTGGACCGGAACACCAGCAGGCGGACTGACTTGCGGCTGAAGCCAAGCGTGAGCACAAACAGGCGAGTGCGCCGATACTTGCCGCTAGGCCGGTCGCGAACCATGGGGCCAGTGCCGTAGTCGACCTGGGCCTCTTCGCCGGGCGCGGTCTCGATCACGGCGCAGGCTTCCGGCGACTGCTTTCCGCGGAGTTTGTGTACGAAACGCCGGACGCTCTGATACGCGCCGGCGAAACCGTACGCATCCACCAGGTCCTGCCAGATGGCCTTGGCGTTGCGGCCTCGGGACAGGCCCACATCGATCGCGTCGCGATAGGGTTCGCAGGCGCTGGCCGAGGGGCTGCGGCCGGGTTGCGACTCTGGCCGCATAGTGGTTAAAACGGCCGGGCCCAGAGGGCAACTCCCACCGGACTCGGGGGTCACCGGCTCGACCACACTGGCCGGTTTTGGTTCCGGGTCGGAGGTCACTTCATCGGCTGGACTGGCCGGTTTTGCCGGCAACTGCCGCCCACGGGGTGGCCGCAGATCGATTCCAGCCTCCTTCAAATAGGCGGAGATCGTTTCGCGACGGATGCCGGTCTCCCGTTCAATCCGTCGCAATGACCATCCCAGGCGCCCTAAGGCTATGACTTGCTGCTTCTTTTCTTCACTCAAGACATTGCTCACAAGGACGGAGGATAGCCTCCTCTCGTCCGTGTCAATGTCCTGGATGGCGGTCTACAACTGGCCGGTTTTCAGGTGACCACGACTGGCCGGTTTTGGGTGACCCCCGAAGCCGCGTTCGGAAACGAGGCGATTTCCTCAATCAGCGCATCCACCCACGGAGCAATCTTCGGATGCGGCAGGTAGACGTTGCCAGCCTCGATTTGCGGGCTTACGGCGGCGGCCCGGGCGATCTTGCCGCCCTCCGGGTTCACCGGGATCAGTCCTGGGATTTCATGCTTGAGTGACGCGATCACCGCCGGTCCGTTCGCCCTGTCTTCGACGAACTTTGCGGCGGCGAAGGGATACCGTGCGGACAGGGCGCGAATGGCCTCCAGCATGCGCGGCATATCCATCCGCTCACGCACCTGGTCCAGCAAAAACCGATCCGCCCCCTTCGCTGCCCACACCTGCCCCACCACGTAATCGCTTGTCTCGAGATTTTTGAACGCTGGATCCCAGGACTGCGCGCCCTCGTCGAACTGCTCGGGCAACGGCACCGCCACAAAACTCTGTACGGACCCATCTGGCATCCGCACCTGCACCGGCGGCAACTCCAGATTCGCCGGACGATAGTACCTCAACCAGTGACGTTTGAAGATGCCACCCTCGGCTGGTGCAGGCCGTTGCTGGAATTGGGCCGCGTACCGATAGGAGCCCAGAGTCTTTTTGAGGCCATCCAGATCGGCTTGGCTGAACTTCTGCGGCCACAGTAGTTCGCCCCTGTCCTGTCGCGGGTCGCTCCAGCCGATCGATGTAACGCACCGCCGGTCCGGAGCGAATTCCGCGGGTAGGCACAGGTGCTCGTAACCACCCTTGTCCAGCAAGTCGCCAGTCAGGTCTGCCTCATGCAAACGCTGCATGATCACAACCTTGTGGCCGGCGGAAAAATGGTTTAGGCGCGTTGCCATCGAGCCATTCCACCACTCAATCGCGCCGCGGCGCTCGGTATCGGATTCCGCCTGCTCCACCGAATGCGGATCATCCACAACCACAAAATCGCCGCGCTCGCCCGTTCCCGCCGACATCGGCACCACCACGCGGTACCCAGTCCTGGTGTTCTCGAACCGGTCCTTCTGGTTCTGGTCGCCGCTGAGCCGGTATCGGTCACCCCAGCGCTTCCGATACCAAGGCGATTCGATCAGGCGACGGCATTTGACGCTGTCCCGAATGGCGAGGTCCACGCGATGACTGCTGAACAGCCACCTCGCCTCGGGATGATAAATCCACACCCATGCCGGCCAAAACACCGCGGTGAGGAGCGACTTGGTGTGCCCGGGGGGAATATTAATAATTAGATTGCGGATGCGGCCCTCGCTGACCGCCTGCAGATGCTCGCAGATGGCCTGCAGGTACATGCCATCGATGAAGCGTGTTGCCGGTTCCAGCACGTGCCAAGCCTGCTTGACGGATTCATACAGACTCCGGCGCATCTTCTCCGCCTCCAGTTGAAGACGGCTGAACGCCGGCCCGCTCCATGATTGCACCGGTTTGATTGATCTCTCTGTGCGTTTTGGCATGGTATACCTCGTGAACTATTGATAAGGATTTCGGCGCCGCTGCCCCGAGGGAAGATCTGTGGCATAGCCGTTCCTGCCGCATCCGTTCCAAACCAAGGATTCGTCAAAGCAACGTCACAATCTTCGCTTTTGACCGTTTTCTAAACGCGGACCGAAACCTATTTCGTTCCATCTGTTGTTGCTTGAGTGACATGACCAATGGCTTGGCCAGCCCGCGTCGCTCGTTGTACTGCTCGACGGTGATTCCGAATCGCTCGCATTCCTTTTGCACTGCGTCGTTGAGGGAGCCAATCGCAGCTTTCTGAGGGGCGGATACTTCCCCCATCGGATTCAACTCGCGGCCCTGCTTTACGGAGTGCAACGCGAGGAGAAGATCGATCTCCTCCATGGAAAGATGCCGTATCGCCAGCAATTTGATCTCCTCAAAGGCGTCAAACTCAGGCGCGCGATCAATAAACTCCTGGCAGAGTTCCAGTCTCCTTAACCTCTTTCTGAGGCTGCTTAGGTTCCTCATTCTGATAGCAGTCCCTTCGGCTGCGGCATTTCCTGTTCCTCGATCATCTGCCTCATCCACCGCTCCATCGCGTCGACACGTGCGGCCAATTCCTCCGACTCAAAACTATCCGTGGCATGTTGCAAAACGCATTCGGCGGCACGCACACGAACCGCAGCCGGATTCTTGGGGTCCGCCATAACCGTCAGCAATGTCGAAACGGCGGCGCTGCTCGCCTGTTGCAGTCGGGCCATCGCTTGCCCGAAAGCTTCGCGCCGCGCCCGTCTGTACTCTTCCTGGAACGCCGGCGTCTTGGTGATTCGCCAGGCGGTCACCGCCGACATTCCCGCCGACTTGGCCGCTTTCTCCAAGCTGGGCTGCTGCAGCAAGGTCATGACCAACTGCTGCCGCCGTTGCTCTTCTCTGCCGCCCGTCTTGATCACTTCTAGGTTGTCACTCATAAATGCTCCTGGGATTGATGGTCTGCGAATGCTTCGGGTGTCGACGCTTGCCAAGAGCACTTACCAGCGTTGTGCAGTCGCCGCGCACTGCCAGAGACCGTGTCCAAGATTCGTTTCACGTGAATTACCGTAGCCAGCGGTTCGACAGCTAGTCGCCGTCCAACCGCGGCTAGATCTTCGCACCATTCCGCGTCAATCACTTCGGACGTGCTTTCAGTCATTACCAAATAAGCGGCACAGTCAGGGTCGAAATTCTCTGCCCCGAAGACCAATTGGCAAAGCTGGAGGCCCTGCGGAAGAGGGGTCCGATACTGCTTGTGCAGCCGCGCCATCAGAAAGAAACGCAGCCCGTCGCGCAGCGAATACGAACGCGGGCGCCCCCGACCACGACGGACTCGCCGCTTGGCGTGGTACGGGTCGCTGAACCCACGAGAAGTCCAGGTGTGAACGTTTAGGATGTCAGTCTGCGCCAACTCGGCAATCTCAGCTGCGCTATAGATGGTCTCATCGAGATTCATTTGTCACTCATTAGTTTAGCACAGTGCTAAATAAAAACCGGTGCCTGGATCTCTGGCGGTTACCATAAGCTGTTTATCCTGTTTTTTCAACAAGTTAGGAAAATGCCTTATTGAACTCTGTTGCGCCTTGAGAATGCTGTAGCCAAAATTCCGGGAAGTCGTGGCGGGCCCGCAAAACCAGCGGGTGTTTCACGGCCGACCTTGACCTGGCGAGCCACCTGCCGCAACTGTGGAGGGCCGAGTGCGCGCAAAGCGGCAGTCCTCTACCATGCGCTTATCAATGGATTCTCATCGTGTCGACGGCAAACGCCTCTTCCCGCAGTCCGCCGCCGCGGTCCTCGCGCGCGGAGCTTCTCCCGCTACGACCTGTGAATTGCGATAAGCACCCTCCTCCAGAACTTCGCCTCGCTGAGTCTGCTCTGGAGAACCAACCTCGGGCGAATAGCCTTCGGCCCCAATGGAAACAATACTTTACGGAAGCAAGCCTGCCAGAATGGCGGCTAATTGCGGGTAGGCTTCGGCCCCTCCTCCGCCGATTTCCCGGCAAGGACAGTCGCCGCCCGAAGGTGCGGGATGAGGCCCAGCCTGCTATTGCGGTCCGGCCTGCTACAAGATATTGTACAGGAAAATCAGGTAAATTGCTTCTGCGATCAACGCAGGTTTAGGCCTCAAGTATACGACTTAATTTGGGTAACATTTAACCCCCTTTCAAAACCTTTCAGCTTCTTTCACTCAAATCAAGGCGTTTGACCCAGTAATGGCGCGGCTGGAAGGCCGGTACTGCTTGTGGAGGCCGCCTAAGGTCACCGATTTGTTGCGCACCCCTCACGCAGGATACGCATCATGGCGGCTGCCATGAGCAGAATGAGCGTATCCGTGATTTCGGCCGATCTTCCTGGGATATAGACCTGCGCCAGCCGAAGGCAGAGCACCAGCGCGCCCCCTGCCAGGGTGGCGAGCCGCCAGGAACAACCGGCCCTCACGGCAAGCCAGACCAAGGCGCCGTAGGTGAATGCCTTTTCCAGGAACGATTGCACGTTGACGGCCAGCGAGCCCTGCAGAAAACCGCGGAACGGCACCCATCCAAACGGCCGGGCTGAGGTACTGAAACGGAACGGCTGCAAC
>Ga0187884_10004577_pt1 | contig 10061 bp, 7 predicted proteins | sample June2016WEW_20_4_FD_132983 | JGI IMG/M metagenome (GOLD analysis project Ga0187884, IMG submission 132983) | Peatland microbial communities from SPRUCE experiment site at the Marcell Experimental Forest, Minnesota, USA - June2016WEW_20_40 | ecosystem: Environmental > Terrestrial > Soil >...
ACGTCCAGAGAACCTGCCTGACTACGATCATGATGACTTGGGTCGTTGCTTTACGCTTGTAGATGACAAGATTCGTTACTTGATGGAGACAGTCATCCCGTCCAGGTTCGTCGCCGTGCCGCTTGAGTTGCGTGACCGGTTCATATGGTCTGGGACCGTGACCGAAGATCAGTATTTTCGCAACTCGCAGTTCTTTCTAGCGGTGAGTGCAAAGATGGGTGTCGATGATCTGATTCGGAAAATACCTCAGCTCATCAAAATCGCGTCTCAGGACGAAATTCAAAACTTGATTAGGAACGCTCTTCCTGGAATACCGCTACGTCACACGCCAGTACCACCTGCTGCAATTCCGATCAAGCTGGACAATCAGTACTTCAGCCTGAATCAGCACGGACCGTTATGGGATGCGATCATGCTTTCCCGTCAGATGGCGGTACACGTGCCCGGTGAGATTGTGGAACCGAAGATGGAAATTATTATTGTGCTCGAGTAGTCGACGGTGATCAAGGAACCTAGAATCCTCTTGGTTGGATTGCCACTATCGCGGGCTTGCAATTGATCCTTTAACGATTGCTTTCCGGTTTGCGTAGACCAAGTTACAACAGGGCCATCTCAGTCTTCCTGTTGCCGAGAACTACGCGGAGGTGCTGTAGTATTGATAGCCCAACAATTCTCCCGGGTCCAGACGATTCTTGAGAGCATCCGAAGACGGCGTGATTAACGGACTTGTTCTAATCTCGAAATGTAGATGAGAGGGGGTGTTCGATGCATTTCCAGACGCCCCCGAATAGGCCACGGTCTGGCCTTCAGTCACCATAGCTCCTTTCACTACACTCGCTGAGAGCAGGTGCCCATAGAGCGCATATAGGTGAGTCGAACCATGCCTCATCGCCACATTTACCGCGGCGGCGGAGCTAAGTTCCAGGCAAACCGTCAAGCCAAGTGCCCCGTTATGAGGACTCACGGCAATTACTTTTCCGCAGCAGACGGCATATACGGGAGTGTTAAGGGCCGCGTACAGATCCCAGCCTTGGTGAACCTTATGTCCGAATTTTCTTACTTTACCAAAAGTGCCGCCCAGCGGACTTGACTCAGATCCCAGCCGCGATGACACCCCCGGTCCAATATACCTTTGATCGAACTCCGCAGTGCGGATACGCATCCGCAGGAGAGGCGGGCGCATGAACAAGTCCTCCTCACAAAAGACGAACACTCGGAATCTTAAGCCGGCTCTCGGAAGATGAATAAGATCGGTTCTGAATGTCGCCAGGTCCTCAGACAACTTACGTTTGGCCTATAGTTTGAGTAGTTTACGCCTTCCATTCCGTCCACCACAAGGAATTTTCCATGTGCATGCGGCACAAATCTGACGACCCTCTTTTCCAAGCCGGGCCGCGCTCTCGTCCGTCCGATGGGCGCATGCATGGTGCCACACATGCTCGAATCACTTCCTTCTCGAATTAGACTAGGTTGGATGATAGACTCCAGTTATTTTCCAGCGGAATGAGACAAATCGGATAGAAGATGAAGCCTTCTGCTCGCTTTTCGCCGAACTTGATTCTTGTTTTCCCTTCCGGTATTAAGTGGAGCTGATCACATGGATATCGGGGAATCTATACCAGGCGCTGCGTGCCTCCTGTGGGCGGCTGGTCCATTCCAGGGCCAGAAGGTAGAACTAAGCAAGGACCTGTTCACGATTGGCCGATCGCCGATAGACAATGACCTTGTCCTGAATGATGAGGAAATTTCCCGCCTACATGCGCGTCTGATCCACGGTTCCGACGGTGTTTGGGTTGTGGAAGACCATAGCGCGAATGGTACTTTCGTCGACGGGCAGAGGGTGAGCCGCGCAATCCTACACGTTGGCTGCATCCTGAGTTTTGGTTCAAACAAGGAAAGTTCATTCGTCTTTACGACGACGGCGGCGGTCCCGGTACCGGAAGAACCAGTGTTTTCGGATGCAGGGAACACTGTCATTTTGCGCGACGGAGTAGCCACCGTCTCCAAATGCAGATTGCAGCTCGTGGTTGACCGCTACGCTGTACGCGATATTCCTCTGCAAGGCCCTATCCTGTACCTCGGTAGCAAAGAGTCACCGGACTCGTTCCAAGTGGAGCACAGCGGCGTCGCCCCAACCCATGCACTGATCGAAGTGCATCCGGATGGAGCGGTAACTATCCGGGATATGCAATCGCCTGGCGGAACGACCGTCAACGGTGCTCCGGTAGCCAGCAAACGATTGGAAGAGGGCGACCTGATTCAACTGGGCGCCTGCAGCAGCTATCTCTTCCTGTTCCGCGATGAAGGAAAGCGTCAACGGCAAACTCTGAGTGATTTTAACCTCGACAAGCCGATCGTCGTGATCGGACGCGCACCAACCTGCGATATCCACCTCACTCATCCCACCGTCTCTTCGCGCCATGCCGAGATACGCAAGTTGGATAACGGGGAGTTGGAGCTTATCGATCTGAATTCGGCTAACGGCACTTTCGTGAATGGCGAGCGGGTGGGGCGTAAGGTCCTGGAGCGGCGTGACCGGATCTCGGTCGGTGCCGTGCAATTGACATTCGATGGCCTGCAACTCGAACAAGAGGCGGACGGTAAGCGTATCCATGTCTTTGCGAGTGGGTTGACTAAAGACGTCCGTGACAGTGATGGCCGAACGATCCGTCTGCTCGACGACGTCTCCCTGGTGCTAAATCCAGGCGAATTCATCGGTTTGCTGGGGCCATCTGGGGCCGGGAAGTCAACCCTGATGGACGCAATGAATGGCTTCCGTCCGGCGCCGGTAGGCCAACTGATGATGAATGACCGCAGTCTGTATCAGTATCCCCGGCTATTGAGCTCACTGATCGGCTATCTGCCACAGGATGACATTCTTCATACCGCGCTGACGGTGCGCCAGTGTCTGGAGTTCTCAGCCCGGCTGCGAATGCCGTCAGACTTTGGCGAGGCTGAGGTCCGCGCGCAGGTAGAACGGGTATTGGATGCTCTGCGACTCACCGAGCGGGCCGACAAGACCATTCGCTCGCTCAGCGGCGGGCAGCGTAAACGTGCCAGTCTCGGAATAGAGATGCTGAGCGACCCGTCGATCCTATATGCGGACGAACCTACGGCAGGACAGGATCCCGCAACCGAAATGCAGTTGATGCAGTTGTTCCGCAACCTGGCCAATCGTGGGTCAACGGTGGTCATCAACACACATCTGCTCAGCTTGTTCAGTCTGTTTGACAAGGTTGCGGTGCTGGCACGCGGTAAGCTCGTCTATTTCGGTCCAGCAGCGGAGATGCTCACCTATTTCAACTGTAAGCGGCCTTTGGAGGTCTATTACTTGTTGGCGCCTCCGGGGTCGGGGGCCCAGGAGGAGGATCGCATTGCAGAGGAATGGAAGCAGCGTTTTCGCGCGTCACCAATCTGCTCCGAACATGTGAGATGGCCGATAGAGGAGGCCGTGCTGTCGGGCAAGACTTCTTTTCCTGCTACGGGAGAAGCCGCGAAGGAAAGCAGCACCGGAACTTCGTGGTTGAGGCAGACGGAAACGGTGTTGGCCCGTCAACTTACCCTGCGCATCGGCGACCTATCGTCTGTGGCTACCGTGATGCTACCGCCTGCGATCATTGGCATTCTGGCGTGTTTCATGAAGTCGGGTCCCAATGAACCCATGACGTTGCTGATTACGATTCTGGTGGCAATGTGGTTTAGTTGTTCAGCGAACGTTCGCGAGGTAGTGGATGAGTGGGCCATCTATAAGCGCGAAAGGCAGCGCAATCTCCGTCTAACAAGTTACCTTTCAGCGAAGCTCGCATACCTGACAGGGATGGCGGGAGCGCAGAGCTTTGTTTTCATTTGTATTCTCATTATCGGCAATGCATTGCAGGGACACTTTTTGGTGGTGTGGCTGATGATGTGGATCATCAGCATTCAGGGTGGGCTGATCGGTCTATTAATCTCTTCCATGGCGCCTACGAGCGAAACGGCACTCTACGTATTCCCTTTGGTGATGATTCCCGAGCTCCTGCTGGCCGGTCTCTTGATTCCCGTGCATGCGCAGCCGCTCGCGGTATCGGACCCTACACATCCGGGAGTCGTCGTAATAATGAAGAAACAAGACAGCCGTGCGATGCCTGCCGTGCTGGCCAATATACTGTCGCCGATGATGGTTGCGCGATGGGGTTTGGAGGGTCTGGCTGATCTTTATGTACATGACCCTATCAGCGGTCAGGCTTCAGACTACCGCTTTCCTTTGCTTAGCAGCGTGGCGATCACACTGCACCCCGAAGACGCGCTCCGAGCAAGGACGCACATAGCTAGCCCTCCAGGACAGGAAGCCTGTTCCTATGAGTTTTTCCGTGCCGAGAATCTGAAGGACAGGAATGCGATGCCACAATATCTCCTTATTCAAGGCGCCTTCATCATGTTGATGATAGCCGCAACGGCGATCGCAATTCACAAAAGGGAGCAAAATAGCTGATCCTGCGCTGGTGATCAGGGGTATCCGTCAAGCCTGATTGGCGGCCGGACCGCGATAAGCTCCATAGCGGAGACGCATACGAGCGACTGCGCTTCGGAATCTCGAGAAACCGGATAAGCAAGATCATGCCGAGAGGACGTGCCCGTGGAACAAAAGCTTAAGCGCTTACAACAATTGCTGATTGTCATGCTATTGATCTTGCTCGTCATGGCGGGACTGCTTGTGTATCAAAACGAGTTAGTCGCTGAAAACAAGCAAGCCATCCTGAACCTACAGCAGCAGGCAACAAGCTCGGTGCAGTACTTCTCGCCCCAGCTCGATCAGCGCATGAAGGCACTCGACGACAAACTGGATTCTATCGATCCTAAACTGCAGGCAGCCGAAGACCATATGGTGGCTCGTCTGAATACCGACCTGCCTCGGATCATCGACCGTTACATATCGGACCGTGTGGCCAAGCTGCCCAACCGCGTGGAAGTCAAGTGAATACAGGACGTACACCTCGACTGACCTGGACGCTTGCAGCTTTCGCTGTTTGTATGTGTGCGTCATCTTTCGCGCTATCACCAGATCCGACATCTAAAGCGCAGGATCGAGCGCAACCATTGACGGTGGAGTGCGTCGACCTGTCACTCAACCAGATCGATTCGGAAAAAGTGACCTTTGCGCTCAAGATGGTCATAGACGCCGGCCAAGAGCTGGACCTCGACCAAGTCACGCTGGCCAATATTCATTTCAACGGTCTGCCAGTCTTTGCAGCGCCACTAGAAGGGCCGATTCACCTGCTAAAAGGTCAGCGAGTGGATCTCCCACAACCGATCCTCCTGACGGTTTATCTACGCGACATCACGAGTACAAAACCACTCTCGCAAGCGCTGCTGGACGGATTCGCAACGCTTGATGGCGAGGTATATGTATCAGTGCATCTGAGTGCGATTGCAAAGATTGTCCTACGGAGCTTCCAGGCCATAGTGCCAATGAAATTGAAGCAAAAGGTACCAGTGGCTGTTCCGGGAGGAGCACTCACGAAGGCGGCGGCTCTGACCGTGTTGGAAGCGGCTGAAGTGACTTTGAAACATGTGCTTGCGGGAGTGTCTGCCTCACAGGGTATCTGGCCGGGGCTGCGCCACGATATCTTGCAACAATACGCACCTGCGGCATTTGCAGTTGCAGTGACATACTCCTTGTCGGACGCAAGTGGGAAGGAAGTACCTCTGAGCTGGAGTGGCATAGCATTTCGAATCTCGCCCGCCCAACTCGTACTGCCGTACGAAGCTTTGGAGCCGTGGAGTTTCGATCCTGACACAGCGGCGGCGATCCAAAGCGGCACCTATACACTGGAGCCGAACACCTTCAAACTTACGGTTTGGCCTACCGGACAGGCCGCTCCCATGGCGGCAGGAGACGGACTCCAACTCGGCAAACAGTTGCAAGGAATTGCTGCCAAAGGCCAAGCAACCAGGCAAGTCGTGTTTTTGAATAATTCGCACCTGCCACAGAAGGGCAAGCTTGACGTGCGGGCTAGCAACAATAACGTTGCATTTCTTAAAGCGACTGAGACTCTACCTGCTACCCCCATGCCTAAGATTGCGTCCAGCTCGGTTGCGGCGCAATGGGATACGGTGGCGCTGCTTCGTTTCCCACGACTCGGCTCCGAGAAGCTGACACCGGAGGTTATTCTGACTTCTGCTTACTTGGACCATGGACGCATACACCTTGCGATCAAAGTAGATTCCACCGTTTTCGGCTCGCCGATTATCGCACCTGACGGCATCATCGGTATGGTACAGGATGAGTCCAGCGGCATCCCTTGGAGTGCCATAATAGGGACCCTGGAGAGCCCTAAATAGCTAGCAAGCTTGCGGAGGAAACTCGCCACGATTAAACACGGAATTGAAATACGCAGAGGCATCCACAATAACTGAAACATCACCGTAGGTGCATTGCCGCTGTCCCGCCTCGGCGCCCAACTCGTGTCGATTCAGCCGTGGTAGCCCGGCGCAGACCAGCGAAGAAAATCGATTCGACCAAAGGGAGTTGCTGTTCTCGACGAAGAACGGAAAACCATGGGACTCACGTTTTGTGGTGCGATTACATCTCCGGCCTATCCTTGATAAGCTCGGAATCCCCGGGCTGGAATCCATGCGTTCCGGCATTTCTCCGCTACGCTAATGGACCGGCTTGCGCTCCCGCTGAAAGCCAGGGAGGCCCGGTTGGGGCACAGTTCGACGGTCCTAACCCTCGGCACCTACACGCACTTGGTAAGCGCTGATGACGAACGATTTGCGGCCAAAGTAGGAGAAATTCTTTGCCCAGATTTGCCTCAAATAGTTGTAAGTGATACAAAAGAAAACGAGAATATACCCAACTCTGTGGGCGCTTAACTCAGCGGTAGAGTGCCACCTTCACACGGTGGAAGTCACAGGTTCGAATCCTGTAGCGCCCACCAACCGTTTCTTACCCCCTACAGCCAAAACGCTTCCGGCGCTCATGCCCGTTAACATTAAGCGCCAACCGCGTGTGCTGGCGGCAAGAGCGGTGCTCGGCGCACGGCCTTCGCCCATTACGAACAGGAAAAACATTTGGCGGCGTCTCGGAGCATTGACACGCTGTTGAAACGAACGAAACTACCGGCCAATGGCGAGGAATGCAACCGCCGCTCTTGCCGCTTACTGGAGAGATTGCGACGGCATGATTTGGTAAATGATTCCATTGCCGTACGTGCCCCCGTCAACGGCCGTGCCATAGAGATTACCTGCGGCATCCCTGATGACGCCGCCGTCCGGAAATCCACCGTCGTCGCTGCCTAGACTAAAATCGTGCAGGTCCGAGAAGGTGTAACTTCCGCCGGAGCGGGTCAGTTCGAAGACTGAGCCGTAGGTGTTGGCCCCCTGGTTGAGGGTGGTGCCGTAGAGGTTGCCGTCGGAATCCAGTGTCATGTAACCGAGGTACGGCCCGATGCAGGAGGGATAGTTGCACTCCAAACTATAGAGCACTTGGAACGTGTAGTTTCCGCCTGAAGGCATAAGCTCAAAGACTGTACCGCCGCCACCATTTCCGCCCATGCCAGTAGAGCCGTAAAGGTTCCCCGACGCGTCCATAGCCAGCCCGGCCTGGGGTTGCTGGCCATCGGAGCTGTTGTGGAAGTTGTAGAGAACGGTCTCCGTCCAGCCGGAGCCGGTGTTAGTCAGTCTGAAAACTGTCCCATAACCACTTGAGCCACCCACCTGGGTGACACCGTAGAAATTAGTAAAGGAACTATCCGCGATTAGCCCAGCCGCAGGCACTGCTCCGTCAGGTCCCGAAAAGGCATGCAAGATTTGTTCGGTGTAGCTTTGACCTGAACGCACTAACTCGTACACGACACCAGCATCGTTGTTGCTGCCACCGTCGGCGGTGGTGCCATAGAGATTGCCCGCCGAGTCGATGATGGGAGCAGAAAACGGATTACAACCGTCGCTGCCACCTGCGAACATGTGAACGATGGTTTCATTCCAACGCGCTAAAGCTGTGCTGGGCACCGTGGGACTCGGCCTAAGCTGGAAGACGATACCGCAATTGGATAGGCCACCGGCCTGGGTTGACCCGAAGACAGCACCATTGGGAGCAACCACGACTTGCGGCTGAACGCCGTCGCCGATTCCGCCGTTAAAGTCATAGAGCGGCTGAAGGAGCCAACTCCCTGAGATCGGCTTTAGCTTAATGGCTGCGCCCGAACCAGTGTCGTTGCCACCTTCCATGGTGCCGGTATAGAAATTCCCAGCTGGGTCCATTGCCAATTGACCCCATGGACTGGAGCCGTCCAGTCCCCCGGTGAAGTTGTGCAGAACAGTAAAGGTCTGCGCGGATGCAACCTGCGCGGCCAGAACGGCAGCCGCAAGCGCCGAAAGAAACAGGCTCCGAAGCCATTTGCCGACTGCCATGAGGAACTCCTCCACTGAGATCGATTGACCCTTCCCGGCTCAGCGCCGATCACTATACCTCCGATGGATCTCGGATTCCAGCCTTGGTGAGGATTGTTGTCAGACGGGTGATATAGGTTTGCCGTACTGCACCCTGATGCAGGCTAACCGGTTACTTGTGCAGTGGCGATGCTACGCCAGTTATGGTTCCGGGGACGCAGGCTTGGGTAAGAGACCTTTCATCGGCTCGTCGTCAAGAATAGCCATCCTTTTCGCGATTTGTCGCAGGCAATTGCGGTATGCCATCGGAAGTGTTCTTGTGTTTCAGAGACTTGGCTTGGAGTAGAATTGCTCGTATTACTTGGCTCCCTTCTGGGGAAGAGTCTGGCCGGCTTCCGCTGATCTACGACGGCAGGAGGTCTGCATGGCCAACAACACGCTCTTCCGCGAAGCGTCGGTTTCCCCTCTGCTTTGCGGCAACTGCACAACGTCGCATAGCGTCCCGATCACTACCCCGGGCGCAGAAAGCACGAACAACTTGACGCGGGCGCGTCGGCTCGGCCCGCGGTGGCAGGCACAACGGCAATTAGACACTCAAAGGGAGCGCCCTGGCGTGCTCCTTGAGATACCTAGCCCACCGACATCTGTCTCCGAGGCGCCGAGTCAACCGCATGGGCTCATCATGGGCGGTGACGTCAGGCCGATTCGCCCTGCTCCCACTGCAGCACCTGGGGTCACGAAACCGCTGCAGATGGCAGCTACTCCTCTCCGCGCGAGGAAGGAGTCGAACCGACAATGGTCCATCTCCCTTGGCATGGCGGTGTTAACTGTCCTAACCGTGCTGGCTGCGATCGCATGGCAGGTTGGGGCGAAGCGAACAAACTCTGGCGCGGTTGCAATGGGGCATACGCCAACTGCGCTCCCAAAAAACTCACCACAGATCCTTCCGCCGAGCGGCGCGTCGGTGAAAAGTATGGTGGCAGCGAAGAGCGAAGCGCCGCGTGATCAAAGTGAGGCAGATGACTCCGCAGATCGTACAGCGCAGACCAGGACCGTTCAGGAGGAACATCAGCTAATACCGGTTCCACCTGACAAGAACGAGTTTGCCCGACCAGACAGTGCCACCAGTCGTACGGGCGCGAAAGCCACGACATACTGGAATGCGGACGTGCCCGTCGACATGGCAAATGAATATCTCAGGAGCAAAGGCGTGCCACGCGGTTGCGCAAAGGCCATGCTCCTGCTGAACAAAGCAGCAGCAAAGGGAAATGTTCGGGCACGGAATCGACTGGCATCGCTGTACGCTATCGGAAGCTGCGTGCCACGCGATCCGATACAGGCATATCGTTGGCTGAATGCCGCGCTGGACGCCAATCCTGACAACCAGTGGGCACTGCAGAACCGTGACCTGATATTGCGCCAAATGACCGCGAAAGAGCGAAGTCAAGTACGAAATACCGAATAGACTCATGAACTCGAACGGATTTGTCGCGTTCTGATTACGGACAGGCCGTAGAAGAGCGGCGGCCAGGAACCACACTAGCTCCGTAACTTGTGATATGGCGAGTGGCTTCCAAGGAACTGTCCTGCATGCTGAACCGTTTAGTTATGCGGCCTGGGGTTGAATGGGAACAAGCTCGTAGCCTAGTTGTTTGGCTTGCCGTTTAAGTCTTGCTTGCAACCTCTTC
>Ga0187884_10004586_pt1 | contig 10052 bp, 7 predicted proteins | sample June2016WEW_20_4_FD_132983 | JGI IMG/M metagenome (GOLD analysis project Ga0187884, IMG submission 132983) | Peatland microbial communities from SPRUCE experiment site at the Marcell Experimental Forest, Minnesota, USA - June2016WEW_20_40 | ecosystem: Environmental > Terrestrial > Soil >...
ATCCGAGTATCACGGTGCGTCTGGATTTCCGCGATCCGCAGATTGCAGGAACCTTTGTCTTCCATTGCCATATTCTTGATCACGAAGACGCCGGCATGATGGAGAAGATCCAGGTGAACCCGTGACACCGCATTCTCCCATGAGACATTCTTCTGAAATCATGATTGCGCCGATAAGGCCGCACTACGGCATTCTTAAAGGCCGAACGGTCTCCGAGCGGGCTGGCGGCGGCTGATCTTTTTCGCCATTTTCCTGCCGTTCGGTTACGGAGTCAGCCGCAGCATCTTTGGGACACCATGGCACTGCCTCACGACTCTCCATCTAAGTAGCCCCGCCAATCGTTTGTTCTGATTGAACTCAGTCAGTATTGCCGGAGGCCTCTTTCGAGCGAGCAGGCTGCTCGACACCATCGAATGGTAGGAATAACGTAAATACCGTTCCATGCTGGCTCGGGTCGGTTCTACTGCGGAAAGCAATCTGACCGCCGTGTTTTCGCACAATGCTCTCGGTGACCCAAAGGCCTAAACCTGTTCCGGTTGTCCCTTTTGTTGACACGAACGGCTCGAACAGCTTCTTCCGCACCTCAAACGGAACGCCGTGACCCGTATCTGCCACTACCACTCTGATGCCTCTGCTTCCCGTGCCATCGCAGGAACCGGCGTACTTAATGCGCAGCCTGACTTTGCCTCCGTGCGGAGTCGCATCGAGAGCGTTGCCGATCAGGTTCGCGAATACTTGGCGCAAGTCGTCATCAAAGCAGTACAGTTTTTTGCCGGCCTGGTATTCTCGCTCGACCGTTACCGCATCACAGTCTCAACTGACGCCAACAGTCCAAATCACTCATCCAGCATAGTTTCCAGGGTCTTTATCGGATTAGTACCTGAAAACGCGCCAGGATCTACGAATGCTATTGGGTGCATTTCGCGGCGGAAATCCACTTGGACGGTTAGTCGGCAAGTCGCTCCTTGATGCGGCACGTCGGTTCGTCAGTGGGTCGCCCCTCACCCCTCGGCGCTACGGTTCGATACCGATCCGGTCGTTGACCGCTCCACTGATCCGCTGTTTGCAACCAAGGTAGCGCTCCGTAGTCTGAACAGAAACGTGGCCGAGGAGGAATTGAATCTGTTCCAATTCTCCGCCCGCTGTATGAAATAGTTTCGCGCACGAGCGACGAAGGTCGTGTAGGGCAACTTGGCTCAGACCGACCTTCTCCGCATACTCTTTGACCACATGCCAGACAACCCGCTCAGTCACGCCGACGCCCCAGCACTTGCCAGCACGGCAGACACAACGAAACAACCTCCCGGCCGATATGCCGGCGACGACGACCCAAAGATCGACCGCGGCCTTGACCCAATCGGGCACTGGGACTGTTCTGATATGGCCACCCTTCCCGACGAGGTCGACGATCGCCCAATGTTCATCGCGCCGTTGCAGATGGGTAAACTCCAAATCGGCCAGTTCCCTCCGCCTCAGCCCGCAGCCAAGTAGGATCGCAAGAATCGCCCGATCTCGTCGGCCCTTGATTGTGGCAGGCGAGGGAGCCTGCCAGAATCGGCGGGCCTCTTCAGCCGTCAGCCAGTTGCCCAGTCTGACGCCCAATTTTCTGACGCCTTTCACGCGCCGAATGCTTGCCGCCAACTCAGGGCTCAGCAAGCCTGCATCGGCGGCTTCGTAAGCGAGCCGTCTCACGGCCGCCAACCGTCCGTTGATCGTACCGGGCGCGAGGCGGCGATCCTCAAGGTAAATTCGATAGCGGGTCACCACCACCTTGTTGAAGGACAGGGGCGGCTCGGAGCAGTACCACTGAATGAATTCCTCAATCGCGTGCCGGTATCCTCGTTTCGATTCGGGCGAACGAAGGCTGTTCAACACGGCACTCTTGCTGTGATCCAGATCGGGAAGTCCCAGCTTTGTCTTCGGCCGTCTTAGATTCCCAGATTTGGGCGTAGCTTTTCTTCTCAATTCCAGCCGCCTCCTTTAGCGGCTGGGGGAGAGCCTACGTCGGTGGTCGAGAGCGGTTTGGGCGTTATACGGCAAGTTGGCGTGCCTTGCCTTCACCAGATGCTGGCCGACTCCCGAGGAACATATTCCATCCGGTTTAGATAGGGTGCGAGTTGGCCCGTTCTCGCCAACTATCTACGGACCGTTAACCTCTCGGTAGCTCGTCACTTGACCAGAGCCCGTACTGAGCTACTCCGCTCGTGATCAAGGTTGCGTGTCTACTTCGGTTTCACCGGTTCGTACCCGCCGCAAGGCTTAATTTGACCTGCTCTTCTTGTTCATTTCAGCGGAGTCGTGTTGGGCGGAACTTTGCCCGATTGTGGTATCGATGCGAGCATCGTGTTCAGGCTGCGCTCGAACAACCGGGAGCTGTCCGTGTGAGGGGTGGGCCGCAGTCTTACCTGGTGCCCAATCTCTAGTACCAAGTCCGCCTTGGGATCATAGACCGGCCATGGTGGAAGACCCGGACCATTGGGGTCGCCGGTCTTCGCGAACTGCGTCCAGTACCCAGACATTAAGTCCATGAGCTTCCTGTCTTCAGCATCAGGTTCGCCCCAACGGTCCTGACGCAGGAATCCCGCAACAAAATACAGTTCCAAACCGTGGAAGGCGCCGCGGGCGGCGTACTTTCCTTTCCCCGGATAGGTGAAGTAGTAGAACCAGGTTTTCTGTCCGGCGCGTGTCATGTCCCGGGCGAAGACGTGGACCCCATTGCCGAAAGCGTAATCCGTGACGAAGGCTATCGCCGCAGAGCGGGCCTCCGCCTCCGTAGCTGCTGGATACAGGCTAAACACTTCGTCGGCGTATTCGAGGAATTCGTCCTTCATGAAGGCCTTGTAGTTGGCCAGCGTGGGGGAACTGTTCATGATTTCTTCGACCATGTTCGTCCCTTCGTCGGAATTGCTTCCCACGATCACAGGTACCCTTGTCTGCCGCCCCTCTGCGAACGTGATTGCAGGCTGTTCGGTGAGTACCCAGCCGTCTATGGTGTGACTGGCGATGAAGCCGGACACAGCCATGATTTCCTGCGGAGTCTTCGCACGCAGTTTCGCCAGCGCATCGGGGCCGTCGAGAATGCCCAAGGCCCGCGTGAGTCGAATACCTTCCTCTTCCGACGTGCTGACGCCACTCTCGTAGTGGGAGGTGTAGTTGGCGGAATTCTTCAGCTCGGGAATGATGTAATCGCTACAAACATTGCTCTCCAGAATGGCGCGTTGGAACAGGGCACCTGCCAGCGGCGACGCCATCAGGAAACAGATGTTCGCGCCACCCGCTGACTCACCGAAGACGGTGACGTTTTGTGAATCGCCGCCGAACTTGGCGATGTTGCGCTGGACCCATTCGAGAGCGGCGATCTGGTCAAGAAGCGCGTAATTCCCTGAGACATGATGCGGCGATTCCGCTGTGAGGGCCGGATGGGCTAGGAAGCCGAGCGCGCCAAGACGATAGTTAATGCTGACCAGTACCACTCCCTTTCGTGCCAGCGTAGGCCCGAGAAGCGGAGGAAGTTGGCCTGTGCCAGTGACGTTGCCTCCCCCGTGAATCCAGAACATCACGGGAAGTTTCCCCGGCGTCGACGTGAGCTCCCGGCAGGTTCGTCGTCCACACGTTCAAATAAAGGCAGTCTTCATCCCTGCTATAGGTGATATAGGGTTCAATGCTCTGAAGTCCCTTTACCGCCGCATCAAGTACAGGGTCATCCTTCTGAGGGCAAGCGGGCCCAAACGATGTCGCTTTGCGAGTGCCCCGCTGCTTCCCATATGCCGGTTCCTCGGGAGTTGGCCCACGACCGGGCAGATCGGCGAGTCGCCGACAACCCGTCAAACTGGATTACTTCCGAGTAGCCGACCACCCGCACACAATCGCGTTGTTGGCCTGGCAGCACAGCGCACCAGCCTCTGTTATATGGCTCGAGTCTCCGTCTTTTGTCACTCGGTCACCAGGGAACTCAAGCTACAATCATTCCCTCATGGCATCCGACCCGATCAGCAGGTGCGCCGCTAGCGCTGCTGTGCGCCCCCCAAGTCCCGTTTTCCGCTATGTCCTGCTCGGGTGTCTGTTCGCTGTCACGATTTGCTTGCAGGTTGAATCGACGATGGTCCTTATTCATTGGATCCCTGCCCAAGTCCCGTTTTTCGCACCTGGCCCCGCCAGCGCCGCTCTTGAATTCGTGGATTCGAAGGCGGTCGCGGCCGGTCTGCACCGGGGCGACATTCTGCTGGCCATCAATAATCGCCCCTATACAGGCAGGATAGTTTTGCAGGAAGAACGGTTAAAAGCGACCCCGGGCGGCACTCTGGCTGTGACCGTGAGGTCGCCGGGAGCGCGATCCGGTGAGCGCACCATTCTGCTTCAGGTCACGCAGAGCAAACGCTTGCTCGACTCCAAGGCGTTGAGTGTTTCCGTCTCGGTGGTGATGCCTATTTTCTGCATTGCTCTGGGATTCTGGGTGGTGCTGGTCCGGCCCAACGATCTATCGGCGTGACTTCTTTTGGGACTGTTGATGGGCCTTGCCGAGATGTTCTCGCTACCCCTGGTCGACCAAGGCTGGCGCCCCGGACTCTTCAAACTTGCTACGGGCTTCCGTGCCACCATTGCCGAAGGTTGGGTTGCTTTTATGTTCTTGTTTGGCTTCTATTTCCCGGAGCCGCTTCCCTACTTCACCCGTCCAGGCCTTTGGCGGAAGTGGCTGCCATGGATTGTCGTTGCGCCTTATGGAGTGTACGCGCTGTTTGCTGTGCGTATCGCGATCGGCGACATGGTAGATTACGCCTCGGTCGAACCGCTCCAGCGCGCGCTTAATCCCGTTGAAATCGCAGTGCGCTTGTACACCTACTGCCTGGTGGGTGCCTTCTTCGCCCTCATTTTCGCCAAGTCCGCAATCGCGATCTCTGTCGATGCGAAACGGCGGCTTCGCCTCCTCTACTGGGGCGCTGCGGTTGCCTTGACTCCGCTGCTGCTGATCGGACTGATTGCATGGACGCGACATAGCATTGATTTTCCCGACTGGCTCATATCGAGCGCCGTCCTGATGTTCCTGCTCTTTCCGCTTACCCTGGCATACGTAATCGTGGTGCAGCGGGCGATGGATGTCAGGGTCGTCGTCCGGCAGGGGCTGCAGTACGCAGCGGCCAAGAACGGCATACGTACCCTGCAAGTGCTGGCGATGCTGTTAGTGACGTTGACAGCCTTGGCGCTGATCGGGCAGAACCGTAACCGACCGGAGAAGATGATCGTAATTGCGCTGGGACTTGTTGCCATCTTTACCATCCGCCGCATGACCGAAAAAATCGGCACCTGGATTGACCGCCGATTTTTCCGAGAAGCCTATGACGCAGAGCAAGTGTTGGCTGAACTCAGCGATGGGGTGCGCGGCATGGTTGACGCGCGATCGTTGATAGAGACCGTCGCAGAGCGTATTTCGGAGACGTTGCACATCTCACGGGTGGCAGTATTGCTGGGTGGAGGCGGCCCATACCGCCCGGCTTACGCGCTCGGTTATGGCGCAGCTCCCGACGTTGCGTTTCCGGCTGGCGGTGGTACGGTCAAACTGCTTCAGAAGCAGAACGAGCCCGCGCGCGTGTACTTCGACGATCCCAATTCGTGGCTGTATCGCGAACCAGAAATGACGGAAGAAGACCGCTTTAGGCTGAGCGAACTCAGCGCGGAGTTACTGCTTCCTCTAAGCACGCGGGACAAATTGCTGGGATTCATCAGTCTGGGACCGAAACGTTCTGACGAACCTTATTCGCGCACCGACCTGCGTCTCCTCAAGTCGGTGGCGGCGCAGACCGGGTTGGCGCTGGAGAATGCCGACCCCATCTCAGCGATTGCAGACGAAGTCGCGCAGCGGGAGCGGTTAAACCGGGAAGTCGAAATCGCCCGTGAGGTGCAGGAGCGACTCTTTCCCCAGACGCTGCCTCCCATCGCCGGCATAGCTTACGCGGGCGCCTGCCGTTCTGCGCTGGGGGTGGGCGGAGACTACTACGATTTTCTGGCCCTGCCGGCAGGAAAACTCGGCATCGCTGTTGGCGATGTTTCCGGCAAAGGCATAGCCGCGGCGCTGATGATGGCCAGCTTGCAGGCCTCTTTGCGAAGCGAAGCTACGCGGGCCTCCGACAACCTTGCAGCGATGATGGGCAACGTTAACCGGCTGGTCTATGAAGCTTCGTCGTCGAATCGCTATGCGACTTTCTTTTACGGCCAATACGATCCGGTCTCGCGCCAACTTACGTATGTGAATGCCGGTCATAATCCGCCGATGTTGTTCCATTCTTGCAACGGCGAATGTCACGTCTCACGGTTGGAAGCGTGCGGCACGGTGGTCGGTCTGCTGGAAGATGCCTCGTATCATCAGGCGAGTCTGGCGATCGTACCCGGAGACATCCTCATCGCTTTTACCGACGGAATTAGCGAGGCCATGAATGCAGCCGAAGACGAATGGGGCGAAGAAAGACTGATCGAAAACGTTAAGACATGCATGGGTCTGCCGCCGGCCGAGATCATTGCCTGCATCATGCGAACCGCCGACACTTTCGTAGCCGGAGCTAAACAGAACGATGATATGACGCTAGTCGTGCTCCGTGCCTCATCGGAAAATGCAAACTAAGCGACCACACTGCCAGTAAATATTCACAGCTCAGCCCTGCGCTTCGCGACTACCGGGCCGCTGGCTACTATTACCAGGTTTCCAGTTGGCGAGTGACGGGCAACCCCGGAAGTAATCCACCTGGACGAGAAACGCCCATCCAGTGCTCTTGAAGAATTACGCTGGTCCCGGCGATAAGGACGGAACGCCGACTTCTCGTCCAAGCGAGTCAGCCCTGACAGGACTGACTCCATACCAGATTCGTACACAAATGGGCGTTTATCGCGACTGATCAGGGAATAGGTATAGTGGCGGTTCTGCCTTCTCTAAAATCCGGGCGCGCAGTTGCCAAGACACTGCTAAAATCGCGCTACCTTCATTCAGGATTCAGACTCGGAGACTTGGAAAAGTGGACGAGGGAAGGACCACTCTGGTCGGTCGCGTACTGGCCCACTACCGGATCAGTGCCTCAATTGGCGCGGGCGGCATGGGAGAGGTGTATCGTGCGACGGATACAAAGCTGGCTCGGGATATAGCACTCAAGGTTCTGCCGCCGGCGATGTCCAACGACCCAGACCGCCTCGCCCGCTTTCAGCGGGAAGCTCGCGCGGTCGCCGCACTCAATCATCCCAACGTCGTGACGGTCTATTCGGTCGAAGAGTCTGACAATGTCCACTTCATCACAATGGAATTGCTAGAGGGCGAACCGCTGGATCGTTTGATTTCTGCGAATGGCTTGCCGTCGGATCGGATCATCGAAATTGCCGGTGCGATCGCCGAGGCTCTGGCCGCTGCTCACGAGAAAGGTATCGTGCACCGCGACCTGAAGCCAGCGAACGTGATGGTGACGAATGAGGGCCGGGTCAAAGTTCTCGACTTTGGGCTGGCGAAAGATATAGGCGGAGAGACGAAGAATGGGGCAACCATGGCTTCGGTCGGCTACACTCAGGCCGGGATGGTAATGGGGACTCCGGCCTACATGTCGCCGGAACAAGTTTCGGGACGCCCGCTCGATCATCGGTCCGACATCTTTTCGTTCGGAGTGATGCTGCATGAGATGGCAACCGGCCGGCGTCCGTTCGAAGGAGACTCGTCGGCGGAACTGATTTCGTCGATCCTGCGCGACAGCCCACCCTCGGTGACCGACGCTCGCCCGGAATTATCTTCCGACATTGCTCGCGTGATCCGCCGCTGCCTCGAAAAAGAGCCGCGTCACCGCGTTCAGACTGCTCGCGACGTCAGCAACGAATTTCGCGATCTGGCGCGAACGATCTCGCGCCCCACGCCTGTTTCAACATCGACCGGGCGCATCACGGCCGCTGCCGACTCAGGGGCGGCGCGCGCCGATGGAGGCTTCTGGGTGGCTGTGCTGCCGTTCAAGTATTCGGGCAGCAATCAGGATCTCAAGGCCTTAGCGGAAGGCCTGTCAGAAGAAGTGGTCACCGGGATGTCTCGCTTCTCCTATTTGTGCGTGATTGCTCGGGCTTCAACCGCGAAATACTCCGGTGAATCGGGAGACGTACGCGCCATTGGCAAGGAACTCGGCGCGCGCTATGTGATGGAAGGCAGCCTGCGCCAGGCGGGAGCAAAGGTGCGTATCGCCGTCCAGCTTGTCGATTCCGCCTCCGGTGCGAGCCTGTGGGCGGAAACCTACGACCGCGCATTCACTCCAGAAGCGATGCTCGATCTTCTTGACGACGTCGTGCCCCGCATCGTCGCCACCGTCGGGGATACACAAGGCATTCTGGCGCACAGCATGACCGAGGCCTTGCGTAACCGAAATCCCGAGTCGCTCACGCCCTACGAGGCTCTATTGCGCAGCTTCGGATTTCATCAGCACGTCAGCGAAGAGGAGCATACTGCGGGCATTAAAGCTTTAGAGAAGGCGGTGCGGGAGACGCCGGATCGTGCTGAGTGCTGGGCGATGCTCTCCTGGTTGTACCGCGCCGAATATACGCACGGGTACAATGAGCGACCCAACGCCATGGACCGTGCGCTGGAGGCGGCGCAGCGCGCGGTGAAACTCGCACCTTCGAATCAGCTAGCGCACGCCGCACTGGCTTCGGTGCACTTCTTCCGCCGCGAGTTTGGATCGTTTCGTATTGAGGCCGAACGCGCGCTCGCTCTCAATCGCATGGAGGGCTACACGACTGCCTTCCTCGGCCTCCATTTCGCATATTCCGACGATTGGGAGCGCGGTTGCGCTTTGTGCGAGGCGGCAACCCAGCTCAACCCCAATCATCCAGGATGATACTGGCTGCCGCTGGCCATCAACGCTTATCGAGAGCACGACGGCGAGCGCGCTCTGCAGTATGTGCTCAAGGTCAACATGCCGGGTCTGTGGACGGCACAAGTGGGACTAGCTGTCATCTACAGTCAGCTCGGCCAGATGGAACAAGCTCGAAACGCTGTGCGCAGCCTGCTGGCATCCCGACCCGGCTTTGCCGCCTCCGCACAAAAGGATCTCCGCATTTGGTGGCAGCCGGACATGGTGGAGCAGATGCTCGGCGATCTTCGTCGAGCCGGACTGGATGTGCCGGAGAACCCGGCCCCAATATCGCAGATGTCTGGTTTCGTCGATGCGCGAACCACGTCGGGAGAATCGAGGGCGAATGAGGGCTTCTGGGTCGCCGTGCTGCCGTTCAAGTACAGCGGCGGTAGTGGAGATCTGAAGGCGCTCGCTGAAGGATTGACGGATGAAATCACCACCGGACTCTCGCGCTTCTCGTACCTGCGAGTGATCGCGCGGGGATCGACAGCGAAGTATTCCAGCGAATCCGGAGATGTGCGCACGATCGGCAAAGACCTTGGCGCGCGCTATGTTATGGAAGGCAGCTTGCGCCATGCCGGCACCAAGTTGCGACTCGCCGTGCAGCTTGCCGACGCAACCACCGGCTCGCACGTGTGGGCGGAGACTTACGAGCGCACCTTCAACCCGGAAACAGTTTTTGAACTGCAGGATGAACTCTTCCCCCGCATCGTCTCCACGGTCGCTGACGCCCATGGAATTCTGCCTCACACCATGGGCGAAAGCATTCGCAGCAAGAACCCCGAGCAGCTAAGTCCGTACGAAGCGGTGTTGCGCTGTTTCAGATACGCCGAGCGGATCTCTCCGGAAGAACATGCGATAGCGAGGAGCGCCCTGGAGCGGGCCGTTGAAATCTCCCCGACCTACGCTTACGCGTGGGCGCTGCTTTCCCTTACGATTAAGGACGAGTTGGAATCGGGATTCAACCCGAAACCGGATTCCCTGGAACGCATGCTCAAAACTGCGCGCCGCGCCGTCGAACTCGATCCCTCCGGTCATCGCGGCTACCACGCCCTCGCCATCGCTCACTTTCACCGAAAAGAGGTACCGGCTTTCCGAACTGCGGCCGACCGGGCGATCGCGCTTAATCCGCTGGATGGATGCAATGTTGCCCACCTGGGCAGCTTTATTGCCTACGCTGGCGAATGGGAG
>Ga0187884_10004587_pt1 | contig 10051 bp, 5 predicted proteins | sample June2016WEW_20_4_FD_132983 | JGI IMG/M metagenome (GOLD analysis project Ga0187884, IMG submission 132983) | Peatland microbial communities from SPRUCE experiment site at the Marcell Experimental Forest, Minnesota, USA - June2016WEW_20_40 | ecosystem: Environmental > Terrestrial > Soil >...
TGCGGCTTCGAGCGCCCATGTCTCGCAAATGACACCAGTACCGGTGGCCGTGGTCCCGTCACCCCAGCACTTCCGCTCGGTGGCCGTCCACCAAGCATAGGAACTGGGAAAGACGTTCTCGATGTCGTCGTCCATCAGCATGATGTGCAGTTCGCGGCACTGCTCGCCATAATGCCGGGTCAGCTCCGGATCGGCTTCCCACCGAAGCTGGTTGGCCGACTTCTTCTTGCGATCCTCGCGGCAGGCGTGCCCCGGGTTATTTTTCGCCGCACGTGACGGAAAAATGCGCCGGTTCATTGCCGCTTGCCAAGGCCCGGAATGCAGGAGTCAGGAGGCAGGAGTCAGAAGACAGCAGGTGGCGCAGTCGTCTGCCCCCACGCACCAGAGTCTTGCGGGCTCTTGCCCCTCTGGAATCTGGAATCTGCAATCTCGAATCGCCCCCAGGTGACGCAGTCGTCTGCCCCCATGCACCAGAGTCTTGCGGGCTCTTGCCCCTCTGGAATCTGGAATCTGCAATCTCGAATCGCCCCCAGGTGGCGCAGTCATCTGCCCCTACGCACCCGAGCCTTGTGGGCTCGTGCCTCTCTGAAATCTGGAATCTCGAATCGCCCCCAGGTGGCGCAGCCGTCCGCCCCCACGCACCCGAGGCTTGCGGGCTCTTGCCCCTCTGGAATCTGGAATCTGCAATCTCGAATCGCCCCTAGATGCGCGTGCCCTGAATCCTGAATCCTAAATCCACCTGGGCGCATTCCTCTCCGGAGAACTCCTCGGCATGGCGGGTTTCTTCCGCGAAAAACATCTCAAGGCGCGGCACAAGGGCAAGATTTGGGGCGTCTACGTGAGGGCGAATTGCAGGCGCCAGGGCATCGCTCGAGCACTGCTCTCGGCGCTCTGGGATCGCTCGCTTCTGCTTGACTCCCCTGAAGGCTGCTATAATTGCCACCATGAAGAAAATCGCAAAGAAGGGTATGCAGGAGTTCACGGTTCTGATCGAGAAGGACGAGGACGGCTTTTTTGTGGCCAGCGTCCCCGCACTCCACAGTTGCTATACCCAGGCGCGTTCTCTGGAAGAGTTCGGGCCGCGAATCCGTGAAGTCATCAAGCTTTACCTAGCCGAGCAGAAAGCCCCCCGAATGAAATTTGTCGGCTTGCAGCAGGTTGAGGTTAACACTTGACGCGCCTTTCTTCCCTCTCACCTGACACCTGCAAAGCGACACGTGCCTTCCTCCTCGTCAGTCACCACTCATCACTCGTCGCTGTTCTTCCGTGGCCGGATCACCTCCTGTTGCTACCCACGCCATCATGCTACGACGTATTTAGAGTTGATTACAGGCTCCCTGCCCGGCGACGACTCCGCGTCATTCCCGCGAAAAGCGGGAATCCATTTCAGGGATCAGGAGAACGTGTGCCTATTGAAGCTGGACCCCCGCTGGCGCGAGGGTGACGTGCCTGGGCGGTATTTCGCCGATCGTGCGATCGCCGCCCCGTTGGGGCCTTCCTCCTCACGGTCATTCCCGCGAAAGCGGGAATCCACCACCACTGGACCCCCGCTTGCGCGGGGGTGACGTCACGACCGCCAGCGGCGGCTGTACGCCGCCATTCTTTCGGTTTAACGGTAGTGGGTCAATTCGATGTAGAGGCGGCTTTACGCCGCCATTTGGCGAGGTAAACTCGCCGCTACAGCATCAAATTGACCCACTACCGGTTTAACGGATTGCTTTCCTTTCCGATCAGGCGACAGTACAATGGGTGGCGATAAGCGCATTGGGAGGGAATATCATGCGCAAACGCCCAGTTCAACTCCCGCTTGTCATTCTGATCGGTCTCGCTGCGATCTTACTGGGCAATCATCTGCTATCCGGCCGCGTGGGCGAGGGCTCCGCCCCGAAGCGCGCCGTCGTGGCGCCCTTCAGAGCGGCGGCCGCACGCGAAGGCTCCGGCCTTCAAAACAGGACGAGGCCATCTGCCTTTCCGGTTGACTCATCAGAGGTACGCCTTAGATCTCCTTCAATCGTCAATCGACAATCACCAATCGGCAATCCGCTCGTCCCGCCTGCGGCGTTGTCTTCAATCCAAAATCCAAAATCTAAAATCCAAAATGCCTACGGGCGACTGCCGCTCAGCTTCGAAGCCAACCATGGCCAGAGCGACGCCCAGGTGCGATTCCTGGCGCGAGGCGGCGGCTACACGATTTTTCTCACCGATGACGAGGCCGTCCTGACCTTAAGGAAGTCGTCAGTTGTCAGTGGTCAGTCGTCAGTTGCCGGCAATCGGCTGTCATCAGTGGTCAGCGGACTGTTGGCAGGGATATTAAGGTTCCCGCAACAAACAACTGATTACGGACCACGGACCACGGAAAGCGTTCTTCGCATGAAACTCGTGGGCGCAAGTACCAGCGCAGCAGTAACCGGCGCAGACGTGCTTCCCGGCCGCAGCAACTACTTCATCGGCAACGACCCGAAGAAGTGGCGCACCAACGTGCCGAGCTACGCCCGGGTGAAGTACGAGGGCGTCTACCCGGGCGTGGACCTGGTCTATTACGGCAACCAGCGCCAGCTTGAGTGTGACTTCGTGCTGGCGCCGGGCGCCGACCCAAACCAGATCAAGCTGAGCTTCGCGGGCGCGGACGGAATGCGCGTCGACGCGGCCAGCGGCGACCTGGTGCTGAAGGTGGGCGACAACGAGGTGCGCTTCCACAAGCCCGCCTTCTATCAGCCGGCTGTAGCGGCGGTGTCCTCACCGCCGTCCCCGTCTGTAGCGTCGGCCTCCGGTCCTGATGCTCGTCACTCGTTCCCGCTCAGCGGGATCACTCGTCACTGTTCTTTCGTGCTGGCGAGCAACAACGAGGTGGCCTTCCGCGTGGCGGGGTACGACCCCAATCGAGCCCTGGTGATTGATCCGGTGCTCGTCTACTCCACCTACCTGGGCGGCAGTGATGATGACTGGGGCTACGGCATCACCGTCGACTCCTCCGGCAACGCGTACGTGACCGGGACCACTGACTCGACCGACTTCCCAACCGCCAACCCGTTTCAGGCCACCAATAACGCTACCGCAACCACGGGATACCCTACTGCGTTTGTAGCCAAACTGAACTCGACCGGCTCGGCTCTGGTCTATTCCACCTACCTGGGCGGCAGTGATGAGGACGTTGGTTTCGGCATCGCCGTCGATTCCTCCGGCAACGCCTACGTGACGGGGCTTACCTACTCGAACGACTTCCCCACCGCTAACCCGTTCCAGGGCACGTGCCTTAGTTGCAACCCGTCCCTCCATAATTCCTACAACGCTTTTGTGGCCAAGCTCAATCCCACCGGCAGCGCGCTCGTCTACTCCACCTACCTGGGCGGCACTCATAATGACCAAGGCAACGGCATCGCCGTCGATTCCTCCGGCAACGCCTACGTGACGGGGTGGACTAACTCAAGCGACATCCCCACCGCTAACCCGCTGCAGGCGACGTACGGCGGCAACGGCGACGCCTTTGTGGCGAAGTTGAATGCCGCCGGCTCGGCCCTGGTCTACTCCACCTACCTGGGCGGCAGCAGTTATGACTTTGGCACCGGCATCGCCGTCGACTCCTCCGGCAACGCCTACGTGACGGGGGAGACCTGGTCGACCGACTTCCCCACCGCTGACCCGTTCCAAGCCACTTGCAGTAGCTGCAGCACAGGCTACAGCGACGTGTTTGTGGCGAAGCTCAATGCCGCCGGCTCGGCCCTGGTCTACTCCACCTATCTGGGCGGCAGTGGTAGTGATTATGGCAGCGGCATCGCCGTCGATTCCTCCGGCGACGCCTACGTGACGGGGAACACCTCTTCGACCGACTTCCCCACCGCTAACCCGCTGCAGGCGACCAATAAAGCTACCGCAGCCACGGGAAAGCCTACTGCGTTTATAGCCGAACTGAACTCGACCGGCTCGGCCCTGTACTATTCCACTTACCTGGGCGGCAGTTCTGAGGACTATGGCAACGGCATCGCCGTCGATTCCTCCGGCAACGCCTACGTGACGGGCTACACTACCTCGACCGACTTCCCCACCGCTAACCCGTTCCAAGCCACCTGCGGTGGCTGTACCAGCTACACCGACGCGTTTGTGGCGGAGTTGAATGCCGCCGGCTCGGCCCTGGTCTATTCCACCTATCTGGGCGGCAGTTCTGATGACTATGGCAACGGCATTGCCGTCGATTCCTCCGGCAACGCCTACGTGACGGGGCATACCTACTCGATCGACTTCCCCACCGCTAACCCGCTTCAAGACGCCTGCGGTGGCTGTAGCAACGGCTCCGGCGACGCCTTTGTGGCCAAGATCTCGCCGGGTGGCGCGGGGCCCTCAGTAAGTCTCTCCTCGACCAGCCTGACGTTCGGCCCGCAGAACGTTGGCGCCACCAGCGCGCCCCAGACGGTGACCGTCACCAACACCGGCACGGCCAACCTCACCATCACCAGCATCGCCACGAGCGCCAACTTCGGCCAGACCAGCAACTGCGCGGCCAGTGTCGCGGCCAGCGGTTCCTGCACGATCAACGTGACCTTCTCACCCACGGCGGCCGGCCCGCTCACCGGCACGCTGACCATCACCGACAACAGCAATCCGGTGGCGGGCAGCACGCAGACGGTGAGCTTGAGCGGAACCGGGACGGGGCCCGTTGTGAGCTTGTCTTCCTCTTCACTCACCTTCTCAGCTCAAATCGTAGGAAACAGCAGCAGCGCTCAGACCGTCACGCTGACCAACACAGGCAACGCCCCGCTGACCATTTCCAGCATCACGGCAAGCGGGGATTTCTCCCAGACCAACACCTGCGGGACCACCGTGAGCGCGGGTGCTAACTGCACCATCTCGGTGACTTTCAAGCCGGTAGCGGGTGGAACTAGGACCGGCACCCTCAGCATTTCTGACAATGCTGCCGACAGTCCGCAAAGTGTTGCACTCAGCGGGACGGGTCAGGACTTCACGCTGGTCGCATCCTCCGGTTCTTCTACGTCGGCCACCGTCGCGCCCGGGCAGTCCGCAACGTACACTTTAAGTGTGGCCGGTGAAGGGGGATTCAACCAAAGCGTGGGCTTCACCTGTACAGGGGCTCCCTCAGAAGCCACCTGCTCGGTTTCACCAAGCCCGGTGACCGCAGGCAGTTCTGCGACGAATATCACGGTCAGTGTGGCGACAACCGCCCCTTCGGTCAGCGCGCCACGCTCTCGACCACTTCCCCCGCTCCCACCCCTCTCGCCCGGCCTGAGAGGTCTCTTGATGCTCGCCTCGGTTCTTGCGTTGATGACATGGGCCATGAGGGGCCGGAACCAACCCGGCGTGAGCCGATGGCAGTCCACAATGGTCGCGCTCGCCGCGGGATTGTTGCTGACTCTGGCGCTGGCAGGCTGTGGCGGTGGCGGGGGCAGTGGCAGTACGACGACGTCTAACGCCGGAACACCCGCTGGAGCCTACACGCTGACGGTGACGGGCAGCACGGGTTCAGGCTCTGCCACCCTGAGCCATAGTGTGACGCTCACGCTGAACGTGAGTTAGTCAAATGGCCGTTGCCAGGGCACCGTCGCCCTGGCTGTAGTCTTACGCAGGCGCCCGGTTCACCAAGAGAGTCCACTGCCTTTCCAGCGGCGGCACCAACAGGCTTTTTTGTTGTTCGCCCCGCAGAGCCGGCCGCAGGCTGGGCAAAAAGGTAAAGGGAAATAAACCGACGTGGCGACCCGGCTGCTCTCATCCGGAACGTCGCTACGGAGCGGGTTGCACCGCGGCACCCGCCTTCAGCTACAATAGCGGAACGATGATTGATGTGGAGACTCGCGTCCTGACGGAAGGTGATGCGGCGGCCTATTGGAATCTGCGGCTCGAGGCTCTCGAGCAGGAACCGCAGTCGTTCGCCGAGTCCGCCGAGGAGCACCGCGCAACCTCGATCGAGTTGGCTGCTGTGCGCCTGCGTGGGGAGGACAACGCCAGCTTTGTCCTGGGCGCATTCCTCTCCGGAGAACTCGTCGGCATGGCGGGCTTCTTCCGCGAAAAACATCTCAAGGCCCGCCACAAGGGCAGGATCTGGGGCGTCTACGTGAGGGTGAATTACAGGCGGCAGGGTATCGGCCGAGCGTTGTTCTCGGCGCTGTTGCAGAAGGTCAAGGCCCTGCCTGGTTTAGAGCAGGTGGATTTAACCGTATCCGCCCCCCAAGTCGCAGCGAAGACGTTCTATCGCTCGCTCGGCTTCGAAACCTTCGGAGTTGAACGCGCCGCGCTCAAGATTGGGGACCAATACTTTGACGAAGAGTACATGGTCCTACGACTCAGGTGACAGCAGTTTCTTAGCGATGACCGCCGCCTGAGGCCGGCCCGCCGCCACCGTGGGAGCCACCAGCTATGCCGCCGCCTGAGCCCAACCCGCCGCCACCGTGGGAGCCACCAGCTATGCCGCCGCCTGAGCCCAACCCGCCACCTTCAGAGGCACTAGCCAAGCTGCCGCCTCCACTCCTGGGCGCGCCACTCGTGGCGCCACCTCCCTTGGAGCCGCTGCCACTTGTCGCGTGGCCGCCCGCCGTTGCTCCTCCACTCCGAGAGGCTGCGGACGAGCTAGAATCGGACCGAGGGGAAGAATGATGTGACCAACCTCCGGTATGGCTTTGTGAGCAGCCGTGGGTCCGACCTTTTGCGGAGTTCCTGACGACGGCTCAACAGCACGCAATCCCGAAGCCCCTGGAACCAAAGGGAGTGGACGGATAGAAAGTTCGTTCGTCGCCTGAGTGGCCCCTGAGGGCGGGCGAGGGCCGTTCACATATAGCCCTGACGCCGGGTCATAGACTATTCCGGATCTCGGTCCAGGCGCCGCATGCTGGGTGAAAGATCCAACCGCCGGCCTGTCCACGGCGCGACTTGAGCCTGCCACCGCACCCGGTGCAGGGGTTGTGGGCTCCCTGTTTATAGTCTGTGAGCCTAAGGTTGCGCCGCGTGTACCTTTCAGAATCGGTTCAATCTTGGCAAAACCGGCGGGCTGGGGCACAATTCGGCCTGGAAGCATGGCTTGCCGATCCGGCAAAATACCGGGCTGTTCCACCTTCTTGCCAGACGCCAAGTTCACTGGGAGGATGGTTCCAGGACGCACAGGACGGCCGGTCTGAAACGCGCTAGTGCTTATGGCAGTTCCGCAAGGTTGACCTTGTGGGCAGGGGTTAGTCTTACCTCCATAGGCAAGGCCGGATCGCGGCATCCACCCAATCCATCCGGGGCCCGTATACCAGGTAACCAGCCCGGGTGACCAGGCGCCGAAACTCCCCGGGAACCACACCCAGCCTAGGCCTGGGACGAAGGTCCACCCGCCATAGTGATAGGGCAGCCAGCCCCAGGGATCTCCAGAGATCCAGGTGTATCCGAAGCCCGGATACCAGCACCAACGGCCAAACGAATACGGGTACCATCCCGCATAGACATTCGGCATCCACCCGTATCCGAAACCCGGCATATAAGACCAATTCCCGTAATACGACAAATCAGACCAGCCATAATAAGCGTCACTGCCGTTATTGGAATACGCTCCGGGCGATGGGCTGTTTTGGGCGGCTTCCACTCGACTTTCTCGCTCCTGCACCCATTTATCCCAGTCGTCCTTGGTGATTCCTTCCGAGAGCTGGTCAGGCTGGTCAGTACCAGGACTCAGTTCAAGGACCGAATTCTTGGCCAGCGTCCAGGAACCGAGAGAGCTTGCGACCTCCACCGAGCCGTTGAAGACTTCTACCCGTTCTCCTGAGGAATCGACATCAACCCGGAACATTGCTTTCCCGCGCGGAGTAAGCGTTGCATTGGACGTGCGCACCTCGTACACGTCTTGTCCTACGGGGGCCGCATGGAATGTCGCATAGCCCTGGGGCATCGTGAGGCAGTTGATTTTGCTTCCGTCGGAAGCCAGGGCAAGTTGGGTGAATTCAAGCATGGAAAGCTGGCCAAGCCGTACTGTCGAGCCGTTCTCGAATTCAACTTCGGCAAAGCTGCCTTCCGCAGTCGAAAGTTTGAAGCCTTCCTGGACAGGGGTGTTCGTGGGAGCTTCGGCCCAATCGGCAATGTCAGACCGCTGGACCGTGACATTGCCCTCGACAAAACTAAGGCGAACAATACGCGCGTGAGAATAAGTCTGGCCCCAGGCTGCGGCAATCCCAAGAAAAACTGCCGCCCCTAACCCCACCAAAATTCTTGCTGCCGGTTGTTTCATGGGTGTCATGGACCACCTCCCCAAAACCCCGAGAAAGGCCTAACAGGCTACCCTAATCTTACACCAGTCTAGACGAGGCGGATAGCCAAAAGGTTGCTGGGCTGGAATTGCCGATATTCGAAACTCGAAATTCGAAATTCGAAAATCGCAAAAGACGCCGCTGCAACGCCATGGACGCGAGTTTCGATTTTCTGCTCCACTCGCAAGAGACGCTGCTGCAACGCCGTGGTGCCGGGTTTCGAGTTTCGAGTTTCGATTTTCGAGTTTCCTACTAGGGGCTGGGTTGGATGCGTTCGATGATCTGCTGAGCGCGAACCTGCGCCAAGTGAAGAAAGCGCGAACCATGAGCGATCTTTTCCAGCGTCGGAAGGAGCATCTCGGGGTCGGCCAAGCTCCTGTTGTTGAGTTCAATCTGGATTTGCAAAAGTTCCTGGGAGAGACCCAACGGGTCATACTTCATCTCAAATTCAAGCGCCGCAATGTGCTCCTCAACCGTGCCCACTGCTTCAAAGATGTCCACCAACTCCCGTGCCATTCGGTTCTCAGTGTAATTGAAGACCACTCGGTTCACGTCCTCGCCCTGCTGGTAGGCGAGGGTCTTCTGGCCCAGGTTTGCCACCTTCTTGTGGCTGTCGAGGTCAACGGACTGGAAGTTGTGAAGTTGTCCGGCCAGCGCGAAGATTCGCTCCGTTGTGCCTGCGGAAAGCTGCAAGGGGCGAGGGCTCTGTGGTTCGTCCAGTTTGTGGCCTTCGAAAGTCCCCAACCCTTTTGAGTCCACGGTAATCTGTAGATACTCGGGGGTGCTGCCCTTGAACGTCCTTGAATAAGTCAGCTTGGCCGGAACACCGGCGGCTTGGGGAAAAATCGAGGCAGGGTAGCCGCCTGCCACGATGACCAGACCGAAGAAAGGGATGAGGACCCGGAATCTCCGAGGATGAATCGCCATAGGCTCAACACGTGCAATGACGCATCTTCGTCCTTGCGGGTAAGAGAGGGCAACGGCTCGTCAAAAAAGAGTTAAAACCCCGAGAGTCCGAAGCTGGAATTCCATGCCCGCAGCGGCCCACCCTGCCTTTTGCCCCGACCGCCATGCAAGGGCGGGGAGCTGGACGCAAGGCGTGCGTGGGGTAGTTCGGGCGCCGCCAGGCGATTCCTCATTTCGCCTGTGTCAGGGCGTGAAGCTCCGCTTCCTCGATGTCGAAGTTCGCGAAGACGTGCTGGACATCCTCGTGGTCTTCGAGCTCTTCCATGAGCCGGAACATTTGATCCGCCTGTCTGCCGGTCAGCTTCACGTAAGACTGGGGGATCATGGAGACTTCCGCAGCAGCGGGCATGATGTTGGCGGTCTTCAGGCGGTCAACCACCTGGTGCAACTGGGCAGGGGGTGAAAAGACCTCCCAGTTGCTGCCGTCCTCGGCCATGTCATCCGCGCCCGCCTCGGTCACCAATTCCAGCAGCGTCTCCTCGCTGGCCTTTCCTTTTTCCACCACAATGTAGCCTCGTTTGGTAAACATCCAGCCCACGGAACCGTGCTCCCCCAGGTTTCCGCCGTGCTTGGAGAAAACGTGACGGATTTCGGACAGGGTTCGGTTCTTGTTATCCGTCGTCACTTCCAGCAGCATCGCCACACCACCAGGCCCGTAACCTTCGTAGACCACTTCCTCGTACGCGGCGCCCGGAAGTTCACCCGTCCCCTTCTGAATGGCGCGCTTGATGTTATCCGCTGGCATGTTCTCAGCCTTGGCGGCCACGATGGCCGTACGCAGGCGAGGATTGGCATCCGGGTCTCCACCACCTATCCTCGCGGCGATGGTGATTTCCTTGATGATCTTTGTAAAGGCCTTTCCA
>Ga0187884_10004593_pt1 | contig 10039 bp, 7 predicted proteins | sample June2016WEW_20_4_FD_132983 | JGI IMG/M metagenome (GOLD analysis project Ga0187884, IMG submission 132983) | Peatland microbial communities from SPRUCE experiment site at the Marcell Experimental Forest, Minnesota, USA - June2016WEW_20_40 | ecosystem: Environmental > Terrestrial > Soil >...
GGCCAGGGCGCTCTCGCCCGGATCGATGCGTCCCGCCGGCAATTCCCACAAATACGACTGCGCAGCGTACCGGTACTGGCGCTCCAGCAGAACGCGAGGCTCGCCGCCACTCTCGTCCACGGCCAATATCACCACCGATCCCGAGTGCCGAATAACATCCCGCGTGGCCGTGATACCGTTGGGCTCTTTCACTTTGTCAGAGGTGACTTTGAAGACCTTGCCTTGATAGACGACCTTGGACGACACGACCTGCAAAACTTTTTGGCCCGACTTTTTCGCTGATGAACTTTGAGTGGAGCGCTTCTTGGTTGGCATAACACCAATAGTAAGACACTGAGGCTCATCGCATCTCGCTGCGGCATCTGCTATTCTGCCCGCCGTGCCCAAGAAACCTCCGCCACCGCAACGCCCGTCGGTGAGTATCGTCGGTCCGGGAAACCTCGGCAGGGCCCTGGCGTTGACGCTGATCTCTGCCGGCTATCCGATCAAGTTCATCGCGGTACGATCTGGACGCACCGGAGATCGAAACGCGATGGCGCTGGCAAGACGAACGAAAGCTCAACTCGTCACGCTGGGCAAGCAGCCGCTGGATACCGATATCGTGTGGCTGACCGTGCCGGATGATTCCATCGCGGAGGTGTCGCGGGCTCTGGCAGCTTCGCAAAGCTGGAAAGGAAAATTCGTATTCCACTCCAGCGGCGCGCTCACCAGCAATGAATTGGCGTCATTGCAAAAGCAAGGGGCAAAGGTCGCGTCCGTACATCCCATGATGACCTTCGTCCGCGGCGCAGCTCCTGAAATGGCTGGCGTGTCGTTCTCCCTGGAAGGCGACGCCGCCGCCATTCGAGTGGCTCGGACAATCGTCGAAAGCCTGGACGCCAGCGCCTTCGTGATCAGCAAAGAAAACAAAGTCCTGTATCACGTCTTTGGCAGCTTCGCCTCGCCGCTGGTCATTGCCCTGATGGCCGTGATGGAACAAGTGGCCGCGGCGGGCGGCATTCGCAAGCAGGAGATCAAACCCGTGATGGTACCGCTGCTCTGGCAGACACTGCGCAACTACCTCAAGAAGGACGCAGCAGCGGCATTCAGCGGTCCGCTGGTTCGAGGCGACGTTGCCACCGTGCGAAAACATCTGGCGGAGCTCAAGAAGTTGCCGGAAGCGCGGGAGGTTTATCTGGCGCTGGCCAGGTCGTCGCTGAAAAACTTGCCCGTAAATAATCGCAAGGCGATTCAACGAGAACTGCGCTAACAGGGTTGCTGAAACTCGGGCGAGGTCAGGTTTGGGTAGGGCTGGCCTTCAGATCCGCGATAGGTTGGCGTCTACATCGGCGCCTCTGAGGCTTGAGTGCTGGCACTGTCCGGCAGCGCAAGACTTCATCTGCGTTGCGTTGGGCGCAGCGGAAGCGCGGACCCCGTGTACCGTCTTTGAGTGAAGACCAGCTTTTTATTGGCGGGGAGTAAGAGGGTCAAAGATTCAGCGCCGTAGGCGCGAAATAACTTAGCCCAGCTCAGAGCCGAAGGCGCAGTGCTGGGTAGCGTGGGAAAAAGATTTGAGTCCCTCGGGGACGGCACAGTTCACACACCCACTGTTCAGGCAAGCGTCTAAGCGATCTCCTTCTGTTTCGGAGTCGCCTTCAGCCGACGGCACATCCGGCACGAGTTTCTTAGCAGCCCGCTAAAGCTTCTCGCTCGATTTCGCCCTCCGCCCCTCTTTTTTTCCGAAGCGTAGATAGTGGATCAACGGGTTCATGCCGCGTGCGACGACATCGGCATTTTGATCCAGATACCACTGGCTGTCGAAATCAGGACCCGGATCGCGTCCTTCCAGCCCGCCGTGTTGCAGGTAATGCGTAAGAGGATCCTGCCCATTCGCGGCCACATCGGGGTTGTGCGCAAGATACCAATCGCCATCAAACAAGCCTGACTCGCTCGCCAGCTTCTCGTCCTGCTTCAACTGCCTTTGCTCTCGCCAAGCTTGCGGACTCAGCCGTGCAGCGAGCTTCCCACTTCGCCTGGACTTGATCGCGGCAATTTCCCTTCTTAGCCCGTCTCGCGCGGCATTGCCTCGTTCGAGTTCCACCTCATACGAAGCCAAGCGTTTATTCAGCGCGTGAATCTGCAGTTCCCTGCCCGCAAGTTCGCTCCGCAATCCAGAAACTTCGTCTTGCTCCTGCTCCTGCGATGTCTCCGGAGCACTCAGCCACTCGACAGCTTCGCTGAACGACCGCATCCCCCCCGACAGATGACGCAGGTCTGCCGCCTTCCAAAGCTTTCCCGTAACCGCTGTCTGAAAGGCAGCCTCCAGTTCCATCCAACGCTGGAGGTCAGATCCGCCAACCGAAAGGTTATAGTCCCGGCACATGACGGTAGCCACTTCGATCAAATCGAACCGACTGGCGCGTGGCAGCCCGGACATTAGCGACCAGATCAAGCCGCGAGTGACGATCCATCCCAACGGAAGATCGCGATCGCTGTCCCACTCCACGTCGATCGCGATTAGTTTGCCGCCGGCATCGAGGAGATTGGATGGCATGCAGTCCAGAAACTTGCCGGCAATCCGGTAATCCTCCAGCTTAGGTAAGCTGCCACTCGTCGTTGTTGCGCGGTGCGCATGCAGCATCAGGTAAGCCATCCACGGGCGAAGCGCCTCGGTTATGGCGCCAACCTCGCCGGAACGTGCCCGCGCTTTCTTCAGACGGGCGAGAATCTGGCTGCCTTGCACGTAGTCAGCCCCGCGCGTCTTGTGCCGGATTCTGACATTGCCGGGCAAAGAGATTTCCCCGGCAGAAGAAGCGGTCAACACCTGCTTGTGAACTTCAATCCCGCTTCCATTACGTACGAACGTGGTCTGCGTGCACAGCTCAGGAATCCGGTCTGCTGACCAACTGAACGCCAACTCCGCAGGCGTTGCCATCACCTCGCCATCCTTCGTCGCCACCACCAGAAACGAGTTGCTCAAGTCACCGAGCAGCCCGTTGCGATGAATGACGTCCACCGCCAACGCCTCATCAAAGCTGCGATAGGGCGACCCGTTGTAGTCCCGAGCTTGTGTGTGCGCAATCACCTCCGCAGCGTTAAAGTCGGCGTCGCTTAGAGCCGCTTCCAACAAAACCACCGACGGCAATTTGTAATCGGGAAACGGATAGTAGAACAAGGTGTTCGGAAGTCCGGCAGAACTCAGCAGAGACTTCAACTCGCGTCGACCAAACGTGCGCGCGGTATCACTCGTGTAGAGATCTTGCACTCCGAAGAACCGCGTGCCAACGTGATCTTCCGTGCAGCCGTTCAAGTACTTCAAGCCAAGCTGGTTTTCGATCGCCACTACCAGCTTCCCGCCGGGCGCAAGCGAACGCATCACCACCTGCAGATAGCTCGCGAACGGGTCTTCGCTATTGGAAAAGCGCGCGGCATACTCCAACACGCCAATCAGCAGCACGTAGTCGAACTGCTCGTCCGTCTCAAAGTGGAGCAGGTCATCGACCACCACGCGCACGTTGGGCAATTCGCGCGAGCGCTGGGCCGCAATGCGGGCGCGCATCAGGCTGCCTTCGACGGCCATCACCTGTGCGCCGATCTCGCCCAAGTACCGGGTAATCGCGCCGCAACCGCATCCCAACTCCAACACGCGGCTTCCGGACGGAATACTCAGCGGACGCAGCAGGCAGTGTCGCCGACGGCTCAGATGATATTCACTGGGCCAATCCGCGATGCTTTTGACCAGTTCGGGGGAAAAGGTGCTCCGATCAACAGCATTGGTTACAGCATCGAGCAGCCGCTGTTCGACTTCGATGCCGTCGGAGTAAGTGAATTCGCTTGCGCGCTCCGGCTTGAAAAGGTGGAGTTGATCGTCCCAACGATAGTTCATTGCACCGGAACGAGTTTAACCGATGCGGGTGCCACTCATCTGCCTAACATCAAGCGCAGTGCGAGGAGTATGGAAAGCCCAATATCTCGGTGCGGCTCTTCGAAGAATTAACGCAACGGTCGCAACGGTTCGCCCCCCGCGATCCGCCGGCAGATGTCCTGTGCGTCACCATCGATGTGGTGCCAGAATTCTTGCAATCCACTGCACAGGTAGTCCAGGCCAAGCTCACCGTCGGGAGTACGAATCAGCCGGTTCTTGGGACACTCACCATTGCAGGCAAATAAATATTTGCACTCGCGGCAGCGTATTGAACTTGGCGAAGCTAGGCTGCGACCGCAGTTTTGGGAATGCTCACCTTTGCCGTGCCCGGAATCCATCGCCAAGCGACCGCGGCGCTCGCCAGGGACAGAGCCGCGCAGATCCACATGATCAACCGAAAGCTGGCGACGAACGCGCTGCCAATCGACGACTCAACTGCGGTCGACGTCTGACGATCAAGCCCGTCCGGTGACCTCAGCCCGGCCAGCTTGTTTTCCCCTGACTGCAAACTTGCCCGCGCGCCGCTCGGCATCGGAACGCTCGCCAGTTCTTTACCGAGATGTGCGCTGAAGTCCGCGACCATCACTACGCCCATCACCGCAATGGCAAGCACTCCCGCCAGACGCGCAACCGCGTTATTAATTCCCGAAGCTGTGCCGACGTGATCCTGATCGACGGCATTCATCACCACCGTCGTGAGCGGGGCCACGCTCACCGCCATGCCAAAACCCAACATCAATATTGCAGGGAAAAACGTTCGCCAATAGCTGCCGCCTATCGATGGAATCGAGAACAGGAAAAACCCGAGCGCCGTGACGAGCGGCCCGACGATCAAAGGCAGGCGCGCTCCGTAACGTGTCACCAGTCCGCCCGACCAGCGGGAGAGCAGGAACAGGAGCAGGATCATCGGCAGAACCGCGCCTCCCGCCGATGTCGCCGAGTAGCCCTGCACCTGAATCAGGTTGAGCAGAAATACGAAGAAGAACATCCCAATCGCCGAGTACAGAAAGAACGTCAGCAGATTCGCTCCCGCGAAGCTAGGCGAACGAAACAACGCCAGCGGCACCATAGGCGAATCCGATTTGGCTTCAATGCGCAGGAACGCGATAACTCCGACAACTCCGGCTGCGATGGCGCAGCCCACCACCGGATTTCTCCATCCCAAACTCGACGACTCGACAAATCCAAAGACCAGCGCAGTCAGACTGAACGTCGCAACCGCGGCGCCCAGCCAGTCGATGCGGCCTGCATGCGTTGCCCGACTCTCCGGCACGCGCCACAAGCTCACAACCATCACCGCCGCAGCGAGCGGAATATTGATGAGGAACGCCCACCGCCAGGAAAGATGCTCGATGAGCCATCCTCCCAGCACCGGTCCAATGGCCGTCGTGATCGCGGTGAAGCCCGACCATGTGCCGATGGCGCGGCCGCGGTCTGCCTCGCCGAACGAAGCGCTGATGAGGGCCAGACTTCCCGGAACTAGAAACGCCGCTCCGATACCCTGAACCGCACGGGCCGCAATCAGCTGTTGAATCGTCGCAGCGAAACCGCACGCAGCCGACGCGATGGCGAACAGCGTAACTCCCAACAGAAACATCCGCCGCCGGCCGAACAAGTCGCCCATCGAACCGCCTACCAGAATCAATGCAGCCAGCGTCAGGCCGTACGCCTCGACAACCCACTGCACGCCGACCACGCTCGCTCCGAAGCTGCTCTGCAGCGCCGGCAGCGCAACGTTCACCACCGTGCTGTCGATGAACGCCATGCTGGACGCCACGATCGCGGCCACCAGCACCCACATTCCCTGCTGCCGTCCACAGGGCGTGGACGCACTCTGAGCGGTGATGACGGCTTGATCGCAGGGCGGTCTCATGAGTGACTTGGATGCGTAGCAGGAGTAGCTGGCGTCACGGGCCAAGGATGGCGCCTCTACTCGGGGCCCATCCCTGACTGACAATACGACCCAAGCTCCAGGGATCGCAGGAAATTAAGTCGCAGCATGATGCGCGCGCGCTAGCTCCTCACCGCCAGCACCCTTTGCCTGACATCGCCGAGAAACGCCTCGTCTTTGATGTCGCCGAGATTGATTTCGACGTTCGCGAGTGCGCCCGCAATCGCAGCCGTCGCCAGCGCCGCGCCCACCGTCAGGTCCGAAGCCATCCTCGGATTGGTGATGTCACGCAGCGACTCGATGATTTGACGACTTTCCTTCGAGCGCTCCGCCACTACCAGAGGAATCAGCGTCGCCTTCTTCGTCGCTGCTTCAACTTCGGCTTGCGCCTCCGGATGTTCCTTCGCCTTCTTGAACGCCGTCATCACTTCATTGAACGATTCCGCGTCCGCATCGATGGACGCTTTGAATTGTTCGCGCAACTCGGCTAGACGAGCCAGCGCGTCGCTCAACTCGCGTTCGTACTGCACATAGGCTTTCTTGCCACGCGACATTCCGGCAACCATGCTGCCCAGCGCCGCCGCCATGGCTGCGGTCGCCGCCGACGCAGACCCTCCACCCGGCGCCGCCGTCGGTGCAGCCAGTTGCTCGATAAACGGCTCGACTCCGGCGCGAAGGCCCCCCGCCGCAACCTTGCCGCTTATCACGGCTGCCAGCCGGTTCTCCAGAATCAGCGACGAATCGAAATTCTCGACCTGCAGGAACCATTCCGCCGCATCCTCCAGCGCCTTCTTCGGAATGAGCCCAACGATTTCGCTCGACAATGGCATTACGCCATAGCGCGCAGCCTCGCGCTTCACGTATTCGTACACGCGCGCAATCGGCGTCTGGTCGGTGTCGGTCAGGTTCATCGATACCTGTGCCAGCCCGCGCACGCTCACACCCATGCCCTTCACGTAGCGCAGCCCACCGTTCGAGAAGCGCACGGCCTTCCCAATCTTCTTCGCGATTTCCACGTCCGGCGTGTTGAGGTAGACGTTGTAAGCGACCAGGAACTTGCGGGCGCCCACAATCGTCGCTCCTGCCGTGGGATGCAGCGCCGCTTCGCCGAAGTCCGGCTTGCGCGCCGGGTTCGTTTTGATGTCTTCGCGAATACCTTCGAACTGCCCGCGACGCACATTCTCCAGGTTCTGGCGCTCGGGCGTCTGGGCGGCTGCCTCGTACAAATAGACTGGAACCTTGTAGCGCTTCCAGATTTCTTCGCCGGTCCGCCGCGCGATGGCGACACAATCCTCCAGCGTCACACCTTCGATAGGGATAAACGGAATCACATCCGCAGCGCCCAGCCTGGGATGCGCGCCGGTGTGCTTGGTCAGGTCCAGCAGTTCGGCTGCCTTCCCGACGCCACGCATCGCTGCCTCCGCAACATTGACGGGATCGCCGACCAGGGTGATGACGCAGCGGTTGTGATCGGCATCCATCTCCCGGTCGAGCAGATAGACGCCGTCCATCTTCATGGCTTCAACAATGGCATCGACGCGAGCCTTGTCGCGCCCTTCCGAAAAGTTAGGGACACATTCCACGATTGCAGGCATAAGGATCAGGATAATGCAAAGAAGGCCATTGTCCGAAACGCGATATTTCGGATGATCGGCGAAAGGCACGGACGAGTTGAGTTGACGTGACGATCGCGGCAACTAACCGTGACGCCGCGTTAGCGGTAATTATCTCCAGCGCACCGGAAACATCTGGCCGGCTGCGCCCGACGACGCCGGTACTCCGGAAAGCTGCAACGCTCGTGCGAGTTGCGGGTCGGCGCCCGCCGCGATTTCCTCCGGACTGGCAAGCAGAATCTCATCCGGAACTACCCCGCGGTGCTCCAGGCTGTTGCCATCGGTCATCTTAAGGTCGGCAACGGTTAGCTCCACTGAATATGGAAGAAATTGTCCGAACGCTTTGTCCTGCGAAAACGGGAATCGGCGAGCCTCCATCACCGCGCCTTCGGTGCGATCACCGATCACCGTGCCACGTTTTTCCAATTGCACGACACGCGCGAAGAGCTCCGACGCGGAAGCCGAACCGCTGTCCACCAGGACAATCAGTTTGCCTGAATATGCGTGGCTTCCCCTCGATCTAGCCACAAAGGGCTTGGAAGGCTTACGCTCGATGCGGTCGCCGATCTTCACATCATGGGAAATGATGCCGCCCAGCAGTCGCGAAAGATTATCTTCCTCGCCACCGGGATTGCCTCGAAGATCGATGATGACCGCTTTATGGCTGCTTGCTTTGTGCAGGAAGGAGTCGATCTGGTCGTCTGTCAGAAAGAAAATCGGCAGCTTCCAGACCAGTACGTCGTTGACTTCGATACTCCGGGCCATCATCCGCTCGTCTTCGTCCTGCGACTGCCGGATGACTTCCCAGATGTCGGAGCCGCCGGTGAAGTCATAGTTCTTGGGAAGGTTCCGCACAATCGACATCACCGTCAATTCTCGGGGCTGTCCGCCCGGACTGACCACAGCGAGCTTCATGCCCGATCGCGGCGACAGGTTGTGGAACGCATAGTTCAACTTCCACCAGGTGTCACGGGTAGGACGAAAACCCTCGATCGCCAGAATCTGGTCTCCCGGCTTCAAGCCTTTGGTCGATGCGTCGGACCCCTCTTTCACGGCGGTGATCATGCAGGCATCACCGACAAATCGGGCTTCCCATCCATCCTGCACGATGTAAGGCCGCGGCGGAGGACTGAAGATGGTGTGCGAGTCGTTCAGGCCCTCCACCATCCAGGCGATATCTCCAAATGCCTGGCTCAGCGATTGCGCAGCCCGAATCTTCTGTTGCGCCTCTTTGTATCGCGCGTCTAAATCAATTCCATGAAAGGTGGAATCGTAATATTCCTTTTGAATTTTCTCGTAAGTGTCCTGCAGCATCTGCAAGGCCTGGCCACGTTGTACGGAGGTCATTCCGTCGGCGGCTTTCTTCTCCGCAGAAAGTGACGTAGAAACGATCAGGCCGGCAGTCAGCAGTAGAAGGAACCAGGCAGAAAGTCTCGCGGCGCGATTCATGCCCGCAAACTACACCCAAAATCCAGAGTAGCGCAATGGAATAAAGTGCCATATTGCAGGAAACAGACGGAAGCATGCCCACTACAGGACATTAGCACCTATTTTCCAAGCTTATAGTTGGTCTACGCCGCCACCTCGCCTGGCGATAATTCATCCACATAGCACCAAATCCACTTTTCGCCGGGCTCGATGGAGCGAATCAGCGGATGCTTTACCTTGTGGAAGTGTTTCGTAGCGTGTTTATTCTTGGACGAATCGCAACAGCCTACGTGTCCGCATTCCAAGCACAGACGCAAATGGACCCAGGTATCGCCCAGTTTCACGCATTCCGGGCAGACATCGATATCGGTAGTTTCAACTTTTATGGTATTCAGATGGCTGCATTGTTCTGCCATGTTTTCTCCTTATCGTTCCAGAGATTTACGGTCCCAATTAGCTAGATCGGCCGCTGCATCGTAAGTAGACTGCAGAAATTCCATCAGCGCTGCCTTGGGCGACTCGGCCTTCCGCACGTCGTCGTACAGCAGGATGAATTCCTTCATGTCCGGATGATAGTAAGCTGCTGGTGGATTCACCTTTCGCTCGGCAAACCCCGCTGGTTCCGGCGCAGCATACGAATAAAATGCCGGGCCGGCAATTCCATTGCCCCCTGCCCAGAATCCAGCGCTGCTTACCTCGTGCGAATAGGCTTCCTGGGTGACCTTGTCCGCCCCAACGCGCGGCGGCGCACGTCGTCCGGAGAAGCGCGTCACCGCTAGATCGAAACTCCCCCAGAAGAAATGTACCGGGCTGGCTTTGCCGATAAACTTGGCGCGAAATTCCTTCAGCACCTCGTCCACCCAGACCAGGATGAGCCAGAACTTATGCGCGGCTTCCGCGTCGTAGGATTTATGCTGGTTGTCCTTCTCGAAAGGGATTGTCAGTTCCGGGAGCTGTTCGCACGGCGTAGTCCATATGCTCACCGGCGTTCCCATCTGCGACAGCGTCTTCATCAGCGTCTGGTAAAACTCGGCGACACTTTGCGGCTTCAACGGCAGTTCCCGCATGTCGCCTTCGCTGGTCTCGATGATCAGGCGGTGATCGATGAAGTCGAAGCATATCTCGAGGGTCCTGCTACCGTATGGCATGGCCGAGGTCGTCAACCCGCGCGCGTTCACATAGAGCGGCACGTTCCACCAGTGA
>Ga0187884_10004597_pt1 | contig 10031 bp, 11 predicted proteins | sample June2016WEW_20_4_FD_132983 | JGI IMG/M metagenome (GOLD analysis project Ga0187884, IMG submission 132983) | Peatland microbial communities from SPRUCE experiment site at the Marcell Experimental Forest, Minnesota, USA - June2016WEW_20_40 | ecosystem: Environmental > Terrestrial > Soil >...
AAAAAACGGACTGCAAAAACTTCCCGCCGTGATCGGAATTCTGGTCGGGATCCTGCTCACTGTGCTGGGCTGAAACGGTGTTGACTCCAGCACGAGGCACCGCCGGTCATTCTTTCTTCTGTTTTAACAGCCGTGCCAACTTCTCGTCGGTCGTCTCTTTATCTGTCTGCGCTTGTGCTCCAAGTGGACCGAGTGACTGCGAAGTCAAACCTGCAGTCAATGGCGAATCGTCCTGCTGTTTACCAGATGAAACCGGTTTCTTGGATCTGGAAATGTGCAATCCACCGCCCAGCACGTGGCCGATGTGAACCACAATCAGTAACATGAGCGGAAGTAGAAAAATGACCTCGGCAGAAAAATAATCGTAAGAACTCAAAAGGGGACTGTAACGGAATCACCCAACCGTTCCTTCCAGTTATTGAACAGCGATATGCCTTCAACCAACACACCAGTTACACCCGCCAAAACTGCGAGCCAATAAAGCAAAAATCTGGCACTTTTGACATAATTGTGAACGTCGCCTAGAGCTGAGCCACACCAACAGGCGGCCAGCCCAGCAATGATCGGCTGGATTGTGACACGTTATCCATGATTTCATCGGGTGTCTGATGGCACGATCTCCTTGCCATCAAGCCGGTAAATGGAAACGATATTTCCATTCTCCAGCTTTTCACCAACCTGCAACGTTCCGCAGACGGTCAGCAGTCGGTCCATCATGGATTTGACTCCTTTTCCTTCCATGCGAACTTGAATCCATTCATTGATTTGAAGGGGTTTGCCATAACAGCACGAGGATTGATTTCTCATAAGGAGAAATTCCGTTACCAGGCCGGCATTCTGTTTCAGCGGCATCATGAAGCCCCGCACGGCAACGGCCTTCTTGTCGAGGGATCTGATTGCGTCAGGAATTTGTCCAACCATCTCAAGTTTATCGTTGTGGGAATTCGTTGGGTTCATCCACCAGTTCACTTTCACAGGGAAAGCTGATAGCGTGTCAAAGCCGACCTGTAGATAATCTCCGGTTGCTTGCGTTACGAACGTGTTGGTGGACGGAGGGACGGTTTGTACCGCCGGCGGGGTGCTGATGGCTGGCGAATTGGTCCGGGGAGGAGAATCGATCAGCGTCCCGCGTACGGCCTGCGCCCTGGCGATCCCGGGCAGCAAACCGAGAGCCATTACGGAAATATTGACCCAAAGCTTGGACCGACGGCAGGCGTCGCCAAAGATCTGTTGCCAGATCGTCAAGCAACTCTCGCATGCCGTTGTGGCGAACCGGCTATGGCTTGGCCTCTTCATCACTGCCTTTCGGGAAGTTGAACGCGATATTCGTGTAAGTCTTTCCGTGAACGATGATTTCCTTGAGGACTGCGTCAAATGTTGGGGTGGTTTTAAGCCAGTCGGCCTGTGCCTCGAAAAGCGAAGTGTCGCCGACCTGCTCACCGGTGGCGTTATTGGCGACAGGCTGGAAAATCAATTTCTCCTCGCGCCCGGAAATTGTGGCGGATACTTCCCATGACGGCGCGGCAATACGAACGAAATTATCCAATTCACCATCCATCACGAAAGCCTGCAATTTGCCGTTAGACGCGTCGAGGACAAATTCAACATGATTTTCCTCCTCGCCCAACTCGACGGGCGTGCCGCCGTGCGGTGGATGATGTTCGTGATGGTGTACCGCTTCAGTGACGGGTGCTGCCGTTTCAGTTTTGGAGCAACCGGCCACGAATCCGGTGGTCATAGCCAGACAGAGTAATGATAGTATTTTCATGGGTTGCCGTTCAGGAATGTGGAGTAAGGCTGGAGGCGACGTCCGTGCGATAAGCCTTCATGGCCGGCACGATTCCTGCCAGTGCGCCGAGCGCGATGAACCCGGCTGGCGCCCACAACATGACCGGGTTGAAAGCGAATGGAGCAAGGACCACGCCGGTTTCCGCGCGGATGATATCGGCCGCGACAGCCATCAACCCGATGTAAATGCCAAATCCTGCCGCCATGCCGAGTGCGGAGATGGTGGCGGCCTCAAGAACTATGGCGGAAAATACCGTCGCGCGGCGGGCCCCGAGCGCCCGAAGGATGGCCAATTCGTGACGGCGCTCGTTTATCGAGTTGTAGATGCTTGCTAGGATCGAACCGGCTGCAACCAGCGCAACGAAATAACTCACAAGCGTCAGCACGCGGTCGAACCAGCTGATCTTGTCGAACAATTCCGCCATCACGCGCCCGATGGGCCACGCAAACGTGAGGCGGTTGCCCTGTTTGTTATACATCATGTCCATTTGGAATCCGGCGATGGCGCTTCCCGCTTTAAGTTTTACCAGCACGGCGCTCACGTCGGTCGCGGCGTTCGGATCGTGTCCGCTCATGTGCTGAACGCCCGCCAGCGGAATCCAGATTACCTGGTCCGCAGGTGTATTTGATGGCTTAAGCACGCCGACCACCACATACGTTTCCGAGTGTTGGTTCTTTTCGTCAAAGATCAATCCATGAAATGGATGAAAAGTATCGCCCACTTTGAGATTCATTTTGCGCGCGGCAAAATCACCGACGACCGCTTCCCGCCGGCCGGGATCGAACCAATCCCCTCCGGGCCGCAGCTCGAAGTGTTTTCCCGGCGCGTATTCGGCTTTGTGGAAAAGCTCCGGCGTGGTGCCCACAAGCCGATAACCGTGATAGTTGTCGCCTACCGCCAGCGGTACGGCAAGTTCGACGTTGGGGTTATTTTGGATGTCGAGAAAGTCAGACCAGGCCAGATTTCCTGGCGAAGCTTCCAGATTGAATATGGCGTTGAGCACCAGCTGCAACTTGGAACCGCGCGCACCCAGCACGGCGTCAAAACCGGCATTCACGCCGGTGAAGGTCGCGTCCGACTGCTCTTTGATCGACCACACCGACATCAGGAGCCCGCCCGCCAAAGCGACGGAAAGGGCTGTGACAATGGTGGAGAGTGCGTGCTGCCGAAGGCTCTTGAAAACGATCAACCAGACGGTCATAGGTTTGCCTCCTCCGGTGAAACCTGGTTGATGTGCTCAAATTCTCGGACTTGTTCAAACTGGGAAAGAGTCTCGCGATCATGGCTGACCAGCAACAAGGCCGTGCCATTTTCGCGGCAGGCCTCACGAATCAGTGTCACCGATTTCCGCGCATTCTTGTGGTCAAGGTTGCCGGTTGGTTCATCGGCCAGGACCAGTTTGGGTTTGTTGGCCAGCGCCCGCGCAACCGCCACGCGTTGTTGCTGACCAATGGAAAGTTGACGGGGATAATGTTTCAGCCGATCGCCAAGGCCGACTCGTTGCAACAACACCTCGGCGAAGGCCTTGTCTATTCCCGGGCCGAATGACATGCCGAGCAAAACATTTTCCAGGCAGGTATAACCTTGCAGGAGGTTGAAGGTCTGGAAAATATAGCCAATCGTCGTTGCCCGCAGGCGATCACGCTCCGGCTCGTTCAAGCCGGACATGGCCCGGCCAGCGATGGTGATACTGCCGGCATCCGGCCTGAGAATTCCGGCAATTAGGTGCAGAAACGTTGTCTTGCCAGAACCACTTTCCCCTTGGAGCGCCACTTGCGCCTTATCCTCCAATGTGAACTGTTTCACATTGACGACCTCATGGTCAAACCCCTCCGGGTTGACAAACGTTTTTTTCAACTGGAAAATTTCAAGGAGCGGCATAGGGATTATTCAAAGGTCATGGCATTTTGTCCGGTGGCTTGGCGCCGGCGGGTTGAAACTTTTCCGCCAGTTGGTTGTATTTTCCCACAATGTCGTTTCGTTCCTTCACGCTGTCGTTGTATTTATTCACCAACTCGTCCCGTTGGGCAACCAATTCCTTGAGCGATTCATTCTGCTTGTTGATGCCGGCGTAGGCGTCCTTCAATCTGGCTTCCAAGGCGTCGATTTACCCGGAAAATCGTGCCGGGGATTTTGGGCGGAAGAGGAGCGTGAGTTTTTTTACGACAAAGCCGAGCGCGTAAATCATTCCCAGCAATACCACGTCCGTCGGGCCGACCGGCCAGTCCCATTGGTAGGCAATCCAGAAGCCGATGAACGATGCCACCCCGCCGATCACCGAGGCGAAAATGGTGAACTGGCGCATGGTCCGGGCGAATAAATGCGCCGTCAGCGGCGGAATCAGCAGGAACCCGAATGAAATCAGCGGACCGACGCTCAGCACGGCCATGGAAACGGTAAAACCAATCAACAGATACGTCAGCGCGTCCCAGAACACGACGTTCTTGCGAAGCGTGACGGCCAGCGCGCGGTCGAACGAGACCAGCATCAATTCCTTGTGAAACAGGCCGAGCACGACCAGCACCAGCGCCAAGGCAATGGCGGTCAGCGTCAAATCAAAATTGGAAATGGTGATGACTTCCCCTTTCATCAAATCGAGCCAGCCCAGTTCCGCGTAGCGGTTTTTTGACAGCAGCAGGATGCTGAGCGCGGCGGCAACGACATAAGCCGCGCCGAGCCGGCCTTCGGGCAGGCCGCGTCCACGTCGCTCCAAAAATGCGAGCACCAAAATCGCCATCAGCGTAAAAGCGATCGAACCGGTGAATGCCAGCACGTGGGCGCTTTGCGAATCGTGACCGTTCATGTCCATGCCCAGCCACAGCGGCAGCGAAAGCGCCACGGCCACGCCGGTGGAGGAAATTTGCGGCAGCGCGACGCCCATGAAAATCAACCGGCGCAACACGAGGAACACACCGACCAGCGGGCAGGCAAAGCCGATGAGCACGCTGGTGTAAACCGAATTTCGCAACAGGAAATCCGGTGACAGGATCTGGCGCAACGTTTCCATATCAGCCAACCTCCATTTCAAAGATTTCCGCCATGCGTTCGGGCGTGAACAATTCCGTCACCGTGCCGTGCAGGACCTGTCCCTGGTGCAGCCAGATGATTTGTTGCGCGTGCTTGCGGACCAGCGGCAGGTCGTGGGTCACAAGCAGGATGGTCAGTTTCCGCTCGGCGTGAATCTGGGAAATGAATTCGAGCAGTGCGTGCGTCGCCGCGGCGTCCACACCGGCGGTTGGTTCATCAAGAACCAGCACGTCGGGCCGGGTGGCCAGCGCGCGGGCGATGAGGACGCGCTGTTTTTGTCCTCCGGAAAGCCGGCTGAACTTTTTATGGGCGAAGCCGTCCGCTGCCGTTGCACATAAACAGTCGCGCACGAATTGACGTTCGTCGGGCGGGGGAAAGCGCCCCGGTCCGACCCGGCCGAACGTTCCCATGAGCGCCACGTCAAATCCGGTCAGCGGAAACAGCGAATCGAGTTCGACGGTTTGCGGGACATAGCCAAAAATCAGGGGTGCGTTGACCGGCGCATTGATTTTTATACGCCCGGCGACCGGGGGTTGCAGGCCGAGCAGCGTTTTGAGCAGGGTGGACTTGCCGGAGCCGTTGGCGCCGAGAATGGCGGTGAAACTGGAGCGGACAATGGCCAGCGAAATGCCGGACAGCACGGCCCGGCCATCGTAACCAATGGCCAGGCTGTCAAACGTAATGATGGGATCGTTTGTCCCTCTCCCATCGGATGGGAGAGGGTGGCCGACGTCCGGGTGAGGGTTTGTTTTCATCACTTTTGCAATGCGCCAACCATGGTGTGGACGATGTAATCCATCATTTCGATGTAGGTATCCGTGTGCGGTACGCCGCCGGGCATGATGGGCAGTTTCACCAGCGTCGCGCCGGTTTGTTGCGCAATCAGGGCGGGGACCTTTTCCGGGAACTGCGGTTCGCGCACGACGATGGGAACATGTTCAGCCTTCATTTCGGCGATCAATTCCTCGATGTGCCGCGGCGTTGGGTCAATGCCGGGCTTGAGTTCGACCGTGCCGAACACATCCATATCGAACGCCTTTGCGAAGTATTCCCACTCCTCGTGATACGATATGAACTTCACGCCCTTCAGCGGCACGGCCATCGCTTTCCACTCAGTGATTTTGGCGTCGAGCTGGGCAAGGTAGGCGTCGCGGTTGTGCGTGAAGTCGGCTGCATATTGCGGCGCGACGGCAACCAGCGCGTTGTAGATGTTCTGCACCGCTGTTTTCGCCAGCACGGGGTCGAGCATGTAGTGCGGATTGCCGTAGGGATGGACGTCTCCCTCGGAGTGATCGGTGGACTTGGGGACACCGATGGGAACAATCCCTACGGAGCAATCCACGTAACCCAGTTTTCCTTTTTGAATGCGCGGATTTTTGCTCGCTTCAAGCAGCGCGGGCAAAAAGGCGTGTTCGCAATCGAAGCCGACCAACACGACAAGGTCGGCCCGGTTCAGCAACGGCACGAAGCTTGGCTTCATGGGCACGCCGTGCGTGTCTTCGATGCCGGTGGCGAGGCTGAACACCTCGACGTGCTCGCCGCCGACGTTGCGTGTGAAGTCGGCGAGGTCGGTGAGCGTGGTGACGACCCGGATTTTCGCTGCATGAGCGGGCCACGCACCAAGCGTGGCGGCGGTGATGGCAGCCAGTGACAGGAAACGGAACAGTTTGGATTTCATAAAACGATTTCTCCTTTCAAGGTTTAACGTTGTTGCCAGCCATGCGAGTGCGCGCCGATGATCCAGGCCCATTGTAGATAAATAGCGTCGCTGGGACGCAGACCGGAGGCGGCGTTGTGGTCGGTGTGCGTGTATTGCAACCGCAATTGGTTCCAATGGCTGAGGGCAAAGGTGATGTAAGGCGAATAGGCGGAGGTCACCTCGGAGTTGTTCTGGTTGCTCTGCACCCACTCATACAGGAATCCCGCACTCCATTGCCGGCTCCATTTGTAGGTGACATACGAATAAAGACCGACCGAACCGACGTTTTCGTCGAATTCATCGCCGCTGGACGGGATGCCGTTGGGATCGGAGAGATAACGATTATCGCTGTAGAGCACCTCCGTGCCCCACGTCAGGCTGCGGAATTGATTATTGCGCAACGGGACGTAGCTCAGCTTCACATCGAAGCCCGCCAGCCGGCGTTCTTTTTCAGTCAACGTGCTGATGCCGTTGGGCTGCAACAGCGCACCGCCGCGGTCTTCGGTTTTGGGATTGATGAGACCCGAGACGCCCGTTTCGAGCTGCCAGTCGGGCGTTAAATCGAAATAGGTTGAGAGTCTTCCCCAGAAGTTCAACCCGTCGAAAGCCCGGTAGGTGCCGGGATTGTTCGGGTTCGGACTGTCGCCGCCGAAGGAATCACCCGCGCCGGCAGTCAGACTGATGTAATGCGATACAGGCGCCAGCCAGTTGACCTGGGCGCCGTCCGACCGTGATTCACCGCCAATGTATTGGTCCAGCACGAGGGGACGATTCACAAATGGCAGTTCGTGGTCGTGAATGTAGCCCAGGCGTCCAAATTCACCAAAGAACCGCCCTGCTTTCAATTCCAGGTTCCCCGGCAGCGAAGTCGTCTGCAAGGCCGCCTCTTCGATGCCCATTGTTGCCTCGCCGGTGGCGGAATCGGCTGAAGCATTGATCACGGCATAGCCCTTCGCAAACGGGTCCACCGATGCGGCGACATTCAATTCAATCGAACGCTGATAAACATCAAACCCGCCAGGGCGGTCGTTGCCAGTCTGGTCCGAGCCTTTGGAGTTGTACGAGAAGATCGTTTCCCCCACCAGTCCGATGGCCGGGTTGAATTCGCTCATCAGGGTTTTTTTCTGCGCTTCGGCCACCTGGTCCACCTTGGTATTCAAGTCTTTCAATTGCTCCGGTGTCACCGTGTTGGTGGACGGCGTCCCGGCGACGGCCGGTGCAGGCGGATTCGTCGCCGTACCGGCCAGTTGTTTCTTAAGCGCTTCGATTTCCGCGTCCTGCGCGGCGGTTTTTTTATCGAAACGGGCCTCCATTTCCCGCTCCCGCTGCTCAAACTTTTCCTGCATTTGGATCAATCGCTGATCGAAATCAGCGGGTTGATTTGTCTCCTGGGCCTGGGCGACCATCGCGCTCAGGCAAAGGGCAGAAGACCACCCTAATATTTTTTTTAGTTTCATTTTCTTCTCCTACTCAAGCGCCACGCACCGGGCGTGCGCGCCAGTTCAAAACGGAATAACCAACGAAATTCGATCAGCCGAAGCCGACCGACCTACACGAGGGGAGAAGCAACTGACGGAGGAGCGCGGCCCAAAGGAAGATTTTCAATGGCCGGACAAAAAACAACGGAAATTTCTATGCGGGGAGTTGTTTCAACCCAGGTTGCCGGGATCACAACCGGAATATCGCCCGGCATCGTTTCGATTTTTCCATGAACCAGGGTGACAATCGCGCAGTCGTCGTCATCAGGAATTGCCCCGCCGTGCAGCCACACATGAAGGGGCGTCCACATCTCGGCGGCTGCCATGAACAACCACACCGCAAGTGACAAAATTGCCGTTGCGGCGTAAAAACGTTGTCGCATCCGGCGATTTATTTGACACTTCTTGTATTGCAAACTGTTTGCAAATTAGCAAACAGCGTGCCGCTGGCAATACTTATTTTTGAGGCGAGACTTTGCAACCAGGACATTCCATTGGGATTCAAGCGGCGTGACCGTTCGCTTTGCTGTACCACAACCCGTTAATCTAATACGCCGCCTCGATTCTCAATAAAAAAGGCCCGAAGCCTTTCGCTTCGGGTTTTTGAATCAAACCCGGTATTTATTATTACGGCAGAATGTGGGGTGAGCTGGTAAGGGTACTCAGCGAGCAAACCGGAGTAGTGCCCACAGCAGTGATCGTGTAAGTGCCTTGCGCCGGACACGGAGGAATGCTGCTGGCAGAGTTCAACTTGATGTAGGGCGTCAAGTCGGTGTTCATAGTAATTGCATCACCGGTCTTTTTGCCTTGTTCCAGCGCGAATTCATTCGCGGCGGCGTCAATCTGGCGCAGGTTGTTGATGCAGGCATTCATCTGCGAGGTGGCGCGGGCTTTCACGAAGTTGGGGATGGCGATGGCTGCCAAGAGGCCGATAATGGCCACGACAATCATGATTTCCACCAATGTGAAGCCTGCCTTGCGGAGGGCCTTTGTGTTTTTCATATAGTTCTTTCCTTTCCTTGCGGCGTGAACAAGACAACAGGCAGGTTACAATGATTACATTTGTTCACTCATTGCCTGTTGCAACCGCAACTGGCCTGAAAAAAAGCAGTCCGATTGCCATGCCAGTCGCCTGGCGAAGGAAAGTCTGTAGAGCGTGGTCCATACTTTTTGTAGGGTGAAATCCTACACGCGGACGAATTATTTTGCCTGCTGGCTTTCCTGCCAGCGGATGGCTTCGCGCAAAAGTTCGGTGGCGTTGGCCAGCTTGAGTTTTTCCTTGATGCGGGCGCAGTAAGCCTGGACGGTTTTGAAACCAATGTGCAAGTGGTCGGCGATCTGCCGCGTGTTGTGCCCAAGGCCAAGCAATTGAAACACTTCCAGTTCACGATTGCTTAATTGTTCGATGGGCGAAACGGTTGCGACCGGCCGGCCCTCGACAAATTTTTCGGCCATCAGGGCGGCGATTTTGTCGCTGACGTAAAGTTGTCCGGCCAGCACGCAGCGAATGGCCTCAATGACTTTTTTGGCCGCTTCGCGCTTCATGACATAACCGCGGGCGCCGGCCCGCAGGGCGCGTTCGGCATAAAGCGATTCGTCATGCATGGAAAGCACCAGCACCGTCACGGCCGGGAACATGGCCTTAATGCTTTTGATCAATTCGATGCCGGACCCACTTTCGAGCGATATGTCCACAATTGCGACATGAGGTTGGGTAGTCCGGATAATGTCCAATGCTTGGGGTTCGTTGCTCGCCTCACCGCAGATTTGGAGATCGGCCTCCTGGCTGATCAAATTTACCAGCCCCTCGCGCACCAGCGGGTGATCATCAATGAGCAGTACTTTGATTGTTTGTGACATCTTTTTTTTCTCCCGGCACGCCGTTGTTGGACACCAGTGTGCAAGTGACACACGTGCCAGATAAGGAAGACAGACGTTCGATGTTAAAGGTTGCACCAATCATGCTGGCGCGGTAGGCCATGATGCGCAATCCCAACCCATCGCCATTTCGGGCGTTTTCAGGCAGCCCAATGCCGTC
>Ga0187884_10004598_pt1 | contig 10030 bp, 4 predicted proteins | sample June2016WEW_20_4_FD_132983 | JGI IMG/M metagenome (GOLD analysis project Ga0187884, IMG submission 132983) | Peatland microbial communities from SPRUCE experiment site at the Marcell Experimental Forest, Minnesota, USA - June2016WEW_20_40 | ecosystem: Environmental > Terrestrial > Soil >...
AAATCCAACGGCGACCGCGGCGTCCACCGCGTTTCCGCCCTGTTGCATGATGGCGACGCCAACTCTTGAGGCTTCGGGATGCACCGTCGCCACCATCGCCTTCGGCGCATGCGAAGGACTCACCATGTCGCCGGCGAGAGCTGAAAGGGAACAGGCGAGAATCAGAATCAGGGCGGATGCGAGCTGACGAAGTGGGCTGCGAGCGGTGGCGGAATGCATGGTCGCTATTCGTTCTTCATACTACCGTAACGCTCGTACCGACTGTGATTGGCAAGTCTGTGGTGTTGCCGGAATCCGCACCCCCGCCACGCAAGAGGGTTGAACGCCACGGCAATTCGAATAAACTAAAGTCATGGCAAACAAGAACGCTCCAAAACGCGAAACCAAGAAACCCAAGAAAAAGAAATAAGCAGTCTGCGGAGTTTGGGCCAACCGGCTGATGGATCACCTCGGCGAGGACTGCGGTGACTTGTCTCCGGCAGCCGTATCGTTATATATGTTGAAGAACACCAGCGGGCGGCCCATGCAGACCTCCATTTTTTCCGTCGACGTCGAAGATTGGTTCCACATCCTGGACCTTCCCAGCACGCCACCCATTTCCCAATGGGCCGGGCTGCCGTCGCACGTCGAAAAGAACTTCACCCGCCTGCTCGACATCTTCAGCGAATGCAATGTGCACGTCACGTGTTTCTTTCTGGGCTGGATCGCCGAGCACTATCCGCAGCTGGTAAAGGAAGCCGTCGCGCGCGGACATGAAGTCGCTTCGCATGGCTACGGCCATCAACTAGTTTTCACGCAGAGCCGCGATCAGTTCTACGAAGACGTCCGCCGCGCACGTCTGCTGCTCGAGGACATCGCCGGTGTGCCGGTATCGGGGTATCGTGCTCCCGGCTTCTCGACGACGGAAGACACACCGTGGTTCTTCGACACCCTGACGGACGCGGGATACCAATACGACTCGTCAGTGTTTCCCGCCGCACGTGCTCATGGTGGGCTGCGCGAAGGTCGTCGCGATCCTCATCGCCTCGGTACGGACGAGCGTCTGCTCGAGCTTCCCATCAGCGTTGCCGACATGATGGGCAAGCGCATCTGCTTCTTCGGGGGCGGATATCTGCGGCTGTTTCCCTACTGGCTAATCAAGAAGAAAGCGCAGGAAGTGTTGGCCGAAGGCCGGCCGGTGGTGTTCTACATCCATCCGCGTGAGATTGATCCAGCGCATCCGCGCCTGCCCATGAGCCGCAAGCGCGCTTTCAAGTCATACGTAAACCTCAAGACAACGGAGTGGAAGGTCCGGCAGGTGCTCAAGGATTTTCCCGTCACCACGTTTCAGAACGTCATCGCCCAGCATCCGGAATTGGTAAATTCATATGTCGCCTGACCGCACTCAGACCTTCTTCCATCAGTACGCCAACGACTTCGACGCCATCTATGGCAACCAGAACGGAGTCCTCGACAGCGTCATCAACAAGCTCTTCCGCAAGAGCATGCGCCTGCGCTATGAGAAGTCGATTGAGGGCTGCGAGCCGGTGCAGGGCAAGAGCGTCCTCGATGTGGGCTGCGGGCCGGGTCACTATTCCATCACCGTAGCGCAACGCGGCGCGTCGCGCGTGGTCGGTATCGACTTCGCAGACGGCATGCTGAAGCTCGCTACCGAACATGCGAAGAAGGTCGGCGTCTCCGATCGATGCAAGTTCATGGTGGCGGATTTCTACACCTATCAGCCGAGCGAGATTTTCGACAACGTCATCGTGATGGGCTTCATGGACTACATGCCTGACCCTGAGAAAGTTGTGGCCAAGGTGTTGTCGCTGACCCGCAGCAAAGCGTTCTTCTCATTCCCGGTCGCCGGCGGCATCCTGGGATGGCAGCGGCAGATGCGCTACAAGAAACGCTGCGATTTGTTCCTCTATACCAAGCCGCAACTGCAGCAGATGTTCGCCAAGTTTCCGGAAGTGAAAGCGACCATCGAACCTATCAGCCGCGACTTCTTCGTCACGCTGGAGAGGATCGGACCGAAGGCTTAGCGAAGCAGCGTCGATTGCAGTCCAAAGCAGAGGTGTCCAGTGCACCGAATACGACACGTCCTTTGCTGTGTGGGAATGTGCGCTGCATTGATGGCTGCCTGTTCAGGGCAGGCGCGGTCCGCTGCAGTAGAACCCTTCCGACTGTTGGATCACCTTGCTGGAGACTGGATACTGACGGGCACGATCGCCGGCAAGCAGACGACGCACGACGTCGAGGCAAGCTGGGTGTTGAACCGCGAGTACCTGCGGCTGCACGAAGTGTCGCGCGAAAAAACTGCAAGCGGCGCTCCGGCGTATGAAGCCATCGTGTTCATCGGCTGGGATAACAAGGCACATCAGTACACCTGCCTGTGGCTCGACTCAACCAGCGGAGACGGCCTGTCGGCACAGACCATCGCGCGGGCTACGCCAGCCGAAAACTCCATTCCATTCCTCTTCACCATCTCGCCTTCTGAATTTCTGCACACAACCTTCACTTACGACTCGACAGCCGATAGTTGGCGATGGCTGATTGATGACGAAGCCAAAGGAAAGACAGACCGCTTCGCCGACGTGAAGCTCCTACGAGCTCCGTCAGCTACAAAGTTCGGATCTTCACGGTAAACGAGCGGAGTGACAATTTAGTGCCGGTCAGATGGGTGACATCAGGTGAAACTACTAGACGTTTTGTAATCTTGGGTAGATAAAGTCGCTGATTGGCACACGCGATTCTCGTCCTGATTGTCATTCGTCAATGTTGATAGAAAATCACTGAGTATTTTTCTTCCTTGTGCTACTCTGCTTTTGCACGCGCCGGAATGGCCAGCTTTCGGCGATTTCGCTCCTCCATCTTTTTCGGAGTAGGGCTTCCAATGCGCTGTCTTCCTGTAGTTCGTCCTGCTGGATTTTCTGCCAAGAGAAGTTTTCGGAAAGCTTCTACTTCTCTGGCTCTGCTGCTTTTCGCGCTAACTTCTACAGGGATCCTGGCCGCCCAGAATTCCACAACTATCAAGGCCACGCCCCTGGCCGTTGTAAACGGCACCGCGCAGTCTGCCGGTCCCTACAATCCGCAGCAGATGCTCCGGTTAGTCTTCGCGCTGAAACCGCCCCACTTGGAGGAGGAAGAAGAGTTCCTCCGCCAGCTGCAGGATCCCGCTTCGCCTAAGTTCCATCAGTACTTGAGCCAGCAGCAATGGAACGAGCGCTTCGCGCCATCGGCGCAGGACGAACAGGCCGTCGTCTCCTGGGCGCAAAGCCAAGGGATGACCATCACGTCACGGTTCGCCAATCGCCTTCTGGTAGATGTCGAAGCCCCGATCTCTGTGATCCAGAGAGCTTTCAACGTAACCATCAACGCATACCAACTGGAAGGCAAGAGTTACTTTTCCAACGATCGCGATCCTTCGCTCCCGGCTTCTCTGGCGCCAGCTATCAATGCTGTGTTCGGCCTGAACAACATGGAAGGTGTGCACTCGTTTTCCAGGTACAAGGACAACCTGGAGTATCCGGTCTATTCTCCCGGGCCTGGCAATTCGGTCGATCCGCCTTTCCGAAAAGATGGCGACGCGGCAAAATTTGCAGCTCAGATGGCCTCGAAAGGCAAGTCGCAACGCACTTCTTCGGGTCGTGGCTACGGGATGTTTGGCGCGTACGATCCTTCCGACATTTACAGCTCCTACGCTTACAACTATCAACCGTTGATGAGCCTGGGACATTGCTGCAACCCCCTGAACAATCCTAATAACTCTCCACCCGAGGCTTCCGCGGCGATCTCGATTTCGGGTGACTACAACGACTCGGACATCGACACGTTCGCCTCAAATTTCGGCTTGGCCGTCAATGTTCAGCGGCATCATGTCAATGGCACTGCCCCCTGCTGTTCCACCGAAGCCACCATGGACGCGGAGTGGATCACGGCGACAGCAAACAGCTTCGGCAACCCCTCCAACACAGCGCAGGTCCACGTCTATGTCTCCTCCACCTGGGATCTCGGGAACATGCTCGCCGGAGTGAATCAGGCAGGACAGGATGGACTTGCGCGGGTGCTGAGTATGAGTTGGGGCGCGGCCGAGGATGACTTCGGGTCCGGCTACATGAACAGCTTTCACTATGCGTTCAATCAACTGATTGGCCAGGGATGGACGATCGTGGTCGCGGGTGGAGATGCTGGGTCGACAACCGATTGCAGGACCGTCTCCGTGAGTTATCCGGCTTCCGATCCAGATGTCACTGCGGTCGGCGGAACTAACCTCGAAACATCGCAAAACGGCTATAGCTACGAAAATGTATGGACTGGGGGGACCTACGACTGCGTCAACAACGACGGTGGCGGCGGCGGCGGATGCAGCAACTTCTTCACGGCGCCTGGCTATCAGGTCATGCCGGCCTGCAGTAACGGCAGGCGAAGCGTTCCCGATCTCGCGCTCAATGCCGACTGGGTGAACTCACCGCAAAACATTTACTACGATGGCAGCTGGTATCAGGATGGTGGAACCAGTGTTGCAGCACCCGAAATGTCTGGTTTCATTGCGCAGGAAAATGCCTACCTTCTGTACGTGCAAAGTTTGGTAGGGAACACGTGCGGTCCTTACAATTCGGCTGCCTGCTCGCCGGTGGGGACGGTCAATACCTTCATCTATAGCGAAGGGGATTGGCGGTTGGCGCCCCATTACCCTTTCTATGACATCACTCAGGGCTGCAATAACAACGACATCACCCAGAAGTACGGCCTGCAATATTTTTGCGCCGCACCAGGTTATGACCTGGCGTCGGGATGGGGCTCGGCGAACATGTTCCAATTCGCCTGGATGATCAATTACGCGCTGGCGGGCGACGGTCAGGGACCGTCGATTTCCATCAGCGGACCTCCCGTGAACCATTGGTACAACACGGACCAGACCATCAGCTGGAGCATGACCGACGTCAGCGGAAACGGCCACCAGCCAATCGGCGTCGCCGGTTCCAGTCAGGCATGGGATGCGGATCCAGGCGATTCCGGCAGCGAACCATTTCCGGGAGCGGGTAGCAATTTTTACGGTCTGCAAAGCTACGGGGCAAGCGGCGCGGCGAACGGTCTGGCGAATCTTTCTCAGGGATGTCACACCGGTTACGTGCGCGGGTGGGACAATGCCGGCAACGCAAGTCTCGCCGGCTACGGACCGCTCTGTTTCGACAACATCCCGCCCGTCACGCAAATCGTTTTGAGTGGCAATCAACAGCAATTTGGGCATTACACCGGTCCGGTGCAGGTTTCGTTGGTGGCCACGGATAACGCCAGCGGCGTTGCCGTCACCTACTACGCCATCGATTACGGCAACTACCTGACCTATTCCAATCCCTTCTACAGCTACCTGCCGGGCTACCATTGCGTGGAAGCCTACAGCGTGGACAATGCCGGCAACCAGGAAAGTCCGGTGGAGCAATGTTTCAACATTGACTCGAACACGCAGTTCACCTTGTCCGTCACGAAGACAGGCACTGGCGGTGGAACCGTTACCAGTTCCGACGGCGCCATTCAGTGCGGCAGCACCTGTTCCGCGCTCTATTACGATGAGCAGCCCGTAACCTTGACGGCGTCCCCCCAGGCAGGCTCGTTGTTTACCGGTTGGCGCAACTGCGATTTGAGTTTTGGTTTCAGTTGCACCCTGACCATCACCGCGGCCAGGACCGTTACCGCTGTTTTTAATTTGCCGGTCGCGTTGCAGTACGTTCCACTCTCTCCTTGCCGCGTGGTCGATACTCGCTTGCCTAACGGACCTTTCGGTGGCCCGGCCATCTCCGGCGGCACCTCTCGCGACTTTGCGCTTCCCGCTGGGCCGTGTCCCAACATTCCGGCAAACGCCGCAGCGTACTCGCTGAATGTGACGGCGGTGCCGCACGGATATCTCGCGTACCTGAGCGCGTGGCCGACAGGATTCACTCGGCCGCTAACATCCGTCATGAATTCCTTCGACGGCCGCATCAAAGCGAACGCCGTCATCCTGCCGGCAGGCGACACCGCTTCCGTGAGCGTCTTCGTCAGCAATACCGCGGATGTGGTGCTCGATATCGACGGCTACTTCATCGCTCCCTCGACTTCAACGCTGGCGTTTTTCCCCTTACCATCGTGTCGCGTAATCGATACACGCAACGCCAACGGCCCTTTGGGCGGGCCTATTCTGCAGAAGAACCAGTCGCGCGAATTTCCGATTCTCGATGCGACAGGTTGCGGCATTCCTCCGACGGGTGCAGCCGCCTACTCGTTCAACGTTACCGCCGTTCCTCAAGACGGTCAGGAGCTTAGTTATCTGACGGTATGGCCATCCGGTGTGCAGCAGCCGGTTGCCTCCACGTTGAACGCTCTCACAGGCACCATCACCGCCAATGCGGCCATCGTTCCGGCAGGCACCGGCGGAGAAATCAGCGTCTACCCCGCTGGCAACAATACTGATCTGGTGGTCGACATCAACGGCTACTTCGCCGCGCCGTCCTCCGGTCAAAATCCGCTGTCGCTGTATACCTTCAATCCCTGTCGAGTGCTGGACACCCGGCAGAACGGGGGCGCCTTCGATGGACAGATTGTCGTTGGCGTCGAAAACAGTGCCTGCGAAGTTCCGGCAGCGGCGCAAGCCTACAATCTAAACGCAACCGTTTTGCCGAACGGAGCGCTTGGCTATCTGACCCTCTGGGCCGACGGTCAGCCCCGGCCGTTGGCTTCCACCCTGAACGCCCTGGACGGAGCGGTCACCTCGAACATGGCCATCGTGCCCACCAACAACGGCTCCATCGATGCTTACGCCGCTGGGCTCACGCAACTGATCCTCGATATCTCCAGTTACTTCGCCCCATAATCCGAGATTCGCAAAAGAGGAGAAGGGCCACACGCTCTTCTTCCAGATCTCATTCCGCTATCGCACCCTTGCCACTGGCGTCTGCCCGGTTAGACCTTTCTAATGCACATTCGCTAATCACGCACCCCTGCTTCTGCCGATGCAAGACCTGTCGCCCGACGATGTGCGCTTCGTTGGCGAAATGTCGAGTTGCGTTCTGGAGAAGTAGGCATGTCGAATACCCGTTCCGCCGTCCGCGTGATTTTGTTGTCCTTGCTATGGAGTGTTGTTGCTGTCTGCGGATTTTCTCAAGTCCGGACCGGGCCAACCACCGTGCGTCGCGAAATTCATCATGACGTTTCTCCGCCGCTTCTGGAAATGATGCGCACCGCTCCTGCCGAGCCCTATGAGCAACACGAAGCCGAGCCGCGCCGCGCCATTCCACTCCCGCACGGCTTGTCGTCCTTGGCGCAGGATCCGCTGATACAGCCCGCAACTTCCGGCTTCTCACCGCAGATCGGATTGAGCTTTGAAGGCATTGGCGACGGGCAGTACGGCTTTACCGACGAATATGCTCCACCGGACCCCAACGGCGCCGTCGGCGCAACGCAATACGTGCAGTGGGTCAATACGTACTTCGCTGTCTTCGACAAACACAGCGGAGCGTTACTCGCCGGCCCCATGCCTGGCAATGTCTTGTGGTCGCAATTCGGCGGGGGTTGTCAGAGCAACAACGACGGAGATCCCATCGTCTTGTACGACAAGCTTGCCAATCGCTGGGTGATGAGCCAGTTCTCCGTCTCCACCGTGCCTTACCTGCAATGTATTGCCGTCTCGGTCACATCGGACGCCACCGGCGCTTGGAATCGTTACTCCTTCCAGTACACCTACTTCGACGACTATCCCAAGATGGGTGTTTGGTCTGACGCCTACTACGAAACCTTCAACATGTTCAACGGCAACAATTTTGTGGGCAGCGACGCTTGCGCCTATAACCGCGCCGCCATGATGAACGGGCAGCCGGCAACGCAAATCTGCTTCCAGCAGAGCTCACTCGTCGGCGGTCTATTGCCGTCAGATGTGGATGGAACCACCGCGCCTCCTGCGGGCTCACCCGATTACATGTTGACCTACGGAGCGAATTCGCTGCTGCTTTACAAATTTCACGTCGATTTCAGTAATCCGGCGAATTCCACCTTCGCCGGGCCGACCACAATTTCCGTGGCGGCGTTCACTCCGCTTTGCGATGGCGGTTCAGAGTGCGTGCCGCAACCGGGCACCGACAACAAACTCGACTCGCTGGCCGATCGCCTGATGTATCGCCTTGCCTATCGCAACTTTGGCACGCACGAGTCGCTGGTCGTGAATCAATCGGTTGCGGTCACCGGTGGCAGTGGGGTGCGCTGGTATGAAATCCAGGCGCCCAACGCCACACCCATCGTTGCGCAGCAGGGAACGTATGCGCCCGACTCCAGTTATCGCTGGATGGCAAGCGTCGCCATGGACAAAATTGGAGATCTCGCTGTCGGTTACAGCTTCTCCAGCGGCGCCGTCTATCCCGGCGTCGCCTTCGCCGGCCGCGTCCCTTCCGATCCAGCCGGAGCGCTGGAGGCGGAGACCGTCATCATGAACGGCAGTGGCTCGCAGACCGGAACGCTTTCGCGTTGGGGTGACTACAGCGCAATGACCGTTGACCCGGTGGACGACTGCACCTTCTGGTATACCCAGGAATACCTCGTCACCAATGGAACGTGGAACTGGAACACGCGGATCGCGAACTTCAAGTTTCCCGGGTGCGCCAGCGGCAACTACATCGGCTTCTATCCCGACACTTTGAATTTCGGAGTGCAGCCGGTCGGCACCACCAGCACCGCCCAGCCGATCACGCTGAGCAACTATCAGTCGGTGGCGCTTGCCATCAGCAGTATCGCCGTCACCGGGGACTATCTGCAAAGCAACAACTGCGGCGCGTCGCTCGCGCCCAACAGCAGCTGCATCATCAGTGTCAGTTTCCGCCCCACAGCTTCGGGGGTCAGACCGGGCACGCTGACCGAAACCGACAACGGACCCGCCGGTCCGCGCACCGCCAGCCTCACCGGCTTGGGTACTACCACCGCGCCGTGCGTTTTCAACACGCTCTCGAATGGAGGATTCGAAAGTGGCACCCTCGACTGCTGGACGGCCGGCGGCGCATTGACGCCGACCGCTTCTGTTTTGCAAGCGCACACCGGCAGCTTCAGCGCTCAGTTAGGCGCCATAGGACTGCCCGAGCCCGACGGCGACTCCTGGATCTATCAGACCATCACCGTTCCGACTGACCTGCAAACTCCCACCCTCACCTTCTGGTTCTGGCCGGCCAGTGAAGATAGCATCGACTTCGACTGGCAAGAGGCCCAGATTCGGGACACCGGTGGAAACCTCCTCGCTCAGGTCTTTAAGACCGACTCCAACAGCCAGAGCTGGAATTACCTTACGTTCGACCTGACACCATACCAGGGACAGACGGTTCAGCTGTATTTCAACGTTCATGAAGACGGCGACCCTTACGGCTACATCACCTCGATGTATTTGGACGATATCGCCATCGTCGAAGGTGTGCCCTCACTGCGCTTCGTGCCGGTAACGCCGTGTCGCGTGGTGGATACGCGCAACACTCCTGGCGCGTTCGGCGGTCCTGCCATCAACGCAGGAACCTCGCGCGACTTCGCCATCCCGCAGGGAAGCTGCAGTATTCCGGCGACCGCTCAAGCCTATGCGTTGAATGCCACGGTAGTTCCGCACGGTTCGCTGTCGTACCTGACCATCTGGCCGACCGGAGCCACGCGGCCGACCGTTTCGACGCTGAACTCCCTGGATGGCCGCATCAAAGCCAACGCCGCGATCATCCCCGCAGGCACGTCGCAGTCGGTCAGTGTGTACGCCAGCAATACGACCGACGTTGTGCTGGACATCAGTGGCTACTTCGTCCAGGACAGCACTGCGCTCGCTTATTTCCCGCTGACGCCCTGTCGCGTCGTTGACACTCGCACCGCAACTGGACCGCTGGGTGGGCCGGCTTTGCAAAACGGACAGCAGCGCGATTTCCCGATCCTGCAGGCAACTGCGTGCAACATCCCCAGTGCCGCGCAGGCTTACTCATTTAACGTAACTGCCGTTCCTTCGCATGGCGGCTCGCTCAGCTATCTGTCGACGTGGCCTGCCGGACACTCGCGACCGGTT
>Ga0187884_10004602_pt1 | contig 10027 bp, 7 predicted proteins | sample June2016WEW_20_4_FD_132983 | JGI IMG/M metagenome (GOLD analysis project Ga0187884, IMG submission 132983) | Peatland microbial communities from SPRUCE experiment site at the Marcell Experimental Forest, Minnesota, USA - June2016WEW_20_40 | ecosystem: Environmental > Terrestrial > Soil >...
CCTGCGGGCGTCTGCATCCAGGAATTGGCGACGACGATCCAGATGGCGCTGAAATGCGCACCCAGGCAGACCATCCACGTGGAAAAGAAATGCAGTTTGCGGCTTACCTTGTCCCAGCCGAACAGCAGCACGGCGAGAAAACCGGATTCCAGGAAAAACGCGAAGATGCCTTCCGCCGCCAGCGCGCTGCCGAATACGTCGCCGACATAACGCGAATACGTCGCCCAATTTGTGCCGAATTCAAACTCCATCACGATGCCCGTGGCCACGCCGATGGCGAACGTAAGCGCGAACACTTTTGTCCAGAAGCGCGCCATCTGATGGTAAACCGGGTTTTTGGTTTTAAGCCACAATCCCTCCATGCAGACGAGCAGGACGCCGAGACCGATGCTCAATGGCGGGTAAATATAGTGAAACGCGATAGTCGCCCCAAATTGGATGCGTGACAGCATCAATACGTCCATAGCAGTGCCCTTGATAACGTTTTGAAAAGCCGGGGTCAATGCCCGGATTGGCCCCGGTTTATGACGGTAGATTTTCGGGAGTGGATTTTGCGGCAGGATCCACCGGTTCGTGCGCCTTGCGACCGTGGATCCGCTCATAAGCCCGGCAGAACGGGCACGCGCCCCGCTCGATTTTGGTCACAAACCAAAATGCCGTCCCGCACTGCTGGCGGCGGGCCTGTTTGCAGACCGGGCAGTGCAGGCAAACCCTGGCCAGCATCACGTCAATCCGGGTTTTCATCCTGGCAGGCATTTTATTCCGTTTCGTTTATGGTGTTGATGCGCGTCCAGCTTGTGGCGGCGGCGCCGAACGGTCAAGAGGGTTGAAAGTGGTGCGGTATCCTGTCTTCGCATTGCTTCGACACGGCAGGCCGCGTAATCTGCGGGCAACATTTTCATGAAACTTCTCGTCATCGGTTCGGGCGGACGCGAACACGCGCTGGTCTGGAAACTGGCCCAATCGCCGCATGTCACCCAACTGTGGTGCGCGCCGGGGAATGCGGGGATCCAACAGGAGAGAACGAAGAGAACGGAGAAACCCGTCGAGTGCGTCAACATCGGCGCGGAAGATTTGTCCCGGTTGCTCGCCTTCGCGCAGGAAAAGAAAGCCGACCTCATCGTCGTCGGGCCGGATAATCCACTCGCGCTCGGCATCGTGGATTTATTCCAGAAAAATGGCCTGCGGATCTGGGGACCGAACCAAAAAGCCGCGCAGTTCGAGTCATCAAAAGTTTTCTCACAGCGGTTCATGGAGAAATACGGCATCCCGACTGCGCGCGCCGGAACGTTTTCGGTGGCAGGGCCCGCAAAGGCCTTCGCGGCTTCGCTGGATGGCAAATGTGCTGTGAAAGCCGACGGTCTGGCGCTCGGCAAAGGCGTTTTGATTTGCACCAGCGTGGCGGAAGCGGCCCGGGCGATTGACGAAATCCTCGTCAGCAAGGCCTTCGGTGCAGCGGGCGCAAAAATCGTCATCCAGGAATTTCTCGAAGGCATGGAGATTTCGCTCCACGCAATGTGCGACGGGAAGACGGCGAAACTTTTCCCGACCTCACAGGATCACAAACGGGCGTTGGACGGCGACCGGGGTTTGAACACCGGCGGCATGGGCACCTATTCGCCCACGCCATTTTTGACCGACACACAACTAGCTGACACCGGAAGCAAGATTTTCGATCCTTGGCTGCGGGGCTGTGCGGCGGAGGGGATTGATTTTCATGGAATTTTGTATCCCGGCATCATGTTGACAAAAGCCGGTCCGAAAGTTTTGGAATTCAACGCGCGTTTCGGTGATCCGGAGACGCAGGTTTATCTGACGCGGCTGGAAAATGACTTGGTGGAACTGCTCAATGCCAGCGTGAGCGGCACGTTGAGCAAAATTGAAATGAAATGGAGTCCGCAGGCAAGCGTGTGCGTGGTGATGGCCAGCGGCGGTTATCCGGGCAGCTACACGAAGGGCAAGCCAATCCTTGGCCTGGCCGAAGCGGCGATGCTTCCAAACGTAAAGGTGTTTCACGCCGGGACGGCAAAGTCCGGCGACCAAATCGTCACCAATGGCGGCCGTGTTCTCGGTGTAACCGCTTGGGCAAAGGATTTGAAATCCGCACAAGCAGCGGCCTACGCAGCGGTTGGAAAAATTTGTTTTGACGGCGCGCACTTTCGTCGCGACATCGCGGCGAAAGCATTGTGGCCGCGTTTGTAAAAACGCTGAGAAAACCGCACTTTGACAAGTGCAGCTACGTCTGTTGCTCGAACGTCACTGACTACCAATCGCGTCATTGATTTTGGCCGCAAGCTCTCTGGCTTCCTCCGCGGTGAAGTGGCCGGTTATCTGGACTTTGCCGTCAGATATTTCCGACCGGATCACCGGCACCAAATACAAATGGCCGTCCAACACAATGGCCAGGCGTTTGTTGATGTTCTCTTTTGTGACTGCGGCAAACAGTTCCTTGCCGACGTCACTGAGTTCGACGTCAATCTGCGGAGCGCCGGATGACGGGTCGGTGGTAACGGTGGCGGAACTGATGGCGGTGTAGTCCATCAAAGGCGTTTTCTGAACGTGCAGGGTTTCTCCCCCGGCACCGCTGGCGTTGTTGGTCATGGGCTCGGTATCCTTCCCCGGCCCATCGAGGACAAGCTGCACCTGAAAGGAGGCTGGCTGGTTTGGCTGTGGGTTCGCACTCGATGCGGGTTGGCCGGCCGGGCCGCGTGTCTTTGACTGCGCTGCGGCTGCGGTTTGCTCAAGCTCGCGCTGTTGTCGTCGCAGCACCCCGACTTCGCCACGAAGTTTGAGCAACTCTCTCAACCGTTCGCTGCTCAAGGAAGGCGATCGATTGGCCTGAACGACCCGGTTGGCCAGGCCTTCGTTTTCAGATTTAAGTTGCGCGATTTTATCAGTCAGCGTCGTTTGCTGTTGCTGGAGTGTCTGATTCTGGCTTCGCAGGGTTGAGGCTTGGCGCGCCTCATAGACACCCGTGCCGACTGCGGCGGCGATGGTGGCGGTAATTAGAGTTTTTTGGAGTATAGTCATGGTAATGGTTTTGGTGACGGCGATGACGGTTGAAGTCGAAACGGCAGTTCCGGCCAGAATGGCGGCGGCGGAAATTGTGGCGGCCAGCCCAACCGGCGCGGCCTGGACGGCGTTGGCCGAGATGACCATCGCCAGCGCGGCGCCGGTCGTGGCGATGCCGTGATGCGCCAGATATTCACGCAATTTTTCCAGGGCGCGGGAAACCCGCTTTTGCGCCGTGTCATCGCTCACGCCCAACGCGATGCCCACGGAGCGCAGGTCCTGGTTCTTGAAGAATTGCAACACCAGCGCATCGTGGTCGGCCTCATTCAATCCGGAGATGGCTTCGTCCAGAAGGGGGCACAGGCGGCCCCAATCCGGTGCGGTTTCAGGAGACGGGTGAAGATTTTCCATGGCTTGCCTTTCGCGCGAATGCCGGCGGAAATCGTCGCGCCGGAGATTGAGGGCGAGATTGCGCGTGCAACGACACAACCAGCCGGCCAGCGAAGCGTCCGGGTTCAATTTTCCGGCCAGGGTACGCGCGCCGCGCGCGAGGCTGGCAAAGACGTTTTGGGCGACGTCACACGCCAGATCGGACGACGGCACCTGGCGCAACGCCGCGGAATAGACGAGGTCCGTGTGCCGGGTGACGAGTTCAGTGAACGCGGATTCGCTGCCGGATTCGGCATATTCGCGCAGGAGCTGGGCATCGGACTTTGGCTGCATCTCACCCATTAAATAACCGGGTCGCCGGAAATCCGACAAAGTATTTTTGGGATTTGATTTCGATGGCACGCAGTTCCATCGCGACATTTGAGCAAGGCTTCCAAAAATTGCAGCATTTACTTCCCGGCGGAATTTTTCAGCATCAGTTTTTGCAGTGCGGCCTGTTGTTCCGGTGTAGTGGCGAAAGGCAACAGTTGGGAAACATCATCCGCCCATTGTCCGTCATGGGCCGCTTTGAATGCTTCCCAGACCGGATTCATCGTCGGCGCAACTTCCTGGGACAAAAAATCCGTGCTGCCAAAACCGTTGGGACCGATGCCGTAGCGAGTATCGAACACATCATCCACCGGCGCTTTCTGTGTTATGATCACATCTCCACCTAGGCCCAGACTTTGTACGGTTGCGGCGGACGCGATCTCCCACCGTTGCAGAATGGTGTCATCCACCGGCGAATCGAAATACGGCTGCAATTGGGCGAGATCGGTCGGCATCTGTCCGCTGTTGCCTTGCAGGTATGCCTTTAACGCTTTCTGTAACATGGACGCAACTTTGCTTTCAGCGGCGCTGCGCAACGAAGCCAGCGCACGACGATAATCAGCATCGGTGTCGAGTTTGCCATTGGCGGCATTGAGCCAATCCTGATCAGTAACAAATTGCAGTTCGGGAATTTTTGCGTTTGGCGTTTCTGCCAATCGCTGCTTGAGTTTATTCATTTTGGCCACCAATGCTTTTGCTGATGCATCTGTCGGATCATTCGCTTCGTTTCGCAAGCGCGCCACTTCACCGCGCAATTTCAGAAGCTCGGCCGTGTTTTGGTTTGATTTCAATTGCTCGTTTTCCGCCTGCAATTCCGCCAGGCGTTTCGTCACGTCGTCGCGTTCACCCTGCAGTTGCTGAATTTGTTCGGCCAACGGTGCTTGCTGTTGCTGAACGGTTTGAACTTGGCTTCGCAACATTGAGGTTTGGCGGGCTTCGTAAATTCCTGCTCCGGCAACGACCGCGAGCGTGGCGGTGACGAGAGTTTTTTGCAGTGTGGTCATGGCAATGGCTTTGGTGGCGGTAATTACGGTTGAAGTGTGAACGGCAGTTCCGGCCAAAACAGCGGCGGTGGCAATGGTGGCGGCCAATCCGACCGGCGCGGCCTGGACGGCGTTGGCGGCGATGACGACAACCAGTCCACTCGCGCCGACGGCGACGCCGCGTTTAGAGAGGAATTCGCGCAGCCGTTCCACGGCGCGGCTCACCCGCTTCTGCGCGGCGTCCTCGGTCGTGCCCAGGGTTTGTGCCATCTCACGGGCGGACTTGCGCTCAAAGTAGCGCAGCAGCAGGGCGTCGCGGTCCGGCTCGCTCAACTCGCCCAGTGCCGCGTCGAGTTGCGGGGCGATGTGTTCCCAGATGGCGTTGGGTTCGGGGGCAAATAATTCGTTCATGGCGACGGCCTCCTGTTCGCGATCACGGCGGCGCACCTCGGAGCGGACGGCGTTGGCCGCGAGGTTTTGCGCCGTGCGGTGCAGCCAGCCGGATAACACTGAACGATCCGCGAGTTGCCCGGCATTCTGCGCCAGCGCGACAAATGCTCCTTGCGTCACGTCCTCGGCCAGGTGCGCGTCGCGCACCATGCGCAACGCGGCGGAATAGACCAGGTCAACGTGCCGGCGCACCAGTTCGGCAAAAGCCGCCTCCGTTCGCCGTTCGGCGTAATCGCGCAAAAGCTGTTGGTCGGTCAAACTGTTCACTCACAGAATAGTAACCGCCGCCGCTCAAATCGGACAGGGAAAGGAGAGAAGATTTGATTTCGACGTCACGCAGTTCTCAGCGGCAAGCTGCCGGCCCAGACCGGTAACCACGAAATCCTACAGGATGCAGATGAGCACCGTCTCCACTATTGACATGGCAACGGAAAAGGCGACCAGGCGCTGGAAGAATTTATTGAATATCTGAAGCGTCATCTCGAGCTGCTGGGTCACTGTCTCCACAATCTGGGTGAGGCTCCGGTCCAGTTGCCCGCTAAGTGACCCCGTGTTAATCATCCCTTTGAGGTCGTCCTCCAGCAGCGCCGACGTCCCGAAGGCATCCCCGAAGGTGCCGTTCTCTGCCAGAATTTCCCGGGCGTTCAGCAAATCCTGACAAATGGCGTCATTGCGAACGGTCTGCCACGCCAGGTCGAACATGTGGACCGCCCCCAGGCCCCCAGCCTCGTAGGCGAGCCGGAACGTGGCAAAAAACAAGACGACCGCCAGACGGATCTCGGTCTCGCGGATGAGCGGGATCTGCAAAAGGACGAGGTCAACCGCCCTTTTCACCGGCTGAATCTTGAACAGAAGCCACCCCAACAGGGCGAGCAGCGAGCCGGCCCCGAAAGTGGCGCAAAAAAAATGCCAGGCTGCCTGGTACTTTCCGAAATACACGAAAACTCTGGTGCGGATGATCCAGCCGAAGACGATGCAGACAAGAGGATAGAGCCAGGTGTTGCGCACCAGCCGCACGGAGGGTCCAATTCGGTGGCAGTAATGGTAAAGCAATTGAAATGCTTCCACCAACCGGCCACCCGTTTCTCCCGCACGAATCGCCGGGAGGAAATAGTGCGGGAAATTCCTCACACCGGGCTCGAGAGCCTCGGAAACCGACATTCCCTGATCGCACCGCTCCAGAGCTGCGCGAACAACCTCCCGAAGAGCTTTGGATCGCGTTCTTGCCCCGCTCAACTCCAGCGACTTCTTCGGCGTCAGCCCTGATGACAGGCAAGTTGCCATCGAGTTCGCAAAGAGCCACAGGCTTTGGTTGTCGATTCTCATGATGACGTGACTATGCACGACGACCAGATTAACATCGTCGTGCAACCGCAGCCAACCTCGGCCCGGCTGCCAGCGTTGGGCAAGGCGCTCTGACAGTCAAGACCAACCGATTCTTGCTTGGTTTGCACACCAGAACCTTGTGCTTTTCTTGCGGCTTTCGGGTCTTCGGCCGGCTATTCCTTGACCCGCTTGGCCTCCCAATCGCGCGTGAAGGGCTGGCCCGCCCACTCGGTTTCGACAGTGCCCTGGATCATGTCGCCGGTGATCTTCCCGTGGAATTTCCTCACGGCGTTTTGCCCTTTCCCCGACTCTGGGGGGACGGTAACGGTGAAGGAAATCTCGCTCGCCTTGAGGTTCGCGTCTTGGAGGATCATTTCGATGTCTTGCTGGCCGCGACGGCGAGTCAATGTGCCGGTCAACATGTCTCCTTCCAGCTTGAGTTTGAGAGTGGGTTGAAACGTCTGACTCTTGCCAGAGTTGTTCGTCTGGTCTTTGCCAGAGTCAGTGTAAGTCACCTTCCAAGTTCCAGTGGGGTCCGGCTTCGCATCTTGGGCGCGAACCAGGCCGCCGAGCGCGAGGATGAGGCACAGAGTCGATAATGTGAGTTTCATACGGTTAACATGTTTGCGGTTGTTTTCCTGTGATGTTTCATGAGGGAAAAGTGTCTTTCGTTGGTCAAGGCTGGCTATGTTTCGATTGCAACCACAGCACTGCGTTCACCTCGCCGTAAAGTTTCTTGCGTTCAAAGTAACTGGCCAGTTCGGCCTCGTTAAGAGTTGGAAGCAGCTGGTCTCTGGTGTTGAGCGCATCGCGGATGGCTTGCTTTTGCCGGTCCAACTCGGCCAGCACTTCGCTGACCGGGCGGCCCAGAAAATCGTAATTCACCGCCGGATCCAGTTGTCCCAGTATCTTTTTCTCGATCGCGATTCCCACCAGTTGATCTATCGGGCCGCCGGCCCGCAGGATGTTGCCCAAAACCATGCCCATGGACGCCATGGAATTTGCCGAGGCGGCATCTCCTTGGGTGAGGTCTTGTTGCTGTGTCTGCATCATTTGGTTCGCCAGGTTTTTTAAGGAAGGAAGATACGACGCTGACTCGCTCGAAGGCGCCCACGCTTTGGCCGCCAACGGGGGCCAGCCGGCCAGATCACACATCTCTTCCACCGCCTGATCGGCTTGCGCGGCGTAGGTGTCGAAGGATTGCTGGTGCGTCGCTTCAGCAAGCTCCCGAACAGCCAGGTCAGGCTGTTTTGAATTGAAATAGTCCAATGCCGAAAAATACCAGGCCAGGGCGTTGTCCGGAGACGAAGCCTTGAACGCGTCAATCCATTGGCGCTGCTCCTCGGGGAAAACCTTGTCGGCGATGATGGCAAACTGGACGGCGGGGGTGTTCGGGAAATTTGTTGCCGCCTCCCGCAGATAGGATTGATCGTGGCTCATTCGATACGCCGCCAGGAGACTTTCCGCGTTGCGTTTGTTTTGCTGCAAATAAGCCTCGATTTCCTTACGCGAGAGTGCGTCGGGAGGTTTTGCGGGCCTGTTTTGCTGCAAACTAGCCTCGATTTCTTCACGCGAGGGTGCGAGGCGTGAGTCGAGAAACGCTTGAAGCTGTTCATACGGTGATTGTGCGACGGGCGGGTTTGTTGCGCTGGACGCCGCGACGCGTGGAGCGGGCGCATGTTTCAGTTGCGCGACCCGGCCTGCAAGGCCTTCGTTGTCGGTTTTGAGTTGCGCAATTTGCTGGCGCAAAGACTGGTTCTCCTCGCGCAGTTTTGCCTGATGTTGAACCACCAAAGGTGTCGCCACACCAGCCACGACAACGGCCCCGATAATTGCAGCCTGGAGTTTTGTCATGGTCATCAATTTCAACAGCGTGAGGGTGGTGCCGGTTCCCGTCGCCGCGGCGGCCAGGGCGGCACTCGAAATGCCGGCCGCCAAACCGGCGGGCGCGGCTTGAATGGCATTGGCGGAGATCAAAACCACGAGTCCGCCCGCGCCAACCGTCACGTTTCGTTTCGTGAAAAATTCGCGCAGCCGTTCCACGCCGCGGCTCACGCGCTTTTGCGCGGCGTCGTCGGACGTGCCGAGCGTTGCGCCAACTTCGCGGAGAGATTTGTTCTCGAAGTAGCGGAGCAAAACGGCGGCGCGGTCGGTTTCATCAAGCGTGTGCATGGCTTCGTCGAGGAAAGGTTCGATGTGCGTCCAATCTGCGGTCGTGGCGTTCATGGCATTCATCTCCGAGGCGATTTGTTCGCGCAATTGCCGGCGGGCTTCGCGGCGGACCACGTCAATCGCCGTGCGGCGCGCAACTTGGTAAAGCCACGCGGTCAAAATGGTGTCGGGTTTCAATTTGCCGGCATTGCGCGCGAGGTCGCTGAAGACGGATTGCGACACCTCCTCGGCCAGTTGCGGCGAACGCACCTGGCGCAGCGCGGCGGAATAGACCAAATTCACATGGCGGTTCACCAGCGCGGTGAAGGCGTCCTGCGAGTGGTCGCGGGTGAATTGCCCCAGCAAATCCAAATCACGCGTCATCGTTTTCAATTATATCGCCGCCGCCGCCCGGAATCCGACAAAATTTCTTTGCGTTTTGACCGTAGCAGTCCCGTCATGCGGGATCAGTCCGCTCCAACTTCAATAAAACCCTGGAGAATGAGCCGGCTCACGTCGGCTGCTACAGTTGAACATGCTCGCTCCTTTACTTTCGTGATTTTGTCCCGCATTTTAAGCGCAACATGACACGACGTTTTTTAAGTCTTTTCGTCCTGGCTATGACCGGTTGGTTGGCAACGCCCTGCGCCCGGGGCGCAGATGCCACGAACCCGGCGCCGGATTTCAAGGAAGTCTATGATTTGCTGCGCACGAATCTCACGGGCGCAACGGACGATAATTTGAACCGCGCGGCGATCGAAGGCTTGCTGTCCCGGTTCCCCGGCAAAGTTTCATTGGTCGGCGACACGGCAAATGGGGCTGCGTTCCCGCCGGGCGGGACAGCATTGAGCAAATCGGCGGTCTTGGAAAATGACGTTGCCTATCTGCGCATCGGTCGGGTCGCGGGAAACCTCGCGAACGAATTGAGCGCGGCGTATCGCGCGTTGACAACCACGAATAAAGTTGCCGGCGTCGTTTTGGATTTGCGGTTCGTCGGCGGCGACGATTCCGCATCGGCGCAGGCCACGGCGAATTTGTTCGCGTCAAAAAAGATCGTCGCCGGATCGCTGGTCGTGCTGGTGAACGGCGAAACGCGCGGCGCGGCGGAAACGCTGGCGGCGGCCTTGCGCAAAGCGGGTGTGGCATTGATCATCGGCAACCCGACGGCGGGCACGGCGGCGGCTTTCAAGGAATTCCCCCTGCGCAACGGCGAACGGTTGCGCATCGCGACGACGCCGGTCAAATCAAGCAATGGCCCGGCGATTCCATCCGGCGGTTTGCAGCCCGACATTGCCGTGACCGTGAGCGCGGACGACGAACGCGCGTTTTGGGAAAATCCCTACGCG
>Ga0187884_10004603_pt1 | contig 10025 bp, 6 predicted proteins | sample June2016WEW_20_4_FD_132983 | JGI IMG/M metagenome (GOLD analysis project Ga0187884, IMG submission 132983) | Peatland microbial communities from SPRUCE experiment site at the Marcell Experimental Forest, Minnesota, USA - June2016WEW_20_40 | ecosystem: Environmental > Terrestrial > Soil >...
AAGCTGAACGCGGCGCAGTACACCTTCTTGTCCACCGTGTCGCCCGGCGCGGCCGGGCAGGCCGTGGACGAATACCCTAAGTCGTCGACGAGGGCCTTGAACACGTTCGGCCAGGTGGCGAGTATGGCCCGAGTTTTCGTGGGGTCGGGCGGCCGGCAGCGCATGGCCACCAAATCGTATGCCGGATTGGTGTCGCTGCCCACATAGCGAACGACGTCTTGGACCGGCATGGCCGGCTCGTAATAGATCGTTGCGCTCACGAAGGCCCGCTTCTGGACGTTGTTATTTCGGCCGATGCTCGTGACGCTTTGCGTCGGGCTGACGTAGATGATCCGCTCGAAATCGTTGATGGCCGCGAACCCTGTGGCCGCCTCGCTGGTGCGAGTGCGATCGGCCACTGTTGCCGGCGAATTCTCCGCAGCCGCCACAGTCGTCACAGGGGGCATGCTGGGGTTCACGGCAGACCTGTAGGCCACAAGAAGCAGGGCTCCGATTACCAGGGCCAAGATTGGCAGGGGTCTCACATTAGCAAGCCGATAAAAAAGCCTTCTTTTGGCATTTCCCATAGAGATCCTTTCCTCCGACGTTTTCCATCGGCTCCCCCTTGCAGCGGCAAACAGATCCGGGGCAACTCAGTGGATCCGACGCATACCACTGAGAACTGCGAAATCACTTGGCCTGGGACAACCCGGATCGAATTGAAGCTCCGCCTCGCCCATTTGCCACAAAGGGAAAACCCTCTCCCGCCGCAGGGCCGAGTGCAGTTGCTTGGGGAAACCAGTCACGCTATGGAGCGTGTTGGAGGTGGACCCCGTAGTCAAGAGTACTTTTGGTGGGCAATAAGTTAACGTCGGCAAAGCCTGCTTTTGCCTGGTCCTCATCTCCCTTCAGGGGGAATAAGGTATCGAGCGTCCGGGCCATTAGGGCGGGAACGAAAAGGAGGCTTGACAAATCCCCATACATGACCTATGGTCATATTCGAGTCAGAGTCATAGTTGACAAAGGGTCATTTATGTTGCGAAACCAGCAAGCCACTTTTGAGCGCAGGGCGCCTGGAAGGAAACCCAAACTCGGCCGCCGGGAGCGCCACCGGGCTGAAACCCGGGCGCGCATCCTGCAAGCGGCTCTTAGCCTCTTCGCGCGCCAGGGCTTCGCCGCCACCCGCATCGAGCAGATCACCGAAGCTGCCGATGTAGGCAAGGGCACTTTCTTCAATTACTTCCCGAGTAAAGAACACGTGCTGGCAGGGTTTGCGGGAAGGCAAATCGGGAAGATTCAAGGGGCGCTGGAGAAAGCGCGGCAGGGCGCGCAGCCCATCCGCGAACTCCTCTTTCACCTTCTGCTGTCCCTGGAGAACGAGCCCGGCCTGAATCCCGAGCTGACACGCAGTCTTCTGGTTGCCCTGCTCTCCAGCCAGGCGGTTCGCGAGCTTGCGAATCCCAACCTGGAGCGCGGCCGGCAACTCCTGGCTGAGATCTTCGCGCTGGGCCAGCAACGAGGGGAAATCCGGGCGGCAGCGAACCTCGTCGAGCTGGCGCGCTTTTTCCAGTTGAGCGCCTTCGGCACCATGTTCCTGTGGTCGCTCCACCCCGCGCCGAAGCTCCCGGAGTGGCAGCGTTCAGCATTTGAGCTGCTCTGGTCGGCGCTGGCGGCGAAAGCAAAGAACCAGCCCAAGGAGAAGCGCCCATGAAGGACAAAAAGAAATTGATTGCCGCCCTTCTCGCGCTGCTCGTTGTGGCAGCCGTAATCTTTTACGTCATCCGCGGCGGCTCTGCCCATGCCGGCGCCATCCGGCTCTCGGGCAATATCGAGGTGACCGACGCCGAAGTGAGTTTCAAGATTCCGGGCCGGGTGGTGGCCCGCCTGGTAGACGAGGGTGACCTCGTCAAAACCGGCCAACTCGTGGCTCGTCTCGACAGCGCCGAGCTGGCTCAAGAAGTGGCTCTCCGGAAGGCGGATGCTCAGACCGCGCAAGCCGCGCTGGAGGAGCTCGTGGCAGGGTATCGGAAAGAGGACATCGCGCAGGCCGAAGCCGCCGCCCAGCAGGCTCAGTCCCGCCTGGAAGAAATGCTGGCGGGATCGCGTCCCCAGGAAATCGCTGCCTCCCAGGCGACGGTGGAGCGGGCAAAAGCCGAGACGCAGCGTGCCAAGGCCGATGCGGCCCGCTACGAGGCGCTGGTGAAAAAAGACGAGGTTTCCCAACAACAATACGACGCGGTGCGCACGACCTACGAAACCTCCCTGGCAAGGCAAAAAGAAGCCGAGGAACAGTTCAAGCTGGTGAAGGAAGGCCCGCGAAAAGAGCAGATTGAGCAGGCTCGCGCGGCCATGGTGCAGGCGAAGGAACACTTCCGCCTGCTTCGCAACGGCCCCAGGAAAGAAGATATTGAACAGGCACGCGCCCGGCTCGAGCTAACCAAGGCCGCGCTGGCAGAGGCCGAGACACGATTGAGCTATGCTACGGTGAACTCGCCGCTCTCCGGCGTGGTTCTTTCCAAAAACGTCGAGCCCGGTGAATACGTTTCGGCGGGAACCCCCATCGTCACGGTCGCTGATCTCGACAACATCTGGGTGCGTGCTTATATCAATGAGACCGACCTGGGCCGTGTCAAGGTCGGCCAGCGGGCGCGGGTGACGACTGATTCGTATCCGCACAAGGTGTACGACGGCCGAGTCGCTTTCGTGGCCTCACAGGCGGAGTTCACTCCCAAGATGGTTCAAACAGAAAAGGAGCGCGTCAAACTGGTTTACCGCGTGAAAGTGGACATCACGAACCAGAACTTGGAGCTGAAGCCGGGAATGCCGGCGGATGTTGAAATCCTGGCCGGGCCGGAGGACAGGTGATGGACGTCATCCGCGCTGTGGCGCTCACCAAATCTTTCGACGCCCTGACCGCTGTTGACTCCCTCACACTCACCGTGGCGCAAGGCGAGATCTTCGGCCTGGTGGGCCCGGATGGCGCGGGCAAGACCACCACGATGCGCCTGCTCACCGGCATCATGGACCCAACCTCCGGAGACGCCTGGGTGATGGGTAAGCACATTGTTCGCGAGGCCGAACCGCTGAAAGACGACATTGGATACATGAGCCAGCGGTTCGGGCTTTACCCCGATCTGTCGGTGATGGAGAACATCGCTTTCTATGCGGACATCTATGGTGTGCCGCGCAAGGGCCGGGAGGAAAAAACCGCTCGGCTGTTGGCCTTCAGTAACCTCACGCCCTTTCGCCAGCGGCTGGCGGGAAACCTCTCGGGCGGCATGAAACAGAAGCTCGGACTTGCCTGCGCGCTCATTCACACACCGAAAGTCTTGTTTCTGGACGAGCCCACCAACGGCGTGGACCCGGTCTCGCGGCGCGATTTCTGGCGCATCCTTTATCAGTTGCTCCGCGAGAGAGTCAGCATCTTCGTCTCCACCGCTTATCTGGACGAAGCGGAGCGCGCCAACCGCGTGGGGCTGATTCACCGTGGCAGGCTGCTCGCCGTAGGGACGCCCAGTGAGGTGAAGCAACTCATGCGCGGCGTAATCCTCGAGGTTCGCTCGAGCGAGCCGCGGCGCGCCACGGCGCTGCTTCGCCAAAAGTTCCCCGCCAATTCGGTTGGACTCTTCGGTGACCGCGTTCACATGGTTACGACGGAGCCGGAAACGACCGCGCGCGCGATGGAGATGTGGCTTGGCGGAGCGGGCCTGAAGGTCGAGGGGATACGCCGCATCGAGCCGGGGCTCGAAGATGTTTTCGTCGCCGTGCTTAGTTCGGCTGACAACAAGGAAAGCCATGCACAGTAACGCGTCACCCTCGGGCGCTGTAGGGCCGACCCTTGGGTCGGCCTGGCCGGGGCAAGCCCCGGCCCTACACCAATTGCCGCGCCCGAGACTGAGGCATTGCCATGCACAGCCCTGATCCCGAAAAGGCGGTGGTCGTCAAGAACCTGGAACGGCGCTTCGGCAGCTTCATCGCCGTGAACCGGATCAGCTTCGAAGTGGCCAAGGGTGAGATCTTCGGCTTCCTGGGCCCAAACGGAGCGGGCAAGTCCACCACCATTCGAATGCTCTGTGGAATCCTGGCGCCTACCTCGGGTGAAGGAATGGTGGCGGGGTTTGACGTGCGCACGCAGCCGGAGAAGATCAAAAGCCACATCGGCTACATGAGCCAGAAGTTCTCGCTTTACGAAGACCTCACGGTGGAAGAGAACATCGACTTTTACAGCGGCATCTACTGCATCGCGCCCGAAAAGAAGAAGCAGCGCAAGGAATGGGTGATCGAGATGGCCGGGCTCAAGGAGCACCGGCGCTCGCGCACCGCCATTCTCTCCGGCGGGTGGAAACAGCGGCTGGCGCTGGGCTGCGCCATCCTGCACGAGCCGCCCATCATCTTCCTCGACGAGCCCACCTCCGGAGTGGACGCCATCAGCCGCCGACAATTCTGGGACCTTGTTTATGATCTCGCCAGCCGCGGCGTCACCGTGTTTGTCACCACTCACTACATGGACGAGGCCGAGTATTGCGACCGCATGGCGCTGATTTACCGTGGCGAGCTGATCGCGATGGGGAGTCCCGCCATCCTCAAGAGCCAATTCATGCAGGAGGACGTTCTGGAAGTCCAGTGCGAGCGTCCGCAAGACGCCATGAGTGAGATTGAGAAGCTGGAAGGAATCAAGGAGGTGGCGCTGTTTGGCAATAGGCTGCACGCGATTGCCCTGGATGGCGAACAGGCTGTCCCGCGCGTCCGCGAAGCGCTGCGCGGAGGGGGTTACCAGGTGGAGCGCATTGAGAAGATCGCTCCCTCGCTCGAGGACGTTTTCGTTTCACTCATTGAGGCCCGGGACCGCGCCGAGCAGCCTCAACCGGCGGTGCGAGGATGAACCTCATTCGCCTCGGGGCGATGGCCCGCAAGGAATTCATCCACGTTCTGCGCGATCCGCGCAGCTTGGGGATGGCCATTGCCATGCCGGTTTTCCTGCTCCTGCTCTACGGCTACGCCCTGACGCTGGACGTGGATAACGTGCCCATGGTCGTCTGGGACCAGAGCGAAACGCCGGCCAGCCGCGAGTTCATCAGCCGCTTTGCGGGCTCGCGCTACTTCTCCGTGCGCGGCTACGTCCGCAACTATCGCGAGATGGTACACGCCATTGATTCCGGCGAGGTCCTGACGGCCCTGACAGTCCCGCGTGAGTTTGCCCAGTGTCTCGACTCCGGGCGCCCGGCGTCCGTGCAGCTCATTCTTGACGGAAGCGACTCCAACACCGCAACGCTGGCCGTGAGCTACGCCGAGGTGGTGGTCGCGACGTACACACAGGAGATCAGCCTGGAAAAAATCCGGCGGCTGGGCGGGCCGGCGCTCCATCTGCCGCTCGAGGCCCGACCGCGCGTCTGGTACAACACTGACCTCGAGTCGAGAAACTTCATCATCCCCGGATTGATTGCGGTGATCATGATGGTGATCGCCGCGCTGCTCACCTCGCTGACGGTGGCACGCGAGTGGGAGCGCGGCACCATGGAGCAACTCATCTCCACGCCCGTGAAGGGCCGGGAGCTGATCCTGGGCAAGTTGATCCCTTACCTCGCCATCGGCCAAGTGGACGTGCTGCTGGCTGTGCTCCTGGGCCAGTTCCTCTTCCGCGTCCCCCTGCGCGGCAGCGTGCTGTTGCTGTTTGCCTTGGCCATGGTTTTCCTTGTCGGAACCATGTCACTCGGCATCGTAATCAGCATCGTAGCCAAGAATCAGCTCCTGGCCAACCAGATGGCGATGGTGCTCACCTACACCCCCTCGTTTTTGCTTTCCGGGTTCGTGTTTCCCATCAGCAATATGCCCAAGATTGTCCAGCTAGTTACCTACCTGGTCCCGGCGAGATTTTTCATAGCAATCCTTAAGGGGATTTACTTAAAGGGAGTCGGACTCGAGATCTTGACCGTTGAAGCAGTACTGTTGACGGTTTTTGCCGTTGGCATGGTGGCCTTGGCCAATGCGCTGTTCAAGAAGAAGATGAGGTAGCATGCTGGAACGCATCAAGCACATGCTGATAAAGGAATTCCTCCAGGCGCTGCGCGACCCCAGGATGAAGCTCCTGATTTTCGGCGCACCGATCATCATGTTGCTGCTGTTCGGCTACGCGGCCACAAACGATGTGCAGCATATCGCGACCGCGGTCTACGACCTCGACAACAGCGTGGGCAGCCGCGAGGTCATCAGCCGCTTCGTGAAGTCGCGTTACTTCGATGTTGTGGAGTACGTGTCGGACGACCGCCGAGCCCGCGAACTGCTCGACCGCGGCCAGGCCCGGGTGGTCTTGCGCTTGGATAGGGGTTTCGAGAATGACCTGCGCGCCGGGCGCACCGCCAGGCTCCAATTACTCGTGGACGGGACAGACTCGAACACGGCCGGCATTGTGCTGGGCTATGCTGCGCGCATCACCGAGCAGTTTTCACTGGAAAGGTTGCGGCTTCATCTCAAGCGCCTGGCGGGAAATCTGCGGCAACCGGGGGAAGTGAATCTGGCCACGCGCACTTGGTTCAACGACAACCTGGAAAGTCGCAACTATTTTGTGCCTGGCGTAATCGCCATCCTTGTGGCTCTGATTACCCTTTTGCTCACCAGTCTGGCGGTGGTGCGCGAGAAAGAAATCGGCACCATGGAACAGATCATGGTGACGCCCATAACGCCACTCGAGTTCATCCTCGGGAAGACCCTGCCCTTTGCCATCATCAGTTTCGTAGATGTCATCGTGGTGACGACGGTGGGCGTCTTCTGGTTCGACGTGCCCATCCACGGCAGCATTGCACTGCTGCTCTGCTGCTGCGCGCTTTACCTGCTGACCGCGCTGGGCGTAGGCCTGCTGATCTCGACGGTCAGCCAGACCCAGCAGCAAGCCATGATGACAACCTTCTTTTTCTTCATGCCCGCCATTCTGCTTTCGGGATTCATATTTCCCATCGCCAACATGCCGCTCGTGGTCCAGTGGCTCACCTACTTGAATCCCATGCGGTATTTCTTGGTGGTCATCCGAGGAATCTTTCTGAAGGGCGCCGGCGTGGCAATCCTCTGGCCGCAAATGGCCGCCATGGCTGCGATCGGCGTGGCCACGCTCTGGCTGGCCGCAAGCCGCTTCCGCAAGACCTTGGCGTGATTGGGGGCCGGGGGCTGAGGCAATTGTGAATTCTGATATGTAGTAGATGGCATATGGTGAGGGATGTCTTTCCCCACCTGCCATTTACCACCTACTACATACGTTCTACATACCTTCTGACTTCTGGCTCGCGTCGCGACGCCGCCTCACTGCACAGTCACTGAGACGTTCAGGCCATGCGAGAGGCTGCCGCTCGTACCCGTCACCGTAACTGTGTAGCTGCCCGTGGGCGTGCCGGGGTTGGTGGGGACAGTGGTGGTGCTGCTGCCACCACCGCAGGCGACCAACGCTGCGGTCAGCAGAACAAGGAACAGCGACCCGAAGGCCAGCTTCAATCGGCGTCTCCTTGTCGGGATGAGCAGCAGGAAGAAAGCAGCAAAAATAGCTCCCCCGATGGGCACCAACCAACGCGGACTGTTAAATGGACCGAGCACCGTCGATGGAGCGGCGGTGTTCACCGTGAGCGTAGTAGAATTGCCCGGGGTTGTTTGGGTAGGAACCAGTGAGCAACTGGCCGCGGTCATCGTTGATGGGACCGCGCAAGTAAAGGTGACTGTGCCGGTGAAGGTGCCGATGGCACTTAGCCCGATCGTGGTACTCCCGAAACTGCCCGGGGCCGAGATGGCGAATGAGGATGGGTTTGCTACTAAGCTGAAGTCGGGTGTGCCGCTCGAGACGGTGATTGTGAGGGGCGAGCTCACCGAAGCCGAATAGTTTAAATCGGCGACGTATTGCGCCGTGATAGTCGCGTTGGCGGTAAAAGATGTGGTGAGGGTTGCCGTCAACATGGCGTAACCACTGGCCGAAGCGTTGACCGGCGTGGTCGTCACGGTGCACGGCGGGCCGCATGAAGAACCGGTCATCGAAACGCCTGAGTTCAGGAACTGCACAGCGCCGCTCGGCGCGATGCCAATGCTCGAAGTGCTCACGGTCGCCGTCAGGGTTACGGGTGCGCCGGATTGGGCGGTCGTCGCGCTCGCTGCGACGGCGATGGCGGTGGGGGCTTGAGTGACGGTAACTGTTGCCGTGCCTGTGCTCGAGCCGTAGCTATTGTTGGGGGGAGCGGGGGAGGGGGTGTAGCTGGCGGACAGGGTGTTTGTTCCACCAGAAAGCTGGATGAACTGATCCTCCGCGTTACCTTGGCTGCTTAATGTGTAGGTGCCAGGGGTGGTGTCAGAGGGCGCCCCCAAGTCAGTTGGCGGTTTCCCGTTTTCGGTCACCGTCACCTGCCCGGTAGGACATTGATAGGTGGGGATGCCCGTGGTACTGGAATAGCAAACATTACCCGAGCTGTTTGTCACGTCCACGCGCAACCAGTAATCAGAATAGACAAAACCGTTACACGTGATGTTGTATCCGTATGGGACCGTTGTTACGCCGTACGTGATATTCCCGTTGCAATCTTCGGTAACCAACAGGACACGCGTCTGGCTGCTTTCCGGGCTCACCGTAACCTGGACTGGGGGGGTCGAGTCACTCGCCCCATCGGTTCCGTTACCCGCATAATGCGCCGTCACGCCATACGTCCCGCCGGGGAGGATGACGGTCGAGCCGGAAGAGGTCCCGCTGCCCAGTGTAAACGGGCCAATGCCGGTGCTGTTGGTCGGACTGCTACCCACTTGCGCGACCAGCGAGACATCGCCCGTGGCAGATGCAGGAGTAACGTTGACAGTGAAGGTGACCGACTGGCCATGCGTGATTGGGGTCGTGGGTAGACCGCTGAGTGTGGTCGTCGTTCCCACGAAGGTCGACTTCCAGTTCTGTACCAAGTTATAGGCATTGACCGTGCCGAGCCCGGTGGCAAGGTCATACCCGAGGGTATTGTCCCACGCTGGTACTGAGACTGCGGGGGTGCCGCTCGTATAAACCATGACGCCGTAGCCGGTACTCGATTGATTGCCACAGTTCGGCGAGCCGGCCACGCACGCCACCGAGTTATTAATCGATTGCACGTCATAAAAGATGCAGGAAGTATTGCTGACGGCAGAGGTGGTCGCAGCGCAGTTCGCGCCGGTCTTCGCCGCTTGCGCTGCCAGAGGGTACAGGACGTAATTCGCATTGCCCTGGCGCTGGCCGGTCTTCTGGTTAACCAGCGCCATGATGCCACCGAAGGCTTGCGTTGCCACGGACGTTCCCCCCGCGCCTTCAAAATCCAGATATGGTGCGCTCAAGTCGCAAGAGGTGGGACTCCCCCCCCCCACCGCCCCCGCCCCCCCGCTGGTCGCGTTTGCATCCATTTCGCAGTAAACGTAGAAGCTGGCATTCGCGCCGTTGCCGGCAAAAAGAGAAACATCCGGTATGTCGCGCAAGCTGTCGTTTGGCACTCCGGTTCCGGTCTGCCAGGAAGGTTTTGCATAACCTGCAATGCAGGCTGTCGATGACTGTGTAGCGCAATTGCTTTGGCCACCGCCGCCCGCGACAAGATCTGAACCGTCGCTCGATATTGCGACAGACGCGCAGCCAAGCAGTCCGCCAGTCGCGCACGAGTTATTCCACGTCATCTCAGGGATATATGAGATGGCGGAGGACTGCTGTGGAGAAGTGTTCGTTGTGTTCCAGTACAGAGACGCGCTGCTGAGGTCGTTAAAATCCGTCCCGCCGACCGCAACGTCGAAGGGTGTAGAAGCGTTTCCGGCGATCGCCAAGCCGAAATATTGGGCCGCAATCTCGTAACTCGGTCCCAAGTCATCGCATCCGGCGGAGCCGTTGTCGCCTGCGGCCTCAACTATGGTAATGCCCTGCGCAGCCCCTTGCTCAAAAAGAGTGTTGTAGAGCGTATTGGTGCCATTCCCGAGACCAAACTCGCAATCCCCGTAGCTCTCGCTCATGACCGGCGCGAGGTTGTTATCAATGATGTAGAGGGCGGAGAGATCGACGCCTGCGGTGGTCTCGGTATCTTCTG
>Ga0187884_10004605_pt1 | contig 10020 bp, 11 predicted proteins | sample June2016WEW_20_4_FD_132983 | JGI IMG/M metagenome (GOLD analysis project Ga0187884, IMG submission 132983) | Peatland microbial communities from SPRUCE experiment site at the Marcell Experimental Forest, Minnesota, USA - June2016WEW_20_40 | ecosystem: Environmental > Terrestrial > Soil >...
GGAATTCTGACCTCGTCACCAGCAGCAGCCACAGCGTCGGGCAGCAACAGAATCGACGTCTTTGTCCGCGGCACCACCGGTGTCCTCTGGCAGACGTTCACGACGGACGGAGGCGCAACCTGGTCCAACTGGTACAACCTCGGCGGGATACTTCCTGCCGGCACCAGCCCCGCCGCCTGCTCATGGGGCGCAGGCCGTCTCGACGTCTTTGTACAAGGTGTGACCGGCGCCCTGTATCATCGATCAGACTTCGGCACGTGGTCCGGCTGGCAAAACCTCGGCGGAATCATGACCTCGTCACCAGCAGCAGCCACAGCGTCGGGCAGCAACAGAATCGACGTCTTTGTCCGCGGCACCACCGGTGTCCTCTGGCAGATTACCTCCGAGTAGGGGGTGCGCCTGGACGTCCGTCCGCGGTATGTAACGCCGTCACCGTTAACGTGCCTTAGGGTGCACAAATCTGTAAAAGGGAAGTTGATGAGGAATATCGTCATTCTTATATACGGGCTGCGTATTATTGGGTTATTTGAGCAAACAACATGAGGAAAAGTCGTCTCTCTTTGTTAGTGGTCGCGACGGTGATCGCCACTATCTTAGTAGCTGGTTGTACTTCGTCGAATCAAAGTAGCCCACAAATCGCGAGCACAAATACTTCGACCTCCTCAACGACTGCGTCAACTACGGCGACCTCAAGTTCGTCAGCGGTCAAAGCAAGCGTCACGCCGTCACCTAGCGCTAGCGCGTCGCCAAGTCAGGCGGCATCGCCAACTCCGACGGCATCGCCAACGTCTACGCCTCAATCGGTCGCAACCTCGATTAGTGGCGACCCGACGACGTTCCTCTCAAACCCTACTATTACTCGGAACTCGCCAGTAAGCTGGCTGTTCGCGATAGAGCCACCAGGATCGCCTCCCCCATCTATTCCGGCCAGCACGGTCACCGCTAAGATCGACAACAAAGTAATAGGACAAGTGACAACTTTCAGCGGTGGCACTGACAACGTGAAAGTCGTTTTTACCAGTGCCCAAACGAACAGTCTAACGGCAGGCAGCCCACACACTCTTACGGTGAGCTTTGCAGGTTACGGCAAATATCAGCCTTCTGTGGGCACCTTCCAGATAACAGTACAATAACGATATTCTCTGACTGAAGAAGGCAGTTCAGACGCTGTTTCTCGATACGTCTCATTCTGTTTCAGATCGTGGCCCGCTCGTTGCTACGTGAACGTTTGCAGCGTCGTGCGATTTAGATACTGTTATATATCGTGTCAGCTGCAAAAACAAGAGTTTGCTGAGCGTCGCGCGTTCTTCAAGGCGCCAAAATCGATGAATTTGGGTTTTCGCCCATAATTATGAAAGCGAAGCAAGTCTTGCAGTTAGTTGCAGCGTGCATCATTTTGACCACGTGCGCATCGATGGTGATCCCTCAGGCAGCTGCTGCCGCTCAGATTCGAGTAGGCGCAGGGGGCGAGTATAGGACGATCTCGGACGCTGTTAAATCTGCACAGCCAGGTGACACCGTACTCGTTGGGCCTGGAACGTATGTCGAAAATATCGTAGTTGATAAGCCCCTCACAGTTGTTTCCACCAATGGACCCTCGGTAACGGTGGTCAAAGCTGCTATCACAAGCAAAGACGTTTTTTTGCTGAGCGGTAGCGACATCGCTATCCAGGGCTTCACCATCACTGCAGGAGGGAAGGGCGTCACGTTTGCCCACACATCAGACTGCGGACTTACGAGGTGTGTGGTGAATGGCAACGTTTTTGGAGTCTACTTATCTGGCGCCACGGGTGATTTGGTAAGCAACAACAACCTGAATGGCAACGGTTTTGGAATCTACTTGGACGGGTCGTCCGGAAATAAACTTTCGAATAACAGCGCCTCGAATGAAAAAGGTGGCGGCGGAAATGCATCTCTAAGCGACGGCATTTACATGTTTAACTCGAACGCCAACAACGTTACGCGCTGTGACTTGAGCAACAACCAAAACTTTGGGGTATCTCTATTCAACTCAAAGAATAACGCGTTTTCAAACAACACGCTCAGTTCGAACGCGCAATTTGGCGTCCGTCTTCGCGACGGAGCCGACAATAACCAGTTCTCGTTCAACACCTTCAAGGCAAACGCTGAAAACGGTGTGCTGATCGGTGATTCGCAAGCTAACACGTTTTATTTCAATAATTTCTTAGCCGAGAAAAGCGATTTCTATACCCAAGAGGGCAACAACATCAACTCCACAAAGGAGCTCACCTATACCTACAGCGGCAATGTGTTCACCGGATTCGTTGGTAACTACTACTCAAATTATGTGGGACCCGATGGAGACCGGAACGGAATCGGAGACACTGCGTTTAGCCTGGACAAGTATCCTCTTATCAAGCCTATCGAGAACTATGGCACGGTTCAACCGACTCCGACGCCAACTGCTCCGTCTACAGCGGCATCTACCACTTCAACCGCATACCAGAATACTACAGCGCCCGCTGTAGCTCAGCGTGCTTTAGCAGCAGTACCTGGATTCGAAACTGTGACAGCGATCTTTGGGCTGCTGTTTGCGACAGTGATCGCCGTGGTACTGAAGAGAATGCGGTGACTAGCGAGCTGCTGCGGTATTGAGGTTAAGCGCTCTGGTGAGTCGCTCCAGCCTAATGTCTCTAGTTTGGGTCGCGCTCTCGGCCGTCGACGATCAGAGAGCCTCCACAGTTGTCTGTGCAAAACTCGTTGAGGGGAAGGTCTCAGTGATCCGTATTAGCACCATCCCGTGACAAATGATATCGTACGTCCGCGACAGCAGCGGCACGTTATGAGGAACGCCAAACAAGTCGCTTAGCTCATCGTTGGAAGTGGTATCAACTCTTATGATTTCCCGCCGTGATTCAATTCTTCGCTGCGTCAAGATTCGTCCTATCGGTATGTCAGCTTTCATGAGGTCGTGTCTGAACTCTTTTCGCACGCGTGCGATAGGCGTGTAGGACTCAGCGTAGATCAGTGGTCGGTCATCGTCGTCGTTTTCAAGAACAACGACACGATAGTTTATGTTGTCGCCCTCTTCTACGTCCAACTCGGCTGCTCTCTCGGTGTCTGCTCTGACGACCTGCTGAAGCAACGTCTTCACGACAACAGGTTTCCCGGTCAGTACTTCGAGCAGAGTCGTAACTGAGCCGTCTGTCATCAGTAACAGTCTCTGCCACTTCGACAGTGGAACGTTTGGGTCTTTCATAGGAATCTGACCTCCTGGCGAGGAATCCGGAGCCTGTTAGCCCAACGAGATCTCGCGGACGTGCGCGCCGCTGTTTTGCGCTTTTACTGCGTGGACTTCGCCTCCGGTGGTCTCCTCCAAGTAACGCTGAGCTGCCGCTTGCAGCCGCGTATTGTCGGTTATCCCGTAAACAACCGGACCAAAAGAGCTCATTCCAGCACCCAACGCCCCGTTCTCTCTCATATATTGAGCGAGGCCAGCGCAGAATGGTTGTAGTTCAAGTTCTCGGCGCTTGAAACCTAGCGTCTGAACTCGATCGATCGATCGGCCGAAACTTTCGAGGTCCTGTTCTACGACTGCCGGAAGCATTTCCATCAAAATAACGTGACACAGCTCCTGGATCTCGATGAGCGGCAGTGGGCAGTTTTGTTTGAATATAGAGATCTCGCGTTTATCACTCGCGCCGTGGAGATTTGGTATCGCAAGAATGATCGTCCAATCCGGAAAATCGTGACCTACGATCATTGGGGCCGGGGCATATTTTCCAGAAGCCGACGAAGGCAAGAACGCCGTCTTACCTTTGTGCCCCCCATCAATGATGAAGCCACCCCGCTCGAACGCCGCGACACCGATGCCAGAGGTGCCCCCCCTTCCTGTCAGTTGGGCAATGACCGTTGGCGTCAAACGCAGGTCGTAGAGTTCGCTTATCGCCGTTCCTACCGCGAGCGCTACTTGGGTTCCTGAGCCCAGTCCAACGTGAGCAGGAAATTCGTCGACGACCTCGATCGCTACGCCCCTGACGTCGTGCTGCGCCATGATCGCTGACGCCGCCCTTCTTATTCGGTTTTCGAACGTTGTGTTTCCCGAGACCGCAAGCTCATCATCTTCTCGCGCGTTGATCTTCACTGATGGAAAGTCGAGCGTGAGTCCGACGCCACCGTCAATGCGTCCAAGCGAGCCGTTCAGGTCAATGAGGGTGATATGAAGTCTCGATGGTGTTACTACTTCGATCATGTCGTCTCTCACGCCGACGTCTCCGGTTCAATGTGAATAATGGCTTCCTTAACGTTTGGCACGCGCGTTCTTATGTCTTTTTCCAGTTTGTTAGCGATGTTGTGGGCTTCTTCAAGACTCAGGTTCGGCCGGACATGAATGCTTACGTCCACGAATATGCTGCTGCCGGCTTGCCGGGCCCGCAGATCATGGAAGGCAGTTATGTCGCGGTTTTCCGTTATAACGTCTCTGATTCTTGACGTTATTTCCTTTGGTGGGGCAGCGTCGACGAGGACCCGCGTCGTTTTTCGTCCGAGCCGGATAGAAGTCGTAAGCATTATGATCGCGACGAAGATCGCGGCCAACGGGTCGACGACGGCATATCCGAATTTGGCTGCCACCAAGCCGAGAAGCACAGCTGCGGAGCTATAGATGTCCGTCGAGAAGTGATAAGCGTCCGCTTCCAAGGCTGAACTTCCGTATTTTCGGGCGTTTTTGAACAGGTACCGTGAAACGCCGAAATCTGCGATAATGGCAAAAACCATGATGGCGATGGCGTAATAAAGCGTGGTGTCTATCTGGATAGCAAATCCTGTGAGAAGTCGCAGGCCCGCCTCATAGAAGATCCATATGCTTGTAACGCCAAGAAGTGCGGTCTGTACGAGGCTTGAAAAGTTTTCGAACTTCTCATGGCCGTAGGGATGTTCTTCATCGAGTGGCCTATTTGCGCTTCTGATGCCCATATAAGCAAAGCCCGAAGCAAGAAGGTCGAGCAGCGAATGGGCCGCTTCGGCGAGCATTCCTAGGCTCCCACTTGCAACCCCCACGATAATCTTCGTGGAGAGCAGGAGCACATTGACAAAAACTGAAAAAGTTGCAGCGTGGAGCTTTTGGGCTGCGCCGCTGGCGTCGTCCATTCTTGGCCGTTTATATCGGCTTAACCTTATTTAGGAGTATCGGAATCGCGTGACGCGAGCCGCAGCAGCGTCAGAAACCTTTAAGTAACTTTGTTGCACTTCTAAAAACTACACGGGTCAGGCGTTATCACGCAGAATGTGCGAAAATGCACCCCAAGATACAGCTCGCAGTGCCCTCGTCCTTGACCATAGAGACTGCCGATCATAAAATAAAGACATACAAGGTCGGACAAGTCGCTCGGGCGGCGGCAATATTCGGGGTGCAACGCGTTACGATTTACCGTGACGCTGCGTACGATGACAGCCGATTCATCGCGTCGATATTGCAGTACATGGAGGCGCCGCAATACCTCCGAAAGCTGCTTTTCCCGCGCTCAAATGAGTTGCGATCCGTCGGGGTGGTCCCCCCGTTGAAAACCCCTCATCATGCGCGACCGCGTGATGACATTCGAGAAGGAATTGTGATAGACGTCGGAACTGACTGCGCTTGGGTTGAAATCGGTTTGGATTGCCCGGCCCTTTTGCGAACAGCCACGTTGCGCAAAGGGGAGCGCGTGACAGTTAAGATCTTTTCGCGAGATCCGCTTGAAGTTGGACTGACCCAGAAGCCGCCGCGTTATTGGGGGTATTCGGTCCGGGTGGTCGATAGCATCGCAGACGCGTTGGAGGGGTTGGTCATAGCCACGTCGAGGCACGGACAGCCAATAAGTCCTGCTATACACAATGAGATGAGAAGGAGAAGCGCCGAATTGATGACGTTCGTATTTGGGGCTCCCAACCGTGGAGTAGAAGCCTTATTCCAGGAAGCGGGGCTATCGCTGGAGGATGCTTCAGACTTTGTCCTTAACACGATTCCGCAGCAAGGGACAGAAACGGTGCGCACAGAAGAAGCTATCGTGGCCACGTTGAGCGTGTTTAATATCGCGCTGCACGAATCAACATGAGGTAAACTAATGACAAAAAGACATCGTCCGAGACGCGGATCGCTCGCCTACAGCCCGCGAAAGAGGGCAAAGAGCGAAGTGCCAAGAATCCGCGCCTGGCCAGAGCAAGATGAGCCGCGAATACTGGGATTCGCGGGCTACAAAGCCGGGATGACGCACGTGATCTTAGTCGATGATTCCCCTAATAGTCCAACTGAAGGTTTAGAGATAAGCGTACCCGCCACGGTCGTCGAAACTCCTGCGATGAAAGTTGCGGCCGTACGGACGTATCGTAAGACGCCCTATGGAAAGCGCATTGTGCTCGAAGCTTGGGCCGAAAATGTCGCAGGCGATGTTGCGAAGCGCAGGCCGCTTCCTAAGGAGGCAGTGCGCCGTGAAGGGAGTCTCGACGGCGCGGACGAGATCCGCGTGCTGGTTTATACCTCGCCAGCGGCGGTTAGTGGCATTCCAAAGAAGGTGCCTGAACTGATGGAAGTGCCTATTGGTGGAGACGATGTAAGCGCTGCGTATACATACGCGGACGATATCTTGGGAAAAGCAATCGATGCTGAGAACGTCTTCAAAGAAGGTATGCTAATCGACGTAATCGCAGTGACAAAGGGCAAAGGGGTCCAGGGGCCAGTCAAACGGTGGGGCATCACCATCCAAGATCGAAAAGCTTTCAGGGGTGGTAAAGGGCGCCACGTCGGGAATCTTGGTCCGTGGAACCCAGCGCGTGTTAGGTGGACGGTTCCCCAACTTGGTCAGATGGGCTATCAACAAAGAACTGAGTACAATAAGCGAATACTTAAAATCGGGCCGGACGGAGCTGTAGTGACTCCCGCGGGTGGATTTATCAAATATGGGCTCGTTCGAGGCGCTTACGTTCTTCTCCACGGATCGATTCCAGGACCTGCCAAGAGGCTTATTAGAATGAGATTGGCCACCAGGCCACACAAAACCGCACACACGGTTCCTGATCTGAGCTACGTTAGCGTTCGATCGAAGCAAGGAGTGAGATGAGATGAAGGGGCGACTAATGAGTCTGAAGGGAAAGGCCAGAAAGAATATCGATCTTCCGGAGCTTTTCGACGAACTCTACCGCCCAGATCTCATAAAAAAGGCAGTCGTCGTTTCGCAGGCAAATAGGCGGCAGGCCTATGGACCGCAGGCCACGGCGGGCCTTAAGACCTCAGCGGAATCGTGGGGTTCGGGGCGGGGAGTCGCGCAAGTCCCGCGATTGAAGAACTCCAGCAGGGTCGCGAGGGTGCCGCAAGCGGTTGGCGGAAGAAAAGCACATCCGCCAAACTCAAAGAAGGTATTTTTCGAGAAGATAAACAAGAAGGAAAGGCAGAAAGCGATGCGATCTGCAATCGCAGCCACCGCAAAACCTGATCTAGTCAAAGCGCGGGGTCATCGGTTTGAAGGAACCCTTCCGCTCATACTTGAGGACGCCTTCGAAGAGTTGGCCACGACCAGCGAAATAGCAGCAGTACTGGCCGCGCTCAACGTCTGGCAAGACGTAGAGAAAGCGAAACGCGGCAAACGCGTGCGTGCCGGGAAAGGCAAGCGGCGGGGCCGACGCTATAAGCACAAAAAGAGCGTCCTCATCATCTGTACGAGGCCCGTGTTGGCAGCGCGCAATTTGCCCGGAGTTGATGTCGTAGGTGTGGATCAGTTAAACGTCGAGCTTCTAGCCCCAGGTACGCACGCCGGTAGACTAACAATATGGACCCAGTCGGCGATAAATGCCTTAGGAAAAGGGTAGAGTCATGTTGAAACACGCGTATGTAACCGAGAAGGCGACAGCCCAGCTCGACAGAGAGAACAAACTGACGTTCATCGCTGACGTCGAAGATACAAAAGACGACATAAAAAAAGCGGTGGAAGAAATCTACAACGTCACGGTCGTCGACGTGAAGACGCTCGTTACACCTAAAGGGCTCAAAAAAGCTACTATTACGCTTTCAAGCGACGATTCTGCTGAAGAGATCGCATCAAAACTTGGAATCTTCTAACGGAGTCGGGATATGGGCAAGAGAATTATATCGCAAAATCGGGGCAAGGGAACACCGACCTATCGGGCACCGTCTCACCGCTATAAGGCAGCCTTGAAATTGATCAAAGCTGACAAGGATGAGGATGTGAAAGCGCGCGTAGTCGAGGTCCTTCACGACCCTGCCCGCAGCGCTCCCATAGCGCGAGTTGAGTTGGCGGATGGAACGGAGCGCTTGATACTAGTACCAGAGGGCCTTTGCGTGGGCGACGAAATCGCGTGCGGAGCGTCAGCAGAGGTCAAAGCTGGCAATATTCTGCCGCTTGCCGAAATCCCGGAAGGGGTGCCGATCTGCAGTATTGAATCGCAACCTGGCGACGGAGGTTGTTTCGCGCGGGCATCCGGCGTCTACGGGATGCTGATCGCGCACGACGTGCAAAAAACTGTCGTGCAACTACCCAGTGGCGAAATGAAATGGCTCCATCCGCATTGCCGAGCAATGATAGGAATGGTGGCAGGTGGAGGACGCCTTGACAAGCCCTTTGTCAAAGCAGGCAAGAAGTTCCACAAGATGCGTTCAAGAGCAGCAAAATATCCTCGTGTGCGCGGGGTTGCCATGAACGTGGTAGACCACCCATTTGGCGGTGGTGGTTGGCAGCATCCGGGCCGCCCAAAAACGGTCAGCCGAAATGCTCCACCGGGCCGGAAAGTTGGCAGCATTGCAGCTCGCCGCACCGGTAAACGATAGTCAAACCAAGAGCTGGTGAAAGTATGGCTAAGAGAAGAAAAGTAGAAGCGCCACGCCGAAAGGAAGAGTTCTCGTATAGGGGGCATTCCCCTGAGGAGCTCAAGGACCTGGAGCTCGATAGATTGGCTCAGCTCCTTCCTGCGCGTCAACGCAGAAAGCTCAAGAGAGAACTCACGGAAGATCAAAAAAAGCTTTTGCAAAAGATACGAGAGGGCAAAACCATCCGCACCCATCAGAGAGACATGATCGTTCTCCCTGAGATGTTCGGCACCTCGATCGGAGTCCACGACGGAAAGACGTTCGCCATCGTCGAGATTATGCCGGAAATGATAGGGCATTACCTTGGGGAATATGCGCTCACACGGCGACGCGTATCACACGGCGGTCCGGGCGTGGGAGCGACACGATCCAGTAGATACGTTCCATTGAAGTGATCTAATGGCGTTCACAAAGTATTCAGTCGAGTTTGACAACGAGAAAACGGCCCGCTCGCAAGGCCATGAGCTTCACATATCGCCGCGACACTGCGTGGAGATATGCAGGGAGCTGCGGGGAAAGTCGCTCGTAGAAGCCAAATCCTATTTGGAAGGAATTATTGAGCTCAAGAAGCCCGTGCCGTTCAAGCGCCACAATTCAGGCGTCGGACATCGCGCGGGGTTAAGTGGATGGGACGCAGGCCGATTTCCGGAGAAAGCAGCCCGGGGCATACTTACGGTCGTAAAGAGCGCGGAAGCGAATGCTGAATACAAAGGGCTCGATTCGGATCGAATGCAGATCGTCCACAGTTTGGCGAGAAGGGGGCGGGTCATTGAAGGTAGGATGCCTCGCGCGATGGGACGCGCCACCGCAAAGAACACGTCCACGGCAACGGTCGAAATCGTGCTCCAGGAGTTTGAAAATGGGGATTGAGAAAAAATTCATAGAGGAGGGCTTGAAGAGATCTCAGATGAACGAGTACTTCAACAAGGAGCTAGAGCGCGCCGGCTATGGTGGCATGGAGATCAATCGTACTCCTCTCGGCACGCACATCACCTTATACGCAGAGAAACCTGGAATGATCATCGGAAAAAGCGGCAAAACGATCAGACGAGTCACCAGGGAGCTCGATGCGAATTTCAAGCTCGACAACCCACAGCTCGACGTCCAGGAGATCGAAGTTCCGGAGCTAAACGCGCAAATAATGGCGCACCGTTTAGCTAACGCGCTTGAGCGGGGCTGGTATTTCAGAAAGGCAGGACAATCGA
>Ga0187884_10004616_pt1 | contig 10004 bp, 8 predicted proteins | sample June2016WEW_20_4_FD_132983 | JGI IMG/M metagenome (GOLD analysis project Ga0187884, IMG submission 132983) | Peatland microbial communities from SPRUCE experiment site at the Marcell Experimental Forest, Minnesota, USA - June2016WEW_20_40 | ecosystem: Environmental > Terrestrial > Soil >...
GGAATTCCACAGTGGCGAGTGGGGAGCCCCTTACGATTTCCGCGCCCTCGGCCGGGTGGTTGACTTCATGACACTGATGACCTACGACCACCACAACAGCACCACTCCTCCCGGACCGGTGGCTGGTTATGACTGGGTCAAGGCTGCCCTCGAATACGCCACCTCGCGCGTGCCCTGCCGGAAGATCCTGCTCGGCATCCCTTTCTACGGCAGGGAGTGGATACAAAGTGGCGACGTAACTTCGGCGCGAACCCTGGCTTTTGCAGAAGCACAGAATCAGATAGAGCAGTTGAGCGTCGAACGCCTCTGGCACGAACGGTGGCGTACGCCATGGTTCCAGTACAGCAGCGACTCCGGCCTACATACCGGCTGGTATGAAGACAGCACGAGCCTGGAAGCTAAATTGGAATTGATGCAGAAATATCATCTTCGAGGGTTTGCGGCGTGGCGATTGGGATTTGAGGATCCCAAATTCTGGACTCTGGCGTCTGTGAAGGACCGAACCGGGCAGCGAGACCCAAAGCGCCGCCCCCACCGGTCTGGAACTCACGCCGCTCTGGGAGCCGGGGACCGTTAAGGGGTCGCTACTTCCGCTGTCGTAGCCGCGGCATCTTGGTGGCAATAGGAACAAGACACGTTACGCCTTTCTCAAACCTCTGCAGGAAGGACACCATGCGCGTCGCTTTCATGATCTTGGTTTCGTTCTTGCTCTCGGCCGCGCCGCTTCTTGGCGCTGCCCGTCGAGATCACACCTGGGCTGTGTCCGCGCCGCCGGGGGTTGATGCCAGAATTCTGCGCCAGCTTGAAGCCTTGGCGGCGCGGGACCAAGCTTTGATCCGGTTCTTCCCCAGTCCAGGTCAGGCGGAGCGCTACCGTCTGCACCCGGGGAACCTGGTCATCGAACTTCACGAGGAACGGAACATTAACTCCTTTGTGAAGGCCTTGAGGTCTGAGGGCGGCGCTCTTCCTATGGAGTTGGCGCGCGAATTGGCGCGCCAAGGCTATATCCTGGAAGCCTCCTACCCTCGCGCTTCCGTGCCCAATCGGCTGCGCATTACGGCAGCCGGCGCAGCGGGGTTTCATCACGCCTTGCTGCGGGTTCCCGATTTGCTGGTGATTTGGCCCTCCAGCTTGCCCTCCAATCTGGTGCCTCGCCCTCAAGCGATTCGCGTGGAAAAAGGGGGGACTGAGGTGGTCATTTCAGACTTTCCATCGTTTCCTGAGCGCGGCATTGTCGAGGGATTCTACGGTGTCCCCTGGTCCCACCAGGACCGGGTCGACATCTTGCGGTTCGAAGGCCAGCACGGCATGAATGTTTACTATTACGCGCCCAAGGACGACCCCTATCATCGGAAGCTGTGGCGCGACCCTTATCCAGCGGATGAAATGAAGCGTCTTGCGGAGTTGGTCAAGGCGTCCCATGCCAACTTCGTGGACTTTTGTTTTGCGATCAGCCCGGGCCTTTCCATGACCTACTCGAGCGACGAAGATTTTCGTGCCCTCACCGGCAAGCTCGAGAGTGTCGGCAAGCTGGGTGTTTCCTGTTACGCACTCTTCCTGGATGACGTTCCCCAGGAGCTTCAAAATCCCGCGGACCAGGCGCGCTTCAAGACCCTGGCCGAGGCGCACGTTTACCTGGTCAACAAGCTGGGCCGGCGCCTCAAATCGCAATCTGGCGAGAACCATCTAACGGTCACGCCCACCGTTTACACCAACGAGTGGGGCAGCCGCGATTACATAAAGGAACTGGGGGCCGGAGTAAATCCCGGTGTGAATATCGTGTGGACCGGCACGGAGGTGGAATCACCGGCCATCACTGTCGCCCAGGCGCGGGAGTGGGGCAGGTTTCTGGGGCGCAAGCCGCTGCTTTGGGATAACTTCCCCGTCAACGATGGACGCCCCTGGCGGGTGTTTCTGGGCCCGGTGCGAAATCGGGATGCGAATTTGCCGGTGGCAGTGGAAGGACTCCTCTCCAACCCTATGAATCAATCCCACGCCTCCATGATCGCGCTCGAGACCGTCGCCGACTACCTGTGGAATTCACCGGCTTACGATCCGGCGAAGTCCCAGCGACATGCCGTCGAAGGCCAGTTCGGAAAGAAGGCCTTCCAACTCCTGGCGGCCTTTCTAAAAACCTATGGTGACTACTGGTGGGATGAGAACGTTTTCACCCCCCTGTTCCTTGAACGCCGCTACCCCATTGATGTCGCCAAAGTCGATTCAGGTATTGCCCAGCTCGATTCGGCCTTGGGACCACTTCGCAGCCAACCGCGCTTTGAAAAACTGGTCACGGAAATCTCTCCCTTCCCGAAAAAGACCCGCGAACGCCTGGTCGAGGTTACGGCTGATCCGGCCTTTCTGCGCTTAGCGGAGGGAAAGCTCCGCTGGCGGGAGGACTATGATTTGTTAACCGCACCCAAGTTGGCCGCAAAGCCGAACATCGACGGGGATTTTAGGAAGTGGGAGAACGGGCCTCTGTACGTGCTCGACAACGCCTCGAAAATCCGGGCGGGAACGAACCTCTGGAAAGGGCCGGCGCAGTTATCGGCGCGCGTGGCGCTAGGGTGGGACGCTGACTACCTCTATGTGGGAGTGGACGTTACCAACCCCGAGCTCTATCAGCCCTTCTTCGAGCGTGGCATCGAGAAGGGAGACGGGTTCGAGATCGCCTTGGAAACAGCTTTCCGAGAGAACTTCCTGGCCGTCCGCCCGGCAGGCGATGAATACTCGCTTTGGTTCAGCCCGGGCGATTTCAAGGAAGTGAAGCCGAGTGTCTTCTCCGACGAGGATTATTTGCCGCTTCGGCCCCGGAAGCATGATTACAACCGGGAGATCAAGAGCGCCTGGAAGAAGACCGCCCACGGCTACTCGGGCGACATCGCCATTCCCGTGTCGTTCTTCGACGGCGGAAAATTTACGGGCGGATATGAGATCGGCTTTGCATTCAACGTGCAGAAGGTGTTTCCTTCGCCCCAGGCGGTTGAGCAAGAAGAACGGATCGTTTTCACTTCCAAGGCGGATCAGTTGTTCCGCGCCAGTATTAACAACCCCTCGAGCCTTCAGCGCCTGGTGCTGGTGGAAGTGCCAGCGCGATAGCTTGGGGAACCGAGGCCCGTAGCCAGGATTCAGGGGTCAGGATTCATACGCACCGTCCGTCATTCGTGGAGGATAACCCCACCATGTGTCATTCTGAGCGAAGCGAAGAATCCCCGCATTTGACAGCGCAATCAGTGCGAAAAATAATGCCGAGATGCTTCGCTGCGCTCAGCATGACAGACCGGAAGGTGGTATCAGCAGCCAGTTGGCGCAGAGTCTGGTTTTTGAGAGCCTCTGAGGGCAAATTCAGATCGCGGATTCTAGATTTCAGAGTATAGAGGCGGCCGGTCTTCCCGCCGGGGGCCGGATAGGCAGATACCCGCGAAACTTTGCGCCGATTTCGCCATCAAATGAAGGTGCGAGGGGTACGAGGGCGAATCAGGAAACCATCCCCAAGTGCATGATTCGAAATACGGAGATCCAACCATGTCGAACTTTAGCGTAAACCGCTTCCGGTTTTTCGGATGCCTGCTCATTGTTTCTATATTCGGTGCGGCCGCGTCCAGCACAGCACGTGGCCAAGTTCCAGCCTTTGCGGGAGGGCCTCCGTCCTCACCAGCCGAGGGTAAACAGACGGCGGTTCTTGCAGGGGGGTGCTTCTGGGGTGTGGACGCCGTGTTCGAGCATGTGAAGGGTGTTAAAAGCGTGGTTGCAGGCTATTCAGGAGGGAGCGCGGCGACCGCGAAGTACGAGGTTGTGAGTGCGGGCAGGACGGGCCACGCCGAGTCGGTGAAGATCACCTATGATCCATCAAAGGTCTCGTACGCCGATTTGCTCAGGGTCTTCTTCTCGGTGGCACATGATCCGACCGAACTGAATCATCAGGGCCCGGATTCGGGAACTCAGTATCGCTCGGTGATCTTCTATTCCAATGAGGACCAGAAGCAGATTGCTCTGGCCTACATCGAGCAACTAAACAAAGCCGGGGTTTTCCGAAAGCCGATTGTGACCCAAGTTGTCCCTCTTCAGGCTTTTTACCCCGCCGAGGCGTATCACCAGGATTTCCTCGCGCTCCATCCCGACAACCCCTATATCGTTAACAATGATCTGCCCAAGCTGCGAAAACTTCAGAAGCAGTTCCCCACGCTCTCTAAACCCTAGCGATGGCGCCAATGACGGCCCATCCACGCCCGCGGGGACCGGTCGCCCGCGGGTTTCTGCCGGCAACTAATTGCCCAGTTCGGTGAAACCTAATTCGACACTCATACGTCCCCTTTTCATGGCAGGATTTTTTCGAGGAGGAGGATGATGATGTACAAACGGTTGCTTACAATTGCAGCGAGTGGGTTGCTCGTTTTAGGAGTGGCATTGTGTGGAGTTCAGGCTAATGCGCAGGCCGGCCCATCCGGCGAGCATATGGGTCGAGGACATCGGGCGAGCCCGGATGAGGAACTGCAAAGGCTGGATAAGGCGCTGAAGCTCACCGACGATCAGAAGGGCCAGATAAAGCCTATCCTTGAAGACAGGCAGCAGAAGATGCAAAGCCTTCGTTCCGACACCGCTCTGTCAGAGCAGGACAGAAGGAGCAAGATGAGGAGCACGTTCGAAGACAGCAACAAGAAGATTCGCGACGTGCTCAACGACGATCAGAAAAAGACGTTTGACGAGATGCCACAGCACGGGCGCGGGCACATGGAAGGGCACCGGCCAAGCGGGGGATAACAACTAGAATCCCCGAGTAGAAGGCAACCAGTCCCAGTCTTTCGCGAAGATAGCGTGAACACGCGAACGACTGTGGCCTGGAGGTCAGCGCCGGGCTGGCATCGGACGTTCGCCCAGCGCGTCCTCATTTTCTCGGCGGTTCTCGCACTTAGTCCGGAATTCCCGCCACGTTTGGACGGTCTTATGGGGTGCCGGAAGGGCGGGGCTTCAGCCCCGCCGAAATCGCGGCTCCCGCCCTCTGTTGGTCCCGTGCCCCGCGCAGTCCGCCGGCTGACGGACTGCGCGGGGCACGGGACACAGGAATAATCAGGGAGGCCTTGTAACGGCGGGGCTGAAGCCCCGCCCTTCCAGACCCGTGGCGAGAAATGCGGGTTAGGCGGTGAGGTGCTGCTGGTACCGCTTGGCCATCTCCTCGAGCGATATGGGCGCATAGTCGCCCGCGTGCCCGGCCTGGCCGAATTGCGTCATGCGCTGCGCTACGACCTTCTTCATCGCGTCGCGGGCGGGCTTCAAGTAGCTGCGTGGATCAAACTCTTCGGGCTTTTCCCAAAAGACTTTGCGGATAGCGCCCGTCATGGCAAGCCGGTTGTCGGTGTCCACGTTGATCTTGCGCACGCCGTTCTTAATGCCGAGCTGGATCTCTTCGATCGGCACGCCCCAGGTGGGCTTCAGCTTGCCGCCGTACTGGTTGATGATATCCTGCAACTCCTTCGGGACGCTGGACGATCCGTGCATGACAAGGTGCGTGTTGGGCAGCCTCCTGTGGATCTCGAGGAGGCGGTCCATCTTGAGTGTTTCTCCGGTGGGCTTCTTGGTGAACTTGTAAGCGCCATGGCTGGTGCCGATGGCGATGGCGAGCGCGTCCACGCCAGTCTGCCGAACGAACTCGACCGCTTGGTCGGGATCGGTGAGGTGGCTGAGGGCATCGAGGCCGGCGCCATGGCCGTCTTCAATGCCGCCCAGGCAACCGATTTCGCCTTCCACGGTAATGCCCTTGGAGTGCGCCGTCTCTACGACTTCGCGCGTAGCCCTCGCGTTGTATTCGAACGTTGAGGGCGTCTTGCCGTCCGGCATCAGCGAGCCATCCATCATGACGCTGGTGAAGCCCATGGCAATGGCCGATTTGCATGTCTCCACGCTGTTGCCATGGTCCAGGTGCAACACCGTGGGAATTTCGGGGTAGAGTTCGGTGGCCGCCAGCATCAGGTGATAGAGGAATCGGTCCTGTGAGTAGCTGCGTGCGCCGCGGCTGGCCTGAACGATCGCGGGCGACTTGGTCTCGCGAGCCGCCTCCATAATCGCCTGGATCTGCTCCATGTTGTTGACGTTGAAAGCGCCCACCCCATAGGCCCCCTGGGCTGCTTCGTCGAGCAATTGACGCATGGATACGAGTGGCATATCAAATGATCTCCTTAGATTTGTACGGATTCGCTGATCCGGAACTCCAAATATCATCCGGGGCTTCCCTATAGCGGTCCCCGAAATACAACACCTTACACCAACTTATATCCCTTTGGGAAGTTCGGGACTGAGCAATGAACCGGAAAACGGCCATAAGCATTGATACGGATTGTTCGTCATTCATAGAGGAAAAGGCCACCGCCTGTCATGCTGAGCGGAGCGAAGCATCCCTGCAGTTTCTCGCCGGCTGGTGAGCGCAAAAGACAACTACAGAGATCCTTCGCCCGCCCAAAAGCACTGCGGGGTCAGGATGACACACGACTCCAATTTCGGAATTCGGGATGAATTGCCAACTGTTCATTTTGCAGGGCTGGCAGTGATAAATCAGTGCTCCCTAAAGACAATATGGGTCAAGCGCAGGCACACTAACAGCCTACGATTTGGTGGGAGTGTTTGACTACTCCGAAGGTGCGAAGTACCCAGGCTTGGCGCGCACCTGCAAGCTCTTCTGAAGGGGTTCGATGGTGATCGTACGGAAAGTTCCGTCGTGGGCTTGGTTGGTGGAGATGTACGCCAAGCTGTATTGGCTGCGGAGTTCACGAGCGATCTCCTGGAAATTCGCAACCGTTTCGCTGTCTTTAAAGGGGAAGAAGGCCCGGCCTCCGGTTTGCTCTGCCAGGCGCCGCAAAACCTTGTCTCCATGTACCGGCAAGCCCGTGGCGTTGGTGCTGATCGCGTAGATGGTCACCTCGGCACGTTGCGCCATGGCCAACGCCTCCTCGCGCGTATGTTCGCTCTGGTTATCCTCGCCGTCGCTGATGATGATCAGCACGTGGCGGAGGTAGGGCTCCGGAGGCGGAAAGATGAGCATCTTTTCTCGACAGGAGAAATAGATGGCATCATAGAGGGTGGTCACGCCGCCGGCGAGCAGACTCCGGATCGCCTCTGAGAGTTTTTCCAGGTCGTCGGTGTAATCCTGCACTACATGCGTTTGCACGTCGAAGGCCACCACGAAGGCCGAGTCCTTGCCAGGACGCAGTGTGGTGTTTAGGAAATCGATGGCGGCATCCTGTTCGAAACGCAGGCGGTCACTAATGCTACTGGAAGTGTCAACCAAGACCCCGACGCGGAGGGGCAGATCCGTTTCCCGGCTGAAATAGCGGATCGTCTGTGGCTTTTCATCCTCAAGAACGCGGAAGTCGTCCTTAGCCAGATCAATCTCCAGGCGGTTCTTTCTGTTGGTCACTGTCATGAGAACGTTGACCAGGTCAACGCGGACCTTGATTTTGTCGGTGGGAACTTGAGTCGTCGCCGGTCGGGAGGTCCTCACAGGCTCTTGCGCTGCAAGCGATCCAACCAGCACACAGAGTACAAACAAGGCGACGGAAGGTTTCTTCATCATCCTGCCCTGCGAATCTCGCTTCTGCCCGGTTGAGCGCCGTTCGCTTCGCGCTTTGGACGACGCATGTCGCACGCCGGTTGGTTACATCCTACGGCCACGAAGCTTCTCACGAATTTCGCGTTCCGTGCGGGCCTGCTTCATTTCCCGGAGCAAACCAGCCAGAGATTCCTCAGGCTCCTGTTGGCGCCGCTCGTCCGCCCTTTTCCGAACGTAAGGAACGGCGCAAATCAGCATGCCAATGATAAAAGCACTGAGGACGGTGAGCACCGCTCCGAGGATAGCGTGTGACGTAAAAACATTAACCCACGCCACAATCAGCAACACGACCAGCCCCAGGCTGAGGGCGGCTACGATGCCGGCGGCATAATTAGCCAGCCAAAAGACCCACGATTTTCTCATTGCACTCGCAAACTTAACCTACCTGGAGCGGATTGGCAAGCCCCCTCTTTAGTGGCTAGTCGGGATTGTCGGAAGGAGAGCTGGGGGCGTTTCAGCGGCGCAGCGGTTAGCGCTGTTAGTGGCAGCAGTGCTGGGAGAGAACCCTAGCCGCTAACCACTAGCCACTGCCCGTTTCAGTCCCGCGCGCCAAGCGGCGTCCAGGGCGCGCTCGTATTCAGCCGGAGTAACGGGCCGATTGATTTCGGCGTGCTCGGACCTTGAAACCTTCCCTGCGGGATGGTACTGGGCCATGAGGTTGACGTAAGTTTCAGGAGAGAGTTCATCCGCGATCCACTGCATCACGGCTCGCGTGCCTGCAACTTCTTCGGGCATCACCAGGTGGCGGATGAGCAAGCCGCGTCGGGCAAGCCCATTGTCCTCGATAACCAGGTTTCCGACCTGGCGGTACATCTCCTTAATAGCGCGGCGGGCGACCTCAGGATAGTCCGGGGCCCTCGAATACTTCCGCGCCATTTCCGCGTCCCAGTATTTGAAGTCGGGCATGTAGATATCCACGAGCCCGTCGAGCAGTGCGAGGCTCTCCATGGAATCATAGGCACTCGTGTTATAAACGAGCGGCAGCCTCAGGCCCTCTTCAATGGCGAAAGGCAGGGCTTGCACGATCTGCGGCGCCACATGCTCCGGGGTCACCAAATTGATGTTATGGCAGCCCTGGGCCTGAAGTTCCAGCATCATGGCGGCGAGTTCGCGTGGCGGCGCTGGCGTACCACGCACCTGCCAACTGATGTCGAAGTTCTGGCAGAAAACGCAACGCAGGTTGCAGCCTGTAAAGAAAATCGTGCCGGAGCCTTTCCAGCCGCGCAGGCAGTCTTCCTCGCCATGATGCGGAAAGTGGCTGGAGACGACAGCATGACGGCCCGTCTTACAGACTGCGAACTTGTCTTCCAAACGATTGACCCGGCAGTTGCGCGGACAGGCAGTGCAGGATTGCAGTAACTTGAGAGCCCGCGCCACCCGACGCGCCAGCTCACCACGGGGATAAGTCCGCAGATAGACGGGTTCGAAGGTTTGAGATTTGGAGCTGGTCACCCCCGGCATCATTAACTCTCTCACAAGCGAATTATAATCCCGAATTCACAGCTCGACATCCACAAGGCCCTTTTGGTTTCAAGCGGAATGGGGGGCAGACAGTAATGCCATAGTTTCGGGCCCCGTAGGGGCAGGCCTCGTGCCTGCCCATCGCGGGCGCCCCTACGTCGATCCTCAGTAGGCTGCCTCGGGCCCTTTGTGGGGCCGCACTTTCTTCATCAAGAACATGAAGGGAATCATGCCCAGGGTGGCGACAGCCATCAGCCAGAAGTCATCGAGGAAAGCAAGCATGGAGGCATGGCGCATCAGCAATCCGTAGGCTAGGCCTTGCGCCTGGTGGGCCGCCTGAACGGGATCCGATCCCTGCGCAACCAGCATTTGCTTGGCGCCACTCAGCATCGCCTGGTAGGCGGAATCGAGCGGAGTCATATGGCTCACCAGCACCGCCTGATGGTATTGGGCACGCCGCGCCAGCATCGTCACCACGCCCGCGATGCCAACGCTTCCCCCGATGTTGCGCGCCAGGTTGATGATGCCGGTGGCATTATTAATCTTCTCCCTGGGGACGAAATAGAAGGCCATCACATTTATGGGCACGAAGAGGAAAGCCATTCCCGCAGATTGATAAACTCTCGCCACCATGGCCGTACGAAAATCGACTTGCAGGTTGAAGTTCGCCATGTGAAACAACGAGAGTGCCAGCATCGACAGGCCGCACACGACCAGCCAACGTGATTCGAATCGGGTGAGCAACTTTCCCACCACGGGCAGCAGGATTATCACCAAGATTCCTCCGGGGGAAAGCACGAGCCCGCTCAAGAGCGCGGTGTAGCCCAGCAGGGTTTGCAGGAAGATCGGAAGCAACGCGGTGCTGCCATAAAGCACCAATCCCAGCATGAACATCGTCAGGGTGGCGATGAGGAAATTCCGTTCCTTGAGCAGGTGAAAATCCACC
>Ga0187884_10004621_pt1 | contig 9998 bp, 6 predicted proteins | sample June2016WEW_20_4_FD_132983 | JGI IMG/M metagenome (GOLD analysis project Ga0187884, IMG submission 132983) | Peatland microbial communities from SPRUCE experiment site at the Marcell Experimental Forest, Minnesota, USA - June2016WEW_20_40 | ecosystem: Environmental > Terrestrial > Soil > Wetlands...
ATTTGGATGAACACAAACAAGCCGCATAAAACCCCAAAGAGCAGGGCGGACCAAAGCCCGGCCAAAAAGAAAAGAAGACCGGAAATCAATCCGCTGACTGCCGTGGACAACCAAGGGCGCCGCCAGGGCAACAAGACGTGTGCGGCGGAGGCGGCCAGCGCCAGGACCAGGCCGACGCTCATGGCAGGCACCGGGCAACCATAGCGGTTGCGCAGCAGCAGCAGCACAAACAGCGGAACCAGGGCCACAAAGCCCGGCGCCCTGCCGCTGATGCGAGCCAGACAAATGAGGGCTGCCAGCAAGACTACGCACTGGGACAGGACGAAAACCAGGGCGCCCAGACAGTTCACGCAATTCAACTGCGACAAAAACACCCCGGCATAACTGGCCAGACCTCCCGGACGACCGAGGAACGTTTCCATAAAAACCCGTTGCCGGAAAAAGTACGGCCCGTAACTGTGATACCCCAGGAGCGGCTCTACCCGCAGCCAAACATAAAGAAAAGAACCAACCAGCAGAACGACAGCCCCGGCCGGGAACGCAGGCCAGGGCCGGAAGAATGCCTCCGCCCCGAGTTTCCGGTTGACTGGTCCTGGCCGCATCTGTCCCCAGTATAAACCAACCGGGACCTCCGCTTGCAAGCTCGAACCCGGCGGGTGCCGAGCGGGGTTGTTAGCACCCGCGCAAAAACGCCTTCCAAGGTTGAGGCGCGATTCACACATTTGGCTATACGTGGCAGTTTCCGTTGCGCATCCGCCAGCGTTCATGTTATCTGTCAGCGAAAATGGATGGAGAAGCAATATGGCCGATCCCATTAAAGACGAATTCACGGACCTGAAAATGTCCCGCCAGCGAAAGTATCAACTGCGAATGAAGCGTGACGGGCGTTGCGGAATCTGCGGTGACGAAAATGTCGCCGGATCGTGCCTGTGCCTGAGACACTTGGTCGCCGCGAGGGAGCGCACGCGCAGGAGATTGGGCTGTAAGCGCCGGCTCAAGAAGACCAAGAGCTATCGGTTGCAGGAACAGTCTGTACCGCGACGGGCCAGCGTCAGGTCTGGCCATTGACACAGAATCAAAGTGCGTTTCGGAGGGGGGACCTGAACTTTCAAATTGGCATCCACCCGTGTCAGCGTCGGTTTGACCACCAACTTCGGGCGCGAACGGGTCGAGCTCAAACGCGTGGCGCACGGAGTTTTTTCAATTTTCAACCTCAGTTTTTGGCGGGGTCTGCCGGTTTGGCGGAGACGGGGGCGGGCTGCAATCCCAATTTGCTTAGGTAGGGCTTGGGGTCCTGCTGGAATTTGGCTTTGCAATCGTCGCAGCAGAAGGCCACCAGGCGGCCCTGGTGAAGCAGGGTCTTGGCGGGGTCTGCCGGTTTGCCGGAGACGGGACATTGGGTGTTGAGGGGGGTGGAGTTGTTGGAGGACGGGGAGGGGAGGGACGCGCCGAGGTCCACCAGCACCTGGCGGTCTCTGATCCTGGCTTGGAGCTGTTCAATTTCCTCCTGCCATTGGTGTATTTGGTCCTTGCCGGGGCGGGCCTCGGCGAAGGCGTTTGCGGCGGCGGGAGTGACCGCGGTCTGCCAAAGGTAAAGGCGTTTGAGCCGGGGCAATTTCTGCAACTGTTCCAGGCCGGCGTCGGTTACGGCCGTGCCATAGAGATCGAGGAATTCGAGGCTGCCCAGGCCCGCCAGGTGCGCCAGGCCGGCGTCGGTGACTGCGGTCCGCTCGAGGTGGAGGCGAGTCAGATTGGGCATCGCCTCGAGCGGGACGAGGCCGGAATCGGAGACCTTGGCGCCGCTCAAATCGAGCCAACGGAGATTGGCGCCCAGCGGGGCGAGCCTGGCCAGTTGGGCATCGCCGAAGGCGGCTTGGGCAATTCCGGCGTTGCATTGCAGCCAGGGGTCCGGCGGAGAAACGGGGGTCAGCACGATGCCGAGTTCCTCGCTGAGTTGGGCGGCCAGGGGTGCGATTTCGCTCAAGGGCTTGGGCGGGAGGGCCTGGGCGGCCGGCGCCTGGGCCGCCGGGGCCTGGGCGCCGAAGCGGGCGGCGAGGATTCGGGCGATGTTTTCAGGCGGTTTCAACTGGCCGGCGGTCTTGTCTGCGGGCGCGCCAGCGGCGATCCACCACTCGAGCAGGGCCAGGTCGTCCTGGGCCGGTTGGGGTTTGCCCACCGGGGGCATGTGGTCGTCATCCTCGGGCGGGAGCCGGAGCCGCCTGAGCATCTCACTTTCGGCGGCCTTGGCGGGGATGATGACGGGACCCGATTTGCCGCCCTTGAGCGACGCGGAAAGCGAATCCAACCTCAAACCGGCTTTGGCCTTCTCGGGGCCGTGGCAGGAGACGCAATCGTGTTGGAGCACGGGTTGGATGACGCCGGCGAAGACCTGGAGGTCGGGCCATTGCGGGCCATTTTTTGGACTGGCCGGGGGCTGGGTTCGATGGCCCAGGAATGCGCGCAACGGCGCGGGGGTGTAGCGGACCAGGTAGTCACTGCCGTGCGTGAGCGAGCCGCCGAAGTGGCTTGCCACCACCAGGAGTGGGAAGGTTGAAAACAGGCACCAGCGATAGGCCCTTTGGCGATGGAACCTGTAGAGGAGGGCTGCGGTGAGGCAGGCGGCAGCGGTGCCGATGCCGGTCCACTGGTGCCACCAGAGCGCGCGGGTTTCGTAGCCGCCGCTGTGCGAGAGCAGCCAGCCGCAAAGGGCGGTGAGGATGGCCAGGGGTGCGGCAAGGGCGAGGATGGGGCCGGCGCTGCGGTTGGCGCCGGGGAAGCGCGGGAAGCGGGCCATCAGTTCCAGCGCCGCGAGCAGGACGATGAAACCGATGGGCAAATGGACCAACAGCGGGTGCAGGCGGCCGAAGAACAGGACGATGTCGGGCGGGGCGTTCAAGCGAGGATGCTTTTAATTGGAGTGGGTTTGTGCTGCCGGCTGAAGCCGGCGTTCCGGGCGCGGGGCGTTCAGGCGAGGATAGCCTTGACCGGAGTGGCCGGGGCCTCGGTGCCGGTCAGCTTCTGGTCGAGGCCCAGGAAATTGTAGGTCAGGCGATTGTGGTCGATGCCCATCTGGTTAAGGATTGTCGCATTCAGATCGCGGATATGGACGGGGTCGCGGACGATATTGTAGCTGAAGTCGTCCGTTTCACCGAAAACAGTCCCGCCCCTGATGCCGCCGCCGGCCATCCACATGGTGTAACAGCGCGGGTGATGGTCGCGCCCGTAGTTATCGTGGCGGAGTTCGCCCTGGCAGTACACCGTCCGGCCAAATTCTCCGCCCCAGACGACCAAGGTGTCCTCGAGCAGACCGCGCTGTTTGAGGTCCAGGATCAAGCCCTTGCAGGCCTGGTCCACGTCGCGGCACTGGAGCGGCAGGTCGCGGGGCAGGTCGGTATGGTGGTCCCATTCCCGGTGCAGAATCTGTACGACCCGCACGCCGCGCTCGACGAGGCGCCGGGCCAGCAGGGCGCTGGCGGCAAACGTGCCCGGCTGCGTGACCTCCGGCCCGTAAAGCTCCAACACCGACTTGGGTTCGGCGGAGATATCGGCCAGTCCGGGGATGGAGGTTTGCATGCGAAAGGCCATCTCGTATTGGGCGATGCGGGTTTGGGTTTCCGGGTCGCCGCTGCGCTCGAAGCTGGCCTGGTTGAGCTTGGCCAGGCCGTCGAGCATCGAGCGCCGGCTGGCGGCGTCCATTCCGGGAGGGTTGTTGAGGTAGAGCACCGGGTCGCCGGACGAGCGCAACGCCACGCCCTGGTGGCGGGAGGGCAGGAAACCGGCGCCCCAGAGGCGCTGATAGAGGGCTTGGGCATCACGCTTGGCCGACCATCGGGGCGTCATGACGACAAAGGCCGGCAGGTCTTCGGCTTCGCTGCCCAGGCCGTAGGAGAGCCAGGCGCCGATGCTCGGTTTGCCGGGCACCTGGTTGCCCGTGAGAATGAAGGTCGAGGCCGGGTCGTGGTTGATGGCTTCGGTATAAACGGTTCGGATGACCGCAAGTTCGTCCACCACCTGGGCGGTGTGAGGCAGCAACTCGCTGACCATCGCGCCGCATTGGCCGTGCTGGGCAAAGCGATAGATGCTGGGTGCTATCGGAAACCGTTTCTGGCCCGAGGTCATGGTGGTAAGCCGCTGGCCGTTGCGGATGGAGTCCGGCAGATCGGCGTCATAAAGCTCGCCCAATTTCGGTTTGTAGTCCCACAAATCGATTTGCGACGGCGCCCCGTTCATGAACAGGTAAATGAGGCGGCGGGCCTTGGGGGCGAAATGGGGCAAGCCCGGCAACCCGGCGTGCGCGCGCGTTCGGGTCTGCGCCTGGGCCTCCCGAAACAGTTCCGGAAACGCCAGCGAGGCGAAGGCAATTCGCCCGGCTGCCAGGCCGGTGCTCTTAAAGAAGGCGCGCCGGGTTTGATGCTCGAGGAAGGGAAGGAGCGGTTGCATAAATCTCAGTTTTTGGTCACCACCTCATCCAGGTTGAGGAGGAGATTGCCCACGACGGCATAAGCGGCCAGCTCGGCGGCAGGGAGATCGGTTGGCACGGGCGATTCGCCGACGGCGACGAGTTTCCTGGCGGCTTGGGCATCCGCGCCGTAGCGGGCGCGTTGGGCGGCCAAGGTCTCCATCAGCACGGCGGATTCCTGCGGCCCAGGGGGCCGCGCCGTGGCCAGCTTGAAACCGTAGGCAAGGCGGCTTGCATCGTCCGCGCCGCCCTCGTGCCACATCCTGTAGCCAAGCTGGCGGGCGGCCTCGAAGTACTGCGGGTCATTCATCATCACCAGCGCCTGGAGCGGGGTGTCGGTGCGCTCGCGTCGCGCCCAGCATTGCTCGCGCGTGGGCGCGTCCAGGGTGGTCAGCGAGGGCGGAGGGGCGGTGCGTTTCCAGAAGATGTAAAGGCTCCGGCGATAGAGGGCCTCGCCGTGGTCCTGGGAATACTTGGCCGTGTTGCTGGTGGTATAACCGACCGCCTCCCAAATGCCCGGGGGTTGGTAGGGCCGCACGCCGCGCCCGCCCATCTTCAAATCCAAGAGGCCGCTGACGCACAGCGCATAATCGCGCAGTTCCTCCGCATCCAACCGGTATCGCGGACCCCTGGCCAGGAGGCGGTTTTCAGGGTCCAGGGCCCAAAGCTTGGGGCTGACCCGCGAATCCTGCCGGTAGGCAGCCGAGGTGACGAGCCGGCGGACCGTATGCTTGACATCCCAGCCGGAGCGGATGAACTCGCCGGCCAGCCAGTCCAGCAGTTCCGGATGCGAGGGCCATTCGCCGCGGGCGCCGAAATCCTCGGAGGTCTTGACGATGCCGATGCCGAAGAACTGCTGCCAAAAGCGGTTGACCGTGACGCGCGCGGTCAGAGGATGCTTGGGGTCCGTCAGCCAGCGGGCCAGGGCCAGGCGATTGGTGGCCTCACCTGCGGGCAGGGGCGGCAAAATGGCCGGCACGCCCGGGCCGACCAGTTCGCCGTGCTTGTCGTATTGCCCCCGGATTCGGACCCAGGTGGGGCGCGGCTTGTCGAGCTCCCTCGAGATCATGGTTGAGGGTATTTCTTTTTCGAGGGCTTCGCGCTTTTCCTTGATCAACTTCGTTTGCGCGCGCAATGGGGCAACGGGTGATTGCGGGTCCGCATAGACCGAAGCCAGGTAGTAGGCGCGGAGTTTCCGGCGGTCCTCTGCCTCGAGCTTGGCGGGGGCTTTCTTGAGAAGGTCTTTGATTTCTTGCGGGCCCGTCGAGGCCTCGGCTGACTCTCGCTCTTGCTTTTCCCAGGCTGCCAACGAGCGGTCCGGGTCCTGGGCGGGGTCATTCACCGAAACCAATCCGGCCTTGTCCCAATAGGCCTTGCCGTCGAACTGCGTGAAGGCCACGCCGGTGACCTTTGAGCCGGCGCGCAGACCGAGCCTGGCCGCCGAGACTTCAAGGCGCACCCATTTGCCCGTCTCGGGCAGCTCGCCGATTTGGACTTTCTCCGTCGTGCCCTTGGCCCCGAAAGGGATCGCGTCAGCATCGCCCCAGTTGGCCCGGTTGCGCCACTCGTCGGTGTGATACTGGAGCATGATGGCCCGCGGCGGGTCTTTGGCATCCAGATAGACGTAGGCAAAGAGTTTGTCGCCTCCCCCGATAGCCAGTGGGCTGGCGCACTTGGAGAAGAAGACCTGATGCACGCCCTTGCCGGCCCGCTCGATCGCCCGCTCGCCGCTGAACACCGGGCCCTCGGCTTTAGTGACCCATTTGTTCGGTTCGTTGCCGCCGCTGACGGTGACGTCGGCTCCCGGCGGGAAATCGTCTTCCACCCAGACGATTTCCTTGGCGGCGGGCTTCGGGACGTTGGTCAAGCTCGCCGGATCGGTATATGCCAGCCCGGCAACGGTTTGATCGAGCGCCTTTTGCAGTTCGGCGGCGCGGGCGGCCAATTCCTCGGATTGCTTCTGCTGCTCGGGCGAGGGCAGGGCCAAGGAGGGCGGCGGGAGCAGCGCGTTGCCGTCCATCGCGTTCTCGGAGATATTGTTGAAGATGGCGCACATCTGGTAGAACTCCTTTTGGGAGACAGGGTCGAACTTGTGATCGTGGCAGGCGGCGCAGCCCATCGTCAGTCCGAGCCAGGTCGTCGAGGTGGTCGCGACGCGGTCCACCGCATAACGGACCTGGAACTCTTCATCGATGGCCCCGCCTTCGCTGGTGGAGAGATTGCAGCGATTGAAGCCCGAGGCGACAAACTGCTCGCGGGAGGGCTTGGGCAGGAGGTCCCCGGCCAGTTGCCAGGTGGTGAACTGATCGAAGGGCAGGTTGCCGTTGAACGCGCTGACGACCCAATCGCGGTAGGCCCAGATGGCGCGCTCGTTGTCGATGTGCATGCCGTGCGTGTCGCCGTAGCGGGCCACGTCCAGCCAGTAGCGGGCCATCTGCTCGCCATAACGGGGCGACTCGAGCAATCGGTCCACCAACCGCTCGTAGGCCCTCGGGCCAGGGTCGGCCAGGTAAGCCTCGACCTCCCGGGGCGTGGGCGGCAGACCCGTCAGGTCGAGCGTGACCCGGCGGGCCAGGGCCTCGGCCGGGGCCTCGGGAGAGGGCTCGAGCCCTTTGGATTCAAGGGCGGCGAGGATGAAATCATCGACCTCGTTTCGCGCCCAGCCGCTCTTGTTGACTGCCGGCAGCTCTGGCCGGACAGGCGGCTCGAAGGACCAGTGCTTCTGATAGGCCGCCCCCGATTCAATCCATTGCCGGAGCAATCCAATTTCCGCCGGCTTGAGCCTCCGCTTTGCCTCCGGCGGGGGCATGGCGGTCTTAGGGTCGGTGGAAGAGATGCGGCGCCACAATTCGCTTCCCTCGAGGTCTCCGCCCTTGACAGCCTGGCGGCCCTTATGGATGGCCGTCGCCCCCTCGAGGGTGTCCAGGCGCAGATCCGCCTTGCGTTTGCCCGCATCGAAGCCATGGCACGGAAAGCAGGTGTCAGCCAGAACCGGGCGGATTTCCCGATTGAACTGGACGGGCGGGTTGGTAGCGCCGCAAGCCAGAATGGCCGTCCCGCCCAAGACGGCCGCCGCAGCCCTGAGTCCCAGGGAAAACCTGCTTTTGGCATTGGCGGCGCGTGGCTCCACGTTCCCGGTTCCTGTCTCGGTTCAAGTTCAATTCAGCGCCGCGCGTCACATGAAACGGCGCTTCCAAACGCCCAGCCGCGGCCAGACAACATAATCCGGGCCGGCGATTCGGCAAGTGCAGTTCAGAAACCTGCCGTCAGAAACTTGCGGTAGTGTCCTGCCTGGATAATCTCATTAACACCGCCGCTTCTGCCACGGTGTTAATGAAACGCCTTGCCGCTGTATGAAATGTCCGGAGTTGGGGTCGTGGCCAATCTGTTTGAGGATCGCAAGAGGCCGCCGGCGGCCCGGGTGGCCCGGAAAAGAAATGGCGGCTGTGCCCGGTCCAAAAGAAACAGGAATCAGGTCTCGGTTTCGTTGCGGGTTGAACTTGGGTCGCAGATCCCGATCGGGAATATTCTGTGGGTTTCTTCACTCAAAGCCGATAGTAGTTACCGATCGGGAACTTTTATGTTGAATTGCCGCCGTGTTTGCCATAATGTTCCCGAACGGTAATATGTTTGATCCACGACGAGCCATGAGATTCACAACCGAGCAGATCGGCCAGTTGGTCAGGACGGCCCGCAAAAGTTTGGGCGTCACGCAGAGGGCCTTAGCCATGACGTCCGGCACGGGGCTGCGCTTCATTGTCGAGTTGGAAAAGGGAAAGCCGACTTGCCAGTTTGGCAAAGTCTTGACCGTCATCAATACGCTGGGGATCTCGATGAGTCTGGCTTTGCCGGTGGCTAACGAACCAGCGAGCCCGGTGGGGGGGAAAGGAGCCTGAGCTGTGAGCCGAACCCTGGACGTTTACCTGCACCGCCATTTGGCCGGCAAACTCATCCAGGATAACCACGGGCAAATGGGGTTCGATTATGTCGACGAGGCTCTTTGCCTGCGACTCGCCAGCGCGGCCGGTTTGCCCGCGGTGGACGTGGAGACCGGCAACGCGGAGGGCGTCGATTACTTGCTCGTCCAGCGCTACGATCGTTCTTTGTCGCCGGATTCGAGAATCCTCCGGCGAGAACACCAGGAGGACTTTTGTCAGGCGCTGGGAGTCATCCCTGAAAACAAGTACCAAGCCGATGGTCAAACGTCGTGTCCTGGAATTGGCGCAAGCAATCGTGTCAAAGCTGCCGGCCGTCACGACCGATCATCCGGTTGCGGCGTCTGTCTCCAGGCCCCTCCAGGCTCGCTGCGAGAGTGTATTGCGAAGGTTCACACGTTGACCGCGTGTATTTTACTGCTGACAGGTTGGGTGACGAATATGAGATCAAAAACGACAGGCGCGGCAGCAGGAATTCTTCTGCTTATCTTCTGCATTTTGAGTGGAGGATGTATGCACTACGACACATCGGCAAGACGCGACGATTCGTTTTTGCCGTATGCGGGCGCTAAAGTCGGCCAAGTGAGTCTCCGGGAATTTCTGCGCGCCCGTTCCGCTGTGGTGTTCGAGGGTGATCAACTGAGCGTCACCGCTTCCGGCACCAACTCCGGCACTGTTAAAGGGACTATTTTCGGGATCGGGTCGGCGGCGGCCATAGATCGCCGGGGTTACTTTCTGACAGCGGCGCATTGTGTTCAGAAGGGACCGTTCCTACTGCTGTTTTTCGACAAAGGCCAACGGCAAGCGCGACCCGCCCGGGTTGTCTGGCGTGGCGACGATTCCAAAAAGCAGCCGGACTTGGCTCTCCTGCAGGTTCCCTTTCCACTGCAAGATGTCTTTGAGTGGACGCCGGCATTCACCAACGGGGAACGAATCGTGGCTGCGGGGATCAACGTGATTTCAAATCATGTCATTAAAAGCCAATGCATGGCCGGAAGGATTTTGAGGCTGGATACGGGATCAGCGACCGTTCTTCCACATTACATTTGCATTTCACACGACGCTCCACTGCATTCTGGGGACAGCGGTGGGCCGCTTGTTTCCACCGATGGCCGTCTGGTCGGCATCAACTCTGATGCGGTCATTGGGCGCCCACGGTGGCTCTCTTTTTCGGTTGCGACGTTGTCTAGTGATGCAGAACGTCCAGACCTCGAATGGCTCAGGCAACTCATCCAGCAGGATGCGGCTGCGCAATCGGGAGCCAAAACAAACCAGTTCAAGGAGCGTGCCGGAGATGGCGGGATGGAGGCCGGCTTGTAAAGCTGGCTGAAGCCGCTGCGCCAGCAGCGCCAGCTTCAGCGGATGGGTTTTCGGCTGCTCCTGCAAGTCAGTTTCCGCCCACCGCAGGCGCTTCAGCCCCTGCGCGATGGCTGGTCGGCCTGGGCTGGGGCGCCTTCGGAAAGGGATCACGCGGCCTGGAGCCTGCGGTCGTTTTCAATGATGACCTTCCTAAAGCCATCCTTCCCGACATGTCCAATCTTCATCGCCGTGTTTTTCGACGAAGGCAATGAGCCTCCGAATCAGGCCTCGCACGTCCGACTGCC
>Ga0187884_10004622_pt1 | contig 9995 bp, 8 predicted proteins | sample June2016WEW_20_4_FD_132983 | JGI IMG/M metagenome (GOLD analysis project Ga0187884, IMG submission 132983) | Peatland microbial communities from SPRUCE experiment site at the Marcell Experimental Forest, Minnesota, USA - June2016WEW_20_40 | ecosystem: Environmental > Terrestrial > Soil > Wetlands...
ACATTCTGGCGCTCGTAATCGACCATGGCCTGCTGCGACTTCTCCACCTTGGCTTTCAACTCGTCGAGCTGCCCCTCCATCCATCCCGAAGCTTGCCGGGTCGCGTCATATTTCTGATGAAAATTGTATTCGCTATAGTTGTTGACCAGGGTGTTGGCCGCCCGCGCCGCGAGCTGAGGGTCGGTGCTGTCAAAAGTGACTTCTATCATGCGGCTGTCTCTCATCAGTTGAACGCGTAGATGCCCTCGAAATGCCTGGATGAGCCCGTTCTGGGCCGCAGTCTGAGAATCCGCCTGGGGGCGCTCGCCGCCTCCGCCAAATTCCGCCTTTTCCCCCATGCCGAGCTGCTGAACGGTTCGCCAGGCCAAGTTTTCACTTTTCAGCACGTTGACCTGCGTTTGCAGGAAAGTCTCATCATTCCAGCCAGACATGTCCCGGAAGAGATCGTTGAAGGACTGGATTTCTGGCGTTTCGGCCTCAACCTCGACGCGAGCTGTAGCCTCATAACCCGGCTGCGTCTTGAAGGAAACAATCGCCGCCACCGTTGCCACCACCACGGCCGCCGCCAGGATCGTCCACATGCGCTTCAAAAAAATCAGCCAGTAGGTCCGTATATAGGAATAGCTGTCGGGGGCATCTGCCCCTAATTCGATAAGGGAATCCGACCGAGGCTTGACCCGTTCCGGGGAGCCGCGTTCAATAGGAGCTAATTCTTCGTTTTCAGCCATGTTGTAGAACCACCTTTGCCAAATTCAATAAAACTACGGAGTGTCCGCGAAATTTCTCAACAATGTGCTCGCCGAAGCGCCAGTACCGCCGCGCGCTACGGGTAAATGCCGCCGGGCTCTGCACCGTCCGGTACAGGGCGGGACGGTGGCGCTACAGTCGGGGCGCTAAAGTGACCACCCTATTAACGGCTACCACGCTAGCCTTCCCCAGATAACCCATGATGCGCTTGACCAAACAGGGGATCACTCTATCGCATAAACCGCTGCATATGTAGCGGCTGACGCCGCAAGGTCGGCTGTCCTGTGAAGCGCCTTCAAGGCGGTGCTGTCGGGCACAAACAGAATATCGTTGTGTTGCATAGCCTTGTCCGGAGCGTGGCCCTTGAGCATGGCGACTAGGTTAATGGGAATCTCTTCCCGGCCGCCAGGAGCCGAGGAGTTGGGACGAAGGAGCAGGGCTTTCTTCCCCTTCGCATAGGGGCCGAGATACCCCGCCAGGGCAATAGCTTTCAGGACCGTCATATCCTGGTGCGCCTCGCTTAATATGTAGCCACCCGCCCTGTTTACTGCCCCCAGGACATAAACGACTCCGGCGCGTTGCACCGTCACCCGGTCGCCCGGGTACACCTCGACGTTCAAGCTCGGATCGCCAGTCTCCTGGAGACGCCGAAGATCGATGGTCACTGTGGGCGCAACGGGCAGTGATTTCCCCCCTTCCACCGCCCCTCCACCCTCCGAGGCCAATACCCGGCGGTAGATCTCACCGCGCGTTATGGTTGCCGTGGACCCCGCATCATCAGCTCCTCCCCCGGCTTGGGTGAGAAGGTCCAGCAGCGTGATCCGGCCGAGGACGGGGTAGATTTGCGGGTTCTTGACGGCCCCCGCGATGGCCACGACGTGAACGCGTGACTCGCGAATGGTGATGCTCATCTGAGGACGACTGAGCACCCCGGCTTCTATGCACCTCTGCGAGATGACTTCAGCCGCCTGCTGGGGCGTCAGACCCGCAACCCGAACCGGCTCCGCCAGAAGCGGGAAGAGCAGGGTTCCTGTGTCACTCACCCGGTATTCGCGCGTCATCTGTTCCACATCGAATACCTGAATGAATAACAAATCGTTGGGATAGATGAGCGTCTCCTCTGCCTTCTGAGAGCCCAGGTCAACTCCGGCTTTGGTGTCGGCCTTATTGTCGGGGCTGTTCGCCTTTTCCGAAGCTGCGGGCGAAACGCCGGGCGCACAAAGCAGACCGGCTACGGCCATCAACAGCAACCCCACCATCCTGAAATGGAAACGGCCAGGCGCCCTGCCGCCGGCGCGCCCCAGCCACCTGACGCTCGACCACGAACCCTTCACTCCACCTGCCATGCTCATCACTCCTTAAGACAACTTCCACTCCAGGGTTGCCTTCAATGTACCTGTGCTAACGACTATCGTTATAACGTTTACGTGCCCCCCTCCGCAAGCCCCCGCCTCGGCTTTCCAGCAGAACCACCTATTACGGAAATAGCGCTGGCCTCTGCGTGGTTAGCGTACCAGACAAGGACTCCCATCCTCAACCTCATTTCAGTGCTTCCTGCGCGCCGCTGTGGCGGCATTGATTCCCGCTTCCGTCTCACCCCCGCCGCGCTCCTGCTGCGCTCCCCCCATTGATTCCAGCTTCCCGCCCCCAGGGCGATGCATGAGGGCTGCGCCCCACTCGCTCCACCGCAGATGCGTCGACTTCCACGGCGGCCGACCTCTCCAGTATTTCTACCGAAAGCACCAGCCGGCACAGGTTCTTCTTGCGAACTAGAATTCCCTCCAGCCCCTGCAAAGCTCCGGAGATGACGCGCACCCTGTCGCCACATCGGAGAAAGGGGTAAGGCTCAACTCGATTTCCCCACTCGACCACCCTGCGCACAGACTCGATCTCGGCTTCAGGAATGGTCGCCACTTCACCATTGATACCTAGAATAGAAACTATCCCCGGCGTCGTCACCACCTCCAGCCGCCGCTCCTGCATTCCGCGCAGAAATAGATAGCACGGGAACAAGGGAAGCGAGAGGTGCATGGTCCGGTCCTTCCATCTGCGAGTTGCGTTGTAAAGCGGGAGAAAGACCTCCAGTCCCTTGGCGGAGAGAATCTGGGCAATGGCCTTCTCGTGCTGATGTCGTGTGTAAATTGCGCACCACGCCCCGCTGATATCCAACTCGCTCCCTCCGGTTCCTGAATTCATCAGCCCCCTATTCTAGGCGAAACAAGAGTTTTCTGCTCGTTGTTCCATCTTGCCCAATGGCGAGGAAGCCGTCAGCTTTCGGCTTCCAGCTAAAGCATTGGAGTCTTCTTGCCGATAAATAAAGAGTAACGGCTGGAGGCCTCATTCCTGGCTCCTCATTATTTCTCACCGCCTGGATGTCAAGCGCGGCACCTCTAGCCGATAGCGTAAAGCTCCGCTCTCTGACTTACAGGAGAACACCTTGCGATCCCATAAGTGCCAACGATCGCCGCCCTTATCACCCAACACAGGTCGCTTGTTCTTCACACTCTCCGAGCCGGTCAAGGCCGGATACTTTCGCCCCCCGGAGAGGTACGATTTCTGAGAGTCTACTTATATTTCCCCCTCGTCGACAAGCGTACCGGCGTACCGGTACTTCCGTACGAGGCATTGCCCGAACGGCGGACCGCTGCTCACCTTGCGGGCTCCCGGGTGGATTGCCTGCTCAGCCCAGGTGGTTGTTCCCCCGGACGAGCTCTGAAGATGACGCATCGCCTGTACATCCTATGGTCGAACAAACTGATAATAGGAATCCTTGGTCGCGACTACGGGGGCATCACCATTACTGCCGGGCCGATCCGATCACGTAACCGCACCCCGACAAAACACCTCGGCACCCCTCGGCTTGATCATTTCATTAGCAGGCACATGCGCCGCGAGAGGATCAGACCTTCCACCGCCCCGCCACACACTGGCTGCACTTCGCGGGGGGGGGGAATGGGCATCAAAGTATCGTAGCAATCCCGCGTCCAAAACTCTTCCGAAGCGAGGCACCCCAGCCCGAGCATCAAGTTCGGTGAATAGCTGCCGCCGGCAGGCAAGCGGGGTCCTTTTTCCGTCGCTTCGCCTACGGCACTCTGGCCAACGGCTGGCGAATCTACCACTAGAGTGACGGCTTGTCAAGTTCGTGAGAATAGATTGTATTGTTAGCACATCAAATGTCCGGGTCAATGAGGTCGCCGCGGCGACATATGTCCGCATAAGGCGAAATTCGAGTACGGCTAATAGCCAGGAGGCTGTGATGAGGCGACACGCGCAAGACGCCTCGGAGCGGACCATGAACGTACAAGACGTGATATTGCGGGCCATGGACGGATCATCCGCCCAGGCGCGCCGCCGAGATCATCGGCATCTCGGATCGGAGTATGCGGCGCTGGCGGGAGCGGAACGCGAAGGTCGGGTGCGATGGGCTTTTGGATCGGCGGCGAGGCAAGCCAGCCCCAAGGGGGTATCGGTGCAAACGGGCATCTTGACCTGTCAAAAACAGTCAAGGGAGACGCCGGGCTCAGTTAACAACAGAAGCAACATGCTACTGCAACTTTACCCCACACTAAGTTTTTTCCCGATCATATTACTAATAAGGGTGGAATCCTGCGTGCTGGCATTCGCTTATGCCGGAATCGTCGCGGAATCCTATGGCGCGACGTTGACTACTTCACCGGCGCAGGCCGTCCGCTGCGGCCCTGATCCTGTCGAGCTTGGCTTCGTGCCAAAGAACGCCTATGGCTCCCTTGGCAGGTGCTTGCTGCCGGACAAGAGCTTTCGGCGAATCAGGCCGCGAACTCAATACTCGCATTCTCATGGGTCCAAGAAACGGGGGTCTGGTCTATCGGATTGGAAATTAATCAATACCAGAACCATAAAGAGATTTCCGCCGGGTACCTAAGTACTGAGAAAAAGTGCTTGACAGGAATGAGGAAAAGGTATTGTTTAGATGCTTGGAATTGGAGGCGCGGATTATCCTAAGCTTGTGATACAAGCCCAGCTGTACAGTTGCCGCTCGCGGCTACGCCCAGGCTGATTTGACTGCGCAAAGGAGCTTGTCCGACTTCGCAAAGGGTGCCGTAACCGATTAGGTGAGCAGAGCTGGCTGATTCGCAGGGGAGACGCCGGTCGATGGGGTGTTGTAGCCGGTGAACCAGTGCTGACAAGCCAAGGTCTTAGCCCTTGAAATCCCCTGAATCCCGAGGTTTCAGGGAACTTGACAACACGACCAAAGACAGTTTTCGTTTTGTCACCTGTTACGGTGTAATCGAAGGCGAGGGGCCGTTCTTCACATGATTACCATATTGCTCCTCTTGTTAATCCTGATCAGCCTTTGGATAGGCTTTTACCAGATCGTCAAGCAGCAAGGTCGAATACTGCTGCGTCTGGACCAGCTCGAGCAGAATGCGCAAGCCGCGGGAGCTGGGCTGGAGAAGCATGGTGAGGAAGCTGAACCGGCAGGGCTTCCGCTTCAAAGCGACTTCCCCGCCTTTAAACTCCCCGACCTTGCGGGAAGGCCCGTCGCACTTGAGGCCTTTCGCGGCAAGCGCGTTTTGCTGGTGCATTGGAATTTCGAGTGCGGGTTTTGCGATTCCATCGCAGCCGAGTTAGGCCGTCTTGAAACCAGTTTCGAAAAGCGAAACGTTCAGTTGGTGCTCCTGGCTTACGGTGACGCCCGATCCAACCAGGAACAGGCAGCCGAACATGGCCTGAAGTGCCCCATCCTACTGATGAAGGATGGAGAGAAACCAGCGCCTTTCGAGCACGAGGGCACACCGGTAACCTATCTGCTGGATGAGGAAGGGCGAGTGGCTGCGCCCTTGGCGCGGGGAGCAGATCAGGTCCTGGCGCTAGCCCTGGAGGTGGCCGACCTTGAGCCTGGCGCTTCCGAGGCCGGCAAAAGCACGCCTCAGCGCAGCGGGCTGGGCAGCGAAGGGCCTCTCCGAGAAACCCTCGCGCCTCACCGAGTGAACCTCCCCGGATTTCTTGTCAAACAAGAGATCGGGCTTGGGGACGTAATCAAGCGTGTGACCTCCGCCATGGGAATCAAGCCCTGCGTGGGATGCGAGCGGCGGGCTGGCGTGCTTAACCGCTGGCTGGTTTTTTCCAGTATCAGGGGAAGTGGGCTCAAAGCCGGCACGCGCGCGCCTGTTTTTCTCCTGCCCGACCTTCACGGTCACATGGTTTCGCTCGAGGAGTACCGGGGCCGGCGCGTACTCCTGGTCTTCAGTGACCCTCAATGCGGACCTTGCGATGAACTCGCCCCCCATTTGGTCCGCCTGCATCGAGAATACGCGAATGACGGCTTGGGCGTGATACTCGTCGGACGGGGCAATGCGGAGGAGAACCTCCGCAAGGCAGAGCAGCACGGTTTTCAGTTTCCGGTGCTGCTTCAGGATAGGAAGTGGAAGGTCTCAAGAGAGTACGGGACTCTGGCGACGCCGGCGGCTTTTCTGATTGGGGAAGACGGTGTGATTGCCAGGGACGCGGCAGTCGGGAGAGACGCTATATTGGCTCTCGTCCGTGACCGCCGAGGTGGTCAAAAGGAGGAGTGAAATGAGCGCGCTTTTGGACGATATATCACGGATTATTGCCAGCCCGATCCCACGTCGCCAAGCTTTGAGGCTGCTCAGCGGGGTCGTGGGTGGCGGCGTATTAACTTACCTGGGACGGGCTTCCCGTGGCCTGGGGGTGCCTGCCGGGGGCGCACAGGCCCCAGAATTCATCAAGTGTCCGTCCGGTGAATTCCGCTGCGGCACGACATGCTGCAAAAACGGCTTGGCGTGCTGCAATGGGAAGTGCTGTGCCCGAGGCCAGACGTGCTGCAATGGGACGTGCTGTGCCCGGGGCATGTGCTGCAATGGGACGAGCTGCTGTACCTCAGGCGAGACGTGCATCGCTGGAAAGTGCTGTCCCTCAGCCCGGTCCTGCGGTGGGATCTTGGGGTTCTCTAGGCCCATCTGCTGTCCCTCAGGCCAGACGTGCTGCAATAGGACGTGCTGTCCCTCAGGCCAGTGCTGTAATCATGGGCAGCGCTGCTGCCCGCCGGACCAAGCGTGCTGCGGTGACAGGTGCGTCAGGCGAACCCCGTCCGGAAGCAATCCTTGTACTGCTTAATCCGCGCCGCATGGCGAGGCTTGTCCTGGTTGCAGAAAGCAGAACGCGGGTAGGCCGCGGGGTCACATGATTCGGCCGCAGTTGGGGGTCGCCCGAACCGAAATCTCACTGCGCGCGCACTCTCGAGCGCTCCTCTTCCTGCTCGCGGTCGGCTGCGCAAGCCTGTTTGTGGCCGCCGAAACTTCGCTGGTGGGGATCACTTTTTCATTCGAGACGCCTACGGTGGGTCGCTGGCTCCTGGCGTGGGACGCGGACGATCCTCGGCTTCAGAACCGGCTCGGGCAAGCCTACAGAGACATCGATCCTGCCGAAAGCCTCCGCCACCTGCGCCGCGCCACCCAGTTAAGCCCCGATAACCGGCTCTACTGGTCAGACCTTGAGTCAGCCTGTGAATCCATAGCTGATACGGAGTGCATCGATCACGCTGGGGAGCGCCTGCTGAAGCTCTGTCCCATGGTGCCTTCTTACCATTGGCTTGCTGCCCAATCCTCTCTGCGCACCAATCAACTTGACAGGGCCTTGGCGGAATTTCGCCGCTTGCTGGAACTTGACCCCACGTATGCGGCGGCCACTTGGTCTTCTCTTCAAGCTGTGGAGAAGCCCGACCCTATCTTCCAAAAAGTGTTGGCTGACAGTGCGGATGCCCAGCTCAAAGTTGGCTACGTGGATTTCTTGAGCGACCAAGGGGATAACGACACCGCCTATCGAATTTGGAAGCTGGCGGTTGCAAACGCTCGTCCGTTTCCCTTTTCTTCCGCCGCGCCTTATCTCGAGCGTCTGATCGCTCTGGGCAGAATCGAAGAGGCTGTGAATGTCTGGCAGGATCTTGAACGCCTGGGAATTGTCAAAAGGTATGAGGCGGATGAAAAAGACAATTTGATTTTCAATGGCGATTTCGAACAATCGCCTTTGAACGCGGGGTTCGACTGGCGGGCTAGCCCCCAAACTTATCTTGCGGTCGATTTTTCCGCTCCTGCAGCTTACCATGGCGCCCACTGCCTTCGTGTAGACTTTACGGTCAGCCGCAACGATGAGTATGAGCCCGCCTATCAAATCGTGCTGGTCCTTCCCCATCATGCGTACACGCTCCAGGCTTACATCCGCTCGGAAGACATCACCTCCGACACCGGCCCCTGCTTGCGCGTGAGTGATACCCAACAACCAAGTTTTCCGGATGCGATCAGCGACACCACGGTGGGAACGACGCCCTGGCATCCCTTGCGTCTGTCTTTTTCCACCGGACCGCAAACCCAGGCGGTGCGGCTTTCATTCTGGCGACCTCGCAGCCGGGTTTTCCCTACGGAAATCTCCGGGACTTGCTGGTTGGACGCGGTCTCGCTGGAATGTCTGGGCCCCGAGCAGTCAGAAGCGAAAATTGTAAAGGGTAAGGGAAAAGGGTGAAGGGCGAGGGGTAAAGGGGAAAGGGTGAAGGAAGAAGAGCAAGCATGACGAGGCCAGAAGCAAAAATTGTAAAGGGTAAAGGATAAAGGGTGAAGAAACAAGAGCAATTCACGAAGGCACAAACCCAGCAAGAGGCAAGAAGCGACGATCAACCTTCACCCTTTACACTTCATCCTTCTTTACACTTCACACCTTACCCTTTACACATCGCTCGCATTCTGCTCGTCGCTGCCTTGCTCGGCGCGCCCTTGGCCTTTGGCGCGGTAGTTCCCTGGGCCTGGGTGGCCCTGGGCCTTGTAGCCGCCCTGGCGCTTTTCTTGTGGGCCCTGGGAAGCGTTCAGCAGGGGGCGCTGAAATTGATCTGGTCGCCGCTCTACATCCCCCTGGCGCTGTTCTTTCTTTTGGGAGTGGCTCAGTATGCGGCCCGGCTCACACTCGATCGGTCGGAGACCCGCCAAGCTCTGGTGCTGCTAGCTACGGATTTGGCGTTTTTTTTCCTCGCCGTGCAGCTTTTCGCCGGAGCCGGCAGCAGCACTTTGCGCGCCTTCGGCCTTGCGGTCCTGGTTTTTGCCGGTTCCATGGGACTGTTTGCCATTGTGCAGTTTGCTTCGGGGGCGCATCGGATTTATGGCATCGTCGATACCCCCGGTGGCGTCTTCGGTCCCTACGTCAATCGCGACCACTTCGCCGGACTCATGGAAATGCTCATCCCGGTTGCGGTCCTCTACATTGCCGGGCGGCGCGGAAGGTTATCGCTGGAGGCCTCGGCACGGCGTGTTATCGCGGTTGCGCTCGCGCTCGCCTCCCTGTTGCTTTCCGGTTCGCGAGGCGGCTTGCTGGCACTGTCAGCGGAGATCGCCATCGCAACCAGTGCCCTGCGCAGGGCGGGTGCTCGGACAACGGAGGGACGGCGCCTGGCGATGGCGGCCGCCATCACCCTCTTTGCGGGCGTAATGCTGTTTGCCTATGTCGACCCGGGCTGGGTGGCGAAAAAGCTGGGGTCGGTAGCCTACGTCGACAGTGCTCGGGCGGAATGGGCCGGTTTGCGTAAGCGCATGGCGCTCGATTCGCTGCGCATGTGGCGTGACCATCCCGTCCTGGGTGTTGGCTTGGGAGATTTCGAGACCGCTTACCCCCGCTATCAGAGTTTTCCCACCGACATGTGGGTCGATCACGCGCATAACGATTATGCGGAGGCGGTAGCTGAGACCGGACTGGTCGGCGCGCTGCTCATTCTCTCAGCTCTGGCGCTTTTTCTTCGTCTGGCCTTTCGAGATTGGGGTCAACCCTTTCGATCACGAGCTGGCTGGATTCGCTTGGGCGCCGCCATTGGATGCTGTGGCCTGCTGGTGCACAGCTTCTTTGATTTCAACTTGCACATCCCGGCCAATGCGGCATGGTTTGCAGTCCTCGCAGGCATAGCGACGACTTGCGATTGATCCCGCCCTGCTGTCATTCTGAGCGCAGCGGAGCGGAGCGAAGAATCTCGCTCTGGACCTTTCCGCCGACCAACATTGGTGATTGGTGATCGGCGATTGGTGATTGGCGATTGATCCCGCCCTGCTGTCATTCTGAGCGCAGCGGAGCGAAGAATCTCGCTCTGGACTTTTCCGCCGACCAACATTGGCGATTGGTGATCGGCGATTGGTGATTGGCGATTGATCCCGCCCTGCTGTCATTCTGAGCGCAGCGGAGCGAAGAATCTCGCTCTGGACCTTTCCGCCGACCAA
>Ga0187884_10004627_pt1 | contig 9986 bp, 11 predicted proteins | sample June2016WEW_20_4_FD_132983 | JGI IMG/M metagenome (GOLD analysis project Ga0187884, IMG submission 132983) | Peatland microbial communities from SPRUCE experiment site at the Marcell Experimental Forest, Minnesota, USA - June2016WEW_20_40 | ecosystem: Environmental > Terrestrial > Soil >...
CTCGGCATTGCGTCCCTCGGCCAGCGCCAGCGGCACAAAGTAGTACGTCTTGCGCCCCAGCGCCGCCGCCACAGTCGTCGGCACCGCCTGCACCATGCGCACCAGCTCCGCGTCGTCCAGCCCAATCTCGCCGAACGCCGCGAAGCCAACCCCGTTGGCCGCCCGGCGCACCGCAGCCTCTCGCGCCACCTGCGTTGCCTGCACCAGCCCGCTCTGTATGCTCTCAGCCATCGTCCCCACTTCCTATGCCCCAACCGCCTCACTCGCCCCCTCCGCCCCCATCCACCCCAGCGCCTGCACCAGGTAGCCCTTCATCTCCTTGCGCTCCACAATCGCATCCAGAAACCCATGCTGCAATAAAAACTCCGACCGCTGAAATCCCTCCGGCAGCTTCTGCCGAGTCGTCTGCTCGATCACCCTCGGCCCCGCGAACCCAATCAGCGCGCCCGGCTCGGCGATGTTCAGGTCGCCCAGCATGGCGAAGCTCGCTGTCACGCCGCCCGTCGTCGGGTCCGTCATCACCGAGATGTACGGAATCTTCGCCTCGTCCAGCCGCGCCAGCCCCGCCGAGATCTTCGCCATCTGCATCAGCGACACGATCCCCTCCATCATCCGCGCCCCGCCCGACGCCGCCACGATAATCAGCGGCCTCCGCGTGGCCAGCGAGCGGTCCACCGCCCGCGCAATCGTCTCGCCCACCACCGCCCCCATGCTGCCGCCAATGAAGCCGTACTCCATTGCGCTCATCGTCACCGCGTGCGGCCCCAGCATTCCCACCGCATTCACAATCGCGTCGTTCAGCCCCGTCTTCTTGCGCGCCTCCGTCAGCCGGTGCTCATAGCGCTTCAGGTCGGTAAACTCCAACGGGTTGGTCGAGCGCAGCTCCAGGTCAACCAGCTCGTACCCCGGCTCCAGCAGCATCCCGATCCGCCGCCGCGCCCCGATGTGGAAGTGGTACCCGCACTTCGGGCACACATTCAGGTTCTCCTCCATGTCCTTCTTGAAGATCGTCTGCCGGCAGTTCCCGCACTGCGTCCAAAGCCCCTCGGTGCGCACCGTCTTCTGCGCATCGTTCACAATCGCGTTGTCTTCCCGCTTAAACCAGCTCATCCGCTCTTCCTTTAGACAATCTCAGAATCAGTTCTTGCTTTGAAGGGGACGGGCTTTAGCCCCAGTTTTGAAGGGGCGGGACTTCAGTCCCGCCGTAAGCCCCGAGTAATTCATGGGGCTTTAGCCCCCGAGGGAAAGTCCAACAGGCCCGTGCCGCTGCCGCTCTATTGTATCGGGACGGCCCTGCCTTTGGCGCGTTTTGCCTTAGACGCAGGGTGCCCCATCCATTCCGCGTTCGTTGCGGAATGGGTGGGATTTCGGGTGCCCCATCCATGCCGCGTCCTTTGCGGCATGGGTGGGATGCAATCCATTCCACGTGTCTGTCATCCTGAGCTTGTCGTACAACCCTCCCCAAAAAATAAATCCGAGCGGATCGTCAACTCGCGCGTCTGTGGTGTAGAAGGATTCAATGGACGCGATCGGGGAACAGAGCTTGCAATGGTTCGCAGCAGAGCGGGACGTGGCTGGGCCCGATCTGGCCGAACTGGTGCGCGACTACTCCGGCCTGCTCTATCGCGTGGCGCTCTCGCTCGTCCGCAATCCGGCCGAGGCGGAGGACGTGGTGCAGGACGTCTTCCTGCGCGTCCTCCAGCGCCAGCCGGAGCTGGCCGCCATCGTCGACCTGCGGCCCTGGCTGGTGCGCATCGCCTGGAACCTCGCCCTCGACCGCCGCCGCCGCGTCCGCCCGCAGCAGATGGACGAGGCGTTTGCCGAGGCCCTCGTCTCCGCCGATCTGCCCGCCGACGAAGCTCTGGAAGAGGCGGGCCGCATCCGCCAGGTGCTTGCCGCAATGGAGCGGTTGCCCCGGCGCGAACGTGAGGCGCTGCTGCTCTCCGCAATGGACGAGCTGACCTCCGCGGAGATCGCCGCCGTCCTGCACCGCAGCGAATCCAGCGTTCGCTCGCTGCTCTTTCGCGCCCGCGCCCACCTGCGCCAGCGATTGGAAGATTAGGAGAAGCTATGGAGAACGAACATCGCAATCACGACAACGCAATCGACAAGACTCTCGCAGCCTTGAAGTCTGCCGCGCCGCCCCAGGGAATGGACGCGCGCATCCTGCAGCGCCTGCAACAGCAACCCGCTCCCGCCGTTCCCTTTCGCTGGCGCGATCTCCTCACCGGCTCCGCGCTCGCCGCAGTCTGGTGGCGCGGAGCACTCAGCGGGGCCGTGGCTGCAATGCTGCTCGTCGGCGCCCTGCTGCTCGCCCAGCACACCCTGCGAACCAAACAGCCCGCTGTCAGCCAACACGCACCCGCGCACGCTCTCACCCCGGTAGCCCTGCCGGTCACGGCCTCCGCGCCTGCAAGCGCCGGGTGCCCCACTCATGCGCAGATTCATCGCGCATGGGTGGGTTCCGACGCCAGCTTTGCCCCATCGCATCCCGCTCCCATTCTGCCTCTCACCGCCGAGGAACGCGCCCTCGCCCGCCTCGCGCGCACCGCCGATCCGAAGCTCCTGGCCGCTCTCTCGCCGGAAACGCAGGCCAGGGTCGAAGCCCAGGAAGCAGACAACTACAACAAGTTCTTTGCCCCGCCGCCCGCGCCTCCAACCACAAACGTCAACGACGAAAACCGAACCGCACCCAAAGAGGGAGAACAAATATGAAACTCATCCATGGATTTTTTGCCACAGCTCTGGCCGTGGCTTTCTGCGTTCCAGCCGCATTCGCACAGTCAGCCCCGGCCGCCGACACCCCTGCCGCGAAGCCTGCCTTAGAGCCACCTTGCTCGAGGTCTAATATAGCTGCCTGCCCCACACAGGTCTTCACTGTCAACAACATCGACGGAAATGATTTATATAATAATCTCGAAGCCCCACTCAACCGGTCCCTATCGAACAATGCCAAGATTACTACAATGTCCACCTCTACCACTGGTCACAATGCCATCGTCGTCCGTGGCACCCCCGACGATCTTGAGACCGCGCAGAAGGTCATCAACGACCTCGACCGCCCCAAGAAGAACTACCGCCTCACCTACACCGTCACCGAGTTGGATGGCAGCAAGCAGATTGGCACCGAGCACTACGCCATGGTCATGACCTCGGGGCAGGCGACGACGCTCAAGCTGGGCAGCAAGATTCCAGTCGCCACCGGCACCTACAGCGCCGGCGGGTCCACTCCTGCCGGAGTGCAGACGCAGTTCACCTATGTCGATGTCGGCATGGACTTCGACGCAACCCTGACCGAGATGGGCAATAACGCCATGCTCAAGTCCTCCGTGGAGCAGTCCAGCGTCGCTCCGGAAACGTCCGACGTAGCAGGAGCGCATGAGCCAATCATTCGCCAGGCCTCGCTCCGCGGTGAAACCTTCCTCACTCCCGGCAAGCCGGTCGCGCTCGGCTCTATGGACATCCCCGGCAGCACCAGCCGCCTCCAGATCGAAGTCCTCATGGAGCCCTTGCCCTGAGCCGGGTGGATCGGAAGGGCACGCCGGGTGCCCCATCCATGCCGCGTCCTTTGCGGCATGGGTGGGAATCCACCTACTTCCCCGGCGTAATCTCCGTCACCGGCAGGTCCCAATGCGCCAGCAGAATCTCAAATCTCCGCTGCTCCTCTCGCGCAAACGTCGCCTGGTCCGGCCATAGCTCTTTTTTGAATCTCTCTTCGTCGGGGTTCGCCGTCGTCGCCACCGTCGAGTCCTTGTAGCGGATCGTCACGCGATAGTCCCATCGTCCGTCCTCCGTCGTGTGGTACGCCGGCGTCTCGATCTTCAGCGCCAGAATCCGCCCCGTCCCCTGGACCTTTTCCAGCACCGGGTAGTGGTTCTTCAGGAACAGTTGCAGAAACTCCTCCTGATGGCCCCATTGCACCTTGTAGTAGTACTCCACGGTGTACGGCTGGCCTACGCCAACCTGCGGCGGCGCGCCCTGCGCCTTCAGTTGCGCAGCTTTGACTGGTGTGGATGAGGCGGAACGGTTTCGTTTCATGCTTCCTCCCGCCCTCAGAATACCCGATCCCCCGCGCAAACATCGACAGTTCAATTTGATCGGAAGGGTGCGCGTTTACGCGTACTGAGCAGCCGTTGATCGGAAGGGCACGCGTTTACGCGTACTGAGCAGCCGATGATCGGAAGGGCACGCGTTTACGCGTACTGAGCAGCCGATGATCGGAAGGGCACGCGTTTACGCGTGCTGAGCAGCCGATGATCGGAAGGGCACGCGTTTACGCGTGCCGAATAGCGCACTTATTTTTAAATCTCGTGTCCCTTGATCGCCTCGCGATCAAGGGACACGAGAATCGCCAAACTGACCTCGCCCCTCGCACCTTGTTACTCTGGTAGCACCATGTCCACCCCCAACCCGCATGCCCGCCGAGTGGTCTCCGCACGCCGCCACCTGGATCGCCTGGCCCCACAACCCCGCCGACTGGCCCGGCAAGTTCCAGCCCATCCCCTGGGTCTTCGCCGAGATCGTCCGCCATCTCTCCCGCGTCGAGCGCGTCCACATCCTGGTCAACGATCTCACCGCCGAGCGCCGCGCCGCCTCCATCCTTCGCCGCGGCGGCGCAAACCTCGCCCGCCTCCACTTCCACCACTGGCCCACCGACCGCGTCTGGCTGCGCGACTCCGGCCCCATCTTCGTAAAAGACGCGCAGGGCAACCTCGCCGTCACAAACTGGAAGTTCAACGCCTGGGCCAAGTACTCCAACTGGCATCTCGACGACCAAATTCCCCACCGCGTCGCCCAGCTCTACCACATCCCAGAGATCAAGCCTGAAATCGACGGCCACCGCATCGTCCTCGAAGGCGGCTCCATCGACACCAACGGCGCGGGCGTCCTCCTCACCACCGAGGAGTGCCTCCTCTCCGAGGTCCAGCAGCGCAACCCCGGCCTCGGCGACGAGACCACTACGCAACGCCTGCTCGAAACCGCCTTCCGCGATTACCTCGGCATCCACCAGACCCTCTGGCTCCCCCGCGGCTGCGCCGGCGACGACACCCACGGCCACATCGACGACGTCGCCCGCTTCGTCTCACCCGACACCATCCTCGCCTGCGTCGAACCCAACCCCGCCGACCCCAACCACCTCCCGCTCGCCGAGAACCTCGACCGCCTCCGCTCCTTCCGCCGCATCCCCGCCCCCGCCAGCACGAAGAACAAAGCGAGTAGCGCGAAATTCATCGGCAGTGGCACTCAGAGCGCCGCCTCAGGCAAGCCATTCAAGATCGTCACCCTCCCCATGCCCGCGCCCGCCCACTTCCATGGCCGGCGCCTCCCCGCCAGCTACGCCAACTTCACCATCGCCAACTCGCTGGTCCTCGTCCCCACCTTCAACGACCCCAACGACCGCCTCGCCCTCAACATCATCGCCGCCTGCTTCCCCACCCGCCAGGTCGTCGGCATCCACGCCACCGACCTCGTCTGGGGCCTCGGCGCCCTCCACTGCCTCACCCAGCAGCAACCCGCATGAGGAGACACCACAATGATTGACATCGACATTGTCTGGAATCGAATCAAACAACACGAGGGAGAAGTCTTCCATTTACTGCAAGGAGATGAGTTATGTTACTCCATACAGGGAGAAAGACTCACTCATAATCGGACACAATGGCCTCTGTATAAGCGGTCGTTTGAGGAAGCCATAAGGCAGGTACCGCTCAGTAATCCTGAAGCGGTCGGGAAAACAATTCGGGGAGGCTCATACATATTTGCGATCTTGATGGATGAGCGTGTCCGTGGTGCAGATTGGTAGAGGATCGAAGCCATGAGTAAGAGATGGTTTGCGGCTGTGCGCATCTTGGTTATCGTGGTCGGCCTTATGAGCGGACTACTGTCAATCGTGCGAGAGTTTTTATTGTTCTCCAACCCAACGCGGTTCCAGGAAGCCCCATTGTTTTGGGCATCTGCAAGGGTTGCCTTTATTCTTGCCGCAATCACATACTGCTGGATAGTAAACAGAGACAAGCAAACGGCGCAAAAGGAAAAGGATGAGATAGAGAAAAGGTGCTTCGATGAGCGGCCTCAGTTGACTGTTATTGTTCATAGCGCAGAGGGTCAGAAGGACTGGGTGCTGGGTGGTAATCCATTATCCTTTTTGTTGCACAATGTGAGGGGGCGTGTTGCTCGAAATGTTCAGTTAGAGCCAATTCGTTCACAGCGAGGAAAATTTGAACTTCACTTCGATTTGGTTCCCTATTCTAAGAGTGGCTTGCCACCACAGACGCTATCTTTCGTGGTGCGTGAGATAGATGCCGCGCCATTGTCTCCCGAGGACACGCAGGCGCTCATGCGCTACCACGGAATCATGGTGGGTCAGTTTACAGAGGACAGGGACGAAGGTGCGGACCCAGTGGTTTATCCAATGACAATCCGATATACCGACTGTGATGAAGAACAGATGAGACATCTATACCTGAGATTCGATCCAATGCGTTACAGATTTTTAAGGAATACGGACTAGATCATAGCGCCAACCTCAACCGTCGCTCACTTTACGATGGCTTGGAAGGTACACTGATCGAGCCATAGGAACATGCCTGACGACCTCTCCTTCCTCCACGCCGCCATCGCCGAAGCCCGCGCCGCCGAGCGCGACGGCGAAGTCCCCATCGGCGCCATCCTCACCCTCAACGGCGAGATCGTCGCCCGCGGCCAGAACCGTGTCCTGCGCGACAGCGACCCTACCGCCCACGCAGAGATCGTCGCTCTCCGCGCCGCCGCCCGCGCCCTCGCCAACTATCGCCTGCCTCCGGGCTGCACCCTCTACGTCACCCTCGAACCCTGCGCCATGTGCGCCGGGGCCATCCTCCACGCCCGCGTCAGCCGTCTGGTCTACGCCGCGCCCGACCCCAAGGCCGGCGCATGCGGCTCGGTCCTCAGCGTCCTCAACCACCCCCAGCTCAACCACCAGGTCGAAGTCACCTCCAGCCTCCTCGCCGACGAAGCTGGCCAGCTCCTCACCGCATTCTTCCGCGCCCGCCGTTAACTCGTCCTAGCTCGGTGGCCCGCAGCATAATTTTCTTGTCGTCATTCTGAGCGCAGCACGTCGCGTACTTAGCGACGTGCGGAGTCGAAGGACCCCCGCATTTGTTTTGGTTGTTGCTTGTTCTTGTTGTCGCTTCACCTAGTCCGGTGGCCCGCCAGGCCCGCCGCCCCCACCCGGCCCGCCCCCGCCCGGCGGAGGCCCGCCATCCGGTGGAGGCCCATCCGGAGGCCCATCGTCGTCCGCATCCGCATCACCGCCCGACTGCTTCGCCCGCTTCACCTCGTCCTTCGAGTACTTGCTCAACTGCGCGTCGCTCAGCAGCTTCCTCACCTTCAGCACCGTCGCCTGATGCACCTTCCGCACCGCCGCCGTCCACTCCGCATCCGTCAGCGACTCATCCTCGCCCAGCGCATGCACCTGCTTCTGTTGCTCCAGCAGCAGCGGCTCAATCTTCGTCTTCTGCTCCGTCGTCAGGCCGTAGCGCTTCGCCATGCGCGCCAGCTCCTTCGCTGCGTCGTACTCCTTGTTGGCCACCGTCAGCGACTCCGGTTTCGCACTCGCCGCCGTATCGCCCGCCGTCGCCGTCCCCGCGCTCGCCAGGCTCTCAGCCGCGTGCGACTTAAGCCCAGCCGTCTGCCCCGCGCTCGTCCCCGCCGTCGCGCTCTGCGCCCCCGCCGTAACGCCCATCGCCAGCACTACAACCAACCCAGCCCGAAGAATCAATCTCGCAATCCGTATTCCATTCATATCTCACTAGACGCACACTTCCGTCTTGGCGATTACATCCCAGCTCTCGATTCGTTCCTTTCGGTGCCATCGGTGAAAATCGGCGTTAAGCCGTTGCACCTTCACGTAAAATAGAAGCATGGAACTCCTTGTCTACTCCGCCGCCGGCTGCCGCGACTGTCGCGAGGCCAAGCGTTTTCTCGCCGCCCACTCCATCCCCTACACCGACATCGACATCACCACCACACCCGGCGCGGCCGACGAGGTCCTCGCCCACACCGGCAAGCGCGCCATCCCCCAGTTCGTCCTCGACGGCCGCTGGATTCAGCCCTATCGTCCCGGTGAGGGTTTCCTGCACGACGAAATGTCCGCCCTCTTCGGCGTATAGTTTTTTTCAACTCGAACCTCGAACCTTGCACCTGGGACCTAACCTATGATCGCCCGTTACACACGTCCTGCCATGGGCCGCATCTGGTCCGACGAAAACAAGTACCGCTCGTGGCTCACGGTCGAGACCGCCGCCTCGCAGGCCCTCGCCCGCTTCGGCCTCGTCCCCCAGGCCGCCGCCGACGCCATCGCCGCCCGCGGCAACTTCACCGTCGCCCGCATCGATGAAATCGAGGCCGAGGTCCGCCACGACGTCATCGCCTTCACCACCGCCGTCGCCGAAGCCATAGACGCGCCGCCCCACGCCGCCGAAAAATCCTCCCGCTGGCTCCACTTCGGCCTCACCTCCACCGACGTGGTGGACACGGCCCAAGCGCTTCAACTCAAAGCCGCCTCCGACATCATCCGCGCCGGAATCGTCGCGCTCTCCGAAACCCTGAAAACCCGCGCCATCGAGTTCAAGCACACCCCCATCATCGGCCGCACTCACGGCGTCCACGCCGAGCCCACCACCTTCGGCCTCAAGCTCCTCCTCTGGTACTCAGAGATGCAGCGCAACCTCCTGCGCTTCGACGCCGCCGCCGAAGACCTCCGCGTCGGCAAGCTCTCCGGCGCCGTCGGCACCTTCGGCCATCTCAAGCCGGAGCACGAAGCCGCCATCTGCGCCTCGCTCGGCCTCACCCCCGTCGCCGTCGCCACGCAGATCGTCCAGCGCGACCGTCACGCCGCCTACATCTCCGCGCTCGCCATCCTCTGTAGCACGTTAGACAAGATCGCCACCGAGATTCGTCATCTCCAGCGCACCGAGGTCCGCGAGGCCGAAGAGTTCTTCTCCGAAAAACAAAAAGGCTCCTCCGCCATGCCGCACAAGCGCAACCCCGTCACCTGCGAGCAGATCTCCGGCCTCGCCCGCGTCGTCCGCGCCAACGCCCAGGCCGCCTTCGAGAACATCGCCCTCTGGCACGAGCGCGACATCTCCCACTCCTCCGCCGAGCGCGTCATCCTCCCCGACTCCACCATCCTCGCCGACTATCTCCTCGCCAAAACCGAGCAACTCATCGCCCGTCTCCTCGTCTACCCCGAGCGCATGTTGCGCAATCTCGAATCCACCGGCGGCCTCATCTTTTCCGGCCAACTATTACTCGATCTCGCCGCCGCAGGAATGAGCCGCGAAGACGCCTACGCGCTCGTCCAGTCCCACGCCATGCGCGCCTGGCAGGAAGGCCTTGTCTTCCGCGACGAAGTCGCCCGCGACCCCGCCATCGCCGCCCTCCTCACCCCCGACCAGCTCGCCGCCGCCTTCGACTTCCACCGCCAGCTCGCCAACGTCGACGCCATCTTCGCCCGCGTCCTTGGCGCTTAGAGCAAAACCAGGGATGCTATATCCATCGCCTTCACTGATAGCTTAAAGCTGATTAACTTACAGCTCATGAATCATGCTTATCGTCTATTGCCGGGTGCCCCATCCTTCCGCAGTCTCATCGCGGAAGGGTGGGCTGCGGAAAACTCCCGTCTTTGCCTTACCGGACGGTGCAGGGGGCTTCAGCCCCCTGAATAAACCCAATCGAATCAATTGGATTTAGCCCCGGGCCTTTTTCCGAAAATCTTTCCGCAAAAACCCCAGCAAAATCGCGTGTCAAGCCCCAAAACCATCTAACCGACTCATACCAATAGAGATAAACTTGGCATACTAGTTTCCTCCACCTGCTATACTTTAACTAGGATCAGAAAAGAGATCAGAGGCCCAGGGAATCAACCCCTGGGCTTTCCTGTTTTTTTTCTTATTCTTACCTGTAAGTCCTTTATTAAAGATACTTTGCAGGTTCAAACGCATAAG
>Ga0187884_10004633_pt1 | contig 9973 bp, 13 predicted proteins | sample June2016WEW_20_4_FD_132983 | JGI IMG/M metagenome (GOLD analysis project Ga0187884, IMG submission 132983) | Peatland microbial communities from SPRUCE experiment site at the Marcell Experimental Forest, Minnesota, USA - June2016WEW_20_40 | ecosystem: Environmental > Terrestrial > Soil >...
CACTCTCCTTAAACTGCAGGTACACCGAGGTTACGTTGAGGCTTGAATGGCCCAGCAGCATCTGCACGCGCCGTATGTCGGTGTTGTGCCGCACGAGGTTGATCGCGAAGCTGTGCCGGAGGGGTATAGGGATGCACCATCTCGCCCGCGAGGGCCCCGTACTTCCGGATGATGTTATAGAGCTGCCGTCGCTTCAGAGGGAATAGTTTGGCCCCGTTTCCTAAGCCTTTTTGCGATGCATATGAAAACAGCTCCTTCACGGTCTCCGATTTGGCCAAAACCCGCCTCTCCTTGCCGCCCTTGCCGTTGGTTATGGTGATGACCTCGTGCTTTTGTTCGATGTCTGAGGGCGTCAATGCGAGGAGTTCAGAGGCCCGCATGCCGGTCTCCCACAGCGTCTTGATGATGAGGTAGTCGCGCTGGTTGCTCACTTGTGCAGCGTCCGAGCATGGCGTGCACCTGCTCAGGTTCGAGGTAATCTGAGAGGTGTTTCATGACGTTTCAGACACCTAATTGCTTAAAAATTACGATGCAAAACGGCTAATTCATGCATCGCTTTGTGTTTTTCACGCGTCTTGCCCGTCGATACTCCCGTCGTTTCCCTGACTCGGTCGTTTAAGTGGTCACGCTAGCCAGTTCAGTATGACATCTTCTTCGCGTGGCGGCGCCTTTTCGATATCTTTCACGGGATAGGAAAATGAGCGGCGCCATGAGGCGATATCCGTCGGGCACATTTAGCTCCTGCCGAATTTCTTGATCAGAATCCAGAGGCATGCCAAAGCCTATCCAGCAGCTGCCGATGCCGAGTGACCGGGCGGCGAGCATCATGTTTTGAGCAGCAGCAGCACAACCATCTACGAGCATTATGTTCTCAGCTTCGGCGAGAGCACCATGACGCGAAGAAGCACGCGAAGTCGCGAAAATGAGGATGAGCACCGGAGCACCATAGAAGATATTGAATTCCGGCCTTTGCTGTCGTTCTATCGCGAGCCTCTTAAGTTCTGGATCAGAGCTTAGATCCACGTTATCCAGCCACGCCAGCCATAGTTTTTTCGCCCGATCAGAAAATTGAGTAATCATCTCTTTATTTTTGATCACCACGAACCTCCACGGCTGCCTGTTCACAGCACTCGGAGCATACGTGCCCGCTTTGATCAGTTCCCTGATTATGTCATCAGGCACGTCTGTCGGCTTGTAATTCCGCACAGATCTTCTTGAGTAGATGTTCTCAAAAACTTCGTTCATATGTTCCTCCTGTATCCGCTCTATTCATTCAATGTCACGGTCTACTGCTCCAAAGTGTTCGTTTTGCAATAAGGATTACCATTTTGACGAGATTGAAAAAGACGTTAACACAAAAGGGGAATTTGTTCGCTATTCCTCTTTACCTCGCCTGCGATAGCGGTGTTCGAGTCACCTGCCTAAACGGCTTTTTGACATTAGCTCGGATCGTAAAAATACCGAAGAATTGACCGAACCCAAAAAACACAACAACTATAATTGAGATTACCTTTTTCCTATCTGAACCACGTCCGCGTGCACTCAATGAGCCGCGTGAGTACGTGATTGCAGGAACTAAGTAGAATGAGGTTTCAGACATGGCAATGGAAAACCAGACGCACAAGCCAGGCGCGTGGATTGGGACGGTAAAAGTACACCGCACGCGGGGGCGTTCCCGGTCGTATCCCACGCTGCGTTTGCCGGAAGCGTTTCTTGACTTAGTCGGCCAGACGGTGAACGTCGCTATCGCTGTCCACTCGGTCTTTATCAACCCGCCAAACGGCCTCTCCTCAATCAGAACGCGCTACGGAGCCGACAGCCCTGTCGAGGCTCCGACTCGGGTTCAAATCCCGACTCGGGCGCTTTATTTTTGCTGTCGGATAAGTATTGCCGTTATTTGTTTGTATGAATTGCAAAATAGTATCTGTTTTGGATTCAAGAGACAATACGCGGCTTTCAACGTCGCCACGTTCATCGGTTGCGCAAAAGTTGTCTACTTCTTTGTCTACGGCAACTAGGAACGCCAGCTTTCCGTCGTGCATCGTTTGATAAATATCAGCTCTTAACCCCGCCAGCTTGCGAAACTCACGCGGCAGCCGAATAATTGGATATGTGTGCGACGGCTTCGAGCTTTGGATGCTTATCTTATGCGTGCAGATCGGTTGCATACGTCACAGGAGGTGCCATTCAAGGATAATGATTGTTATTCCCCACACCTGCATTTCAAGGGCTTTTTGGGGCATACTAACGTGCTTGTGCCGCCTCGCTTCTTAACGGGCCTTAAAAATCAAAGGAATCGTAGAAAGAGATAATGTGCTAGGAGCTATGCAGAGGTTGGAAGGAATATGCCAAGCAACGATAAAGGGTGCTGCCTCGTTTGGAGGTAACAAGAAGTGCTCGTCTGTTGTGGTGCTGAGTCTCAATTATCTCTGCAACGCTCCCAATTTCGTCTGCGAAGGTCTTTGGCAGCCTAATGAGTGGGTAAACGACGCCCGGTTTGGCATTCAGCTTAGTGACCTTGATTTTCCCGTATATCGCATAGATCCCTCAACCCGCTTGACGAGACGTGCCCCCGCCGCGTTATGAATTCTCTACCTGCCACAGCGCTTGCGCGAGCATCTCATAAACTTCCGCCGTTTCACCCTGATGCGGCATTTTGCCGAGCTGTTCTGCGGCTGAAGCTAAGCGTCTGAGCACATCAGGGATAGCTTTCTCTGGAACCGATCGCACCTTTGCACCGCGGTAGTTGCTCAAAATGGCTTGTATCGCCTTTGGAAGACGTCTTACGTCAATACTTCCGTCTTCCAGCATGAAAGGCAGTTTCCACGTCGTGGGGCGATTTGCATCTCCTACGTAAGCAAAGCACTGTGCAGGCAGGCAATATTTTGGATGAAGTAGTGGGGCATTGGCATCTTCTCCTGTGCTCGCTACTCGTGTGACCCTTTCTGGCTTAAGGAGTGTAAGCGGCTCAGCCTCTGGCCCCGTGCGCGGTCGGTAGACGCCGTGCTCGCTAAGCCACCACAAGTCGCTGTGAGGCTCCTTAGATTCCAAAGAGACGAAGACGCGGTCGCGCAAGCCCCCTCCCTCGATGTTAGTAGCATAGAACATCACCCCATCGCTAACGGCAATGCATGCCACTTTCTGCTCGTCTGCATAGCGACGCGCTTGCTCAAGGGCGCTATGCACAGCAGCCCGGTTCCATGCAAGAGCACCGGGGCGTTTCGTCTCGACGATGCAGTATTTAATTCCAAGGCGCGTGACGACAATATCAGCGTAGTCGACCTGATTGTTTATGTCACCAAGATTCCATCCGAGGGCTATTGTGAACAGGTCTTCCACGATATTCTCAGCAACGCGCTCTGATGCCTCACCAAAGCGGCCCTGCTGTCTGAGGCGCGCGCTTCGCTTCGCGCTGAAGATCGGCCAGTTCGTCGTAAGCTGCGTCTCAAAGCGCTTATACGCAGCGAGGTTTCGATATGGCATGGTCTGGTATTAATGGTCGAGCGAGATAAAGCGTTTTTCGATTTGAGTTTCGCCGATTTTGACAGCTTAGCTTTAGCTTCAAGTAGGATTGCTGACGAATCTCTTCTGAGAGGTCATTTCTGACTCTGCCTGCCTTCTGAGAAAGGAGCTACAGCAGATAGCCGTGGCAGCTTCGCGCTTCAGATCCTCACAAATAGTCTACTGTTCTCAGTTTTAGTTTCGTACGTTTCAAGGTCAAGTGTCTCGATCTGCCGCCTGATTTCAGCCAGCTTTGCCTCCATTTGAAGAAAGTTAGCAGGCATATTCTGGAAGATTTCAGGCGGTACGCTCAACTCTTTAGGATCTGAAAGTTTCTTTCCAGTTGTTACATCAAACGACGAAAAGTGAAGGCCACAGGTGATTACCTTGCCCTGAAGCGTGCCCAAATGAAGTGGTGCGTTCGAATGCGGGCACCGATCATTGAATGCGTAGAACGTGCCCTCGACATTGGCGATAACTACCTTTTTTCTTCCAACCTCAACAAGGATCATTTTGCCTTTTTCAAGATCTTGTGTATCTGCAACATCGACCCATTTCACACGTATACCCCCTCATCTGCTAACGGCGAAGGATGTATAAGTTAGAGCGATAAAGGTGTTGGTTTCGGTTTTTTGCTTAAGTGTTTTGACGGCTGTGGCCGTGCTTAGCCGCCCATAGCGTGCTCGAAATTGCATTATCGTAGAACGACTTGCAATTATGCTATTGGAGAAACAAAAATGCGAGGCAATCGCTTTCAGGTTTCGAACCAGTTCTGAAAAGAAGGCTAATTTGAGCTTAAAACCACAAAATGAGAAATGAAGTAACAGTTAGCAGGTCGCTTAAACAACCTGAATTGCATTTGAAATACTGCGGTCACTTTCGGCGTGTTCTCGCAGCGACATTATCACCTGCAGGACTAGCTTGCCCTTTGTGCAGACCATTTACACCCAGAAAGTCCAAGCCGAAACTAAAGAAGCTATCTACAACCTCTTTGCTGCCTACGTTCACACAGTGCCACTACAAGACCTGATAGAGATGGTGGAACGCTCTCGGCGAGAAGCGCAGCTCCGGTATGTGGTCATTTACGGGGCAGCGTGCAGCTACTGCCTCGCCAGAGCCGAACGGCTTGACGGATCGTACCTGCGAACGTTTGCGCTTGAATTAAAGGAACAGCTTGCTCAGAACCTCACTGCATTTGTTACGTCGATTCAGGCTCAGCCGCGTAGGCGCCTAGACGAAGAAGAGACTGCTGAGCCACTTCTCCGCCAGATCATTAAAGTGTTACAGCAGGTGATGTGCACACACGACGCAGAAAAGCTAGGGATTTCTGTGCTTGAAATCTGGGAAGACAGTTATCGCAAGGAGCGCAGTTGAAAGCCGTTCGACACGTTCCGAGAGCCACGAATCAGTGGGATTGCATTCATAAGCGCACATGACAGAGAACTCGGTACCCGCTTTCGCATTGTTGGCTCAACTATCCCCTGCTATATTGTGGAAATGCTGGTTTCTAAGACGCGACCAGGAGGAAGTAAAAACACACCAATGAACCGTAAAGGAGTTTCCTACGACGTCGGGCGTGTGATGGGAGGCAATTGGCGCCCTGCATTTGACCTGAAAATAATCGATCGCGAACTTGAGATCATCAAAAATGACCTGCACTGCAATGCCGTCAGAATCTGCGGTCTTGATATCGATCGGCTGAGGAAGGCGAGCGAAGCCGCACTCAAACAAGGGCTGGAAGTCTGGCTTTCGCCGGAGATGTGGAATAAGAGTCAGGCAAGAACATTCAATTATATAGTGAATGCTGCAGCGGCTGCTGAAAAGCTGCGCAGAGAGTGGCCGGAACAACTGGTGTTGAGCGTGGGTTCTGAACTCACCCTCTTCATGAAAGGTATCGTGCCGGGCAATACGTTTATGAAGCGGCTGCGCAATCCGTCACTCAGGGAGACTATCAAGGCCGGCGAACACAACAAGCCGCTCAACGCGTTCTTGGCCAGGGCGAGCGAGGGCGTGCGGCACGTCTTTCATGGTCAAGTCACGTATGCGTCACTGCTCTGGGAGGCGGTTGACTGGGGCCTGTTCGACTTCGTTGGTGTCGATCACTTCCGCGATGCGCGCATTAAAGACCGGTATGTCGAAATGCTGAAGCCGCTTTTTGCTTATGGAAAGCCGGTCATCATCACAGAGTTCGGTAGCAGCGCTTTAGTAGGCTTCCAGAGCTCAGGCGCCATGGGATCGGGAATTGTCGATGTTGTCGACCATAAAACGCTGTTCCTGCATCGCATACCATTATTGGGCCGATTTGTGCGGCCTCGGCTAAATAGTGAATACGTCCGCGACGAAGCTTTCCAGGCGCGCGAACTGATTGAGACTCTCAGCCTACTTGACGCGGCAGGCGTTGATGGCGCTTTTGTGTTCACGTTTGTCTTCCCCATTTACACGTATGCTAGCGATCCCCGATACGACCTGGATATGGCCAGCACCAGCTTAGTTAAAAGCTATGCCGACGCCAAGCACGGCACCACATATCCTGACATGCCGTGGGAGCCAAAGGAGTCGTTCAGAGCGGTGGCCGAGTACTATGCCGCGCATTAGGTTCATTGGTGCGTACGCTCGTGAATAATGCTCCCGCCAACACTAGGCGATCTTGTACACGCGCATGATTGTCTCGCAATATGCGTAGACGCCCTCTAACGTGTCAGAAGATACGATAAAGGCTGCGTTTGCGACGAGGGATAAATGAGTAGTGCCTTGAGGCGTGCGGCGAAGCCTTGAACTAGAAGGAATAGTTCCGAAGAGACACTCCCAACGCTGTGTTCTATTTTAGATACGAATGAGCAAAATAGCGCTAACTATTGGAAGGCACAAACCGACCATGTGGGCCTTTCATAACTTGAGGCTCGAAACGCCTGTCGAGCGGTCCGCAGTTTTTTATAAAAAAACGGAGCCCAATTTGGCGTTTTTTGCATCATGGGTATATATACTCGTTTTGTTGAATGCATGATTAGTGTTAACATGAAACAACATCAGAATACCACGTCGGTTACGATCGACGAACTTGTCTCTCCCGCGTGGAGATCCACCGACGTCCAAGGGCTCGGTCCCGAAGGAATACGTTTTGAAAGAATAGCCCTGGACGAAATACAGAGAGGCGATCGGTAGATGCCCTACGCAGACCCCCAACGACGTCGCGAGTACGACAAGGCATACAAAAAGATGCGGCGGGCCCAGGTAACGAAAAAAAGATTCAGTAGGCGTCTGACCGCCTCTGAAATTGAAGCTATCGACGACGTGCGCGGCCTGCTTGCCGTCTCAGAAGAAGCGATATCCCTCGTGCGCAATGACCGCCAGAGCACAGGCGTAGCCAAGGGCCGAGCTTTGGCATATATTGCCTCTATCGTCGCTCGAATGCTGCCGCTTGTCGAAGCCGCAGACGCTCAAACTAAGGATTGGGATAAGATCCGCAGACAACAAGAGGTGATTATGGATTTCGTCAGCGCGAGCGCGAAAGACAGTCAAACCGTTGAGGACTACATCGAGCTGGCGTGTAGAATTGAGAAGGAAGCCGACCGACGCCTCGCGTGTGAAGTGCATCAGTAAGGGTGAACCTTACCTCGCACCCCAAAAAAACGGCGCGCATATTCCAGCGTTATAGCCCATCAAGTTGCTATGCACTCCTGTTCCTGCTTGACTTCACTCATTATATACCGGGAACAATCCCACGACCGCTGGATTGTTAAATCTGGTTGTCACAACAAAACTACTCATCTGCAGCTGAACTTCAAAAAGAATTGTTTCAGATCGCTTGCCGAAGCTATTTGCGCAAGGCGGTGTCTCGCACGGCATCCATCGTTGCCTTACTGATTATGCAATTCGTGCCGTCGCATAGAATCTCCGTCGCTTTTTTCATCCAGTTAACGCTCTTTCGATCAAGGCCGGCAGTACGCCACTTTTTGTAGCTCGTTAGCTGGCTTCGGGAAAACGTCAACTGGAGCGTACCGAGGTCTCCGTGGTCACGGGAATCAGGCAGATCTCTCGTCTGTGCTTTTCAGTTACAGGGGTATTACTAAGGCAACTGCTGGGCAATCCAAAATGGCTGTCAATTCCGAAACAAGGGTCAAAAAGTGGAGGAGAGCTGGAGGGGTCTCCATGATAGGCCGCTACACTACCCGGGCTTGCGCACGCAAAGCGACTGCCTGACGCAGCACAGCTTACGGCCGAGTATTGATAACAAAACTTTCTGCCGTGCTTTTCGAGCGTGAGTCTGCCTCTGACTGTCGTGGGATTCCGCACTTTCAACAAAGACTCCGCGGAAGCCTGCGCTACATCTGCACCTGTTTTTTTAGACTTCTTCTCTCTGTTTTAAAACACTGTCACTTTTTGGTATAGTTCGCTAATGACGATAAAAAAATGCATGGTTTTCCTCACTTCCAGTTTCAAGAATGTTAGATGCGCCCGATTAATCGGCACACTTTTGAGACAAGCGCCGTCTGCACGGTCGCATATGTATCCGTCTTTGTTTGTAGCCTAGGTGCTGCACTGGACGTGAACGTGATCGCTGCATTGAGTAAGCGTCATTACTGTTGCGTGCGCCGTGGCGTATGATGCGTTGAATGCCCGAAGAATTTGTTGCTAGCGTCTACCCAAGTTCCTTTGGGTCGCCGACCTTCCTCAGCTCGTATGCAATAAAAGGGACTATCACTATTCCTGTCGCCAATATAACGGCATAAGCTCCGATGAGCGAATATAATGCGAGAAACACCGAGAAATACACACCCGCATACAGAGGGACTATGCCCCACACGAGAAACTTGTGACTCCGCCAGAAAAATTGCGCCCTTTGCTTTTGGTCCATTGGAAAGCGCAGATGATGGTACAAGGGGGGCAAAATGAACATCAGCGTGGCAGACGCCGTGCAGACAAGTGCCAGAAGCAAAAGGATGCGCTGGATAATTCCGGGAAGCTGACTTATATCGGCGACTGATGCAGTAAGCAAGAAACCGAACAGAATTCCCGAAACCGTTGTGAAGAGTCGTGCTTCGGCGAGAACATCACCAATCCCTACGCCGTGTTCTTCGAACCTCTGTATTTCTTCAGAGCTGAGTCCAAGGCGCCTGTCGCTCATCTTTGTTCACCGTTCCGAAGCCGAGTTTCTCTTCGCATCGTTTCGCGATCTCAATTCATGCGAGTGAACTGAATATGATTCGCTCCAATATGAGCGTGTCGTTTAGAAGCCAAGCCGTGCTGACTGCTGGCCAGCTCAAGAAGGGACATGGGGTATTAGCTGAAGTCTAATTTTCACCTAGCATAAGCGCCTAAAATAGTACGCATCCAACGCAGATGCTCGCGCGCGAGATTTTATGCCGCCCCGTATAACGAATCCTGTAACGAATCCGACTATCCTAACGAAAACTAACACCATTTTTTATAAAGGATCACGTTTCGCCGGAAATTCCCAAAAACTTTGGGATTTTGCTGTGTGCAGGATTACTGTTCTTGCCTGCACGTCTGAGACGCTTCGCTGTGGCAAAACGAACGATATTTATAGGACAGATGAAATGAGGGGCAACAAGATTCCGCCTTCCGACTCGCGAGCTACGGGCTCTCAGTCGTTAGAGACTTGGAGGATAATATGGTCATAGCAGTCTTGAATTCTGGTGATACGGCCTGGATGCTCATCTCGACGGCACTTGTCGTCCTGATGACCATCCCCGGGCTCGCCCTGTTCTATTCCGGGTTGGTAAAAAAAGAAAACGTGCTAAACACGCTATTTTTGTCGTTTGCAGCTTATGCAGTCGTGAGCGTGATTTGGTTTATCTACGGCTATGGAACGGTCTTTGGGAGTGACATCCACGGGATTATCGGAATACCGACCAATCCCTTCTTCCAAGGCGTCCTCGAATCGCATGCGTTGTATGGCACGATCCCGCTTGGGCTCTACGCAGTATTTGAGATGGCGTTTGCGGCGATTACCGTCGCTCTTATATCCGGCGCACTTGTCGAGCGCATCAAGTTCGGTGCCTGGATGCTTTTCATTCCACTGTGGCTCACGCTCGTTTACCTGCCGGTCGCGCACTGGGTCTGGGGAGGCGGATGGCTCGCACAACTCGGCGTTCTCGACTTCGCAGGAGGCATCGTCGTCCATATAAACAGTGGGGTCGCGGCTCTTGCCCTCATCCTCCTCCTTAAGCCACGGCAGGACAAGAGATTGTTCCCACAACAGCTCGCCTATTCCATCCTCGGCGCCGGGCTCCTCTGGGTAGGCTGGTTTGGATTTAACGCCGGCTCGGCTCTCGCCGCTGGACAGCTCGCGACTTCGGCGTTTATTGTGACAAACACCTCAGCTGCTGTCGGCTTGCTCGTGTGGATGCTCATCGAGTACCTTCGCTTCGGCAAGGTGACGCTGCTCGGCGCGGCGTCAGGCGCCATTGCCGGACTTGCTGCGATCACACCTGCGGCCGGGTTCGTCAAC
>Ga0187884_10004634_pt1 | contig 9972 bp, 9 predicted proteins | sample June2016WEW_20_4_FD_132983 | JGI IMG/M metagenome (GOLD analysis project Ga0187884, IMG submission 132983) | Peatland microbial communities from SPRUCE experiment site at the Marcell Experimental Forest, Minnesota, USA - June2016WEW_20_40 | ecosystem: Environmental > Terrestrial > Soil > Wetlands...
GACTTCGACGAAGCCATGCGCGCGATAAAGTGGGATTCCGGTGAAGGTCGATCCCAATTCCAGGCGGGTAAAACCCTCGGCAACGGCTGCGTCTTCGGACGCCCGCATAATCGCACTCCCGATTCCTCGCCGCTCACATCCTGGCCTCACGAAGAAAACGCGGATCTTTGCCGCATCCGTGACAGGATCCAGCAATGCGTCTTCCCTACCCGCCTGATGATGGCTGCCAAAGAGTGTCCGCCTTCGGCTCCAGCCGCCGCAGGCAACGATTACTCCCCCTATTTCTGCGACGAAGTAAGTGCGGTCAAGAATCAGCTGCCGGTCCACCCCGAAGACAGTCCCTAACGCGGCTTCGCGCTGGCAGGCGGTGTAGTCGGCTGCTTGCAGCACACGAACCGACTCGGCGATCAGCGCTTCCAGCAACTCGATATCGTCGAGGGTGGCCGGTCGAATTGTCAGCTCCGGAAGCGCAGCCATGTCTGAATGACAACGACAATGATAAGCCCAAGGGCTCCGACATGATCCTGTCCAGACATAGCGCTGTTCGTGTCGTTCATGGGATCGAATCCGGCGTTGACCGCTCGGAATGCAATGGCGACCGAGCATCCGTGGAAGGGCGCTCGGCAGGAGGCTGGTAATAAAGGAAGAATGTCCCAACGCGTTCCGTGGGAGCGGTTCGGTCGTACCAGGACAATTCCGTTTTCGAATGGTGGGGCTTTAAATGATATTTATCAAAACTCGAACTGATCGCAGTCCATCCGGGCGCTGGCTTGGAATCGTCGACTTCATGTATTGCTGGCAATCCGTACCAGGACTCCCGATGAGCATCGCTGTCGTTGCCGTCGAACGAGATCAGCGCGACCTGCCGCGCCCCAAGCTGGCGCAGCCGCGCGGAGAGAAATCTCAGGTCCTGTCCCCAGTCATAATTGGAGTCCACCAAAATATTCTCCGGGTGTTTGCCGGCAAATTCGTTGAAGTAGGCCAGGTAGTCGGGATGGTGGAAGGCGACGGAAATCGCCATCCAGCCGACAAGCGCGACCGCCAACATTTTACCAGCCAGTCGATAACGATCCTCCTGCAGAAGTTTCTGCAGCCCGACAGCCGCGATGATGGATAGACCCAGATACGCAGGCGCTATGTGACGTATCCCGAGATCGATTCGACTGGCCATGGCCGGAAGCAAAATGCCGACCACGAATGCGAAAGGCAGCAGGTACGCAAGCTGCCCACGCCGTCGAGTACAGACGATAACTCCTAATGCCGTCAAAACCAAGAATGCGATTGGGGTCTTTACTACCAGCGCGACTGGGAAGTAGTACCACCATCCGGTTGGGCTGTAGCGCCCAAGCAAGAAGTCGAGATCTCTGGCCCGATTGTGATTAAAGAGGACCACGAGCCCATGAAAGTATCCCGGGGCAGGCAGGCTGATGCCCAGCCTCCGTATCGGTTCAACGGAAAACCAGTAGGCAGCCCAAACCAATAGGACAACCGTTGCAGCGGCGAGCACAAACGTGTGCAGACGCTGCGCGGCATCGCGAATCAACTTCTTGGTCGCAACGCGGTTAACACCGCAATAGCAGAGCACGGCCAGAAACAGCGATGTCGGCAAATACCCTAAGGCGCTAAACTTCGACAGGAAAGCGAGCGCCGTGCACCCTGCCATCAAGAGAGCTCTGCTCCAGGTGGGCTCTTCGGCCCAAAGCATCGTGGTGAGGAAAGCCGCGCCCGTTGACGCCGCTAACGCCGTGTCGGTTGTGCCTAAACCGGCATCTGCTAATGTCGTCGGCAGCAGGGTGAAAAGACCGACCGCTAAAACAGCGACAGGCTTTCCAAAGTTGTGGTAAGCCCAATAGCCAACCACCAGGCACGCAAGAAGGAAAAAGGGTAACGTGCCTAGGCGGTAGAGGAATAGTAAGTGATCGAAATTCCTGGAACGCTCCAGGATGGCGTTGCCCTCACGCCCTGGGTAACTCAGACCCGTAGGCCTGGCACCTGCCAGATACGGACCAAGTGCTTGCACAGCGCGCGCCACCGGGGGATTCTCCACGTCCAGCGTGGTGCTATGCATCGACCAATACTCGGTAGCACACGCCAGATGGAATGGTTCGTCCACCGTCAGGCTAAGGGCCCGGTAAGTCGCGATAATACGGACGCACGCAACTGCGACCAGAAGGATGCACAGAAGCAAACAGTATTTTTCCAGGAAAGCTACAGAGGCAGCTTCGCGCGTGACGGATTGCCGCTCGCGGGCCGAGTGAGGCAGCGTTTTTGAGGCGGTGTCCGTAACAAATCACCTCGAAACGGACGGCGATTGACGAACGCACTCAGCCGGCGAATTAGAATTCTTCGCCTTTGCTGTCTACTTGGGAGGACATTTATCGAAACGGCAGTGAGAATGTCGGAGCGTGCTCCCAGTCATTGCAACAGCCCTGCCTCGGAGGCATTTGTCGGTGCCTTGAGCGCTGAACGCGCCGAGCATATTCCGAGTCCCTGGACAATGCAATGTTAAAAAAAACTGCCTTGGAGCTGTATTTGGACATCCGCACGGTCTACTTCCCTACACCATCAAGACAACTTTCCCGAACATCTCGCCCTTTTGCAGGTACTCGTGCGCCGCGCGCGTCTCGCTCAGCGGGAAGGTCCGGTCGACCACCGGCTTCAGCTTGCCGCTGAAGACGTGCTTCAACACCTCGTGCAGCTCGCCCATCTCGCCCATGTACGAACCCAGCAGCGAGATCTGCTTGGCGAACAGCACGCGCAGATCGAGCTGGCCGTCGTATCCCGTGGTCGCGCCGCACGTCACCAGAGTGCCGCCCGGCTTGAGCGAGCGCACGCTATCCGGCCAGGTCGCCTGGCCCACGTGCTCGAACACAACGTCGACACCGCGTTTATTGGTGATGCGCCGCACTTCGTCGGCAATCTTCTGCTTGTAATGATCGATGGTGTGGTCCGCGCCCAGTTCGCGCGCCTTGGCCAGCTTGCGCTCGTCGCCCGCGGTGGTGATGACCTCGGCGCCCAGCATCTTCGAGATCTGGATGGCCGCCGAGCCCACGCCCGAGCCCGCGCCCAGCACCAGCACCGTCTGCCCGGCCCGCAGATGAGCGCGTCCCAGCAGCATATGCCACGCGGTCAGGAAGACGAGCGGCACGCTGGCGGCATTCACAAAATCGAGCGAGTCGGGTATGGGGATGACGCTCTCGCGTGTGACTGCGACCCGCTCGCAATTGCCGCCATCGACCGTGTTGCCCCGCACCGCAAATTGCGGACACAAGTTATGACGGCCGGCCATGCACTGCTCGCAGTGATTGCAGAAGACCATTGGCGCCAGCAGCACCCGCGTTCCCGGCTTGATGTCGGTGATGTACTCACCGCTCTCCACCACTTCTCCGGCGATGTCGCTGCCCAGGATGTGCGGCAATGTCACGCCCTTCAGGCCGCCGCGTACCCACAGATCAAGATGGTTCAGCGCGCACGCGCGCACCCGCACCAGCACCTGGTCCTTGCGCAAAATGGGATCGGGAGCGTCTTCGTACTTGAGGACTTCAGGACCACCGAACTCATGAATGCGAACCGCTTTCATTGTTGTTCTACCTCGCGATATGACTTTGTTCTATAGAGCCCAGCCACTTCACCGGCAGATGTGCCGCCAGCGCATTTGCCAGTCTCTCATCGGCGGTGATCAAATCGCAGTGAGCTTGAACCGCCAGCGCAACGTAAATGCTGTCATACATCGTGCGATCGAAAGTGAGCGCGATGCTCAGTGCTTGTTCGAGTAGACCGTCGGACGATATCGTCGGAAGGTTACGCGACCTTAGCGCTAACAGGGCAGCCTCTGCATCCTTCGGCGCACATCTACCGGTGCGAGCTGCTTTCCAAAGAACGTTTCCCAGTTCCACCCAGAACAGATCCGGAACAAGAAAGTCGACCTTCCTTTTAGCGAAACGATCCAACAGTTCCAGAGCTTCCGCTGTAAGTGGCTCGCCGGTCAGCGGTAGAACCCATTTGACCGCAACGCTCACGTCGAGCACAAGCAGGCTCACCGCGAGCGGTCCTCGCGCACCATCTCCTCGGCGGAGGCAAAAGGTCCACGAGAAGGGGAGGGTTTCGAGCGCAAGCGCTCCAAGCGGCGGACGAATTCGCGGCGCGATTTCAGTTCCTGTTCGGTGGGAACAAACTGCTCCAGCAGTTGCAGGACCTCAGCCGCAATTGATTTGCGGTTGGCCTTCGCTCGTCTGCGGAGCGCCTCGTAAAGATCGTCAGGCACGTTTTCAACATATAAAGTCGCCATTGTCGCCTCTAGGGATAGTCTAGCACCTCCCTAGGAAGGTAGCGTTGATTTCGTCCGCCTATAAGCGTGTAGGATGAATTCGCGTTTTACACCGAACCTCACCAAGATTTTGGAGAGATCCTCATGCACCGAAACGGCGCCGCCCTCCTTGTCCTCGTATTGCTATTGTTTGCGAATACCCTGCCGGGGCAGACACCATCTCAGCCGCGCGCACGCGACCTTGGCATTCCCTTCGACGGTACACCCGGACCGCTGAACGCCATCACCGATGTTGCCGGCGTTGAAGTTGGCTACAAGACGCTCATCTCTGGGGAAGGCCGGCTGGTCGTCGGAGAAGGTCCCGTGAGAACGGGCGTGACCGCGATCCTGCCCCGCGGCAAGGCGAATATGAAGAGCGTCTTCGCCGGGTACTTCGCCGGCAACGGCAATGGCGACATGACAGGCACGCACTGGATTGAAGAGAGCGGCGTGCTGGAGACGCCCATCCTCATCACCAACACCGGCAGCGTCGGCGTGGTGCGCGACGCTGCAGTGGCCTGGCTGGTGAAGGAAAAGCATCCGGGCGAATTCTGGTATCCGGTGACGGCCGAGACCGCCGACTGGCCGCTGAATGACATCAAGGGGCAGGATGTCACCGCGCAGGACACCTGGGACGCTTTGAACTCAGCCGCCGGCGGCTCCATCCTGGAGGGCAATGTTGGCGGCGGCACCGGTATGATCTGCAACGGATTCAAGGGTGGCACGGGCACTTCGTCGCGCAAACTCGACGCCGCGAGTGGCGGCTACACCGTGGGTGTGCTGGTGCAATGCAACTACGGTGGTTCGCAGGGACTGCGGGTCGCCGGCATCCCGGTTGCGCGCGAGATGAAGTTGCAGAAGCCATGCGTCGAAAAGAAGCTGGATCCGCCGGTGTTGATGTGGGACGGTAAAGCCGCCCCGGTTTGCGAGGCAAACATTGCTGGCACCTCGGACGGCGCGCGCGCTCCGGAGATGGGTTCGATCATCGTGATCGTCGCCACCGATGCGCCCCTCACGCCGGACCAGTTGAAGCGGCTGGCGCGGCGCGTCTCGGTTGGGCTGGGCCGCGTGGGTGCGATTGAAGGGGACGAGTCCGGCGACATCTTCCTGGCATTCTCCACCGCAAATCCCGGAGCCGACGAAGGCAATAGCGCCGAGTCGCCGTTCACCGATCCCAACGCGAAGCTGGAGCGCATGCAGAGTTGGAAGATGGATCCCATGTTCGCTGCCGTGGTGCAGGCGACGGAAGAGTCGGTGATCAACGTCCTGGTCGCCGCAAAAACCATGGTCGGCGCAGATTATTGGGTGATCCCCGCCATCCCGCATGATCAGTTGCAGGAAGTCCTGCGGAAGCACGGAATGCTGAAGTAGCACTCTTGAAGGCAGACGATTCGCCGCTTGGAGTGAATCGTCCGATTGCCTACAATGGATGTGACTGCCGGAGAAGCGAGGCCCGTTGTGCGAACATTCAGACTAGGGATCCTGATGTTGATAGCGGCTCTCCTGTTGGGCGTCTTTCTCGTGCGAGAGGGAGGGCTTAGCAAGCCTGCCCCGGCTTTTTCGCTTCCGGAGCCCGATGGCGGCCAGGTCGATCTCGCTTCTTATGCAGGGCGACCCGTGCTGCTGGTCTTCTGGACGACCTCCTGCCCAATCTGCCAGCGCGAGCTTCCGATGCTGAACCAGATGGAACCGGAGTTTCGGGCCAAGGGAATCAGTGTGCTGACCATCTGTCTGGGCGGCGAGGATGAGGCGCGAAACTATCTGGACGCCAAGCGTATTGGACTCAAGTCGGTTTACGATGAGCGAGGCCGGGTGGGGCACGCCTATAACGTGAGCGGCGTTCCCGGGCTGGTTCTGATCGACAAAGACGGCAAGGTGAAACGGAGCACGGCAGGCTGGACCAGTGACAAGGTTCTGCGCAACTGGATGGACGCAGTTTAACCGCACGCAATATCGTGCGGGCTGTTGCTTCGCACAAGACGTAGTCGACATCTAAACAGCAACAAGCTGGCTTCACTAATTGCTAACAGCTAATTGCTGCCTTATGGATATATACGAACAAATTGTGCAGCTGCGTCGCGAAGGCCGCCGGGGAGCGGTCGCGACCATCACTAACGTTCGCGGCTCGATCCCGTCGTTTCAGACGGCAAAGATGCTGGTGCGCGATGATGGCTCGATCGCGGGAACCATCGGCGGCGGCTGCGTTGAAGCCGAAGTCTGGCAGGCGGCGCGCGAAGTGATGGAACAGGAAAAGCCGCGCTCGCTGACCTTCAACCTAAACAACAATCCCAAGTACGACACCGGCCTGGTCTGCGGCGGCACGCTCGAGATCTTCATTGAACCGGTGCTGCCGCCAGCGCTGCTCTACATCTTTGGCGCCGGACACGTTGCTTACAACCTGTACAAGGTCGCAGCCCTTGCCGGCTTCGAGGTCGTGGTCATCGACGATCGGGAGTCGTATGCCAATCGCGAGCGCTTTCCTGACGCGCGCGAAGTGATTGCCGAGGATTTCGACGCAGTTACCGCTCAGCTAACGGCGCCGGAGTCTTCCTACATCGTGATCGTGACCCGCGGCCATCGCGACGATATGCGCGTGCTGCGCTGGGCCATCAATGCCAACGCCCGCTACCTGGGGATGATCGGTTCCAAGCGCAAGACGATCTCGATTTATAAGGAACTGGAGAAGGAAGGTATTCCGGTGGAGAAGTTCGCCAACGTGCACGCGCCGGTCGGACTGGAGATTGGGGCGGTCACCCCGGAAGAGATTGCTGTGGCCATCGTTGCGGAGATGATCGCCGAGCGCCGCCACGCTACACCCAACGTCGGCAGCAAGATGTATGCCTATCCGGCGAGCCGCGAAGAGCAAGATGCCGTGCAGAAAGAAACAGCACAAGAGCCGTAGCAAGATTTTTTCCGTAACTCACGGCGGGTTAAGCGGACGCCTCGTACTGGTCGCAACCTTTGATGAGCGCGAGAGACTGCTTCGTTATGCGATTCTCGACATGAGTTTCCGCAATGGCCTTGTATCAGGGCCCGACTTAAGTCGGGCCGCCAGTGGTCTTAAAGCATTTGGGCTTCAGCCTCTGCCATCAGCATGCAGGGGCTGAAGCCCAATTTTATTCCGTCACGTGTGGCACGGCTAAAGCCATGCCCTGATACAAGGCTCAAGAATTGCGTCCGTCAACCACTAGACGCGGCAACGATTGAATGCAGGCGAATAGGTCTTAATTTTCCGGCACGAATTCAGCAGCCGGAATGCGCCATCTCGTCTGCTGCGCTGGCGACAGCAGTTCTGGGGCTACTGAAGCAAACTTACTTCTTGGCCGCTTCTTTAGCTGGCGTCTTGGTGTCGCTCTCACCGCTCTTCAACCCGCGCACCGCGATGCGCTTTCTCTCGCGCGCCTTACGCAAACGATGCTCGCGCGACTTATCTCCATTGCGAAATGACATGATTAATCTCCAGTTGGGATAGTACAGGATTTCATAAACCGACGTGAGCCCGCTTCCCCGGTACCACTACGAGCTCCCAATCAGAATACCGGTGGCGAACACCAGCGCGCCGCCGAATGCAACCTGCAAGGCTGCTGACAGCGGCGGCGTGTCCATGAAGCGATTGCGCAGCCAGGTGATGATCGCGAGTTCGAAGAGGACAATGATAATGGCCACCGTCGTCGCCACGTTGAAGTTGTGAATCAGGTACGGCAACGTGTGGCCGATGCCGCCAAGGGCGGTCATCGCGCCGCAGATCAGGCCGCGCAGCCACGGGGTGCCGCGCCCGGTCAGGCTGCCGTCGTCGGAAAGCGCTTCGGCGAAGCCCATGCTGATGCCTGCGCCCAGCGATGCCGCGAGGCCGACGGCAAATGCGTCCCAGGTATTGCGTGTAGCGAACGCAGCGGCGAAGACCGGGGCCAGCGTCGAGACCGAGCCGTCCATCAACCCCGCCAGGCCGGGCTGCACGATCTGTAACAGGAACAGCCTTCGCTTGGCTTTGTCCTCTTCGTGGCGCACCTCAGGACTGAGCTCGGTTCTCTCCAACTCGGCGGCACGGTTGACGTGCGAAGTCTCGGCGGCGGCTAGGTCGTCCAGCAACTGCCGGATGCTGGCGTCCTGCGCGCGCGCTGCCGCGTGCTGATAGAAGCGCCGGGTCTCGGCTTCCATCGCTCCTACTTGCTCGCGAATCTGGTCGATACGAAGCGCGGTGTTCAGCCAGATGGGTTTGCGCTGAAGGAAGCCGCGGACATCATTGCGGCGGACGAGTGGAATATGCTCACCGAATTTCTGCCTATAAAGCTCGATCAATTTGCGGCGATGCTCGATCTCTTCCAACCGCATTTCTTCGAACACCTGCGCCGTGCCGGGAAAATTCTCGCGCAGGCTGACGCCGAAATCGGAATAAATGCGTTCATCCTCTTCCTCCAGCGAAATGGCTAGAGCAATAATTTCCTTCTGCGACAAACTATTGAAATCGCGCACAAATGACTCCTGAAGACGTGGTTTTAATTGCGGTTGGCACTTGCATTTTCCCGAACGCGCTTTGTGTCAGGGCACGACCTCAGTCGTGCCGCAAAGCCATTCTTGAAAGTTGGGCTTTAGCCCCTGCTGAAGTAGGCAGCGGCTAAAGCCGTCGACTTCTCCGCCGTTTCGGCACGAGTAAACTCGTGCCCTGACACAACCCAAAGCCATCCAGCAATCAAACCTAGTTGCTAACTCCTATTGCAGCAACTAGTACGGCGCAATGATCCCGCCAATATTCCTCGATGCCGGCAGCTTCTGTGACGGCGTAGCGAATCCTTCCACTCCCCAATACTTGGCGAACACGTCGAGATACTTGTATCCCGAACCGGTGTTGAATAGCACGACCCGGTCTTTCTCGGTGAGAAACTCGCTGGCGAGCAATTGCTGATACGCAGCCAGCGCCGCTCCGCCTTCGGGCGCAGGGAAAATGCCCTCGGTTGACGCCATTTCTTTCACCGCTGCCATGATGGCGTCGTCGCTGACCGCGATGGCCGTGCCGCCGCTCTTGCGCACGATGTCGAGGATGATGAAGTCGCCATACGCCTTGGGCACGCGCAAACCAGCGGCCAGCGTGTGCGCGTCCGGCCACATCTTCGACACGCCTTCGCCTTCCTGCAATGCCTTGGGAATGGGCGCGCAGCCTTCCGCCTGCACACAGATCATCTTCGGCCGCTTGCCCGCGTCAATCCAGCCCAGCGCTTCCATCTCTTCAAACGCTTTCCACATGCCGATCAGTCCCACGCCGCCGCCCGTGGGATAGAGGATCGCGTCGGGCAGCGTCCAACCCATCTGCTCGGCGACCTCGTAACCCATCGTCTTCTTGCCTTCGATGCGGAACGGTTCTTTCAAGGTCGAGACATCGAACCAGCCTTCTTTTTCTTTGCGCTCGGCCACCATGCGACCGCAGTCGCTAATCAGGCCATCGACCAAGGTGAGGTGCGCACCCGCGGCTTCGACCTCCAAGCGGTTGGCGATGGGGACATCTTTCGGCATGAAGATGTAGGCTTCGAGACCAGCGGCCGCAGCATAGGAGGCCAGCGCGCCTCCAGCATTCCCGGCGGACGGCGCTGCCAGCTTCTTCACGCCGTCGTGCCGCAACATGGTGATAGCCGCGCTCATGCCACGAGCCTTGAACGAGCCGGTGGGATTCA
>Ga0187884_10004637_pt1 | contig 9969 bp, 7 predicted proteins | sample June2016WEW_20_4_FD_132983 | JGI IMG/M metagenome (GOLD analysis project Ga0187884, IMG submission 132983) | Peatland microbial communities from SPRUCE experiment site at the Marcell Experimental Forest, Minnesota, USA - June2016WEW_20_40 | ecosystem: Environmental > Terrestrial > Soil > Wetlands...
CGGTCAGGCACACCGGGAATCCCATCCGACAAGGAAAGGAATTGGGCATTCTGAGGGAAAACTGTTTCCCTCAGAATAGCGCCCGGCCAGAATCAGATCGAAGCTAATTCGTATCTTGTGTCCCGACCATGCTCCGGAGGTTGATCGCGACGATTCGGGCTGGGGATGCTTAGCTTAGTCTATTCAACCGATTGCAAGCCTCGACCAGCTAAAGGGAGAAAACCAGTAACTTGGAAGCAGAATTGCATCTCTGGATCCCGTCGAGCAGTTTAGGGGGTGTTTTCCCCAATCCAGGTAAAGCCGGTGGCCGCTTATGAACGCCAATTTTAAGATCAAGTTGTTCGCTGATGGGGCCGAAAAGAACGCGATGCTTGAGTTGTACGCCAAGCCTTATATCCGCGGTTTCACTACCAATCCGACCCTGATGCGCAAGGCAGGCGTCGCCGATTACGAGGCATTTGCTCGCGATGTGCTTTCCTGCATAAAAGATCGCCCCATCTCCTTCGAGGTATTTGCCGACGAATTTGATGAAATGGAAGCGCAGGCGAACTACATTGCTGGGTGGGGCGACAACGTGTATGTGAAGATTCCGGTGACGAACACGCGTCGGGAGCCTTCCTATGGACTTGTCCGTCGGCTTACGAAGGCCGGGGTAAAGGTGAACGTCACCGCTTTGCTGACATTAGAGCAGGTGCGCGATGTCAGCCAGGCTTTGGACGGGGGCGCTGCCGCTTACATCTCTGTTTTCGCCGGACGAATCGCCGATACAGGCCTTGATCCAGTGCCCGCGATGGCAGCCGCCGTCTCCATGCTGCGTCCGTATCCCAATATTGAATTGATCTGGGCCAGTCCGCGTGAACTGTTGAACGTCTTTCAGGCAGAGGCGATAGGGTGCCACATCATCACCGCGACGCCGGACATTCTGAAAAAATTAACTTTGGTCGGCAAGGATTTGACAGACTACTCGCTCGACACGGTCCAGATGTTCTACGATGACGCGCGAAAGGTCGGCTACAGCCTGAAGCAGGCCGTCAAAGCCGGCGCCGAGTGCATTCCAGTATGAAACTGCCCCGGCACGCGGAAATCTGGCTTCCTGGGCCTCGGGGATCACCCAAAACTGATTAGATAAGGGCGAAGGCTTCCGCCAGATCCGGTACGTTCTTTGGTTGAGGACCAAGACCAACTGGGTCAGGAAAAGCCTTCATGGCGATTGTAGGGTGTGATTTCCATCTCGGTTGGCAGCAAGTTGCGGCATTTGATACCGAAACGGGAGAGGTGACCGAGCGCAAACTAATCAACGGCGGCGGTGAGGCTGAGCAATTTTACAGGCAATTGCCTGTGTTCGCGCTGGTCGGTGTTGAAGCCTGCGGTAACAGCCAGTGGTTCATCGATTTATTGCAGCGGTTGGGGCACGAAGTCTGGATTGGAGACGCGGCGCAGGTCCGGGCCAGCTACGTTCGCAAGCAGAAGACGGACCGGCGGGATGCGGCGCACATTCTGAAGCTGTTGATGGAAGGCCGTTTTCCGCGGCTGTGGATGCCAAGTGGGGAAGAGCGGGATCTGCGGCAGTTGTTGGTTCATTGACACAAGTTGGTGGCGACTCCACACGCGGGTGAAAAACGGGTTACAGCACTTGGCACTGAACCGCGGCTTGCAGAAGAAGAGCAAGCTGTGGACGGAGGCCGGGCAGAAGGCCCTGCGGGATGGGCAGCGTACCGGCGAGAGGATCTGCTGGGGTTGATGGCGAGCCCAGACAAACAGATCGACAAGCTCGACGTGGCGGTGGAACGAGTTGCCGACAAGCATCCACAGGCACGGCTGCTGATGACGCAGCCGGGTGTGGGCCCGATCACCTCGCACAAACACCGGGCAGGACATTTTTGTCCTTGACAAAGCTTTCGCCCTTATTGACGGCCACGGAAGTGACCACCACTCCGGCCCGGAAATCCCATCCCTCAACTTACAAACAGAAGGCGAATTTCGAAAACCAGCCATGGAGGTGACCACCAACCTCGGACGGTCCGCAGTGCCCGTGGAGGAAAGCCGCCAGACATCGGCCAGTGCCTGCGAGTTGTATCGGGAAACGATCCAGCTTGGGCTGTCGCGAGGCCGCAACGCGATGGGGGTCTGGCAGGACCTCGTCGACAGTTATCCTAGGCCATTCTGGGCGGGCAATGCTGGAAGCCATGATCGATGGGCAGACCGATGTCGCGATGTTGGCGGACATGGCGCGCGGCAGGATGCGAGAAAAGATCGTCAGATTACGCCATGCCCTGACGGGCCATTTGACTGCGCATGACCGCTTGCTGTTGCGCAAACTCCTCGACCAAGTCGATTTCCTGGACGGCAAAATCTGCAGATTCGAAAGTGAGATCCGAGAACGCAGCAAGCCGTTTCAAGAGGCGATGCAACTATGGAGCACCATACCGGGTATTAATTGGCTGTCGGCGGCGACTCTTCTGGCTGAAATCGGACCGAACATGCAACAGTTCCCGTCCGCTGGTCACTTGGCCTCCTGGGCCGGATTGTGCCCAGGCAATAATGAGAGTGGCGGCAAACGGAAATCCGGCAAATTACGCCTCGGGAATCCCTGGTTGCGATCTTTGCTGTGCCAAGCGGCATGGGCAGCTTCCCGCACAAAGAAAACCTATCTGGCAGCCCAGTTCCATCGCTTGGCAGCGCGCCGGGGCGGAAAGCAAGCCAATAGCTGTCGCGCACACGATCCTGGTGATCGCGTACCACATTCTCAAAGAGAACCGCCCATACCAAGGATTGGGTGGCGACTACTTCGACCGAATCCGCGCCCAGAGCCTGAAGCGGTACTATGTTAGGCGTCTGCAAGGACTTGGATTAGAAGTTACGCTGGCGCCCGCAGAATTTCGACAGAAGTGAATTTTCGAGCGGAATTTTCGAGAGCCAGCCCCGCATTCTCGGCCCTGGATGTCTCCACCAGGAGCGACCCCGGCGGGAGCATTAACTTAACACGCCACCGGGAAATCAAATCCGCCCTTGCCCAAACTCACCTCGGCAGGGTAAAACAAGACTTGTCTTAGGCCACTCTAGATGGCAGTTTTGAAGTGACCACCGAGGGAGTGCATTCCAGTATGAAACTACCCCGGCACGCGGAAATCTGGCTTCCTGGGTATATTAACAACCGTCTACACCGGTTGACGCATCCCGCGTTGCCGAAACGGGTCTGGCTGGCTATATGCGACCATTACGAGCCACTCTGGGCCAAGCCAGACTTGCCCACGGCGCAAGGCCGGGTGGCGCTCTGGCGTCGCAAATGGCCTGAAATAACTGCACGTTGCGCGAAAGATTCTGCGGGGCAAGCACCGAAATACACGTTCTTTTCCCCGCAGGAGGAGTATCGTCCGGAATTCCTTGCGCCGCTCGCGGAGATGACGCATGCTGGAATTGCTGACGTCGAGGTCCACATTCACCACGACGGCGATAGCCGGGATGAATTCATCCGGAAAATGACCGACTTCTGTCAAGTGCTGCACAAACAGCATGGACTGCTGCGGCGCCGCCAGGACGGAAAGCTTACTTTCGGCTTTATTCACGGGAATTGGGCGCTGGATAACTCACTCCCGGGTGGTCGCTGGTGCGGACTCAATGATGAGATCGCCATTTTGCGCGATCTGGGTTGCTACGCCGATTTCACCATGCCCTCCGGCAACTCGCCTAGCCAGGCTCGGCTGGTGAACACGCTGTATTGGTGTACGAACGACCCGCGGCGCCCGAAGTCTTATGATTTCGGGCAAGCTGTTGTCGTCGGCGGAGGAGTTGAAGGCGATCTGCTTATGATTCCCGGCCCGCTCGGTTTGCGCTGGGCCGAACGGTTATTGCCTCGCATGGAGACCGGGGAGCTCGCCTCCACTGATATCCCAACCGCCTATCGTGTAAGGCGCTGGTTCGATCTGGCACCACGTTTAGGGGAGGACGTCTTTATCAAGCTTTACACACACGGTGCGCAGGAGAGGAATTCATCGGTTCTGTTGAGCGGGGCTCTGGAGCAACTGTTCTTTTTCGTCGCCCGTGAGGCCACCTCCCGCAATTGCGAGTTCTACTGGGTTTCAGCCTGGCAAATGTATCAGGCAATCGATTGTGTCCGCCGTGGATTCGATCCTGCATCCGGCGCAGGAATTCAAGCGCATGCGCTACCTACTGAGAAGGCGAGGTGAGCATGCGCGCTAAGGGCACCATTTCTTTGCTCTTCGTCTCGGGGCCCAACGCTAGTCGTGATAGGAGCTCTACGGTCACAAGATCGCTGACGTGTTTTCTGGCTCTCGCGATATTAGTAGCTATTCTGGCACTTTTGCACGTCGGTAACAGAGCGCACATCTTCGTTCAGAAATCTCTGGCCAGGTTGAACCTTAACCGGGAGCTGAAGTCGACTGGACCGATCCTCAGATACCACGATCCGTGGACGCCGAGGCGCATGGACAAATGGGACATTATCGGCCCTGGGGGAGGCGGAACCTTTTACGATCCGGCCATCAGCCCGCACGATACCAATCTTGTTCTTGTCACTTCAGACATGACGGATTGTTTCATCTCTGAGAACGGCGGCCAGACATGGCGAGAATTTAATTTGCGAATGACCTGCCATGCGGCGTTCGATCCGAAGCTTCCTAATAGAATCTACGCGCTAGCAGGTACCGCTGGGTTGTGGAGATCTGATGACCGCGGGCATACGTGGAGTATGGTGTATCCAGATCCATCCACGGTTACCGCATACTGGTATGTAGACGACGAGGGCGAGCCGTATCTTTTGACTACCCGCGGGTTTCCGCCGACGATGACCGCTTTTGACATTGACCCCACTGACTCTAATGTCCTGTTTGCAGTGGCCGACCAAACGCTCATGGTCACCAAAGACGCTGGCAGGCATTGGAAAGAATTGGCAACCGGCGTGGCCGGACAGAAGCTTTATATCGATCCAACGTCGCTTAAAGAAAGCCGCACCGTTTACGCTATGGGCGGAAATACCGTTGGAGTGTGGGATGGTTCTAAATACAAGCTGAATGCGCCGCCTCAGGGATCGACATGGTTTTACGGATCGGCATTTGGTCTTCCCCCCGGTGGAGCTAAACCGGTGATTTACACGGCAAACGATTTTGTGATGAAAGGTGGCGTCGTGACAGGGGGCGGCATCCTGGCTACGCACGATGGTGGCGCCACCTGGACTTCGGTCAACCACGGTCTCCTCGATATGGTTGCCAAGGGGACAGCTCCCGAGTTCTCTGCCATCGCCACGAGTCTGCACCATCCGGAAGAGATTTACGCGGCGTTCTACCACCTGAATTTACCGCATGACTCGCGTTCTTACTATGGAGTGGCAAAGACCAGTGATGGCGGCGCTACCTGGACGTTAGTGCGGAAGGAGTCAGATCGAACAGCATCCAATATGCACGACTCTTGGATTAGCCAGCGTTTTGGACCTGATTTCGGTGATCAACCATTAGGCATGGCAGCGGACGCTAAAGATTCGAATCTGGTGTACACCACGGATTTGGGTCGCGTCATGCGCAGTAGCGACGGCGGCGAAAACTGGCATGCGGTTTATTCCCAAGGCGCAGACCACGGATACACGAGCACCGGTCTTGATGTAACTACCTCCTATGGCATGCACTTCGATCCCAATGACCGCCAACGTATGTTTATCAGCTACACCGATATCGGCTTATTCCGTAGCGAGGATAGCGGTGCAAGCTGGGTCAGTTCCACCACAAATGGAGTTCCGCGGGCTTGGGTGAATACCACGTACTGGGTGGAATTTGATCCGGCGGTGAAGGGCAAGATGTGGGCTGTGATGAGCGGGACTCACGACTTGCCACGCATGCGCATGTTTCGTAAACCGGGTTCCACGGCTGGGTTCCATGGCGGCGTGGTGGTGAGCGAGGACGGTGGGAACAGTTGGGCTATTTCCAGCAGAGGCCTGCCGGACATGGCCGCGACGCATATTCTGTTGGACCCAAACAGTCCTCCCGACGCGCGCATTCTGTATGTCACCGGATTTGGCCGAGGAGTATTTAAGTCCATTGACGGAGGGAAAAGCTGGTTAGCCAAGAATACAGGGCTGCCCGCAACCGAACCTCTGACTTGGCGAATGGCGATGGACAGAAACGGCGTGCTCTACGTCGTAACCATCCGGCGCTCCGAAGACGGTATCTATGGCAGCGACAGAGACGGCTGGTTATTTCGTTCGACCGATGGAGCCAAAACATGGCAAAAGATGCCCCTGCCTGAGGGGCTTAACGGCCCCGTTGCCATCACCGTAGACCCGCAAGATCCCCTGAGGCTGTACGTGTCCGCCTGGGGAAGATACAAGCTATATGCTGCCGGCGTGCTGGCGCCCATGGGCGGCGTCTTTCTTTCCCCCGATGGGGGCCAGCATTGGGAGAACGTCCTCACTGCCAGCCGGCGCATCTACGATGTCACAGTCGACGCGCGTGATCCCAATGTCGTTTATGCTACGGGGTTTGAATGCTCGGCTTGGCGCTCCACTGACCGTGGGAAAACCTGGAAGCGCATTCTGGGCTTTAATTTCAAGCACGGGCACCGTGTCATTCCCGATCCCCAGGACAGCTCCAAAATCTACATCACTACGTTTGGCAGTAGCGTCTGGCATGGACCGGCGGAAGGTGATCCGAGGGCAGTTGAAGACATTGTCTCTCCCTCGGTCGCTACCTTTGCCACCCCGGGCGGTGGAGTGCGCCAGCGATAGAGTTGAAGTTTGAGGAAAATACGTTTGGGATGGTCGGGTAAGCTCGGTTGGGCGCCAGGCTCGTGTTCTTGTTACTTTTGTAACCTATTGATTCTGAAGCTGGTTGATTTTTTTTCGCTCAGATTTTCCGCAGTGCCGCTATAGTTAAATTCGATTGTGCGTCAGCAACGTAGTTCATCGCTGGTCCAAAGTTATATTTCCGGGGACCTTATGTCTGAATCGCCAAGATTTCGGGTAGGACTGGTTGGAGCAGGATACGTCAGCACTCACCACATTCGTGCCCTGAAGTCGTTGGACTATGTTGAAATTGTTGCCATTGCCGACGTGGATCTCCCACGTGCGCAGGATGTTGCCGCTCGCTTTGGCATTCCATTGGCTGTGCGTACTGTGGTTGAAATGGCCAGTACCCAGCCGGACGTTGTTCACGTCCTCACCCCGCCGGCATTTCACGCGGACATTGCTATTCAGGCATTCGAGATGGGCTGCCACGTGTTCGTGGAAAAGCCTATGGCTGAAAGCCCGGCAGACTGCGATCGCATGATCGCGGCTGCCCAGCGCGCTGGCCGTGTTCTTTCCGTCAATCATTCTGCCCGCATGGACCCGGTCGTACTACAGGCACTAGAACTCGTGCAGAAAGGCGCCATCGGTACGGTTATGGCAGTGGATTTTTTGCGCAGTTCCGACTATGCGCCATACCGCGGCGGACCCGATCTGCCAATGCCTTATCGTCGCGGGTCATATCCTTTCCAAGACCTTGGCATCCATGGCCTGTCGCTGTTCGAGGCCTTCCTGGGCAAAATCCAGCATCTGGAAGTCCGGTTCACCTCCAGCGGCCTCGATGCCAACCTGCTCTTGGACGAGTGGCGCGCCTTGGCGCAGTGCGAACGTGGTGTGGGGCAGATGTACCTGTCGTGGAACGTCCGGCCGATCCAGAACGAGATTTTTGTCCATGGGACACGTGGCGTTATCCACGTGGATTGCTTCCTGCAGACGTGCACAATGAAGCGGACCTTGCCCGGACCAAAATTCGGCAGCGCCGTGGCTGGCACGTTAACATCGTCCCTAAAGACCCTGTGGCGGGTACCGATCAATGTCGTCCGCTTTGCCACCGGCCGGCTTTCCGGTTCTCCTGGAATCCATGTTTCCATTCGGCGCTTCTACGAAGCCCTGATCCAGGGCTCCCCCGTGCCCATACTGGCCGAGGAAGGCCGCCGATTGATTGCGTTCATGGAAGAACCGTCACGCCAGGCCGATGAGGAAAAAGTCCACTGGCGTAAAGTACTGGTTGAAACTCCACTTCTGCCGGCGCGGTTCCTAGTCACAGGTGCGGGAGGTTTCCTCGGACGTGCTCTAATGCAACGGCTCCTGCAGGATGGCAGAATCGTCCGGGCGCATTTTCGTCGGCCTCCGTTGGATGCTCCCGCCGATCCTCGCCTGCAGGTTGTTTATGGAGATTTGGGCGATCCCGAGGTCGTTGATCATCTGGTCAAAGACGTGGACATTGTCTTTCACGTTGGCGCGGCCACAAAAGGAGGTGCAGCCGATTTCGAACGAGGCACCATCTGGGGCACACGCAATGTAATCGATGCCTGTTTGCGGCACAAGGTCAGTCGCTTGGTATATGTCAGCTCAATGAGTGTGCTCGATCATGCGAATCACCGGGAGGGTCAGCGCGTGGACGAGACTTGGGCCTATGAACCGCATCCTGAAAAGCGCGGTGCTTACACCCAGACCAAGCTGGAAGCTGAACAATTGGTTCTTCAAGCCATCCGCGAACGTAGTCTTCCCGCCGTGATTCTGCGGCCCGGTCAGATTTTCGGTCCGGGCGCTACCCAGGCCCCATCAGGAGTGATCGGGCTGGCTGGCCGATGGCTTGTGGTGGGCGATGGCAGCCTCTCCATACCCCTAGTTTACGTGGACGACGTGGTGAGCGCACTTTTGCTCGCGGCAGCGCGTCCGGAGGTAATCGGTCAGATCTTTCACATTGTGACCCCCGAGACGGTTTCCCAGCGTGAGTACATTAATTTCCGCCGCCAGTTCATGCCGGACGGGCCGAGGGTTTCGTACACGCCACCTTGGCTACTGTACAGCGCTGGATTGCTATGTGAAATTCTGGCTCGAATGCTAAGGCGCGATCTGCCTCTGTCCCGGTATCGCGTGCGTTCAATCCGTCCCTTATCCGATTTCGACACTTCTGCCGCCAAGGCACACCTGGGCTGGATTCCTGAGGTGGGCGTTCGGGAGGGTCTTGCGCTCACATTTCGGCCCGCTAAGGCAGAAGCTGGCGTGCGCGCGGCCGGCGCTCATTAAGTGCAATGTTAATATCACCTTGGCAAGGTATAGGAAAATATTTGCACCTGTGGCGGTGAAAACATTTTCCCATTGGGGTGCAGAACCGAAGCCATATGCGCAATTCAATGCAGTTTTACGTTGAGCTTTTGGAATTCGGCTTGCAGCTAGCTAGTTTGCAAATGGTTACATAACATAAAAACTAATATGGAGAATCTGATGTCTCAGCCGAAAGTCGCCGTTATCGGAAGCGGATATTGGGGCAAGAACCTTGTCCGGGTATTTCATGAACTGGGCGCGCTGGCCTGCGTCTGCGACACACGGGAGGATGCGTTAGCTGAGGCTGCCGCAAAGTACTCAGCAGCAACCTCGACAGACCTCCATAAGGTCCTATCAGACCCAGCCGTTACGGCCGTCGCCATCGCCGTTCCCGCCGCTCAGCATTATAGTGTGGCGAAGCAGGCTCTGGCTCATGGCAAGGACGTCTATATCGAGAAGCCGCTGGCGCTGCGCGCCTCTGATGGTCAGGAATTGGTCGATTTTGCGGCTAAGGAACAGCGTGTGCTCATGGTCGGCCATATTCTGCAATACCACCCGGCCATCCTCGAATTAGAGCGGCTCGTCCGCGGCGGCGAATTGGGCAAGATTCAGTACATTTACTCTTCTCGCCTCAATCTCGGAAAACTGCGCACGGAGGAAAATATCCTGTGGAGCTTCGCTCCGCACGACATCTCCGCCACCTTGTTCTTGCTCAATGAAGTTCCTTTCAGGGTGGCTGCCACCGCCGGTGCTTTTCTTAATCCGCAGATTGCCGATACCACCTTAAGTACCTTTGAATTCAAGAGCGGCGTCAAAGCGCACGTCTTCGTCAGTTGGCTTCATCCCTTTAAGGAACAGAAGCTTACCATCGTCGGCGACAAGAAGATGGCTGTATTCGACGACATGGA
>Ga0187884_10004641_pt1 | contig 9958 bp, 12 predicted proteins | sample June2016WEW_20_4_FD_132983 | JGI IMG/M metagenome (GOLD analysis project Ga0187884, IMG submission 132983) | Peatland microbial communities from SPRUCE experiment site at the Marcell Experimental Forest, Minnesota, USA - June2016WEW_20_40 | ecosystem: Environmental > Terrestrial > Soil >...
GGTGACTTGCTCGGTTCGTAACCGAGCAAGGCCCTGACCTTCATGTGTGTGGGAAGGTGCCCCAACCCAGGAGGTTTGTTGGCGTCCCCGACGGGATTTGAACCCGTGTTATCGCCGTGAAAGCGGGTCTAAGGCCAAATTGCAGGGTTTGGCTGAGTGGAGCACGATTCGCCATTCGCCAGTGCTGGCGCGGGGACTATCAGTTCTCAGCCTTTGCAAGGTTTGCGTCTCGGTGCGGGGTTTGGCGGGTGAATTGTCACGATACCGTCACGGGAATTGCAGCCTTATCCTGCAGGTGCTAGGATTCCTCGCAAATCTCAAATAGGATCGGAGAACTCCATGGATCTGGTGACTGCTCTTCGCATCGTCGTGGGTTGCCTTGTTCTTTTTCTGTTTGTTGGGTCACCCGTCTACTATCTCGTCGCTCCCGGACGAAATGGACGGCCAGCAAACCGCACCTTTCGCGCCGTCTTTTGGGTTGGAGTGATACTCAGTGCCCTGGCTTTACTGAGCGGCCTTCCAGCCATGATGGGGGCATTTGCCCGAGACAACAATGGGATGGCATATGCGTACATGACGACGAATGTTGCCTACCTGATTTGCGGGGGCCTATGCGGTTTTGCACTTTGGAGACACAGTCAAGTCCGTAAGAAGCAAGCCACCCGATGAAGCTAGAAAATCAGAGGCCAACCAATATGGCAGCGCCAGAGAAGGAACAGTCAACCGAGCTTCGGTTTCCGGCATGGGTGCTGACAGTGATTTTCGGCTTGTGCATAGGGATGATGTCTCTTGAGCCCCTGAGAAAGTTACCCGAATGGCTCTTCTTGCCGGTGGGAATCCTGTTCATTTTCGCGGGCATTGGCTACGGATTCTGGCTGGGCGGTGAGCTTGGGTGGCCCTTGTGGCTGGCCCGCAAGCGCTTGCCTTGGCTAGGGGAAGACTGGTTTATCGAAATCAAAATCCCGAACTGGACGCTGATGCTCTTGGTCGGCTTCCTAGTGTCGCTGTTCCCCATCGCCTTCCTGAAAAACCTGCTCCCCGCACAACTCTTCTATCCTGTGGCCTGCCTGCTCCTTCTCGCGGGCAACGGTCTTGGGATATGGATGTACCATTCCCATCGGCACGACGACGAGACCTAGGAAAAGGTAGAGAAAGACCAGTGTCCGGGTCGTGGCATGGAATAGCGTCGGCAAGCTTCATCCGTTCCCGCGCGCGGTTTCTCGTGATTGTTGAAAATGCAGCGGGTAATCACTCGGTTTCAGGTGAAGCACCAGCACACAACCACCTCGCCTGCCTTTGGCGTCCGGCAAGTGCATTTCCGACTTGGGTCATCCGGCGAACTTGGATCATCCGCTGAACCAACGAGCCGAATCCTAATGAGAGTTCCCTCGCCTTCGTTCAATCTCCGCTTGTCTAGTAGCGCCCTTGCCGCTGCCCTCGACTTACTACTGCGGAGGGGGAAATTTCCGATCTGCATTGATCTTCTCCCTATCCTCCCTGAGTCGCCCCGCGAGGCCTGAAAGGTCCACTTGCTTACCGTCTGCGACTGACACCACCCGGATGCGTAATTCCTCTTCCTCGCCTTCCTTCCGTGCGGCCAACAGGGGCCGCTGCGCGGTCCCTGGATTGCGCCGATCCGAGCGGAAGGCTACCCAACCCTTTCCCGGCCGCTGTTGCGGGCAGGAGGGGGGTCTGGCTACGTTCTCCGTGCGTTTTAATCACTCTTGACCATTCTCCCCTGTTGCGGGTAAGGCTGAGGACTCGAACCACTTTGGCAAAGTTCCGTCCCTTGCGTATTCCTCAAGCTCCTGATTGCTCATGCGGTCGAAAAGATCGTTCAAACTCACCTGCTCTGAACGGTCAATCCATTGGCCCGCCGCATTGATTTTGCTGTAAGCCTGGACAGCCGCCACAACTGCGCTCGCAGTCACATCCACTTCTCCAGCCTTTTCGATGATCCGTTCGAGAGCGGCCCGGATGTTCCGCTTGCGCTTCTCAAACAGTCCAAGCGCGTGCGCGTGCCGGTAAACGCTGGTGCGGTCTGCCAAGCCGTATTCCGCTGCAATTACCGCTGGAGAATGCCATCCGATGAAATCAGATTCAATCGCTTGACGCTGCGCGTGGCCACAAACAGAGCAATTCCGGCGGTGTCTTCCGAGGCTGATTTTCGATTCGAAAGCCACTTGATTATTCATGTTCCGATTTTGCACCAATTTCCCGGTTTTCCAAGTCGCCGGGATGGGGGTTTCAAACGCCAACCCCCAAACCCCCGCTCATCGAAGAGACAACCTGCAAATACCATCCTTCTTAGAAGCCTTGTGGCGGATCAGCAAACGTTGCCGGTGAGTTCAGCAAATAGAGATGGAGTAGTGTGGCGGGATTTGCCGGAGGGGTGCGGCAAAGTTTGCTGAGGTTTGGAGTGTGTCTTGAGGCCAGCCGCGACCCCCTCGGAGGAATGATATGTCCCGCGTGGCTTCTTTGGCTGCCTGCGTCTTTCGTTGACTGGAATCCGTTGCGCGAGCCTCACCGGGATTAGGGTGTAGGTGTAGCTTGATCCCGGTTGGCGCGTGAACGAAATCAATTCCTCTTCGAAAAGTTGCGTTCGAATGTCGCGGATTGTCCGCTCCGCAATTCCCGTGTCAGCCGCGAGCGCTCTGTCGGAGACGGAAAAGGTATTTCCGTTCCTCCGGTTGGCGTTTTCACACAAAGCAGTGTAGAGCGCAACTGCGGAGGGTCTAATTCGAGCCGCGATGCCGTTTTGGAGAAGGCCTTTCGGTACCCTGAAATAGGGGCCGACTTCGGGGTTCTTTGAGGGCTTCGAACTGCCATTGGCAGCCATTAGCTAACCGTGGAGCGCGTCAATTCTGTCCCACTCTCGGCCGGGTGTTCTCCGCAATCACTCGCCGAATCTCCGCAATCGGAATCAGCAGTTTTGCGCCCAGTTTGACGCTGGAAATCTTGCCCTCGTAGGCATCCCGTCGCCAGCTCCATCGGCTTCGCCCCGTCATCGTTTCCGCCCCTTGGACACTCACGTATTCCGGTTCCACTTTCGCAATGACTGCCACGTTGATTCGCTCCTTTACACTTGCATCCTAACGCTGCCCGTGTAATACTAAAACTTACAAATGATATTACAGAGAACAAACTTCGAGATTCCGGCCCGATTCACGTTCCAGCCTTACTCTGCGGAATGGCAGTTCGTGAATGCGGAAACTTTGGAATGGGTAGAAGAACCAAAGCTCCGGCCAATCTTTCCCGTATCAGTCGATGAGTCTCAAAAAACATGGATGCGGGTCCGCATTGAGATGCCAGAACCTGAGTTGTGCACGAGTCAGATGATCGGGCTTGATCCACCCTCCCGCGCGGTCCTCATGGACCGCGCTAGCATCCCGCCAGACGTAATACAGCCACACGAGAATTGCCACAACACGCCGGATGCTTCAGGCCGTTCATTCCAAGTCCTGATTTGCACGAAGCCCGAATTCAAGGATTCGCTTTGGGCACTGAGACCAGGAGAGGTGACAAAGAACGCTTGGATCATGCGGGATGAATTCCTGCGCCTGCAAGCGGACCCTGAACTGGGTTGGATTTGGTGCGCACGGCAGTTTCTCAACAAGTGGGGACTATGGGAATCCAGCATAGGCTTTACGGAAGACCGGGGGTCAAAGCCGATTCAATTGACGCCAGCCTCCGCCACGTTGCCTAAGGTGCTTGACGTACCGGATTTCGTATTGGTGATGCCCCATTTGCTCAAGAAACAGCAAGATGAATATGGCAAGGCTCTACTACCCAGTAACAGGCTTCGCTGGCTCCGCTCTCACCCTCTGAGCCTCGAAACCGGAGAAGAATTCCCATTCTTCCGTGTGCGGCGAAGCTATTGCAGGGACGTAATCGAAGCCACGATCACGATTGACCACCTTGCAGAGATCAGGTTCGGAATCTGCAAACGATGCCACACGGTCTTTGAAAAAGAAAAGAAATACAAGATGAGTTACTGTTCGCGGACCTGCGCGAATGCCGCGAGCGTGGCGCGATTCCGTGAAAAGCAACGGAAGCCGACTTGGACTGCCGCCAAGATTGCCAGGTTACTCAGCAGTAAGAAGGGAGCAAAGCGCAATGCCAAAAGCTAGGAAATGGGATGGAGTCTATCAGCGTCCAGATTCGCCGTTCTGGTGGTGTTCCTACACTGACGCAACCGGCAAGCGCGCACGGCGCAAATTGGCGGGAGCGCACACTCGAACCCAGGCGGTGAAGATGCTCGACGCGATCCGCGTGCAAGAAGAAAAGGCGCGTACGCTCGGAATCCGGCCCGCAACGGAAATCGCCACGGAAGCCCTTTTTGAGCGCTACAAAAAGTACCAGAAGGCGCGGGTACGCTCCACAACCTTTGAGCGGCTGGGCGGCATTCTGGGCACGCTCAAGGCCCATCTGCCGGCACAGGCGAAAGCGATCACCAAGCGCACGGTTGCCGAATACATCGAAGCCCGCGCGGAAACAGTGAAGCCCGGAACCGTGGCAAAGGAAATAAGCGTGCTCAAGCATTGCCTCCGGCTGGCCGCGGAGTGGGGCGAGTTGAATCAGAATCCGGCGGCTGGTGCGCGGCTCCCGCAACTCCCGCAAGGGAAGACGCGCTATCTCACGCCGGGCGAATTAAAAGCGGCTCTCGAATCCGCTCCCGAATGGATGCGCGCACCAATGGCCTTTGCCGCCTGTACAGGTGTGCGGCGCGGAGAAATGCTTGCGCTCCGATGGATGGATGTGGACGTGAAGAATCGGCGGCTCTACTTACGCGAAACCAAGAATGGAGCCTTGCGGATTTTGCCAATCCCGGAGTCGGCTCTAACGGTACTCCGCTCCCTGCCTGGTGGCGCGGCGGGTGATCCCGTCTTTGCAGGAGTTGACGCCGCGCACCTTTCCGTCTACACCAAGCGAGTGTTCAAGCGGATCGGCATCCTAGACGCTAGCTTTCACACGTTGCGCCACACTGCGGCATCTTGGATGGTTCAGCAGGGAGTTGACCTGTATGCAGTGGGCCAGATTCTAGGTCACAAGACACCGCGCATGACGCAGCGGTACGCGCACCTCTCCCCCGACTACATGGCCGGAGCAGTGGGCCGACTGGATGGAATGATGAAAGGAATGTTGGCTCCCAAGCTTGGACGGGTTGCGGCCTAATTCCAAGAATTGCAGTTTATAACGAGCGAAGTTGTGTCAGGCGATCGCAATTTTCAATTCGCAATCAAACGGGCAAAGGTGCGTTCGACCGATGCATTGTCGTCTACGTTAATAACCTCATCCGCAAGCCTTTTGAGAACAGGAATGTATTCCATCGGATCAAATTTTGCTTGGCTTTCCTCAGTATCAGGCGAGTCGGTCATTTTAAACAGCGCCTTCGCCTGTCGATCCCTATTGTCGCGTTTCAACCGCTCGAAAATCCACGCTGCATTGTTCACATTTCGCTGCGTTGTTTCACGTCTAGCCGCGAGCAAAGAAACCTTCTGAAAATAAATCTCCACTCCGTTCACCCAGGAATAGCTAGGGATGATTCGTTGGACAACGCTGTCAACAGTGACTTCGACCTCGTGTCCCTCTTTGAAATAAGGACTTCTCCTTAGTTCATATTGCTTTATGATCTCCTCGCATCGTTCATTTAAGTCTGTTTCTTCTTGTCCCTCTTGCGGGAACTCTTCAACCAGCAGATAGTACAGGTGCCTCAGCGCAGATTGCGGGTTGATAGCAACCTCACGAGGCAGGTATACGGTCTCCCCTTCTTTGGCGATGAAATTCCCGCGCGAAGAAGCAAGCACTTGGTCTAAGCTTCGTTCGGTTTCCTGATGTTGAGAGATGATGTAGCGCCAGTAGTCGATCCATTGCTTGTATGTTCCCGTGTGAGGGACCACTGAGCGGACCTTACGCAGGTCAAGTTTACCGCCCTTTTCGCCAACGAACTTTGCAATCACTTCCTTTTCAGACGCGAGCACGATGCCAATGTTTTTTGGCTCGTCCCTTGTCAGGTCTGACACGTATCGAACGACCACATAGCGCATTGTCATAGCAGGCTCCATTGGTTGATTCCAGGGAACGCCGTTTTAGTGTTCTTTATCAAGTCGCGGATCATTGATTTCCGGTTGACAAGAAAATCGGTCAAATTGTTCACTTCCTGCGCGTTCAAACCGTAGTCAGCCATACTGCCAACCAAATCTGTTAGGAAATACTCTTCGAGTGATTCGATCCGTTCGAGCATTCTCCCAAATGATCTGTCCTCCTTGATCTGTTGGATGAGGCAGTGGTTCCCGGCGATTGCAAGCGAGTTTTGCATTGCGGTTAGTCGGCCCGTTCCCATAACGCCACTACCACCAAGCAAAGCGTGAGAGTGGTCGAACAGGTTATAACGCGGCGGTGGTCCGGGATCCATCGTCAAATTTTGCACATGTCGGTCGGTGTTGCAGATATAGCTGTCAAACACCAGGATGTCCGCCAGCGCATCGGGGAAAGTCGCGGCAAAATTGACCGGAATAATTGGGGGCAACGAGTTTCCAGTCAAATTGAAATTCAAACTGCAAAAGTTCGGCTTCCCATTGGCATCGACTACAACACAACACGGTGGTATTGGCAGTCTGAGGCGTCTTCCAATCTCTGCCGCAACTATTTCGTTCGCGACGCAGAATTGAGCTTGCGGCAAATTGCCTTTAGCGATGGCTGCAAGATGGATGTGGATTGACTGGGACGCTCCAACTCCAACCGGTGTTCCCCACTGCACCACCTTGTATGTGTCCATTGCGCAGCATGATAACTCATGGGAATAAGGCTCTGCATCGTGAATTTGAGCCGAGAAATCGATTCGCCACCTGACCACAAAGCTCGTGCCGAAGAGTGGCGGAAGTCCTCAGATAGCCCTCAAAATGTCACGATAGTGTCACGTTCGGACAAAGCGAGAAAGGTGAGTCTCTCGAAGTGTTTTGTTTTGTTGGCGTCCCCGACGGGATTTGAACCCGTGTTATCGCCGTGAAAGTAGCCGAACGCCTGGTAACTTATTGAAACTAGGTGGCATGGATAGCGCAATAAGGCACTTTCAGGCACCGTCGGAGCCGCTTATCGGACGCCTATTGGAACAACGCAGTACGGGGTTCTGGAGACAAGCCAATGGAACCAGAACTTCAGACGATTCTCGAATCTCTCCCTGAAAAACCATACCGCTCGAAACTCGAACCCCACCGTGAACTGATCCGCGAGCTACGACGCAAGGGGCGGACGTACCGCGAGGTTGCGCACCTTTTTGAGGAGCGCCTTGGCTTGTACGTTGCGCCGAGCACGCTGCATTCCTTTGTGAAGGTCCGTGCCAAGCATCGCAAGCGCACACAATTCGAACTGCCGCCAATCCAGCTTGCTACGGCAGAGTCGCCGGTGCTTGACCGCGTTAGCGCCTTCAAAGCAAAGCCAGTGGTGCGGACTGCGAAACCTGCCCGCTTTGTTTTCCGTGAGAACGAACCTTTGACCTTGACAAGCAACGGAGGTGAGCAATGACGGCCTGTTCAAAACGAGTTGTCTTCACGATGGGCGGCAAAGGCGGCGTCGGCAAAACCGGCGTCATGGTTGCCCTGGCCGAGTGGTTCGCCACCAACGAGATTCCGGTCACCCTGCTCGATCTCGATACGGAGAATAAAGCGCGCGGTTCGCTGAAGCACTTTTTCAACGGAACGGTGACCAAGGTCAACATTCACACTCCGGCAGGTCTCGACGCCTTTGTCGATCACCTTGACGGCGGTACTCCCATCATCCTTGCCGACATGGGGGCGGGTGCCGGGCAGGTTGCCGCCGATTGGTTCGAGTCGATGTACGAGGACGTAGCCGCGATGGGTGTCCGCTTCACAGCCGTCGGCGTAGTCACCCCTGACCCGGCCAGCGTTGAAAGCGTCCTGGCCTGGGCCAGCCGGTTACAGGATCGCGTCGAATACGTCGTCGTCGAGAACGCAACCAGCGCCCTCGCGGATTTCACATACTGGAGGTCCACCGAACAGGCGAGTCGTTTCCGCGAAGCCTTTTCGCCGGAAATCTTGCAGATGGAGTTCCGGCTTGCTGAACTTGAAAACCCAGTCCGGCAACACGGAATCCAACTGGGACAGGTAGCAGACCGCAAGGCCGATATTGACGAACTGAAGCGGGCGTCGCTCGTCATGCGAGCGCAGAGTTACCGGCGGCGGCTCTTCTCTGAATTCGACCGTGCAAGGCAGGTGTTCTTGCCATGAGTACGGCTCCGGGTAATTCTCAACTCGCAAGTGTCACGGCGGGAGAGCCGACGCTCTTCGACTCTCTCGCCCGCCTCGTGCCGGAAGAGTTGCAGGCCGAGTATTATCGCGTTCTCGCGCATACCCGGACGCTCAGCCCGGACGATGAAATGCTGCGCATTCTCGAAGCGATGGGCATTCTGGCCCTGCTCACCCGCCACACGCCAAAGGATATTGCCGACGAGCGCGAACGCTTTCAGGAAATGCTTGATCTGCATCGGCAGTTTTCGGATGAAGCGCAACAGAAAATGCTCAGCTATGTTCACGAATTGGAGGCGCGTATTTCTGTGCTCCCCGGCGAAGTTGAAGCCGGTCTTGATCCGCAGCAAATTGCAAAGCTCTTGGGCGAGAGTCTGCGGCAGCACTTTCTTCAATCGAGCATAACGGCCACGGTTAAAGGTCTGCAAACAACCGGCGCGGCCCTGACAACCGCCCAAAAGGAACTCTCCACTGCTCTGCGCACCTTGTCGGACTCACATGGCGGGATCGTCGCTCAAGTTGAGTCCGCCAACAACCGATTGACATATTCCTTGGAAAGCAGGGCAAAGACGGTTGACTCGCTCCTGCATGAACTGAAGGGCGATTTGCTGCGCATCTGGATTCCTCTTGCCTGCGGCGCAACTCTTCTTGTCGGCATGTTCTGCGGAATGGAGATTCAGGGTTGCCGGGACTCGCCTTCCGAAGCAGCCACAGCGCCGACGCCGGCCACGGTACAACCTGCTCCAACGCTGCAACCGGACAAAAGCGGCAGTTCTGGCGGCAATTCAGAGAAACCGCATCATTTCCAGCACGGCGCTATGCCCGACGCCGGACAGGGGCGGTAGAATCGACTGGTGGCGATGGCGGGCGGCTATCTGGAAGGAAATGAAGGCATTGCAGGCATTCAAACGCTTTCCGATCCGGCTGACCGCGAGGACAAAACACTTGACAACTGGCGGGAATGCCGTCACTATAGTGATGACACACCCGCCAAGCCTCTCCCTGGAAACAGGTGACGCTCAAATCGGCGGGTTTTTCATTTTCCGATGAAATACGGCAAGCCTCATCTTCCTTACGAAGATCAAGTCGATTTACTGATCCGCCGCAGCCTCGCTTGCGCAGACAGGGCGACTACGCTGTTTTGGCTGAAACGAATCGGCTATTACCGCCTGAGCGCGTACTTCATCCCATTCAAAGATGCGGCCACCGGCAATTTTCGTCCGGGGACGACCTTTGAGCAAATCATTGATCTCTATCGATTCGATGCCGATCTGCGGCGTCTTGTGCGCGAAGCCCTGGACAGGATTGAGATCAGCGTCCGCGCCGTCATTACGTACGAAATAGGAAAAGACCTGGGCGTCTTCGGTTATGCGGACGCCGCCAACTTCGCGGCGACATTCAATCATGCCGACTTCATGAAGATTCTCCGGCGCGAAGAGGGGAGATCGACCGAGGTTTTCATCGGTCACTATCGGACCAAGTACACCTCCGAAACGGAATTGCCCGTCTGGATGGCAACTGAGTTGATCAGCTTCGGAGCGCTCTCGAAGATGTATGAACACTTGAGGACCAGCCTCCGGAAGAAGATCGCCCGCGAATTCAATCAGCCGCAGCCTGTCTTTGTAAGCTGGCTCCATGCTTTGACGGCGGTCCGGAACGTCTGTGCGCATCACAGCCGGTTGTGGAATAGAGAA
>Ga0187884_10004650_pt1 | contig 9945 bp, 8 predicted proteins | sample June2016WEW_20_4_FD_132983 | JGI IMG/M metagenome (GOLD analysis project Ga0187884, IMG submission 132983) | Peatland microbial communities from SPRUCE experiment site at the Marcell Experimental Forest, Minnesota, USA - June2016WEW_20_40 | ecosystem: Environmental > Terrestrial > Soil > Wetlands...
CTTGCGCAGATGGGTAAACGGGCTCTCCACAAAGGATGAACTTATGGCGTCTTCCGTTTGGTCTGGATACTTGACGTTTGGCCTGATCTCCATGCCGGTTCGGCTGTTCTCCGGTGCGCGCGGTACCCGCATCTCCTTCCACATGCTCCACCGCGACGACAATACCCGCATCAAGCAGCTGCTCTGGTGCCCGCATGATGAGCGCGTGGTCGAGCGCAGCGAGATCGTCAAAGGCTACGAGTATCGCAAGGGCGAATACGTCATCATCGAACCCGAAGAGATCAAGAAGATCGAGCCCAAGACCGCCAAGGCCATGGAAATCCTGGAATTCGTCAAGGCCGACGACGTGGATCCCATTTACTTCGAGTCGTCATACTTCGTGGTACCGGAGGATGCGGGCAAGCGTCCCTATGCCCTGTTGGCCAAGGCGCTGGAAGAGACCAAGTACGTCGCCATCGCCAAGCTCACCATGCACAACCGCGAGTACACGGTGTTCCTGCGTCCTTACAAAGGCGCGATGATGCTGCACACCATGTACTACAAGGAAGAAGTGAAGGACCTTGATAACTTTGGCGCTCCCGATGTTGAGCTGAAGGACGCCGAGATCAAGGTGGCCCACCAACTGATTGAAGCGCTGGCTGGCGACTTCGAACCGGAAAAATATCACGACACCTTCGAAGAGAACGTGAAGGCCCTGATCAAAGCCCGCCTTGAGGGCGAGGAAGTCACGCCTGTGGAGAAGCCGAAGAAGATGGCTCCAGTCGTTGACCTGATGGCCGCGCTCAAGGAGAGCTTGGCGCAGCTGCCGAAGAAGCCACCGCAACGCGTCGAAGCCGCCGAGCAGGCCTCGGAGGTGAAGACGGTTGCCAAGGGCAAGAAAGCTTCGAAGAAGAAGCCCGCCGCCTAAGACCAAGGGCGGCGTCTCTTCGGCCTATGCCAAGCTCGCCGGCCTCCGGGCGCAATTTCATAAACAATGGTCGACGATTGGATAACGCCCTTGTGGCCGCAACTGGCAAAGTCTCCTCGCCAGCCGAGCGCCTTGTTGTAATTACCCCTAGACCTCTGGGCGTTCCAGTTTGTCGGAAGCATCTACCACCCTTTCATCCTGCTTTAGCCGACCAGCCGTGCTCATAATCTCTGCCCGTTCCTATGGCATGTATGTGCTGGGCATTGGACATCAATGCTGAATCCAAGACGGGCTATTAAGCTACTGCTTGCAGAGTTGAAGAACGGCGCATATTCATTTGTCGAAAGGGAGCGTAAACTTTCACTATTGAAGTTTGTAAAAGATCAGCGAGCAGCGGAAACGGTGCGATTACCCGCATCCCTGATGCGGCTGGTTATAGCACCCCTGTGCTACATAAATCCACGGGAAACGGTGCTATACGGTGAGTACGTATACGTGTTCTGGCCATGAAATCATTAGTGCGAACCCCCATCCGCGTCTCTGTGCTTGAGAGCGACCCGGTTCGCTTCCTAGGACTGCGCACCATCTTCGCGTCCCAATCCGACATTGAGATTCGCACCGGCACAGTCGCAACCGTGCTCCATGGTCCCGAAGACGAACTCGTGCTGATGACCGCGAATCGCGGCCCCGCGTTTTATTCTGGGATGTCGGCGCTGAAGGCAGCGAGACCGGAAATACGCATCATTGTGACCGGCGCGGGAATGCGGGACGACGACATTTTGCGCGCAGTGGCAGCCGGCGCCAAAGGATACGTGTCGGAAGAAGCCTCTGCGGATGAGTTCAAGAAGGCAATTCGCGAGGTGCATTCCGGCTCGGTCTGGATACCGCGCCGGGTTTTGGCCCGATTCATTGAACGCGCAACCGTGTCGGCTCGCAGAGTTGAGCCGCGCAGCGAGACCAAGATCAGCGAACGCGAACGCGAAGTGTTGCGCCTGCTCGTCGCGGGCTGCTCGAACCGCGAAATCGCCAACGAGCTGGGAATTATCGAACGCACTGTGAAAGCCCACGTCGCCCAGTTGCTTCGGAAGGTCGGCGTGACTAACCGGATCGCTCTATCGGTGCACGCGGTGACGCACTCGCTGCTTACCTCGCAGCAATAGTCCGGCCACCCACAAGGTGGTTACCATTTCGAGAGCCTTATTACGAAAGTACAACAGCCTCCGATTGTACTTTCGTTATCTTGCGGGAATTACCCGCGCATTCCATACTGCACTCACCTACCACAGAACCTGGGAGACAGGGTTGGAAGAGGTTACGAGGGTCTCCTCTTCCAACCCTTCGTTCTTGCGGTGACACTACCCGGTTTAAGCCTCTGGCTGGCTGTTCCCGTCCCCTTCTCCCATTCGAAGGGTCACTAGAGAGTAACCAGCCAGTCGTTTTCTTAACGCTTTCCGCTCCATCAAACACTCTAAGATGAACTTAGTTGGCAAAGGCCACGTCCTTTCACCTTGGAGTCGTGCCATGAAGAAGATCGCTATCGCTACGGCAGTATTGTTGTCGCTCACCATTGGAACGTTCGCCTCGGAGCGTCGAGACGCGGACATTGACCGGCTCCAGACGGCCAGCACCATACTCGAGCAAATCATGTCCGCACCTGACCGGGCCATCCCGGACAGCATCATGTCAGGCGCGAAGTGCATTGCCATCATCCCATCGTCGATGAAAGCCAGCTTCATCTTCGGCGCGAACTACGGCAAAGGCGTGGCGACCTGCCGGACCGGCAAAGGCTGGAGTTCTCCGACGTTCTTCAAGTTGACAGGTGGCAGCTTCGGATTCCAGGCCGGCGGACAGGCTTCCGACCTGGTGCTGATTATTCGCACCGATGGCGGCATGAAGCAGTTGCTGCACAGCAAATTCAAGTTGGGAGCGGATGCCTCGGCCGCGGCGGGACCGGTGGGCCGTGACGCGCAAGCTTCGACGGACCTGACGATGCGGGCCCAGGTGTTGACGTACTCGCGGGCAAGGGGCTTATTTCTAGGAGTGTCCTTGAGCGGCGGCGTCATTAAGCAGGACGATGCAGACACGCAGGCTTTCTATGGCAAGGACTGGACCTATTACTCTTTGCTGAAGGGCGAAGTTCCGGCGCCGAAAGATGCAGAGGTGCTCCTGAACATGGTGGAGAAGTACGCTCCGACCCCGCGGCCTATAGCGACTCCGAGCATGTCGGCTGCACCGGTTGCGGAACCTGCAACGCAAGCGACCGTAGTGCCACCAGCTCCCTTAGCGGGGACGGACATTCCGGCCCCCACATCCTCTCCTGCAGGCGACGCGGAGCCCGCCGACGTGGCACCGCCTCTAGCAACACCGGCGCAGACCCCGGCTCCAGTGTCGACACCTGCGGCAACGCCTGCTGCAACCGGCGCGGGAGGCAATCGCTAACCCAGACTTCCATGGCAGCATTGCGGCAGCTTCGGCTGCCGCTTTTTTTTGCGCGCGATCCGCTATTTCTTCACTGGCGGAGCGGTAGCTTCTTGTCGCTCTTGCCGCGCCAGTTGACGTTGCAGATCGCGAATCAGGATCCCCCACATTTGCGAGTTCGTCCGCAGCAGGATCTGCAGATTTTGATCATGCAGAAATTCGATCTCGCTGCTCATGTTCAAGTTCAGGCTATCCATCTTGTTCAGGTCGTCGCGCATTTGCGCGAGAGCGTCGCCAGGCCTGGGCGGTGATGCTTGCACCGGAGTCTGCGGCTGCTGCACCGCATCGGTGCGGGCCGTTCCTCCGCGTTCGGTGGTATCCTGCGCCAGCAAGATCGAGCTGAACAAAAACATAAACACTACTCCACGAATTGCTGTCCGTACTGACATGGGTCGCTCCTGCATCGAAGCGCGAACACATCGCGGGTTCGCGAAATTCAGTATCATCACAACGATACCTTGATTGGAGCGACTGTGTGGACCGAACGACTCTAGGTGATTTCGAACTGACTATTCTTTCTGACGGCAATTACAGGCTGGACGGCGGCGCAATGTTTGGCGTGGTACCGAAAGTGATGTGGGAGAAGCGCATCACTCCCGACGAGCACAACAACATCCCCATGGGACTGAACTCCCTGCTGATACGCACTGGCCACCACAGCGTGCTGGTCGAAACCGGGATCGGCAGCAAGCTTACCGAGAAGAGCCAGTCGATTTACCGTAACCAGGCGCTCCTGTTGAAGAACTTCGATGACGCCGGTATCTCACCCGACGAGATCGACATCGTCATTAACACCCACTTGCACTTCGATCATTGCGGCTGGAACACCTATTACAAGGACGGGAAGCCGGTGCCCACGTTTCCGCGCGCTACGTATTACGCGCAGGAAGGCGAGTTGCGGCACGCCCACGAACAGCACGAGCGCGACCGCGTCAGCTATATGACCGACAATTACGATCCCCTGGTCAACAGCGGCCAGATGAAGCTGCTGACTGGCGATTCCGAGATTGTGCCCGGAGTTTCTGTGAAGGTCTATCCCGGACACACGATGAACCTACAGGCCGTGATTGTTCGCAGCGGCGGCAAAGTGGCAGCCTATCCCAGTGACCTGCTTTGCGACTCGAAGCATCTGGACCCCACTTGGGTCCTGGGCTACGACCTGTATCCTCTGGAGAGTGTCGCCAATAAGCACCGCTTCAACGACGTCGCTATTTCCGAGCAATGGCTGGTGGTCTATACCCACGACCATGAACTGCCGTGGTCATATGTCGATATGGGAGAAAAGGGACGGCCGGTCGCACGTCCTATCCGTCCAAAGTAGCAGGAAGATGGCAGCGCTTAGGGGCTATATACCGAGCTGGCGTCCCGCTCCTACAATGTAGGACATCTTACACCTGTGCGGAGGGCGAGGCTTGAGCAAGAAAAATAAGAAAGACAAGAAGAAGAACCGGAACAAAGATGAGCAGCGTTCAACCGTAGTAGCTGTGTCCGAGAAGAGTGGAGTCAAGTTTGACCTGCGCTCCGTCGAACTGCCCCAACGTCCGAAGCCGATGAAGCCTGCCGATATCCGTGCCCTGCGCGAAGGCCTGAATGCCAGCCAGGCATTGTTTGCCCGCCTGCTCAATGTGAGCTCAAATGCAGTAGAAAGTTGGGAACAGGGCATTCGCGAGCCTCGTCAGGCAACTCTGAAGCTGTTGCACATTGCGCGCAAAAGTCCCGACGTACTACTGAGCTAGGCTTTCCGATCTTCGCTCCTGATGCCCACGGCGCGCTAATCCTGCGGCGCCCGGCTTCGGGCCCTTGCAAACAGCCCCTCCTAACCGAGCGGGCTTTGCTTTTGTTTGCCGACGGCGTTCCACCCTCCGCCGGACCTCCAGCATCCAAGTATTGCCCGCCCCTTGTGTCCTACGTCACACCGCTATGTGACTGACCTCCCCTTCGGCAAAGCCCTTCCTGACGTAGAGTCGAACCGTTAAGTTCCGCGAGTCTTGCTATTCCCAGGTATGCAGGAACGACCGCGGGTGGGGTTCTCAAAGTACACACATGGCTGCAACCCTGGCTCCGCATACCGAATTGACATCCGATCAGATCGCGACCGCCCTGCATCGAGTGGTGGGCCAAGAGCGAGTGCTGGTTCGTCCCATCGACCTGATCGCGTGGGCCTCGGACGCCAGTTTCTACCGGCTGATTCCGAAAGCGGTGGTGCAGGCGCAGGGTCTCGACGAGATTCGTTCACTGTTCACCTTCAGCCGGCAGACCGGGATTCCCATGACCTTCCGTTCGGGAGGTACCAGCCTATCCGGCCAATCCATATCCGATGGCCTGCTGGTGGAAGTCGCGCGGAACTGGCGCGAGCTGCAGGTGGAAGACGCCGGCAGCAAGATTCGTGTGCAACCTGGTGTCATCGGCGCTCGAGCCAATCAGGTTTTGCAGCCTTATCGTTGCAAGATCGGACCCGACCCCGCGTCAATTGCAACTTGCACGCTAGGCGGAATTCTCTCCAACAATTCCAGCGGCATGTGCTGCGGTGTCGAACAGAACGCTTATCACACGCTTCACTCGCTGACGTTCATGTTGCCTTCCGGCACTGTGATGGATACGGCGCGACCCGATGCCGACGACGAATTCCACGCCCGCGAACCTCAACTGGCTAACGGTCTATTGAAGTTGAAAGCGCGACTGGAAGCCGATAACGCGCTACGCGAACGCATTCGTACCAAGTACCGGATGAAGAACACCACCGGGTATTCGCTGAACGCCTTCCTCGACTTCGAACGCGCGATTGACATCTTCCAACATGTGCTGATCGGCTCGGAGGGAACCTTGGCCTTCATCGCCGAGGCGGTCCTCAATACAGTGCCCGATCTGCCGGTGAAGTATACGGGACTACTCTTGTTCCCTGATCTTTTCGCGGCAGCAGATTCAATCATTCCCCTGCGGCAGGCCGGCGCGAAGGCACTGGAGATCATGGACCGCGCCTCGTTACGTTCGGTCGAGAACAAGCCCGGCATTCCACCGTCGATCCGCTCGTTGCCGGAAACCGCGGCCGGGCTGTTGGTGGAGTTTCAATCGACAGATGAAAACGAACGCCGCATTCTCGAGCAAGTAGCCGCCGAATCGGTTTCCGAGCTCAAACTTTGCGAACCTGCCCAGTTCACGCACTTGGCTAAGGAGCAGGCGCTGCTCTGGCAGATACGGGCAGGAATGTTTCCTTCGGTGGGCTCGGTGCGGCGCACCGGCACCACCGTGATCATTGAGGATGTCGCCTTCCCGGTGGAGGTACTAGCGCATGCGGCGGACGATCTGACCGACCTCTTCCGCGCGCACGAGTACGACAACGCGATCATCTTCGGACACGCTAAAGATGGCAACCTGCACTTCGTTATTACGCAGAGCTTCAACACGCAAGCCGCTATTGATCAGTACGCTTATTTCATCGACGACGTGGTCAAACTCGTCGTTGAAAAATACGACGGCGCATTGAAAGCCGAGCACGGCACCGGGCGCAACATGGCCCCCTTTGTCGAGACCGAATGGGGCACCGACGCATTTGGGATCATGCAGCAGTTGAAGCAGCTAGTCGATCCGGACAATCTTCTGAATCCTGGCGTGATTCTCCCCGCCAGCCGCAACGCTCACCTTGACAACCTGAAGCAACTCCCTTCGGTAGAGCCGGAGATCGACAAGTGCATCGAGTGCGGTTATTGCGAGCCAAAATGTCCCAGCCGCGAACTGACGCTTACGCCGCGGCAGCGCATCGTCGTGCGCCGCGAAATGGCACGGCTCCGGGAGCCGGGCGCTGACGCCGGTCTGTACGCAAGCCTCGATCGCGAGTTTCCATACATGGCGCTTGATACCTGCGCCACCGACGGACTATGCGCCACAGCTTGCCCCGTTAGCATAGACACCGGACAACTGGTAAAGCGTTTTCGCAACGCTCGCGCATCCGCTGCGACCCATGAATGGGCAATTCGCATTGCGAAAAACTTCGGCCTTACCGAACGGCTTCTTCGCCTAGGTATTCGGCTTGGGCACATCACGCAAAGCGTGCTGGGCGTCAAATCCATGCGCGCATTGACTCGCGGCATGAAAAATGTCCTGGGAGACAGCTTTAGCGAGTGGATGCCCGACACCCCGCTTGCGGCCGGTCCGATTCCGGGAACACGGCGCGTCGGTGCGAAGGCCGTCTATTTTCCCGCCTGCATTTCCCGCGTGATGGGCCGACTCCCAGAGGAACCCGACGACCGCTCGCTGATGCAGATCACGGTCGACCTGTCACGTCGCGCAAACCATCCCGTCTACATACCTAAGGACGTGCGCGGCATCTGCTGCGGAACCCCATTCTCGTCCAAGGGGCTCTCCCGCGCCCACAGCATCGCCATCAACACTGCCATCGAACGCTTCTGGGAGTGGAGCAGCCATGGCGAACTTCCCATCGTGGTCGACACCAGTCCTTGTACTTATGGCTTCCGAAACGGCCGCCCGTACTTGACTCCGGAAAACCAGGAACGCTTCGATCGCATGGCCATCGTGGATGCCATCGAATTCGTTCATGACGAGCTGCTACCCAAGCTGACGGTCCGGACGAAATCACAATCCGTCGCGCTTCATCCCGTTTGTTCGGTCACGAAGATGGGCATTGGCGGTAAGCTGGAAGCCATCGCGCAAGCTTGCAGCGAGGCAGTGCTGGTTCCGCTGAACGCGGGTTGCTGCGCCTTCGCCGGAGACCGCGGATTTCTTTTCCCTGAGTTGACACGGTCGGCCACCAGGGGCGAGGCGTCCGAGATTCGCTCTCAGCATCCGGACGAGTGTTACTCCAGCAGCCGCACCTGCGAGATTGGCATGACCCGGGCCACGGGACAAGTTTATCGTTCTTATATGTATCTACTGGAAAGAGCGACACGTTTTTAGCGGCAACACAGATTCAGATCCCAGGAAAGAATTCGACGAAAGGTCTGCCATGATTTCGGCAGATTTGGGTGAGAAACGAATGAGTACCACAATTCCTCCGCCAAGCGCAGCTTCTAAGACGCCCGACTCGAAGGCATCGGCGCCTAAGTCGAATCCCATTGCATCAGCGATCTTCGTTATCGGCGCAGCAATCCTTGCTATCGTTATCTTGAGGATCCCAGTGTCCTCGCCATGGTCGCAGGCCTATGATCCTTCCGGACACTGGCTGATTTCTACCTTGATTGCGGCATTGCCGGTTGTGGTGCTGTTGGGTAGCCTGGCGTTGGGACACATCAAAGCACATTACGCTGCCATGCTGGGACTTACCACTGCGCTGCTGGTGGCGATCTTCGGCTTTCACATGCCTGCGCGGCTCGCCGGAGCCACTGCGGTTCTCGGCGCAGGATACGGACTTTTCCCCATTGGCTGGATCGTACTCAATGTCATCTTCATGTATCAGCTCACGGTGGAGACCGGACGCTTCAACGTCCTGCAGCACAGCATGACCGGCATCACGCAGGACCGGCGCCTCCAGTTGCTGCTGATCGCCTTCTGCTTCGGCGCGTTCTTTGAAGGTGCTGCCGGCTTCGGCACTCCTGTCGCGGTGACCGCGGCGATCTTGATCGGCTTGGGCTTCAGACCTCTGCAAGCGTCGGGCTTGTCGCTCATTGCCAACACCGCGCCCGTAGCGTTCGGCGCCTTGGCCACGCCGATCATCGCCTTGGCGAAGGTCACGGGATACAGCGAAGTCACACTGGGCGCCATGACCGGACGCATTCTCGCACCATTCTGCGTGCTGGTCCCGTTCTGGTTGATCTGCGCGTTTGTGGGCTGGCAAGGCATGTTGGAGGTCTGGCCGGCAATTCTGGTCGCCGGGGTGTCATTCGCCATTCCCGAGGTCCTGATCTCGAACCTGCATGGACCGTGGCTGGCGAATATCGGATCGTCAGTCATTTCGATGATTTGCCTGGTGGCCTTCCTCTTCGTGTGGCATCCCAAGAAGATTTGGACCTTCGAAGGCGAAGAAGCCAAGACGGAGAGCCGTGCGTCCCATGGCTATAATCGCGCGGAGGTTACGCGCGCTTGGGTTCCTTGGATCATTCTAAGCGTCATCGTCTTCATGTGGGGCACGCAGACCGGCAAGACCCTGATGAACACTCCCGAAAAAGTGTTCAAGTCGATGGCGACCTGGTCTACTCCGCCCAGCAAGATCACGAACCCGCAGTTCCCCGTCGCAGCACTGAACAACGTTGTTCTGCGTACGCCGCCGGTTGTACTCAAGCCGACGAAAGAACCGGCAGTCTTCGGCCTGAACTGGATTAGCGCGACTGGCTCAGGGATCCTGGTCGCCGCCATCATCTCGGGGCTGATCATGGGACTGAGCGTCTCTAAGATCTTCGCGATCTATGGTCGTACTATCATGAAGGTTCGGTACTCGCTGCTAACCATCGCCGCGATGCTGGCCATCGGATATATGACGCGCTACGCAGGCCTGGATGCCACCATGGGCCTGGCTTTCGCGCGCACCGGGCACCTGTATCCATTCTTCGGGACACTACTTGGATGGCTGGGTGTGGCTCTCACCGGTTCCGACACCTCCTCCACTGTCC